>FWWL01000215.1_pt1 | contig 104655 bp, 102 predicted proteins | sample 2228331 | NCBI WGS metagenome assembly FWWL01 (sample SAMEA103939775, study PRJEB20133) | metagenome | reverse complement strand
CCCTTCGCTGCGCTTCGGGTATCCGCGACCTACGCGGTCGCTGTAGTGGCGTCCCCGTAGGGGGACGCCAGGCTATAAGCTCATCAGATGCGATTTCAATCGCCACACCTGAGTAGTTACGGCTGAATTTGCGCCCGGGAGGATGGGTGGAAACATGTTGAGGCAGATCCGTGCACTGGTCAAGACGCTTCGCCCGCATCAGTGGACGAAAAATGCGTTCGTGTTGGCAGCTTTGGTTTTCGATGGTAAAGTTTTCCAGCGCTTCTATTTGGAGCGCGCCTTCATGGGTTTTGCGTTGTTTTGCGCCATGTCGGGGGCGATTTACACGCTCAACGACTTGTTGGATATGAAAAAAGATCGCCAGCATCCGCGCAAGCGATTGCGCCCGCTGGCCTCCGGACAGCTTGCGCCTGGCGTGGCCTGGGGAGCTTTTGGGGTGCTTACGGCCCTGAGTTTGGGGGTGGGGTATTGGCTTGATCCGGCATTTGCACTGATCCTGGCCGGTTACGGGGTCTTGCAAGTGTTGTATTCGCTGGTGTTGAAGCACGTCGCCCTGCTCGATGTGCTGAGCATCGCGGCGGGGTTTGTGTTGCGCGTGGGGGCCGGGGTGATTTTGGTGGAAGCGCTCCGCTTTTCGCCATGGCTTTATGTGTGCACGACCTTCCTGGCCTTGTTCCTGGCCCTGGGGAAGCGGCGCGGCGAGTTGTTGTTGTTGCAGGACGAGGCCGGCAATCATCGCCTTGTGCTGGATGATTACACCCTGCCGTTGCTGGATCAGCTTATCACGCTGGTCTCTGCCTGCACGATTCTGGCTTATACGCTTTACACGATTCTGGCGCCTAACCTGCCGGCTAATCATTTAATGCTGCTCACGGTCCCCTTTGTGGTCTACGGCATTTTCCGCTATATCTACTTAGCGAGCGTGCGCCATTGTACCGCCGCCCCCGATGAGCTGTTGCTCACGGATCGGCCTTTGCAGCTTGATTTGCTCCTGTGGGGAGGCTGCGTGTTATGGGTTCTGTATTTCGTCCATTGACCAGCGCCGAAGCCAGCGCGCCGGGCAAGGTGATTTTGTGCGGCGAGCATAGCGTGGTTTACGGTTACCCGGCTATCGCGGTACCGGTTCATGCGTTACGCGCCCATGCTTCCCTTCGTCCCGCTCCGTCCGGGACGGGGCTGGTGATGGTCGCCCAGGATCTTGCGCAGACGGTGCGCTTGAGCGAAGCCCCCGCCGATGAGCCGCTGGCGGTGGTGCCGCGCGTGTTTTTGCAGCGGTATCATCTACCAGAGCCGGATGCGACCTTGACGGTGCACTCGCAGCTTCCTATCGCCAGCGGCCTGGGCAGCGGTGCCGCGGTTGCGGTGGCGATGGCGCGCGTCTTGTTGTTGGCGCACGGCCTGTCTCCCACGCCAGAGGAGGTGAGCGCGCTGGCCTTTGAGGCGGAGAAGCTGCATCATGGCACGCCCAGCGGGATAGATAATACGGTGATCGCCTGGGAGCAGCCCATCTTCTTTGTGCGCGGCGCGACGCCGCAAAGCCTGACGGCAGGGGCTCCCCTCGATCTGTTGATTGCTAACAGCGGCATCGTGGCGCATACGCGCGAGATGGTCAGCGGCGTGCGCGCCCGTTACCAGGTGGAACCCGAGCGCTACGCGCATCTGCTGGCGGCGCTGGGTCAGCTTGTGTTGGAAGCACGCGCGGTGCTGGAAGCCGGGGATGCCGGGCGACTTGGGGCCCTCTTCAACCAAAACCATGAGCTTTTGCGCGCGTTGGGCGTCTCCCATCCGCGCTTGGAGGCGCTGGTGGAGGCGGCCCGGCAGGCAGGGGCGCTGGGCGCTAAGTTGACCGGCGCCGGCGGCGGGGGAAATATCATCGCGCTGGTGGCCCCGGAGGCTGTGGCACAGGTGCACGCACAGTTGCTGGCGGCGGGTGCCCATCAGGTCTGGCATACCCGCCTGCTGCCTTGAGCTTGAGAGCGGTGTTTGAAAACGGGCGCTCCCGCCAGGAGCGCCCGTTTGTTGTGCCAGGTTTAGCCGAAGCCGCCGCCTCCGCCGCCACCGCCACCGCCTCCACCGCCGCCACCACCACTCCAGCCGCCACTGCTCCCCGATGAGGAGGGGCTGCTGGAGAAGGTGCTCGCAGTGGTGTTGAGCATGGAGATCAGGCCGTCGGAGAGGCTCTGTAGACCTCCCATCATGTTGTTGCTGGCTTGCTGCAAGGATGGGACGCCGCTGCCCATCGGGGCGGGGGCGGCCATGCCCTTGCGCCCGCCTTCTCCCACCATGATCGGGCGGTACCAGGTCGGCATGGGGACGTAGGCGACTTCGGAGAGGCGCGCGAATTTCTGGATCCAGCTCCGCTCCAGGCCAAAGGCGATGGCGTAGGGCAGGTATTGCTCGAACAGGGCGGTGGCTTCTTTGAGGTCCTGGTGGCGTTCGAGTTCCTGGAGGTAGCGTTTGAAGGCGCGCCAGCGTGCGGCTATGTCGGCGCCTTTTGGGGTCTTGCGCGGCATGGCCTGGGCGACGATGAAGCCCGCTACGCCGATGAGGATGAACGCTGCGCCGGGACACCAGCCCGCTCCGCTGATCTCGCTCAACAGGGCGCCACCTATGATGGTGAGGGTGAAACCGCCCATGGTGAGCAGGACGCTCAAGACGGTGTAGTTGGTGCGGACCTGGTTGGGGGCACGGTTGAAGTAACCGCGGGTCACCAGTTCGGCGTAAAGTTCTTTCTGGATGTCGGGGATGTACTGGTAGAATTTTTCGCGCAAATCGTCGAGCTTGATGCTGCGATAGTTCCCGAAGACGGCGTCCACCAGCCGCCTTTCGTAGGGGGCCAGGTTGCCCCGTTCGGGGTTGGCCAGGTAGAAGGTAAATTCGCGCGACGTTGTGCCAAAGAAGCCCGTTTTGCTTTGTTCTTCAAAGATGATGTAGCCGCGCCGTGCCAGGTCCACCAGGGTGGCGATAATGTCTTGCATGTCCGCGCGTTCATCGAGCAGCGCCCCGACGACGCCGGGCGGGTCGTTCGTGGGGGGTGTGGGCAGGATGTCCGCCGGCAGGGTGACGCGGGGATCGCGTCCGCGCGTGTACCAGAGGAACAGGAGCCCGGCCAAACCACCGGATAAGATGAGGAAGCCTATCACGCCAAAGATGAGGTTGTACATCGGGCGCCGATCCAGGGCTTTTTGCCATGCCGGCGCCGAGCCGCTGACCAGGCCATGCGGGAACTGCACGCGCACCTCGAAGGCGACTTCGGGGGGGATGGACTCTTGCGCGGTGAAGATCACCTGGCGCGTGCCCTCACCGACGACGTTGGCCTTTACGTTGTAGGCGGCGGCTTTCTGCGCGGTGACGCCCTCAGGCAGGATAACCGCAACGCGCGCGTTTTGCACCGTCGCCGCGCGGTCGGCGTAGACGGCCTTCCACCACAGTTGATCGCCGCCTTCGTAGTAGCGCAGGCCGCCGTGGACGAGGTAGCGCAGCACGTAGGTGTGTTTCCCGCTGGTGGGTTGGAAGTACCAGTAGATGATGTACTGGTTGTCGGAGATGCTTTGTTTGAAGGTGAGCGGCGTTTCCTTATCGCTTTCCTGGTAGAGGACGCCATCCCCGATGACCTGGATGTCGGAGATGTACTCCAACTGGCTCATGGGGATGCTACGGTATCCATAACGAAAGGTGCCGGATGTGAAGTTGATGGTTTGGGCTTCTTCTACCCAGAACGTGCCATCCGGGTTTATGGTGATGGCGACGTCGAAGCTCTCCCAGTAGAAGGACTTGCTCTGGGCTTCAACCGGGCACACGAGCAGCATGAGTGTGGCCAGGGTCGTTAGCAGGATCAGAGTGATTATGAATCTACGCATGGTATCTGCTCCTTTGTGTAAATGAATGCGCTTCTACTTCATAGTATAGCCTTGTTCGTGGAAAATAGAATTGTCGAGTGCGCATCCTGTACGGGGTGAAAGGACAAAAAACAGCCGGTCTGCTGGTGAGCAAACCGGCTGTTGAGCGCTTACAAAGCTGATGCTTTAGATAAAGATGATTTGCGCGCCTTCGGTCATGTCAATAAAGTCGCTCGCAGTGACGATGCCGGCGACGCCGTCCACGAAGTCATCCTGGGTCAGGCCCATCATGTCCACCGTCATCTTGCAGGCGTAGAGCTTCGCGCCGCCATCCACCAGCATTTGCAGGTACTCATCCACGGGAGGGACGCCCAGTTGCGCGATCTTGCGCTTCATGAACCAGGTGGCGAAGGCGGTCATGCCCGGCAGCACGCCCAGGATGTTGGGGATGCCCAGGTTGCCCGTCGGGAGGCCCATCAGGCTGAACTTAAAGCTGGTGTTGGCCACCGGCGGCAGCTCCAGGTGCTTGACGCGCTTCTTGGTGATGATGTCCAGCCCCCAGAAGGTGAAGAAAAGGGTGACATCTACACCGTTGCCCAAAGCGGCCCAACCCATGACGAGCGCCGGCAGCGCCATGTCCAGGTTCCCCTTCGAGCAAATAAAAGCCATGTGGCGGTTCGGTTGTTCGCTCATCGTGTCGCTCCTTGTGCTTCGCGAGATTTAGACGCAGCCTTCCGGCTTGCCCAACCCGGCGATGCGGGCGACCTTCTTGGCCGGCCCCTTGGGGAAGAGCGCGAAGAGGTCCTTGGTCGAAACTCCCGTGCCGGTGGTAATCTGGCGTAGCGTGGGTGCTTTGCCTGAAGCCAAGCCCACCTGGCGGCAATATTCGATGATCCGCCAATGGGCATCGGTGAGGGTTTCGATCCCTTCCTGTTTGGCCAATTCGATGGCAATTTCTCTGGTCCACTGGTTCGGATCGGTCATGAACCCTTCTGCATTAAACGAAACATTTTTCAACACATCGGACATAGGAAACCTCCAGGACTAGGGTGTATGAAAGATTTTTGAATACCCACCAGGTCAGGCCTGGGCGGGTAGACGTTTTTTACCGGCCATGGACATTTTCGACCCCATGAAGGGGATATCACGTCCGCGCACGACGACGTACCAGTAGAGCTCCTTAAAGAACAGCTTGGCCAGGTGGTTGAGATAGCTCTCACCCAGCAGCTTGAGCGGGCCGATCACCGGTAGTGGATACGTGCCGGAAAGGGGTTCGACTTCGTAGTTGAAGTCAATGAGCAGAGCTTTGTTGAAGCCCGTTTCGATGAAGCAGTTGGCGTGTCCGTCAAATTGCGCGCTCAGCTCCTCACCCCGGATGTGGTGCAGCAGGTTTTCTACCATGGTATCCATCATGAAGTGGATGGTGGCTCCTGCTTTCGAGGCGGGGATGTTGCTGGCGTCCCCCAACACGAACACATTGGGCCACTGATCGGATTGCAGGGTGTATTTGTTGGTGGGAACGTAGTTCAAGTCGTCGCCCATGCCAGAAGCGCCGATGACATCCGCCCCTTTGTTGAGTGGAATGGAGACCAGCAAATCATAGCCGACTTCGCGCTCATCGTAGGAGCGGAGCACCTGCTTGCCCGTGTCCACTTCCATGATGTAGAAATCGGGCTCAACGTGGATGCCTTTCTTCTGCAAGATCCCACCAAGCACGGAGGAGGCATACGGTTTGGTGAAAGCCCCGGGCAGTGGGGTAGCTAACACAATGTCCACCTTGTTGCGGATGCCGCGGCGCTGGAAATACCAGTCGGCGTAGAAGACGAACTCCAGCGGCGCCACCGGGCACTTGATGGGGGTTTCCACGATATTGACCACCAAACGCCCACCCTCAAAGCGCTGCAAGGCTTTGGCGAGCTGACTCGCACCCTCGATCGTGTAAAAATCGTGGTGCGCCTCGCGCCATGCGTCCAGCAACCCCGGTGTCTCTTCGGGATGGATGTCACACCCCGTCGCCACGATCAGGTAGTCATAATTGAGCACCTGGCCCATGCTCAGGCGCACGCGATTCTCCTGCGGCTCGATGAGCTCGATCCGCGCAAAAATGATGTCCACATTGGAGGGGAGAAGTTTGCGTTTGGGCTGCAAAATGTCCTGGGGCTTGTACACGCCGAAGGGAACGAAAAGGTAGCCGGGCTGATAGTAATGGCATTCCTCTTTGTCCACCACCACGATGCGCCATTCCTGGGCGTCGAGGTGTTTGCGCAGCTTGTGCGCCGCAATGGTGCCCGCGGTGCCGCCGCCGAGAATGACGATGGTCTTCATAAACTGCTGCCTCCTGATCGTAAGGTATTAGAAAAAATGTATGCCCGACAACGCCATGCCGGGTCAGGACCGGTTACAGCACAAGACTGGCATCCTGTTCAACTTTTGAAACGACAAATCCTCGCATCAATTCCAGGGCCTGGATGATCCGCTCATCACCCAGGGTATAGTAAATGGTGGTCCCATCGCGCCGCGCGGTGACGATGCCGCGCTCGCGCAGGATGCGCAGGTGATGTGAAACGGTAGGCTGGGAGACGTTGAGGATTTCGGTCAGCTCTGTCACGTTGTAAGGGCGGTCTGAGACCAGATAAATGATCATCAGGCGCTTGGGATCGCCTACACCCTCACAGATGTAGCGATGAAACAGACGGGCTTCATCTTCGTTAATGGATGCCATGACAATCCGTTAATTTAAATATATCAATGTTTTGATGATTTGATTATACAACCATTTGGGGAGTTGTCAACAGGCACCTCTCTGAGGTTCAGACATGAGTTGGGAGATTTTGTTCTTGACAGTGATGATTTTCTTGCCTATAATGTTTAGGGGTTTTTTGCACAAAGATATGGTGTGGTTTTTGGAGAAGAGATGATAACGTGACGCAAGCCCCGTATGTTGATGCCCTTTTATTACCTCAGATGTTTGTTTTACGGTAAGTTTTGTAAAAGCAACTTTTGGTAAGTATTCAAATGAGGTAAAAACGGATTCGTACAATCTTTAGTTAGTCGCGGCACAACGATTCGCAGAAAGATGAGACTATGCAAAAGCAATGGATTGTGTCAAACCCAAAGGTGATGATGGGTAAGCCTGTGATTGCAGGAACCCGCATTACCGTAGAACTCATTTTGGAGAAACTGGCAGCGGGCGAAACCATCGAACAAATTCTTGAGGCTCATCCGCACCTGACTCGCGAAGCCATCCTGGCTGCCCTGGCGTTTGCCCGAGATGCTCTGCGCGCCGATGTGGTTTATCCTCTGGCTGAGACGGTCTCATGAGCTCTTTGGCTGACGAAAGCATTGACCGCCCAATTGTTGAATGTCCGCGTCGAGATGGACATCAGGTTCTGTATGTGGCTGAGTTAGGGCCAGGTATGTCTGACGATGAGGTTTTGAACCTGGCAAATCAAGAAGCAGCATTGTTACTAACGGCGGACAAAGATTTTGGTGAGATGGTGTTTCGTCAGCGCCTACATGCGCATGGAGTAGTGTTAGTTCGCCTGGCAGGCCTGTTACCCGCTCGTAAAGCGGAGATAGTCGCTTTAGCGATTAGAGAGTATCTGCCAGAACTTCCGCGTTCTTTTGCGGTTATCGTGCCGGGAATGGTTCGCATACGCCGTGTCAGTGAGATAGATTCATAGCAGGCAACTACGCCTGACCGATTTCAGCAGCCTGATCGGCAATCCTCTTGTCTTCAACTTCACATGTCCCAACTTAATCCGGACCTCAGGGCCCTTCATTTGACAACCCCCATGATTCCCGTATAATGAAAAATGTTAAAGACGGTGAACGGGAGGAGTAACCGGCCTCTCGACCGGTCCAGAGAGGAGGGCCAGCGGCTGAAAGCCCTCTCCGGTCAAGCTGGTGAAGGTCGCCCGGGAGTCGAACGGCTGAAGCACAAGTAGGCCGTTACGGGTTCGCCCGTTATCGCGAGCACCCTTGCTGGAGGGTGGCAGAGGGCGTCGCGCTATGCGACGAATCAGGGTGGTACCGCGAAAGGCCTCTTTCGTCCCTGGACGAAAGAGGCCTTTTTTATATGCATGTGTGAGGAGGCTAAAAGATGGCAGAACTAGCGAAAACCTATGATCCAAAAACAACAGAGCCGGAACTTTATCGTTGGTGGGAGGAAAACGGTTACTTCAAGCCGGAAACGCCTCCTACACGCCCGCAGCCGGGCAAGCGCTTTTGCATCACCATGCCCCCGCCCAACGTGACGGGGATCCTGCACCTGGGCCACGCCATGACGGCGGCCATCGAGGACATGATGACGCGCTATCACCGCATGCGCGGCTACAAAACGCTCTACCTTCCCGGCACGGATCACGCTGGCATCGCCACCCAGAACGTGGTGGAACGCGAGCTGGCGAAGGAAGGTCTTTCGCGCCACCAGTTGGGACGTGAAGCCTTCATCGCGCGCGTGTGGGACTGGAAGGCGAAGACCCACGCCCGCATCACCGATCAGCACCGCATGCTGGGCGTCTCCTGCGATTGGACGCGCGAGCGCTTCACCCTGGATGAAGGCCTGAGCCGCGCGGTGCGCACGGCTTTCGTCACTCTGTACGAGCGCGGCCTCATCTTTCGTGGCCCCTACATGGTGAACTGGTGCCCGCGCTGTGAATCCGCCATCTCCGACCTGGAGGTGGAACCGGAGGAGCACGCCAGCCACCTCTGGCATATCCGCTACCCCGTCATCAACGCGGACTGGGACGGCCCGCGCCATCCCTGGGGTAGTGGACGCTGGGCCGAGGGCGCAACCGAGTTCATCGAAATGGCCACCACCCGCCCAGAGACCATCCTGGGCGACAGCGGCGTGGCCGTGCACCCCAGCGATGAGCGCTGGCAGGCCCTGATCGGGCGCGAAGCCGTGCTCCCCGTTTTGGGCCGCCGCATCCGCATCGTGGGCGATGAGGCGGTCTTGCCCGAATTTGGCACCGGCGCGGTCAAAGTCACCCCGGCCCACGATCCGACCGACTACGAAATTGGCCTGCGTCACAACTTGCCCCAGATTGACGTGATGACCCCGACGGGCCAGATGAACGACGCCGCCGGCCCCTACGCCGGCATGGATCGTTACGCCTGCCGCGAGGCCATCGTGGCCGACTTCGAGCGCGAGGGCTTACTGGTGAAAGTGACACCCTACACCCACACCGTGGGCCACTGTCAACGTTGCCACACCGTGATCGAGCCGCGCATCAGCACCCAGTGGTTCCTCAACGTCAAGCCCCTGGCGGAACAGGCCATCGCCGAAGTGCAGGCCGGCCACATGCGCATCGTGCCGGAGCGCTTCGAGAAAATCTTCTTCAACTGGCTGGAAGCCATCCGCCCGTGGTGCATCAGCCGCCAGCTCTGGTGGGGGCACCGCATCCCCGTGTGGTATTGTGACGCCTGCGGGCACATCTGGAGCGCCCTGGAGGACCCGACCGCCTGCCCGCGCTGCAACAGCACCGCCATCCGGCAGGATGAAGACGTCCTGGACACCTGGTTCTCCTCCGGCCTGTGGCCTTTCTCCACGTTGGGATGGCCTGAGGACACCGCCGACATGCGCGAGTTCTACCCCACCGACATGCGCGAAACCGGCTACGACATCCTCTTCTTCTGGGTGGCGCGTGAGACCATGCTCGCCCTGGCCTTGACTGGACAGGTGCCCTATCACACCGTCTACCTGCACGGCCTGATTCGCAATGAGCACGGCGAAAAAATCAGCAAATCCATGCCCGATGCGTGGAAATACGACCCGCTCTACATCATCAACGAATACGGCACGGACGCGCTGCGCTACGTGCTGGTGACCTCATCCACGCCGGGCAGCGACATGAACCTCGATCCGCGGCGCCTGGAAGGGGCCCGCAACTTCACCAACAAACTCTGGCAGGCCGGGCGCTTCATCCTCATGAACCTGGGCGAGGGCCCCGCGCCGCGCCTGGAGACCATCGCCGCCGACCGCCTGGCCTGGGAGGACCGCTGGATCCTCAGCCGCCTCAATCACCTTATCCAGCGGGTGACGGAGCTCATCGAGGAGCACCAATACGGCGAAGCCGGGCGTCAGGTGCGCGACTTCACCTGGGACGAGTTCTGCGACTGGTACATCGAGGCCTGCAAAGTGCGCCTCTACGGCGCTGACGCCGATAAGGAAACCCCGCGTGCAGTGCTCCTGCACGTGCTGGAAGCCCTGCTGCGTCTGCTCCACCCCTTCATGCCCTACGTGACCGAAGCCCTCTGGCAGGCACTGCCCGCCGACGTCAAAGAAGGCCCGGCGCTCATCATCGCGCCCTGGCCGGAAGCCGACGCAACGCGCTTCGACGATGCCGCCGAGGCCCATTTTGCCCTCTTCATGGACCTGGTGCGCGGCCTGCGCAACGTGCGTGCCGAATACGCCGTCGAGCCGGGCAAGCGCATCCCCGCGGTCATCGCTGCCGGCAGCTTCCTGCCCGTCCTGGAAGCCTTGCGCCCGGTGCTCGTGTCCCTGGCGCGCCTGGATGGCGACACCCTGGAGCTGGTGCAGAGCGCCGCAGCGCTCCCGCAAGCCGCTTCCGTGGTGGTGGGTGAAATCGTGGCGCAGCTCCCGTTGGCCGGTCTGGTGGACCTGGCTGCCGAGCAGGCCCGGCTGCAGCGCGCCCTGGACGACCTGGAGCGGCGCATCGCCCAAATGCAGGCACGCCTGGCCAGTGACTTCGCGGTCAAAGCCCCGCCCACGGTGGTCGAACGCGAGCGCGCGCGCCTGAGCGAGCTGGAGACCGAGGCCGCGCAGGTGCGTGAGCAGTTGGCGCAGCTGCGCGCCTGATGCCTGACGCCAACAAAAGCGGACGGGTGCGCAACTCACCCGTCCGCTTTTTGCGTACAAAGGCCTTTAGCTTATGGGCAACAGATAGCCGAAAATGACCCAGGCCGTGCCGTAGGCTACCAGCAAATTAAACACCGTCGTGATGAGAAACACCACCACCGGACGCCAGCCCAACGCGCGGAATTCCACCGCCGAAAGCTCCAGGCCCATGCTCACAAACGCGAAAGTGAAAGCCCAATTCTTGACCGTATCAATAAGCGTCCCCTTACCGCCGTCAATGATCCCCAGCGTGTACAAAATCGAAGCCAGCACAAACCCCAGCACAAACTTGGGGAAGCGCTCCCAAATCAGGCGTGGACTGGGACGTTGCGCCTTCGCCTTCCCCTCGCGGAAAGCGAAAACCAGCGCCAGCAAGAACGCCGCCACGCCGATGAGCGTATTCTGTGCGGACTTCACGATAGACGCGATCTCCTGGGCCTGCTTACCGTAAATCGTCCCCGCGCCGACGACCGCCGCCGTGGTATCAATATTGCCGCCAAACCAGGCGCCCGCGATAGGCTCCGGCATCTGTAGCGCGCCGGCCACCAGCGGCAGCAGCACCATAATGGGCAGCGCCGTCACGATCACCAGCGCCGTGACATACGTCACATGCTCCTTCTTGGCCAGCACCGCCCCCGCCGCGGCGATCGCCGCCGAAACGCCGCAGATCGAAACCGCCGTCGCCATCACCGCGCGCAACTTATCCTCCAGGCGGAACCTGCCTCCCAGCCACCAGCAGAAGAAAAACACCGCCGGCACCAGCACCAGCGCCTGCACGATCGCCCCGCTAGCGGCGCGCACCAACACACTCAAATTGATCCCCGCGCCCAGCAAAACCAGGCCCGTCTTGAGAAACAACTCCGTTTTAATCCCAGGCCTGACCGGCTCGTACCAGCCGACGCGCTTCAGCAGCACATTCCCCAGCAAGCCGATCAGCGCCGCCCAGAGCGGGTACTCCAGCACCTTACCGGGGATCCCCAGCGGAAGCTTGAGCTTATACACCTCCGCCGTTACCTGCCAGGCGATCACGCTCAACAGAGCGGTCACCGCCACCCCCCACAGCCATGGAAACCTGGTTTGAATACGCATGCGCTCCTCCTGCGAAAAATTTACAAACCTATCATCCATCGGTGTTTAGTTTTTGGGGAAAGGGGCCCCCTGCCACACCGGGCCGCGCGTTATTGCATTTTTCCCGTTCCCCGGCCAGGGCGAGCCGCGCCGGGTGTTCGTATCAGCCCCTTGCGGGACGGGCGTGCCCTGGCCGTTCCGTGCCGTGGGGCTTACATGCTGAAGTGACCCGCGACCTCACAGCGCCATATCATCGCCGCCCGTGTCGGCGTCAGCCCCCAGATCGGGCAACGCCTTCTCAATCTCCTCCGGTGATTGCCCCTTTTCCAGGCGTGTGACCACCTCATCGAACTCAGGCCCAAGGTCGCCAGCCTCATCGCCCAGCTCGTCGCGCATGCGGCGCATCATGCGTCCCAGGCTCTTGGGATCATTCTCATCGAAATCGCTGAAATCCTCCAGGGCATCGCCTTCCAGCAGGCTGCTGCCGGAGCGCACAAAGCGCACGCGCGAAACCAGGCGACGCACGTCACCCGCTCCGCAGCGCGGACAGGTGGGCGTTTGCCCCTGCGCCTCGCTGATGGTGCGCCAAAAGATGGTGAAGCGTTTCTGGCACTGTTGACACCGGTATTCGTAAATCGGCATAAGTCGCGTTCCCTCCTGCGCTAAATGTGGTATATTAGTCAGTTAGTCGGGACGGTGAGCAACTGGCGCGTGCTCATCTCCCTAATGGATGGCGTGTTTGCTTCCCGTGGCCCGACGCTATGTTTAAATTCATTATACCCTCATTTTGAGGGGAAAGGTAGCTCCTCGTCTGGTTAATCGGCTGACGATTAAAACCGCGCCTCCCGTCCCCCCTTGAGGGGGGACTGCAGGGGAGCTTCCTCTTGATGGGGGGATGGCGGGGGGCAGGGCGACCGCAAGGGTCTGGGTGACCGCAAGGGTCGCCCCTACGATATCCTTGTCCTGGGGCGACTTCCTCCTCCCTTGAGAGGGGCGGGGAGTGAACGAATTCAGGTAGGATACAGTTCCTGACAGGGCCTGACCCGGCACATTACCTGCCGATGGCGGTGCTGGTGGTGGACCTCACTTGAGCCCGAGCGTTGCTGCTGGCAGGCGTAGCAGCGTTTCGCAAGGGCTGGCCGTTTCAATTACGTAGATATACCCGGCGCAGGGGCCCGGCTCATGGACTGGCCCATGCGCAACTTTTTGAGGGGGTGCTTCATGATACCTGGACAACAGCAACCGTTACTGGTTGTCATTTCGGGGCCTTCCGGGGCGGGGAAGGATAGCCTGGTGCAGCAACTCAAGGCGCGCGGGTTGCCCTTTCACTTTGTGGTGACGACAACCTCACGTCCTCCGCGCCCCAACGAGGTGCATGGCGTGGACTACTACTTCGTCAGCGAGGAACAATTCCAGCGCTACATTGCTGAAGGCGAGCTGCTGGAGTACGCCCTGGTTTACGGCCAGTACAAGGGCATTCACAAAGCGCAAATCCGCGAGGCCCTGCGCAGCGGCAAAGACGTCATCATGCGCCTGGACGTGCAGGGTGCAGCGACGGTGCGCCGTCTGGTGCCGGATGCTGTGCTCATTTTCCTCACCGCGGAGGAGGAAGAGCTGCGCCGTCGTCTGGAGGAGCGCCAGACCGATAGCCCGGAACAGATCGAGCGGCGCCTGGCCCGTGCCCGGGAAGAGATGGAGCTGATGCCTACGTTTGACTACGTGGTCGTAAACAGGTACTGTCATCTGGAACGTGCTGTAGATCAGGTTTTGGCCATCATCACGGCTGAACACTGCCGCACCCATCCGCGCAAGATCACACTGTAGATGGATACGGCGGGCAAAAGCGATGAGAGATTCCTGACCATTGCCGGAGGGTGCGCATGGACGATGAAGAAATCTACATGGAAGACGTAGAAGACGAGGCCGTGGCAGAGACGCAGCCAGGCGCTCCTGGGATGGCGTGGGGCACCATCCCCCTCTTTCCCGTGCGCGTTACCTACGGGCTGATCGTCATCAATGTGCTGGTCTTTTTGCTGGACTTACTAAGTGGCCACTTCCTTTTGTGGATGGGCGGGATTATTCCCCCTTCGGTGGTGGAGGGGGAGTATTGGCGCCTGCTCACCGCGGGCTTTTTACATTTTAGCCTCCAGCACATCGCTTTCAACATGTGGGCCTTGTACGTCTTGGGTCATGATTTGGAAAAGCTTTACGGCTGGCGCCGGTTTTTGGGCGGCTATCTGGTCTCGCTCCTGGCAGGCAGTTTGATGATAGCGGGTCTGCAGGATATGAATAGCATTAGTGCCGGAGCGTCGGGCGCGATCATGGGCATGGCCGGCATGCTCATTGTCTATCTGTACCGGTATCGTCTTATGTGGAACACGCGCTTTACTTTGAACAGCCTGGTACGCATGGTCGCCATCAACCTGGCGATCGGGCTTTTACCTGGCGTGAGCCTGTGGGGTCACCTGGGCGGAGTGCTGGGGGGCCTGGCGGCGGGGCTGCTCCTCTGCCCAGGCTACGAATGGAACGAGGAGCGTCCCATGTCCGTGCGCATCCGCGATTTGACTTTCCAGCAGATAGCTTACCTGGGTGCTTTGGGATTTGCCATGCTCTCCTTGACGTTTTTGATCTCGATGCTGCGAGGGTAGATGCGCGAGCCATTGGCCGTTTTTGTGGGAGACGAGGTGGAGCTGCGCAAGCCACATCCCTGCGGGGGACGGGTGTGGCGCGTGGAGCGGGTCGGCGCGGACATTGGCATCACCTGCTTCACGTGTGGGCGCTACGTGCTGCTGCCGCGTTACGAATTTGAACGGCGCGTGAAGCGCTTTGTGAAGCGCGCCCCCGCAGATGAGGCCTGAGATGGAGTTCGGGCTGAGGTTGTTCTTGCCCTGAACCCAGGCCAAATTCACGGGTTTTCCGGTAGAACGTCGCGCTCTTCGTGGTAAAATAACTTGCCGGCGTAGACGTGGGGGCGGGGTGACCGCGATGTTGGGGCGGGACGACCGCAAGGGTCGCCCCTACGCTGCCCCCGCCCTGGGGTGACCGCGATGTTGGGACGGGGCTTGTCCCCGCCCTGGGGCGACCGCAAGGGTCGCCCCTATGGTGCCCCCGCCTTGGGGTGACCGTGATGTTGGGGCGGGGTTTGTCCCCACCCTACGGTGCCCCCGCCCACGATGTCCTGTCCCCACGGGATTTCATTCCTGTGACGGCTGAGCCGTCACAATACAGAAAAATTGTTTTGGAGTGATGAGGCTATCATGAATAGACTTTGGTTAGCTTTAACTGTGATGGGTGGGCTTTTGCTTGTGGGGGCGCTTGTTTTCAGCGCCCAGGTGCTGCTGCAGAAACCGGCGGAGCCGCAAGGGGCAATGCCGACGGCCTGGCTGATCACCACGACGCCACCGCCGACGCCGACCCCAACCCCGACCCCGCCGCCGACGCCAACGCCAACGCCCCTGCCGCCGACGCCAACGCCGATCGCAGGCCTGGGGATTGGTGCGCGCGTGCGCGTCACCGGCACGGGCAGCTATGGCGGCGTTAACATCCGCTCCGAGCCGAGCACCAGCGCCAACATCGTGGACATTGGCCGCGAGGGCGAAGAGTTCATCATCGCCGCCGGCCCGGAAGTGGCCGAGGGGATCACCTGGTGGTTCATCCGTGATCCGGGCATCCCAAGCCGTGAGGGGTGGGCCGCCTCGAATTTCCTCGACCTGATTGTTCCCTAGCCTTACAGGCCGCGTCTCCAGCGGAGTCGCGGCCTGTTTCACAGTAGAGACGTTGCAGTGCAACGTCTCTACCACCAACATTTTCGTTGTTGTGCCGACCTGAGCCTTTACACCGGCGATCAAGTCCCTGGACCAGGAGGTGAGCCGATGGATCTGGATACCGCCCGTGCACGCGCCGAGGCCCTGCGCGCTGAACTGGCCTACCATGCGTACCGCTATTACGTGCTGGACAGCCCCGTCATCAGTGATGGCGAGTACGACGCCCTGATGGACGAGCTGCGCGCGCTCGAAGCACAATTCCCGGAGCTGGTCACGCCGGATTCCCCAACGCAGCGTGTGGGAGGAGCCCCCGCGGAGGGGTTTGTCAAAGTCGCGCATCCGGCTCCCATTCTCAGCCTGGATAAGGCCACCCGATATGAGGAGCTCCTGGCCTGGGAAGCGCGCATCTCCAAACTGCTGCCCCCGGATGCGCCACCCTTGAGCTATACCGTGGAGCCCAAACTCGACGGGTTGACGGTGGTCCTCCACTATGAGCATGGGCAGTTTGTGCTGGGTGCGACGCGCGGCGATGGTCAGGTTGGCGAGGACGTGACGGCGAACCTGCGTACCGTCAAATCCCTGCCGTTGCGTATCCCCATCTCCGCAGATGTCCCGACCCCGCCGGCCCACCTTATGGTGCGCGGGGAAGTGCTCATGCTCATCGCTGATTTCGAGGCGCTCAATCAGCGCCTGAGCGCGGCGGGGGAGGAGGTCTTCGCCAATCCGCGCAATGCCGCGGCGGGCAGCCTGCGCCAGCTCGATCCGCGCATTACCGCGCAGCGCCCGCTTCGCCTGTATTGCTACCAGATCGTAGAAGCCAGCGGCCCGGTGCCCGAGACGCAATGGGAGACCCTGGCCTACCTGCGCGCGCTGGGCTTCCCCGTGCCGCAGGAGGTGTCCCTTCATACCAGCATTGCTTCGGTGGCGGAGGCGTGTGAAGCTGCCGCCGCCCAACGTGACCGCTTCCCCTATGAGACGGATGGGATGGTGGTGAAGGTGAATCACCTGCCGACGCAAGCCGCGCTGGGCGTGGTGGGCGGACGTCCGCGCGGGGCGGTGGCTTACAAGTTCCCCCCGCGTGAGGCGACGACGCTGCTGCATGACGTGGAGTTTTCCGTGGGGCGCACGGGCGCCATCACCCCCACCGCCGTGCTGGAGCCAGTGGTCCTGGCGGGGGTGACCGTCAGCCGGGCGTCTCTGCACAACTTCGACTTCATCCGCGAGCGCGATATTCGCCGCGGCGATCGTGTGGTGGTGCGTCGTGCCGGGGATGTGATCCCTTACGTGGTTGGGCCGGTGCTGGCGTTACGTACCGGTGCCGAGACGCCGATTACCCCGCCGCTCACCTGCCCGGCCTGCGGGGAGCCAGTGGCGCATGAGGAAGACGAGGTGGGCTACTACTGTGTCAACACGCTCTGCCCTGCTCAGCGCACCCAGCGCCTGCTCTACTTCGCCACCCAGCTCGATATTGTCGGCCTGGGCGATCGCACGGCTGAGCTGCTGGTGGAGCGCGGTTTGATTACCGATCCGGCTGATCTGTACAGCCTGACGCGCGAGCAATTGCTGACGCTGGAGGGCTTCGCTGATAAAAAGGCCCAGGCCTTGTTGGACGCTATCGCCAACAGCAAGACGCGCCCGCTGCTCCGCGTCCTGGCCGCGTTGGGGATCCGTCGCGTGGGGGTGACGATCGCGGAGATTTTGCTGCAGCATTTCGCCTCACTTGAAGACCTGGCCCAGGCGGACGAGGCACGCCTGGCCAGCATCGAAGGCATTGGCCCGTTCACCGCGCGGAGTATCGTGGAGTGGTTCGCCCATCCGCAAAACCGGCACTTTGTGGACAAGTTGCGCCGGGCGGGCGTGCAGTTGGGGCGCGCGCCGCAACCTGACCGCGGCCAGACGGCGGCCCCTCTGGCCGGTCTGACCTTCGTTATCACGGGGACACTATCCCAACCGCGCGAGGTTGTCGCCGCGCGGCTGGAAGCGCTGGGTGCGAAAGTCACGGGCAGCGTCAGTGCTAAGACTAGCTATCTCATTGTGGGCGTGGATCCCGGCGGCACAAAATTCAACCGCGCACAACAATTGGGCGTCCCCATGCTGAGCGAGGCCGAGCTGGAGGCCCTTATTGCTGCGCGCAGCGCGGGAACGGCGTAGCGTTTCCGGGTGGGCGGCCATGCCAGAGAGCGAAAATCATAGCCGGCCCGCACATACGCTTGCGCTGCGGTTGTGGTGGCAATGATGTTTGAGATTGGCCAATTTTTCAGATTTTCACAGGAGGTGTGTGTATGACCCCAATCGGTAGCGCCGCTTCTGCTTCACCATTGCAGGAACATGGTATCATCGTGGTGACGGATCTCTACTGGGCTTCCGGGCAGATTGAGACCCTGGGCCCGCCGCATTTCTATCTCAACCAGGATGGCCTGACGTACTACACCCTGCACGAGGTGACGATGGTGCCCTGGGCCTTTACCGACCTGCCCATCAGTAAAGTCCCCCATCTGTTCGTGCGCCGCGCGGATTTGCAGATGCTCTTCTTTACTTCCGCGGAAACCAACGCCGAGTATAAAGAGCCGCCGCGACGGGGCAATATGCTGCTCCACATGCCTTTGATGGTGGTGCGTGGTGCGGTACCTTATCTGAGTGAAGCCAAAGCCAACAATTTCCTGGACTTCATGAAGGGGGAAATGGTACCCGTGATGCAGGCTAACGTCCATTACCTGGGCGAGGCACCGCGTAAATTGCCCGCGCAAATTCCCCTGCTCTACGTGCAACGGCAGCGGATTTTGAGTTACACGGAGCTGGGTTAACATGCGGCTTCCGGATGGGCGTGAATGCCCCTACTACTACGCAGATTTTCATCGCCGTGCGGTGGGCGTGGAGACTTGTCGGCTGCTGGAGCACACCGCCGACGCTGCGCATTGGTCCCTGGCGGTGTGTGCGACCTGCCCTGTGCCGGACATTCGTCGCGCCAATGCCTGCCCGCATCTGGGGCTGCGCGGCAGCTTGCGGCGACGGTGGGGCTTCATCGGCGCGTGGCGCATGGTGATCCGCGCTTTTTGCCGTGAGCACGCCACGCCTGTGGCGGATCCCTACGTGGGCTGCGGCCACTGTCACCAACCCCTGACCCTGGTGGTGGCAGACGAGAACCCGGAGGCTTAGCCGATGCGACCTGTGCCGCGGGCCTGGCTGCTTGTTGCCCTGCTGTGGGCCGCGCTTTGCGTGGGCCTGGGCGCCTGGTTGTTGCTTCAGGCCGGATTGGCGCAGTTGAAACCCTGGCAGCTTGGCGCCGCGGTGGGCGGATGGGCGCTGCTGTGGGGCCTGACCTGCGGCGTGTTGCTGTGGCGTCGTCCGCAAGCCGAGGTGAGTTTGTTGCCTCCGGCTGCCCTGTTGACCGGCTGGGGCCTGCTCCTGGTGGCGCGTAGCGCGCCCGCTTTCTTGCTGCGCCAGACGCTCTGGCTGGGCATGAGCTGTGTGGCTTTGCTTGCCGTCGCCCTGCTGCCTGCCCTGCCACGCTGGCTGCGGCGCTATCGCTACACCCTGTTGACCTTCGGCCTGCTGCTGCTGGTGGCCACCCTGGTGGGCGGCGTTAATCCTTCCGGCTATGGCCCGCGTTTGTGGCTGTACCTTGGCCCGCTTTACTTTCAGCCTTCGGAAATCCTGAAGGTGCTGATGGTGATTTTTCTGGCGGCTTACCTGGCCGAACGGCGTGACGTTCAGGCGCGCACGCCTGAAGAGCGCCTGCGTCTCTGGCCGACCATCCTGGGGCCGCTGCTCTCCATGGTCGGGCTGGCCCTGGTGCTCCTCGCCTGGCAGGAGGACCTGGGCGCCGTGTTACTCTTTTCCTTGACCTTGCTGGCCATGCTGTACCTGGCCTGGGGGCGCCTGTGCCTGCTCGTGACCGGGCTGGCCTTGCTCGTGCCCGTGTTTGCCCTGGGCGCGTGGCTCTCAAGTCGCGTCGCTTTACGCCTGAGCATCTGGCTCGATCCCTGGTCCGAGGCGCAGGCCGACCGCGCCTATCAGATTCGTCAGGCGCTGTTCGCCCTGGCGTCCGGTGGCCTGCTGGGACAGGGGCCCGGTCAGGGCACCCCGCTTTACGTCCCCGTGGTCCACACCGATTTTCCCTACGTGGCCCTGGTTGAGGAATACGGCCTTTTGGGGGCAGGCGTGGCCATGCTCCTCATCGCCTGGCTTGTCGTGGGCGGGATCCACGTGGCCCAGCGCATGCAAACGCCCTTTGAAAGCCTGCTGGCTGCCGGATTATCCGCCCTGGTGGGCATCCAGACCTGGGTTATCGTCGGGGGCAACGTCAACCTCATCCCGCTCACCGGCGTCACCTTCCCGTTTTTGAGCTATGGCGGCTCCTCCCTGCTCATGCTGGGCATCATCCTGGGCCTGTGGTTGAACCTGTCCGCGCCGCACCCAATGCCGCTCGACCTGAGCGTCGGCGGCGCGTCTCTTCCCCCCGTGCGCCAGACCGCGGCGCTTCTGGGACGGGGGCTGTTAGTGTTGTTGGCCACCCTTCTCCTGGTCACAGGCTACTGGGCCGTGGTGCGCGCGGATAGCCTGCGCGCCTATCCCACCAATCCACGGCGCGTGATCGCGGAGCGGCAATTGGTGCGCGGGCGCATCCTGGGGCGGAGTGGGGAGGTGCTGGCGCGGAGCGTGCCGGATGCGCAGGGCTACATGCGACGGCAGTACCCATACCCCGAAGCGGCGCCCGTCATAGGCTATGCCGACCTGAAGCTGGGCACCAGCGCACTGGAGGCCGTGTGCAACGCGGCGTTGCGTGGCGAAGTCAACATGGACTGGCGCAGCCAGCTCTGGCGTGACCTGATCCACGCGCCGCAGCGCGGGCAAGACGTGAGCATCACCCTCGACAGCCGCTTGCAAATCCTGGCCCAGCGGCTCCTTGCCGGTCAGCGGGGAGCCATTGTCCTCGTGGATACGCACACGGGCGCCGTGCTGGCCCTGGCCTCCGCCCCCACCTACGCACCGGAGCGCATCGCCGAAGATTGGGACGAGCTGCGCGCCTCCCCCGACGCGCCCCTGCTCAACCGCGCCACCCAGAGCCTGACCCAGCCCGGCGGGGCCCTATCCACCGTCATCCTGGGTCTGGCCTTACAGCGCCAACTCGACCTCACCCTGCGCGAGGACTTCACGCGCACCATCACCCTGGAGGGCGTCCCTTACGCCTGTCAGGGCGAGCCCACGCCCGACTGGGCCGGCCTCCTGCGTGCCCAATGTCCCGCGCCCCTGGTCTCCCTGGCGGATCAGCTCGGTTACGAGCACCTGGTTGAAGGCCTGACCGCCTGGGGCCTGACCCAGGCCCCCGCCTTCGACTTGCCCACCGTCGGCCACGACTGGCATCCACGTCGCATGGCGCTGGACGCAGAGGCCCTTGGCCAGGGCGATCTGCTGGTCACCCCCCTGCACCTGGCAGGTGTAGTTGCGGTTTTAGGGAATGATGGAGTCCGTCCGCCGCTGCACCTCTTGCGCGAAGCGCAGCCGGGCTGTACGGTGCCGGCAAGGACGAGCCAGCGCCTCCTTTCGGCGGACGAGGCGGCTTTTCTGCGCGGCACCTGGTCCGCGTGGGGGGTAGCGCTTGGCCACCTCAGTCAAGCGCAGGCCGGGCCGGGACGCACCGTGAGCTGGTTCCTGGGCCTCAATTCGGCGCAGGTGCCGCGTTACGGCGTGGTGGTCATGCTGGACAATCCGCCTTCCCCCTCCTACGCTGCCAGGATTGCGCAGATTCTGCTCTACGCCGCCACCGGGCCATGATGACGAAGCAACGCGCACGGGCCTTACTCGGCTGGTTTGAACGCAGCCTGTGGTACGGGCTGATCAGCACCCTCTTGTTTATCCTGCCTGGCGAGGGCTTGCCGCCCCAGACCCTGAACGCGCGTCTGGCGCAATTGACCAGCGGCCTGCAATTCAACTTCGTCACCTGGGAAGCCCGTGCCCTGTGGGACAAGGCTCGTTACGGCCTCCTTGCTCCACAACGCTGGATGGACGAGACGCAGCGCGCCCGCTTTGTGCTTGACCATCTCAGCCACGTGGCCCAGGCGGAACGGCTCACGGCAGAGATCGGGCGCATCTACACCGATCCCAACGTCGCCAATCCAGCCCAGGCCAGCGCCGCGCAACAGGCGGACCTGAGCGCCGTGCGCGCTCACCTGCGCCGGACTTCTCCCATCATGGAAGCCATCCTGGCCGAGCAAGTGGCCTACGTGTTGCAATCCGCCGGTTTTGGTACCGTCGGGCAGCTCTGGCCGCCGGTCAGTGGCACCTTCACCCCGCTGCCCGCCCTGCTGGTCATCTCACCGCGTGCGGTCATCGCCAGCGAACGCCAGGTCATGTTGAAAGCGGGCTTCACCGCAGCGGAGATGGACGCGCTGGAGCAACGCGTGGAGGTCGCTTTGCCGGATCGCTCCGCTTACGTCACCAACATTGGCGGCCTGAGCGCCTATCCCGCCATGCTGCTGGAGTACAGCTCCCTGGACTGGGTGGCAGAAGTGATGGCCCACGAATGGACGCATCACTACCTGACGCCTTATCCCCTGGGCCTGTATTACGAGACGCATGGCGAAACGCGCACCATCAACGAGACCAGCGCGGAGCTGATGGGGCGCTGGGCCGGTCAGGCCGTGATCGAGCGTTTCTATCGCCCCCTGTTGAGCAGAACCAAATCCCTGCCGCAGCCGCTCAAGCGCGCCCCCGCGGAACAGGGGACGCCGACCGCACCGGGCTTTGACTTTTACGCCGAGATGCACGCCACGCGCGTCGCCGTGGACCGCATGCTGGCCGAAGGCCGCATCGCAGACGCGGAACTGTACATGGAACTGAAGCGCCGCTACCTGGTAGCGAAGGGATACAACCTCCGTCGCCTGAACCAGGCCTATTTTGCCATGCACGGCGCCTATGCCGGACGCCCTGGCGCAGCGGGCCGGGATCCGGTTGGCCCGGCGGTACGCCGCCTGTGGGCCCTGAGCGGCGATCCGCACTCCTTTTTGCAGCGCATCCGCTCCATCACGCGCCTGGAGGAGTTGCCGTAGGAGATTATGTCTGCTCAAATTTGTGGTATCATGGACGGGCTTAATTGAAGGGGTGAGAAAGAGAGAGACGTGCAACCCGTAATTGAATTTCAACAAGTTTCCAAGCGTTTCGCGCTGCAGCGCGAAACGCACACCACGCTATTGCAAGGACTTTTGGGCCGTCTGCATAAACCGGCACCTGAGCTTGAGGATGAGGCTTTCTGGGCCTTACGCGATGCCAGCTTTACCATCGAAGCCGGGGAGACCGTAGGCATCATCGGCGCCAATGGCGGGGGCAAGAGCACGACGCTCAAGTTAATTTCGCGCGTTCTGGAGCCGACCCATGGCCGCGTTATCGTGCGCGGGCGCGTCGGCGCGTTGCTGGAATTGGGGGCGGGCTTCCATCCCGACCTGACGGGGCGGGAGAACATCTACCTTAACGGCTCACTGTTGGGCCTTTCGCGCGCGGACATCGAGCGCCAGTTTGATGCAATCGTAGCTTTTGCCGAGCTGGAACGCTTCATTGACGTGCCGGTCAAACATTACTCCTCTGGCATGTATGTCCGCCTGGGTTTTGCCGTGGCGGTGCACACGGATCCCGACATCCTGCTGGTGGATGAAGTGCTCGCGGTGGGGGATGCGACTTTCCAGCGCAAGTCCCTGGAGCGCATCATGGAATTGAAGCGCGACGGCAAGACCATCGTGTTTGTCTCCCATAGTGCGGAGACGGTGCGCTCCCTATGCCAGCGCGTCATCTGGCTGGATGAGGGGCGCGTGGTGGCGGATGATCTGGCGGATGTGGTCCTCGCGCGCTATCTGGATCGTTCCTGGGCGCAGGAGGCCGAACGCAAGCAGGAAGAGGCGGAGAGCGCCGCCGCAAAGGAGTCAGAGCACCGCTGGGGCACCCGGCGCGTCACCATCGAGCGCGTGCGTTTTCTCAACGCCGCCGGGGAAGAAGTCTTCCACTTTCGCACGGGAGAACCGTTTGAGCTGGAGCTAACGTATCATGCGCCAGAGCGCGTGGAGCGGCCCGTGTTTGGCATGGCGATTTTCCGCAGCGATGGTTTACACGTAACCGGCCCCAATACACAGTTCACCGGCCTTGACATTCCCGCCATTGAGGGAACGGGCATAGTGCGCTTTACCGTCCAGGTTTTGCCTTTGCTGGAAGGTCTCTATCACGTGTGTGTAGCGGCGCACAATTGGGAAGACACCGAAATGTATGACTATCACGACCGCCTGTACAGTTTCCGCGTCTTACCAGGAGCGGCTGAACGTTACGGCCTGATCACCATGCAGGGGAGGTGGAGCATTGATGGGATTTAAGACGCGCGTTTTGATTATCAGCAGTGATGCCGTGGGACCTGCCATGGCTGGAACAGGCATCCGTTATGCAGCGCTGGCGGGTGAACTGGGGCGTGAGTTCGAGGTACTCCTTGTGGCGCCGCAGGGATCTCAGCCACTCGATGGCCCCTTTGAGCTGGCTTTCTACGCGCGTGACGATGAGGAAGCCATGCGGCGCTGGGCCAGTGCGGCGGATGTCCTGCTCTTTCCAGGCGATGTGTTGCTGGATTTTCCCTGGCTTTCCGATCTGGGCAAGCCCATTGTGATGGACGGATACGATCCGCACACTGCGGAAACGCTCTACTGGACACGTGAGCAATCCATGGCGACGCGCCTTGGTACGCATGCCCACCGTCAGCGTCTGCTTGCCCAGCAATGCCTGGTGGGTGATTTTTTCATCTGCGCGGGGGAAGTCCAGCGCACCTGGTGGCTTGGCCTGCTGGAGATGACGGGGCGCATCAACCCTTACACGTTTGATGAAGATCCCACGTTGCGTAAGCTGGTTGATTGTGTGCCTTACGGCCTGCCGGATACCCCTTTACCACCGGTTCCGCCCGATTTTCGCCCCTTTGGTCTCACCCCTGAGGATCCGGTGCTTTTGTGGGGTGGGGGACTGTGGGATTGGCTCGACCCTCTCACTGCTATCCGCGCCGTGCCGCAAGTACTGAGGCAAGTGCCGAGCGCGCGCCTGCTGTTTCCTGGCACGCGCCACCCGAATCCCAGCATTTCAAAGGTGGAGATGGTTGAACAGGCGCGCGACCTGGCGCAGGCTTTAGGTCTGATGGGCACGCACGTTTTCTTTGGCGATTGGGTCCCCCGCGCGGAATGGCCTTTCTATTTGCAACGCGCTGCGGTCGGGCTTTCGCTGCATCCTGAGAGCTACGAGACTCACCTGGCTTTCCGGAGTCGCCTGCTGGAGTACATTTGGGCCGGTTTGCCCATGGTGGTGACGGGCGGGGACGAGACGGCGCAGGTGGTGCAGCGTTACGGGCTGGGCCGTGTGGTACCGGTCCAGGATGTGGATGCGGTTGCCCAGGCCCTGGTGGAGCTTTTGCAAACGCCGCGCGAGGCGTGGGCACCGGCGTTCGCTCAGGCTCGCGAGGCACTTACCTGGGCGCGCGCGGTGGAGCCGCTGCGCGCTTTTTGCCGCGCGCCACGGATCGCACCGGACAAAGCGGCAGGCTTGGGCCGCGGCAATCCCCTTTTCATCAGAGACCTTGAAACCCTGCGCGCTGAGCTGGAGGTGGCTCGCCGCGAACGCGACGAGGCGCAGGCCCTGGTGCAGGCTTATGAGCGCGGGCGTTTTATGCGTTTCATGCGCTGGCTTAAGGAGCGGGTGAAATGAGGGTGGAGTTCGAGCATCTGGCGCCGGATTTCGAGAATTATCCCGGCGCGCCGGGGCGTCCGCGCTGTTTTTACGCTCCTGCCGCGGAGGATGAAGCGGTGGTGGTCAGCATTATTACGCCAGCGTACAATCCCGGGCCGGAGCTCGCGGAGACGGTGGCCGCGGTGCGTCATCAGTCCCTGCAGGCGTGGGAATGGCTGATTGTGGACAATGCGTCCGACCCGGAAGGCGCGGCACGCCTGGATGCGCTGGCGGCGCAGGAGCGCCGCGTGCGCGTGTTGCGCCAGGCGCAGAATGTGGGGCCGGCAGCAGCGCGCAACGTGGCTTTGCAGGCCGCGCGCGGACGGTATGTGTTTTTCCTGGATGATGACGATCTGATCGAACCCACGACACTGGAAAAGCTGGCCTGGTACCTGGAGGCGCATCCGGAACTGGCCATGGCCAAAGGCAGCAGCGTGGCGTTTGGCGGACAGCGGTATCATGCCACCGTGGGCTTTGCGGCGGGAAACCTGTTTCTGGATCTCAACCCGGTGACGATTATGACGCTGGTGCGGCGCGAGGCTCTGTTGCAGGTCGGTGGCTTTGATGCCAGCCTGGTGCACGGCCTGGAAGATTGGGATTTGTGGCTCAAGCTGGCGGCGCATGGACATTGGGGCGGTGGCATCCCGGAATTTTTGGATTGGTACCGTCGGCGGCCTAATCATGCGGATCGCTGGCAAAGCTGGACGGAGGCAGGGATTAAGGCCATGCGCGCGGAGCTGAAGCAACGTCACCCGGCGCTGTTTCGCAATGGGGTTCCGCAGCCCGTGCCACCGTCACGCGCGCCTTACGCGCCTCTGCCAACGGCTCTTCCCTTCGCCAACCGTTTGGCTAAGACGCGACCGCGCCTTCTGTTCATTATCCCCTGGATGGCAATGGGCGGGGCGGATCGTTTTAACCTGGCGTTTGTGGAGGATTGGTGTCGGCGCGGGTACGAGGTGACGGTAGTAACCACGATCGGGCAAAATTATGCCTGGTATCGCGAGTTTGCGCGCTTGACGCCAGATATTTTCATCCTGCCGTACCTGTTGCCGGAGCATGAGCATCCCCGTTTCCTGGATTATTTGATGACCTCACGTCAATACGACATGGTGATGGTCTCCAACAGCGCCTGGGGCTATGCACTCCTCCCTTACCTGCGCGCACGACATCCTGATGCGGCGTACGTAGACCTGAACCACATGGAAGAGGAATACTGGGAAAGCGGTGGCCATCCGCGTCGTGCGCTGGCCTACCAGGATGTGCTCGATCTCAACCTGGTGGTGTCGGAGCACCTTAAGCAGTGGATGGTGGAGCGCGGGGGTGACGCGGCGCAAATCGAAGTGGTGTACATCAATGTGGATACGGAGCGCTTTAAGCCGGATGCCGCGTTGCGCCAAACGGTGCGCGCGCGCCTGGGGATCGCCAAAGATACGCCCGTGATCATCTACGCGGGGCGCATCTGCGCGCAGAAGCAACCGCGCGTGTTCGCGGCGGTGATGGAACGCCTGGCGCGTTTGAAGCAGCCATTTGTCTGCCTGGTGCTGGGCGACGGTGAGGATATGCCCTGGTTGCGGCGGTATGTAGCGCGTCATAAGCTGAATCAAGTCTGGTTGCTGGGGGCGGTGAGCAACACCGCCATGCGCGATTATCTCGCGGCTGGAGACATTTTCTTTTTGCCCTCGCAGATGGAGGGCATCGCCCTGGCTATTTATGAGGCGATGGCCATGGGATTGGCCATCGTGGGGGCCGACGTGGGTGGGCAGGCGGAGCTGGTGACACCTGAGTGCGGGGTGCTTGTTCCGCACGGGACGCCTGAGGAGGAGGTGACGTGTTATACGGAGGCGCTGCAGACGCTGTTGCGCGACCCGCAAGCCCTGCAGCGGATGGGAGCAGCCGGGCGCGCGCGGGTTGAGGCCCATTTCTCCCTGCCCCAAATGGGGGAACGTATGACGCACCTGCTGCTGGAACGCGCTCCCGCTTTGCATGCGGCGCGCCCTAAACCGGTTCCCGGCGTTGCTCTGGCGTTGGAACACATCCAGATGGCGTTGGAAGCCCAGCGTCTGAGTCAAGCCCTGACGCCTTTGTGGAAGTACACCCGGCTTGAGGGGCTTTATCTGCGCTTGAAATCCCGCCTGGACGCGCTGCTGAGCTGGCCAGGCTGGCAGCGCCTCAAGCCCGTAAAAGACGCGCTTTGGCGCGTCGGGCATGCGCTCAAGGTGGGCCTGCGCCGGGGCAAAGACGCGCTCTGGATTTTGGGCCATAAAGTGAAAGTGCGTCTGGGGCTAGCCAGAGAATGAGTACTCCAGGTGTAAGCGTTGCCATCCCCACGCTCAACGCCGGGCCGCAGTTTGCGCAGCTTCTGGAAGCGCTGCGCGCGCAGACCCTGAGGCCGGCGGACATTGTGGTCATTGACTCTGGTTCGACGGATGGCACGCCAGAGCTGGCGCGTGCGGCTGGGGCGCGTGTGCTTTCCATTCCCCGGCGGCGCTTCAATCACGGACGCGCGCGCAATCAGGCCATCGCTGCGACGCGCGGCGAGTTGATTGTGCTCACGGTTCAGGATGCGCTGCCCTGCGACGTCGCGTGGCTTGAGACCTTGTGCACCCCTTTGCTAAACCAGACCTCTCTGGTGGCCAGTTATAGCCTGCAAAAAACGCCTGTGGATGCGCCACCGCTGGCGCGCGTGCGCGCGCTGTTGTGGGAACGTGCCTGTCCGGCAGCCGGCATCCAGGAGGGGGCGCCGCCGCACGTTTTCTGGGCCTTATCGCCCCAGGAGCGTCTGGCACGCATCCGCTTTGACGATGTGTCGGCCTGTTTGCGTCGCTCCGCCTGGGAAGCGTTGCCTTTGCCCGAGGTCAACTACGCGGAAGATCTGGCCTGGAGTGCTCAGGCCTTGTTGCGCGGATGGGCTATCGCCTGGGTGCCGCAGGCACAGGTATGGCATTATCATCACCGCTCTATGGACTACGAGTTCCGCCGTGCCTTTGCCGATGGCCTTGTGCGGGCGCGCGTGGTGCGCTGGCCGGCCCCGCCGATGCGCGTGCGTGAGGCCCTGGCCCTCTGGCGTGAAGCGCGTCAGCCGCAACTGGCCGCGCGTTATGCGGCGCTACGCAAACCGGCGGACATTCGCTATACCCTGTGGGATTTGGGGCTGAAAACGGTTGCGACATATCCGGATACGTTGTTTGTCCGCCTGTATCGTGAGATTATCGAGTTTAGCTGGGCTTTGGTAGACGCAGGCGAGACGCTTTACTCAGATGAGGCTTTGCCGGATGGCCTTTGGCCGGAAGCGGCTGCCTTTGCCACGGTTGCCGTGATCGGGACGCAATTGGGACTGGCTGCTGCGTACGGCCGCGGGCCCTTTTGGTGGGCTTTGCGTCGCGTGCTGGGACGGGGGGTGTAGATGCGCATCGCTCTGGTCGTCCACAAATTCCCGCCGGCAGCCTACGGCGGCACGGAAGTGTACACCCTCAACCTAGCGCGCGGCTTGAGTGCGCAGCACGAGGTCGCTGTCTTTTACCGCGATGATGGCGACGGCACGCGCTTTCGCGAGGACTGGGAGGCGCGGGAAACCTTTCGGGTGTGGCGCGTTGGGCGCGCGTTTCGGGCTGGCGCGGCTTCGCCCGCGGCGCTTTTCTGGGATACTTTCTTCAACCCCGACGTGGAACGCAGTTTCCAGCGTTTCCTGGCGGCGTTTCAGCCGGATCTCGTGCACTTTCAACACCTGATGTTGCTCTCCTATCGCCTGCCGGCTTTGAGTGGGGCCATCCCAAAGCTGCTCACGCTGCACGATTACTGGTTTTTATGCGCTAATTCGCAACTGATCTGGCCGGATGCGCAACTCTGCCGTGGTAAGGCCCTGGGGATGCACTGCGCACGCTGTGCGACCGCACGCATCGGCTCCCCCCTGCTCAACCTGGGACGTCCAGCCTTTGCCGCGCTTTTCCAGATGCGGGACGCGCTGGTGCGCCGGGCAGCCCTGCGGATTGGACGTTTCATCAGTCCCTCGCACTTCTTACGCGAGCAGTATCTGCGCGTCGGCTTTCCGCAACAGCCTTTCGCCGTGCTGGAAAACGGCGTGAATGTGGCGCAACTGCGCAGTTTCCCGGCCATACCGACGCAGGATGGACGGCTGCGCGTCACCTATCTGGGAGCGTTGGCCTGGCAAAAAGGCGTGCACGTGCTGGTCGAAGCGGCGCGCGCACTGCCGCCGGTGCGTTTCCACCTGCGCATCTACGGCAATCCGCACACCTTCCCCGATTACAGCGCGCGCCTGCGCGCTCTGGCCAACCCACTGACCACAACCTTCGCCGGTCCCGTACCCAACGCTAACGTGGGGCGCGTCCTTGCGGAGACAGACGTGCTGGCCGTCCCATCCCTGTGGTACGAAAACTCACCTGTGGTCATCCAGGAAGCACACGCGCGCGGCGTCCCGCTGCTTGCCTCCGACACGGGCGCGCTGCCGGAGAAGGTGGGGCGTGGGGGGATGCTGGTCCCCCGTGGCGACGTGTCCGCGTGGCGCGACGCCCTGCTGACCTGGCCCGCCGGGCGCACCTTCACCCCGGAGCCGGTGCTCACGGTGGAAGACCACGTGGCGCGCCTGGAAACCTTGTATCAGGAGGCACTGGCGTGAGTGTCTGGAGCATTGCTCTTCGTGCGTTTATTGCTTTTGTTGCTTTGTTGCTCATCCCCGGCTGGACCTGGCTCGCCCTGACCGGCTTGTGGCGGCGCTGGCAGAGCCTGACGCTCTGGCTCGTTGCCGTCAGCTTTAGCCTGGCCCTCTTCCCGGTTGGATTCTATATTCACCGCGCCTTGATGTCCTGGCTCCCCCTGGGGCCGTACAAACTGAGCGCGCTCCTGGTACTGGCGGCGGGCTTCACGGTGTGGCGATTGCGCGCAGTGTGGCGTGAGCTGCTGCACTTCGATGCCCTGGATGGTCTGGCGGTGCTGATCCTGGCCGCGACCCTCTTTACGCGCTTCTGGATTATCCGCTATTACCCCTATCCCGCCTGGTCGGATAGCCTGCATCACACCCTGCTCACCGACCTCACGGCGACGCAGGGGCATCTCCCCTTTACACTTGAGCCTTACGCCCCCACGCCTTTGAACATGTACCACCTGGGACTATACAGCCTCAGCGCAGCCGTGGCATGGCTGGCTCAGGTGCCTGCTCATACCGCCTTGTTGTGGACAGCGCAGGTGATAAACGGCCTATGCGGCATCGGCCTTTATCTTTTGCTTGCGCAGCGGGTGGGGCGCGTGGGGGCACTGGTCGGCCTGGCTTTCGCCGGGCTTTGGAGCCATCAACCTTCGTACTACGTCAATTGGGGGCGCTTTACGCAATTGGCCGGGCAAACGCTTTTACTCTCCGCCGCTGCCGTAAGCTGGGATGTCCTGGAAAACTGGTGTCAGCCTGAAGGGCGCCGTTCAGCGTTAAGCCTGGTTGCGAGCGCTGCATTGCTGAGTGCGGCGGTCTTTCTTTATCACTTCCGGGTGGCGGCTTTTTATCTTCCCCTGCTGTTTCTGCTTGCTTTGAGCGTGGGCTGGTCAGCGTGGCGGCAGGGGCAGGGGATGCGGTACCTGGCTCGTGTTGCACTCTTAGGTATCCTGGGGCTTCTTTTCGTCAGTCCGGCTTTAGGCGCAGCGCTCCGGGCTTACATTGCGAGCGTATCCGTGCCCGTAGAGGCCCAATTCAGCGAAGACTTTGTTACTTACTTTACGTTCCCACTGACCGCAATCCCTATTCTGGGCCTGCGCCCCCCTCTCTTGTGGCTGGCAGGGGGCGCTGCACTAATCGGATTGGCTTTCCGCAAGGGGATGAGCGCGCTCGCGTTGCTCTGGACGGCGCTGCTCATGGCTTTGGGGTATGCCTATCTGGTGCCCTGGCGCTTTCTGCACCTGACCAATTTAGGCGCCATTGTCATCATGCTTTATCTGCCTGCCGCATGGTTGGTTGGTGTGGGAGCACAGAGCCTGGCGGATTGGCTCGACGCCCGGCGCAAAGGCCTGGGGAGCGGCATCGTGCTCATCCTCACCCTGGTGGGCATTCTGGCCTGGAGCGGCCCGCGCCTGCGCGAAATTGAGATCAAGCGCCACTTCGTCACCCCCGCCGATGTCGTTGCCATGGCCTGGATCGAGGCCAACACGCCGCAGGAAGCGCTTTTCGCCATCAACACCTACACATGGATGCGCTCCGTGCCTCACGGCATAGATGGCGGTTACTGGATCTCTTACTTTACCAAACGGCACACCACCACCGGTACGATGCTCTCCAGCCTTGGCCCGCGCGAGCATGCTTTGCGCATCGTGGAGCTTTCTACCCTGACCGTGCAGCTCGATGCGTCACCTCAAAGCGCGGCAGCACTGCGTCAGGCGGGCGTGGACTATGTTTACGTGGGGCCGCGCCACTTCACAGCCCCCACCGCCTGGGACGAAGCCGCGCTGGCTGCCAATCCGGCGCTGGAACTGGTCTACGATCATGACGGCGTGAGGATTTATCGCATTCATGACTGAACGCTTACGCATTCTCTTCATCACGCGCAAATACCCGCCCTCTGTGGGCGGCATGCAGCGCCTGAGCTACCAGCTCATCACGCACATGCGTGCCCATGCTGAGACGTGCGCCATCACATGGGGACGCAGTCAGCTTGGCCTGCCCTGGTTTCTCGTGCGCGCGTGGCTGCAGGGATTGCGCCTGGCGCGTCACGTTGACGTTTTGCATGCGGGGGATTCCCTGGTAGCACCCGTGGTGTGGTTCTTATCCAGGCTGTACCGCAAGCCCGCCGTCGTGAACGTTCACGGCCTGGATCTCACCTTCAACTTTCCAGGCTATCAGGTGCTGATGCCGCGCTTGTTGCGTCGCTTTACGCGCGTGATCTGCATTAGCCGGATGACGTACGATGAAGCTTTGCGGCGCGCTCTATCGCCGCAGCGTTGCCGCATCATCTACCCAGGCCTGGACATGCCCGCAGCAGTGCCACCCCGTACGGAAGCGCGGGCCTGGCTGGAAAAACGCCTTGGTCGGTCGCTGCAGGAGCAGCAAATCTGGCTCACGGTGGGGCGCCTGGTGCCGCGCAAAGGGGTGGTCTGGTTTTGTGATGAAGTGATCCCGCGCCTGCAAGGGGCCGCGTCCTGGCTTTACCTCGTGGCTGGCGCCGGGCCGGACGAGCAGCGCCTCCGGGCGGTGTTGGTGGCGCGCGGCCTGGCCGGGCGTGTTATCCCGCTGGGACAGGTGAGTGATGAGGCGTTGGCGCGTCTGTACGCGGCAGCAGATGTTTTTGTGATGCCGAACATTCCGCAGCCCCATGACCGCGAGGGCTTTGGCCTGGTTGCCATCGAAGCGGCATCCTACGGCCTGCCGGTTTTGGCTGCGCGCCTGGAGGGCATTCAGGACGCTGTGATTGAGGGCGAAAGCGGCTATCTCCTGCCCCCACAGGATGCTGAAGCCTGGGCGGAGCAGTTGCGCCGCTGCTTGATCGCCCCGCAGTCCCTGGACGCGCTGCGTGCACGCGCGCCCAGGGCCGTTGCGGAGCGCTTCAGTTGGAATACAATGGCCCTGCGCTACCTGGACGTTTTTCAAGAGGCTGTGCGCGAAGGGGCAATGTCTGAGAGGAGGTGAACAAGGCACATGGCAAGCGTAGGCGAATGGATAGAGAAGGGCCTGGCTTTGTTGGGGTGGGGAATTTACCGTCTTGATCAGGCCCAGGGGGTGCGAGTCGAATCCGCGTTGGAGCATAACACGCCGGAGCGCACCGATGCACTGTACCGCAATCCTAAAGTGCTGCGGCGCTATGTGGGGCCGACACGCCTGCGGTATTACGATAACGTACTACATCTTTTACCCCTTGAAGCTTATCATCAGCGCCGCATTGCGGACGTAGGGTGTGGGCCTGGGTATTTTTTGTTGCGGTTACATCAAACGCTCGCGGCAGAAGGTTACCAGGCGGCAGCGTTGTATGGTTTCGACTACTCGGTCGCAGCTTTGGAGATCGGGAGCAAGATTTTGCCGCAAGCCACGTTCCGTTACATGGACATTTATGCGCCTGAGGTGGAGGAACGCTTTGATGTGGTTGTCTGCATCGAGGTGTTGGAACATCTGCTCTACCCGGATCGCGCGTTGCGTAACCTTACCAGTCTGGTGGTGCCGGGCGGCACCTTGATTCTGGCAGTGCCTAATGGACGTTATGATCACTTTGCCGGTCACATTAATTTCTGGAGTCCCGAAAGCTGGCGCGTTTTCCTGGAAAGCGTCTGCCCGACGTGGGATATACGCCTGGGTGTGACGGGAAATGGACGCCTGGCCGGGGAACGGCACGTCAATTACGCAGTCTTACGCGCGCCGCTGTGAGAGGCGCTGACATGCGTCTGACGGTGGTTATTCCGAATCTGCATTCCCCAGTGGTGGATGAAGTCATCACGGCGGTGCTGGCGCAGGCCGGGCCAGAGCTGGATGTGTGGGTGGTGGGCCAGGATCGCTATGGAAAGATCCCTCATCATCCTCGAGTTCATGCGCTGATCACGCCAGAGCCTGTCCTGCCCGGCGTGGCGCGCAATCTCGGTGCGGCACAGAGTGACGCGGATGCGCTGATCTTTCTGGACGCGGATTGTGTGCCTCAACCGGGTTGGCTGGCCGCTTTACGGGCAGCGTGGGAGGCGCACCCCGACGCAGGCGCCATCAGTGCGGCCATGTTGCCCCACTCGGATAGTTTTATCCAGCATTGTGGCCAGGTTGCGGGCTTTCATGAGTTCTTGTGTTCTCATCCGCCAGCCTCGCGGCCTATCCTGGCCAGTTTTAGTTTACTGGTACCGCGTGGTGCCTGGAACATGAGCGGGGGGTTTGATCCGGCATCATGGCCTTCGGAAGACATTGATTTTACGCTGCGTTTGCGTGCACAGGGGTGGACGCTCTGGTTTGAGCCGCAAGCGCGGGTTTATCATCGCCCCACGCGCGTGACGTTTGTCCAGTTTTGGCGCTATGCCAGACGCGGCGGACGTTATTCGCTGCAAATGCGTCGCCGCCATTCTGAGGCTTACGTCATGCCGTTTTGGGCACGCTGGCCCTGGGCCTGGCGTCTTGGGGGACCTGTGATTGCCACGGTGCGCACGGCGCAGATTTACATCCGCACCCCAGGCCTTTGGCGCTATTTGGTCTGCTTGCCATGGGTGTGGTTACATAAGTTCGCCTGGTGCATGGGCGCAGCGGATGCTTTGAGCGTCCGTAGGACGGATTGAGGGATTTCTTTGGCGTGCAGGAGTGTGGTATGGGCCCTGAAGTTGCGGTAGTGGTGCTGGCCTATAACAACTACGCAGATACGGAAGAGTGTTTGCGTTCAGTGCTGACACTGGATTATCCGGCTTTGAGCATTTGGTTAGTGGATAACGGTTCGCAGGACAGGACGGCGCAGCGTGTGCCGGAAACGTTTCCCGGCGTGCGGGTGGTGCAAACAGGGCGCAATCTTGGTGTGGCAGGTGGCTTTAACGCGGGGATTGTGCCTGCGTTACAGGCTGGCGCGGATTATGTTTTTATTTTGAACAATGATACGGTGGTGGAGCGGGATCTTATCCGGATTCTTGTGCAGGAAGCCCAGGCTCATCCGGAGTATGGTGTGTTGATGCCCAAGATTTTATACTATGGGGCACGCGACCGCATCTGGTCTATCGGAGCGCGCTACCGTCGTTTTCCCCCTGCCATTGTCATGATTGGCCTGGATCGTCCGGATGGGCCGCCCTACGACAAGCCGCGCCTTTTGGACTATGCCCCAACGTGTGGCCTGCTCATTCCGCGTGTGGTTTGGGAGCGGGTCGGCTTGCTGGATGATGGGTATTTCTTTTTCTACGATGATTGGGATTTTTCGGTGCGCGTGCGCGAGGCGGGGTATCGCATCGCTTATGTGCCGCAAGCGCGTTTTTACCACAAGGTCTCGCGTACCATTCAACATAAGGGACGTCCCCCCTTTTTCTGGCGCACGTGGGGACGAAGTGGCGCGCGCTTTTATCGGCGGCATGGGCGCCCGGCCTTGCTTGCCGCGCTGGTGCATCTTGGCTACCTTGTGTTGCGTGAAGGCTGGCGCAACGGTCCGGCACCGATGCGGCACTTCATCGCCGGCGCGGTGGAGGGATTCCGCGCTCCTTTAACACCTTATCCCACTTTGCCAAAGGAGGAGGCATGAGTACAGCCCCTGTGCTGGAGTCTGCACCCTGCGCCTTTTGTGGTCATGCTGAGGTGCAGCCCTTGTTTGAAGGCCCGGATCGCCTGTTGGGGTTACCGGGGCACTTTCGCGTGGTACGGTGTGCACATTGCGGCTTGCTGCGTCAGGATCCCCGCCCGACTCCGGAAACAATCGGGTTTTACTACCCCCCCGAATACGAGCCCTATTCGGTGGCCATTGACGAGGAACCCTCGCGTTGGCGGCGCTTTGATCGGCGTTATGGCATGCGCAAACGTCAGCGCGCCATCGAACGCTTTTGCCCGCGCGGGCGCCTGCTCGATGTGGGCTGCGCCACGGGCAATTTCCTCCATGAGATGGCGCGCATAGGTCACTGGCAGGTTGAGGGCGTGGAGCCCAATGTCGAGGCGGCGTATTACGGGCGCGAGCATCTTGGCTTGACGATTCACATTGGAGAATTGACGGCGGTGGATTTGCCGCCAGCTTCGTATGACGTGGTGACCATGTGGAACGTTTTTGAACATTTGCACGATCCCATGGAAAACTTGCGCGCTGTGGCGCGTTTGCTCAAACCGGGGGGATGGTTTGTGTTCAGCATTCCCAACCTGCACAGTTGGGAACATCGGTTGTTAGGGAAGTATTGGATGGGCTGGGAGTTGCCCCGTCATCTGTACTACCCCTCATCGGAACTGATGGCGGCGATGTTGGAGAGCGTGGGCTTGCACGTGCGGGATTGGCGTTGTCTGGTGGGGGCTTACCCTTCGTTTTTGTTGAGTCTACGGTTTTGGTTGGAGGGTGTGGCAGGACGCACGCCCCTGACGCGCGCGGCACTGGCTGTGAGCGGTGCTTTGCCGACGCGCTTGTTGACGGCGCCGTTGTTTGCATTGATCACGTCCCTGAACCGCGCTTCACTCATTACAGGGTTTGCCCAACGCGAGGATGCATGAAGGCCAGATGGTTGCGCCCGGTGATGCGCCTGGGGGTGGCGGCATCATTCGCTTTGATCGGTTGGTTCCTTTGGCGCCACCTTGATGACCTGCGTGCGGTGAATTGGCGCGCCCTGGCCTGGCCCGTGACCTGGGCCCTGGTGCTTTATGGACTTGCCCTGGGCGTGCAGGGTGGGGTGTGGTTGCATTTGTTTTCCCGGCTCACGGCCACTCCCTGGCGTATGAGTGATGTGCGGACGTATATAAACACTCATCTGATGCGGCGTTTGCCTGGCGCGCCGTGGTACATGGCGGGGCGGGCCATGGCGTATGCTGAACGCGGTGCGGAGGCAACGCGCGCAGCGCTGGCGGTCAGTTTGCTGGAGTGGGGCGGGATCGTGCTCAGCGGTTTGCCCTGGATTCTTTGGGGACGCGCGGGATGGGGAGGTGCGCTGGGCGCTATGGCCGCGCTGCTCGTCCTGGTGGCAGAGCTACGGCGCTGGCGTTGGCCAGCACGCTGGGTGCCGTTGGCCCGCTTTTCCCTCAAAGATCTTTATGGCGCCTTGCTGGGCTATACCGTGCAGTGGCTGTTGGCCGCCTGGATGCTTTATGGGTTGTTGGGTACGCTCGTTCCAGAGCGAGCCCCTACTTTTATGGTGACGGGCAGTTTGTGGGCTATCAGCGGGGTGGTGAGTAGTCTGGCCGTGTTTGCGCCGGCGGGCTTGGGGGTGCGTGAGTTGTCATTGGTAGCTCTACTGGCGCCGCGAATTGGGGCGGGCTACGCGGCCCTGGCCGCTTTGCTGATGCGTATCCTCTTTACGGTGGGTGATCTGGTGTGGGGACTCCTGGCTCTGGCAGGACCACGTGATGCCAATACTCCATAAAGGTTATTGAGTCTCCGGCATTCTGAGTATAATAACAAATAGTTCAGAGCCGCTTGGCTCCCAAATTTTACTTTTCAGGAGGTATGCGATGCGCAAGTTAGTTCTGCTTTTCGTGCTTCTGGTGACCCTTGTCGGCGTTTTGCCGGTAGCGGCCCAGACCCCCGGCCCGGGCGGCCCGTACAACAGCGCCTTCACGGTGCAGAATCTGGATAATGTTGACGGGACCTGCCAGTACGCCCTCTATGATGCTGCCGGGACGGCTGTTCTGACCAGTGCCGCGACCGCCATCCAGGCGAACAAGAGTATGTTCGTGTATGTGGGTGGTTTGAGCGTCAGCGAGGCGATGTACTCCGCGGTGATCTCCTGCGATGTGAATGTGGCCGCAGTCTCGAACTATACCGGTAGCGGTGGGGCGTATGCCGCTTCTTACAGCGGTGTGACAGCGTCGGATACAGCGACGATGGTGTCTTTCCCCGGCCTGTACAAGAACTACTACGGGTACTACACCAACGTCGTGGTTCAGAACGCTGGTAGCGCTTCCATCAATGTGACTCTCAAGATTTACAACGGGGCAACTCTGGTGGACAGCGAAACCAAAACCGTTCCTGCCAATGCTTCGGTGGTGTTTGATCAGAAGGCGCGCGCAGCCCTACCGAACGGCATTTATGCCGGTGTCATCGAGGCGACTGGCCCGGTGGCGGCTATGGTCAATGTGTGGAACAGCGTCGGACAGCAGTACGCCTACAACGGCTTCACGAGCGGATCCGAAGTCGCTTATGCGCCTGTGCTGATGAAGAATTACTACGGCTTCAACACCGCATTGACCGTCCAGAACGTCGGGGATGATGCGGTTGATGTAACGGTGACCTACTCTAACGGCGTCGTGAAGACCGTCAACATTCCTGCTAAGGCATCCCACCTTTTCTACACCCCGAATGAAACGGGCATTCCTGGAGGCTGGCTTGGTGCGGCTAAGATTGAAGCTCCTGGCGGCAATATTGTGGCGCTCATCAATGAATCGGATCCCAACAACCGTGCGGCTTCTTACACGGGCTTCTCCGCGGGTGGTTTGAAGGCGAATGCGCCCATCGTGCTGAAGAAGTATTACGGCTACAGCACCAGCGTTACCTGCCAGAACCTCAGTAATGCCCAGGCGACGATTACGGCCACCTATTCCAACGGGGTGACTGAGAGCAAGACGGCTGCGGCTGGCTCTACGGCTCTGTTCTACCAGCCCAACACGCCGGGCCTTAGCAACGGTTTCAATGGTTCGGCCGTTTTTGAATCGGACCAGCCCATCGTCTGCGTGGTGAACGAGAACCAGGTCGAGAACACGACCAAGAAAGACTTCTTGCTCACCTACGAGGCGATTGTGCAGGATTAAAAGCTGGTTAAAGTAAACCTGAGGGCCGCTGGCCAGTATGACCAGTGGCCCTTAACTTTGCAAAGAAGAGGAAATCATGATGGTGCGGTATAAAGTATTTGTGTTGGGTTTGTTGCTCATACTGGGCCTGCTGGTGGCTTGTAAGCCTGGCTCACAGGTTTCCCCTTTGAATAGCCCCCTTCAACCGACGCCTACACCTACCGAAAAGATCAGCTACGCCTTGCCTCGTCCGGCGCAGGGTAAAGCGGTCATCGGTGGTGTGATGATGGTTGAAAATACAGAAACACCCATGATGAGCGTCGAACTTTACCTGGCTAACCATATCGGCTCCACGCCAGATACCCCTATATACACTCTGGATCCCAGCAGCGCGCCTCGTGCCATGACTGATAACGAAGGCAGGTTCGTGTTCAAGGATGTGCCACCTGGACGCTATGCCATTGTAGTCTGGAATCCGTTTAATTCTTTTTTGGCGCGCAATCCCCAAACCGGCCTGGAAGTGATCATTGACGCTCAGCCTGATCAGGTTTATGATGTCGGCACACTTTACGAGCCTTTGCCATAATGAGGGCGTATGGCGCAGCAAGAGGTTATCGGCATTGTACCTGCCGCGGGCAAGGGGCGAAGGTTGGCACCGTATCCCCTACCCAAGGAACTATTCCCCGTTGGGCCCCAATGGGTAGAAATAGATGGTCAATGGCAACAGCGTCCCAAAGTAATCAGTCAATATCTCATCGAAGCGATGGTGAAAGCTGGCTTGCAGCGTCTTTTCCTTGTGCTGGGGCCGGGGAAACTGGACATTGTTGAGTATTATCGCAACGGTGAAGCTTACGGCGTTCCCTTTGCCTATGTCTTTCAATCCCAGGCGGGGGGAATGCCCTACGCGCTGGACCTGGTTACGCCGTGGCTGAAAGGTGACGAGCTCATTTTGATGGGCATGCCGGACACCATTATCGAGCCGCCGGATGCTTTTCAACGCTTGCTGCACGCGCATCGAACCTGGGAAGCCGACCTTACCCTGGGACTATTCAAAACGGATCGCCCGCAAAAGTTCGGCATGATTGGGCTTGATGCAGAAGGCAATGTGGTGGAGCATGTGGACAAGCCGCGTACCACGCACCTGACCTGGCTTTGGGGCATCACCTGCTGGGGGCCGCGTTTCACTGCGCTGTTGCACGAAACCCTCCAGACGCAAGGCCCGGCCATTGCCGCCCGCAAAGGACGCGAAGTGATTCTGGGGGACATTTTCGATCAAGCTTTGCGTGTTGGGTTGCGCGTCAAGGGGTTGCCGTTTGAAGATGGCCGCTACATTGACATCGGCACGTACGATGACTTGCGGCAAGCCGTCCTGTTGTATGCCTGAGGAGCAGCCGGGCCGTTACTCACGGCCCGGCGCTGTTTTACCCCCCAATCCGCTCGCGCACACACCTTTGGACGTGTGCCGTCAGGCCCGCCTCGGCCAGCACCTCATCCGGGCGGCCGGTGGCGCCGGCGCGCGCGCTGAGGCGCATCCATAGCCCTTCGGGGCAGGGGGAAAGGGCCTCGATGAGGGGGCGCAGGTCGTAGCTCTTCTCGCCGCGCGTGCGCGGCAGGTGTTCCGCCGCGAGCAGCGCCGCGCAACGTTCCGCCACCGTTTCCGGCGCTACGTCCCGCAGCCAGATGCGGTAGTCCGCGCTGCGGACGATTTCGCTGGGGGCGGGCGCCTCGACGGGCACCACATCTACCGCCCGCACCAGCAAATCCTCCGGCGTTTTACCCACCAGCGCCGCCTGGAGCTGTTCCGGCGTCCAGGCTTCCTCCAGCCACACATCCAGCCACTCCGCCTCCCCGGCACAGCCCACGGGCAAGGGCAGCGCAAACTGCAATTTGGGGCGCGGGTTGAACCCCTGACTGTACTTGAGCGGCACCGCGGCACGGCGCAGGCTGCGCTCCCAAATCCGCCCCATATCCAGCACCGAGACATAAGTCAGGGCGCGCCGCGTGCTGTAGGTGATGCGCAAACGATAGCCGCTTTCCATCAGGTCACCTCCTTGCGTGCAGGTGGCGGACACTGCCATTCCATGCTCCAGGCGCTGCCGAGATGGGTGAGAATGCCGCAGGCCAGGCAACCGGTGCGGCAATCACGGCTGAACTGCCCGGCTTCACTCAGGCGCTTCTCGCGCAGCAGGAAGCGTTTCTCCACCGCCGTGGTGAGGTGATCCCAGGGCAGGGTATCCTCAAGCGCGCGCGGCACGTACAGGAAAGCCTCCACATCCACATTCGCCTCTTGCAGCGCCTGATCCCATGCATCGAAGTTGCGCCATTCGTCCCACGCATCGAACTGGGCCCCCAGCTCCCAGGCGCGCTCGATGACGTCGTTCAGGCGCCGATCCCCGCGTGAGAGCAGCGCCTCCAGGCGCGTCTCGCGGTAGTCGTTCCAGGAAAGATGAATCGCGCGCGTGCGGATGCGCTCGCGCAACAGGGCCTGGCGCCGCGCGATAACCTCCGGTGCGGCCAGCGGCTCCCATTGGAACGGCGTCCAGGCCTTGGGGACGAAGGTCCCAACGGTGAGATGCACTTCCGCCTTGCGGCCATGCACCTTGCGCCCACGGTCCCAGACCGCCAGGGCCAGCTCCGCCATGGCTTCGACATCCGCATCCGTCTCACCGGGCAGGCCCAGCATGAAATACAGCTTGATGGTGCGCCAGCCGCGCGCGAAGACCTCTTCCGCTACCTGCAGCAGGTCCTCGGTGCGGATATCCTTGTTGATGCGCTGGCGCAGGGCTTCGCTCCCCGCCTCCGGCGCGAAGGTGAAGCCGGTTTTGCGGCCCCCGCTCAGCGCGTCCGCCAGCTCGACCGAGAAGGCGTCAATGCGCAGGCTGGGCAGGGAGAGCGAAAGGTGACGCCCCTCAAAGCGCGTGCGCAGCGCGGTGAGCGTCTCCTCGATCTGGCTGTGATCCGCGGAGGAGAGCGAGAGCAGCGCCAGCTCCTCGTACCCCGTGGCCGCGAGCACCTGCTCCGCCTCGGCCACGATCTCGGCCATGGGACGCTCGCGCACCGGGCGCGTGACCATGCCGGCCTGGCAGAAGCGGCAGCCGCGCGTGCAGCCACGTTGAATCTCAATCACGGCGCGCTCGTGGGCGATTTCGACATTCGGCACCAGTTGGCGGATGGGGGTGGGCGGCAGCTTTCCCATCACGCGGCGCGCCACGGGTAGCGGTGCCTCCGGCGCGAGCGGCTCCAGCGTCTCCACCGCCAGGCCGCGATAGTGGACGCGGTACAACGCGGGCACGTAGACGCCGGGGATTGCAGCCAGGGCGCGCAGCCTGTCCGCGCGCGGGGCAGTTTTCAGCGTGCGCAGCGTTTGGGCCACTTCCAGCAGGGCCTCTTCGGCTTCGCCAATGATGAAGGCGTCCACAAAGGCGCTGATGGGTTCGGGATTGAAGGCGCCGTGTCCCCCGCCCACAATGATGGGGTGCGCCTCCTGCCGTGCGGCGCTGCGCTTCGGTATCCCCGCCAGATCGAGCACGCTCAGCACACCGGTGAAGAGTTGCTCATAAGCGGTGCTGATCGCCAAAAGCTCAAAAGCAGCCAGGGGGCGGAAGCTCTCCAAACTGTAGAGGGGCAGGCCAGCCTGGCGCAGGGCAGCCTGCATGTCCGGCGCGGGAAGATACGCGCGCTCGGCCAGCAACCAGGGCCGGGCATTCAGCAGGTCGTAGAAGATCTGGAACGCAAAATTGGACATGCCCAGATCGTACAGGTCGGGGAAAACCAGCGCGACGTGCAGCTCAACCGCATCCCATGGTTTGCGGATAAGGTTGTACTCGCCGCCGACGTAGCGACCGGGCTTCTGCACGCGCGGCAGGAGCGCCTCCAGACGCTCCCAGGAGATCGGCTCCAGGGACATGGCCTTCATCCTGCCACCACCTTCACCCAGACCCGTCGCTGGCGAGGGCCGTCAAATTCCACCAGAAAAATGCCCTGCCACGTGCCGAGTTTGAGCTGGCCATGTTCCACCAGAATGGCATGGCTGTTACCCAACAGCAGGGATTGAATGTGCGCCGGCGAGTTCCCCTCCGTGTGGCGATAGGGGAGGGCGGGTACCATGGTTTGTAGCGCGAGCAGCGCGTCCTGCTCCACAGTTGGATCCCAGTTCTCGTTAAGTGCCAGGGCTGCGGTGGTGTGGGGGCAGAAGACAAAACACACCCCCTCCCTTACCCCGCTTTCCTGGACCGCGCGCTGGACCTGCGACGTAATATCGAGCATCGCCCGGCTCTGGCCGGTTGAGATGGTAAGCGTGGTGATCGAGCCCATAGGCCTCACGACCTTTTGAGCAGGCGATGGAGCCAGGAGCGCGGGCGTGATTCTGTTTTGGCTTCCGTTGGGGCTGTCGCGGCGCGTTGCAGAGCTGCCTGCGCGGCCTGCGCCACATGCTCTACCCGGTCACGTGCCAGCGTTTGCAGCGCGGCACGGACGGCCGCCTGATCGCCGCCCAACAGACGCAGCGGCTCACTCAGCGCGGCGCGCACGTAAGCGTTGGTGTCGTGAACCAGGGCCAACAGTGCCGGCAGGACGCTGCTATCCCCCAGCGCGCCGAGGGCTTCCACGGCTGCCGGGCGTACCAGGGAACTGGTATCCTCTTCGATGAGCTTGAGCAACAACGGGACGGCTTCTTTGTCGCCGATGCGCCCACAGGCCAGCGCCGCGGCCCGACGCACGCGCGGATCCTCGTCCTTGAGCATGGCGCGCAGGGCGGGCATGGCCGGTGCGTAGCGGACATACCCCAGGGCCTTGATCGCCGCCAGGCGCAGGTTGGAGCTTTTGTCCCTGGTGGCCTCCAGCAAGGCCGGCCCGGCGCGATCATCGCCGATCTGGGCCAGCGCCAGCGCGGCCATGGAACGCGCCCCAACGTACCCCTCCAACACCCGGACGAGCACCGGCACCGCCTCACGGGCCTGGATCTCTCCCAGGGCGACCACCAGGGTTTTGACAATGGGCAGGTCGCGCGGCGACGGGTTCGCTATGTAGTTTTCCAGGAGCGCGATCATCTGCGGGACAGCTTCTTGCGCGTCCAGGCGGCGCAGGGCCGTGATGGCGGTGCGCTGAATGCGGGGATCATCAGATTGCAGGAGCGGCTGAATGACGTGCCCCAGGTCCCGCACGCCCAGCTTCCCAATGGCGTTGATGGCTGCGCGGCGCACATAAAAATTGGGGTCCTCGACGGCGTGTAGAAGCGCCACCTGGGCTTCCCGGGCGCGGAGCTGACCCAACGAGATAGCTGCGGCGCGCCGCACGTAGGAGCTGCTATCCTGCAACGCATCCATGAGGGGGAAGATGGCGCGCGTATCGCCGATGCGCCCCAGCGCTTCCGCGGCGGCGGTGCGAACGTACGTGTTGATGTCGTGTTCCAGGGCGACGATTAATTCCGGAACGGCTTCGGTGCTGCGCAGGCGTCCCAGGGCTTCAGCGGCCTGCGAACGTTCGCGTGGGTTAGGACTGTGTAAATTGTTGATGAGTTTTTCTAAGTCTTTTGCAAAATTTTCTGTTTTTTGAGCGGACGCTACAACAGTTTCCACGGGTTGAGTCATGGCCTTTTAATCCTCTCTTTGTAACTTTTCTTTGTACCCAAAAACTTGCTTTTTATGGATGGCTCATCCGCTTAGGAGAGCTAAGTTATAGTATAACACAACCTTACACTTTGACGAATGACAATTGCGTAACATTTTTCGGGCGTGCGCGCTCACAACGCAGGAGGGACGGGTGCAAAGGTTGCCGTCACTCTCTTGCCCAGGCATTTCCCCTTTAATGCTGACGCGGAAAAGAGGTGGAGCTTTTTCCCTGCGTTTCAGTGGGACCAGGTCTTGCGCGGCAGCTCAAGGGCAGGCAGCGGGGCGCCATGCCTGCGCCCCGCTGCCTCCTTGCCGTGATGGCCGGGTTACCGGGCTTCCTGCTCCACTTCCTGCGCCACGCGGTGCCCGGCTTCCACATCCACGCGGGTGAGAATGTAGATGCCGACCATGAAGAACAGCACCAGGCTGGTGATGGCCGGGCGACTGCTGCCGAAAATCAGGCCCGCGGCGGCGAAAACCAGCGGCCCCAGGAGCGAGGCGAACTTCTCCATGACGCTGAAGAGGCCGAAGAATTCCCCGCTCTTGGAGGGCGGCGTGAGCGTCGCGTAAAGGCTGCGACTCAGCGCCTGGCTCCCGCCCTGCACGATGGAAACCATCCAGGCCAGCAGCCAGAACTCAAGGGTGGAATTCACAAAGAAGCCCCACAAAGCGATGATGGCGTAGATGATGAGCGCTAGGATGATGCTGCGTTTGGTATCCAGCTTTTCGGCCAGACGGCTGAAGAGCGCCTTGCCGGTGAGCCAGGCCCACAGTGCCCCTATCACCTGCAGCCCCAGCACGATCCCAAAGATGGCCAGCAAGTTATTCTGGCGGATGGGGGGCAGCACGCTGAACGCGCCCAGGGCGACGCGGGTGCCCTGTTTGCCGGGGCGCACGCTCAAGCGCAACGTGTGTTCGCCGGGCGCATCCGCGGTGATGATCTGCCGAATGCCGTAGCGCTGGATGGGGCTGGCCATATCCAGCTCCATGGGCGCTCCACTATCCGGGTCGCGATACGCTTTGCCGTCCAACTCGATGATCAGCACGCCATGCTGTGGGCCCGTATCATAATAAAACTCGATCTTCTGGCCATGGTAGCGGAAAGTTACCGAGGCTTGCGGATCCTCGCTGACCATGACCGGCACCAGTTCCGCGCCGAAGACCTTGGCGATGCGGTTCTCGGCGCGCTGCCAGTTTCCACTATAGAGGATGGCGGGATCGCCGGGCAGATAGGTGCCTTCGCCTACCGCGGTAGCTGTCGCTGTGTAGGGTGGGAGGGGAGCACCGACTAACGCGGGCGGCAGGATCTGCGTCCCAATGAGGCCAAAGGCGGGCAGCACGATGGCACTGTAGGCCAGGAACGCCAGGAAGTAGGGCCGCAGGCGCTCCTTGGGCGAAGGGAGGCGTCCAAAAATCAGGCTGAAGGGAATGCCGGCGAATTGTACCAGCAGCAGGGCCAGAATCAGCTCCACGCTGCCAAAGCCCAGCTCGCTGCCGTAAATCACCGAAACGCCGATGATGGTGCCGATGCCGTCGTTGTAAATCAGGAACGCGATGAGGTATTTGAACAGCTCTTTGTAACGTCGAATGTCGCGGAACGTGCCGTAAAGGCGCTGAAAGCTCACGCGCAGCGCTTCTCGCCAGGACATGCCCTGCATGGCCGCGGTGTGAGGTTCGGGCACGAGACGGAAAAGTGGGATCGAGAAGAGTAACCACCACAGGCCCACGCTCACGAAGGAAAGCCGCGCGCCCCAGGTCCCCGGCAGGAACTGGATCATGGCGATGTTGATGGCCAGCAATAACCCGCCCCCCAGGTAGCCCATGGCGTAGCCTTTGGCTGAGATGCGGTCCTGGTCTTCTTCCGCAGCGACGTGGGGCAGCAGTGCATCGTAGAAGGTGAGAGCGCCGTTGAAACCGATGCGTCCCAGAATGGCCAGCAGGGAAGCCAGAAGCCAGTCGCCTGTGCTGACCAGGACCAGCATGGCGGTGCTCAAGGCGCCCATGGCTGTGAAAAAGGCCAGGAAACGCTTTTTCGAGCGGCTGACATCGGAAAGCGTGCCCAGGATGGGGGACAAGATGGCGACGATGAGCAGGGAAATGCTCAGGCCCAGGCTCCAGTAAGCCGTGGCTGTCGCTTCGCTGGGTAGCGTGGCCCCGGCGACCTGGCTGTAGTAGACCGGCAGGACGGCAGCCAGCACGGTCGTGGCAAAAGCCGAGTTGGCCCAGTCGTAGAGACACCAGGCATTGGCAATTTTAGGGTTGGTTGTTTGCGTGCTCACACAAGGCCTCCCAAACCAGATTTGGATTGACAGTTCCCAACATCAGGCCTGAATGCTTCGCCCTGCGCGAGCCTTTAAGGGACAGGCGTCAGGCGAAGGTGCTTTCACGGGCTGATTCAGCTTTTAACCGCGCTTCGAGCGCCTGACTCAGTGCCTGCAAACGCGCGCGATAGGCCGCATCCAGGGGGCCGACCAGCATGTAAAAGGCGTCTTCCCCGTTAGGGTAGTAGCCCTGGATGCGTTCCAAAACTTCAAAGCCGTATTTGGCATACAAAGCCTGGGCTGGATGATTGTTCACCCGCACTTCCAACACGACATCTTGTGCGCCCGCTGTCAAAGCCGCTTTGAGCAAAACCTGCAGAACCCATTCCCCCAGGCCGTGTCCGCGCCAATCCGGATGGACGGCCAGGGTGCTGATATGGCCGCGTAGAGGCGTCCCCTGTTCCAGGCGCAACCCGCCAAAGCCAATCAGGCGTTCCTGAGGCTGGTCGGGATGGAGCCACGCCGTGACGGCTCGTGTTTGCGGGTGGCGGTAAGTCAGGACGTAATAGCGCGCCAGAGGGTTGAAGAATAGTTCGTAGGTGTAGGCCGAAGCGGGCCACGGATCCGTAAAAGCAAGCTGTTCCAGCTCCATGACCTCCGGCAAATCTTTGGGTAGCATGGGGCGGATATGGCAGGTGTCGTACAGTACGGGTGGGGTCATGCCGGATAGAGGGGCATCACACTTTGGGCCTCATCACGCGCGCCGGCTTGCCAGCGCTGCCAGACCAGATCGGCTAGATAACCTGCCCGACGCAGGTGCCGCGCCGCGGGGGGAAGTTCCACCCGTTCTCCCAGCGGGCGCAACAGGGCGATGGCGTCGGCATCCAGCTCGCCCACAATGAGACAATCCTCCTCCAGGTGCGAGATGAGGGTGCCCCAATCGCTCAGGGTGACGGCGGCCTGCGCCTGCCAGCGGTTTTGTTGCCAGCGGTAAGGGGCGTAGCCGATGCGCCGGCGTCCCGCGCTGAACACGGCGATGAGCAGGCGCGGATCCGGTGGCTGGGCACTGACCAGAATGTCCAGCGTGGAGACGGCAAAGAGGGGCAGTTGCCGGGCCGCGGCGATGCCTTTGGCGACGGCCAGGCCGATGCGCGTGCCGGTGTAAGACCCAGGCCCATGGCAGACTGCGACGGCCTGCACATCGTCCATCGTCACGTTGCTCTCTTCGAGCAGGGCTACCAGGCGCGGCACCAGGGTGGCTGTATGGCGATTGGTGGCTTCCCAGGTGCATTCGCCGCGCAAGCCAACCTCGTCGCGTAAGGCGATGCTGGCGTAGCGGGTGGCCGTATCCAGGGCAATCAGGATCACCGTCCCAAAACCTCCTTGCGGAAGGTGTCGAGCAGCGCGCGGTGGCGTGCTCCGGAGGCGCGAAAAACGAGCGAGCGGCGCTGATCGTCCATGGGGTACAGGGTGACCCAGAGGTGCTCAGGCGGGAAGAGCCCCGGCGCGCGGTCGGCCCATTCCACTACACAGATGGCCTGTGGCTCCCCCAGCAGGTCTTCCAGGCCCAGGCTGACCAGGGCGGCGGGGGTCTCCAGCCGGTACAGGTCAATGTGGTAAAGGTAGACGTGGTTCCCCGGACGACTGTGGCGCCGAATCAGCACGAAGGTGGGGCTGAGGAGCGGATCCGTCACCCCCCAACCGGCGCCGATGCCCTGAGCAAAGACGGTTTTCCCTGAGCCCAGGTCGCCGACCAATGCGATGACGTCGCCGGGCTGGAGCTGGGCGCCCAGGCGTGCGCCCAGCCGGCGCGTCTGTTCGGCGTTGCGGCTGATGAATTCAAAAGTCTCGGCATCGAATATCGGCATATCTTGATTATATCGTGATGGACGAGAAGGGCAAGTTAAAAAAAGGTTTTTTGGGTGTATAATCCTTAAAGACCAGCAAGGTCATTACATTTATTGTGGAAGGAGAAGTCTATGGCTCAGGTGACGTATACAATTCCGAACATTTCGTGCAAACACTGCGTGCACACCATCAAAATGGAGTTGGGTGAATTGGCGGGCGTGCAGCAGGTGGAAGGTGACCCTGTCAGCAAGCAGATTGTGGTGACGTTTGTGGCACCGGCCACAGAAGAGGTTATTAAGGCTCTTCTGGCCGAAATCAATTACCCTGTCGCCGAATAGCTGGCTTTGAGGGGGTCTATGCATGGCCCAGGGAGGCTCCCTGGGCTTTTTTTTGCGAAGTGGAACACGCGGGATGAGGGAACAGTAAAAAACGCCTCCGGCGCACCCTTCTCCCTTTGATTTTAGTTTACATAACAAAAAACTTGCGTCTTATGTAAAAAAGTTGTATATTATCTGGCATGGGTAACCGCTCAGCGATGAGCTTTTTACTGTGTGGTTCCGCTGCTTCAGTAAGTCATGGAGCTACCTCTGGGCGAGTTACCGGTCAGTCCCGGTGTCCGGATGGCACCGAGAACATCTTTAAGAAAGGGGGTGGTTGCGGGACGTTACGTGATGTGGAGTTTTCACCGTGCAATGGATTTCAAACTTTATCACGTAGGAGGTAGAAAATGATGCGCAAGCCCCTGTTTACGATGATGGTATTGGTGTTGGTAGCGGCGCTGTTGCTGGCGGCCTGCGGCCCCAAGACGACGCCGACCCCCACCGCCGCGCCGACGCAGCAACCGACTGAGCAGCCGACGGCCAAACCAACCGAGGCCCTGACCGAAGAACCTGGTCCCCATCCCCTCTGGCAGGATGCCCGGCTCAAGCAGGCCATCGCCGCGGCTATTGACCGCGAGGTGATCGTGGACCGCGTGTTTGAAGGGCGCAACACCCCGGCTTATCACATGGTGCCTTCTGGTTACCCGTTCGCTACCGAGCCGTTCCTGGATAAGTACGGCACGCGCGACCTGGAGCTGGCTAAGAAGCTGCTCAGCGAAGCCGGCTACAGCCCCGAAAAGCCCTTTGTCTTTGACCTGTGGTATCCGCCCGAACACTACGGCACGACCACGGCGGACGTGATGCAGGTCATCAAAGAGCAGCTTGAGGAGACCGGTATGATTAAGGTCAACCTCAAGACGCAGAACTGGGCCGAGTACGTGAACAGCTTCGTCGAGGGCGAGGCCTTCCCGGTCTTCATCCTGGGTTGGTTCCCTGACTTTCCCGATCCGGATAACTGGCTGCGCCCCTTTGCTTCGTGCCTGCAGTCACCCGATAACGGGGTGAACTACTGCAACCCCAAGATGGATGAGCTGATTGAGGCCGCGGCCTCAACGTCCGATCCGGAGGAACGCGCGCGCCTGTACGACGAGCTGGGCAAGCTGTACGCCGAGGAAGTGCCCACGCTGCCGCTCTTCTGGGAGCCGGAGTTCGTGACCTATCGCGATGGCGTTGAGGGCGTGGTGATCGGCGCGCCGTTCGAGTTCAACTACAATGTGCTGCGCTTTGCGGATAACGCCCAGCCCGCGTCCGGTAGCCGCGACACCATCATCATCGGCACCACGGACGAGGTGAACAGCCTGGATCCCCAGGACGCCTACGCCACGCATGACTGGGAAATCCTCAAGAACACGGGCGTTGCCCTGCTCACGTACAAGCCGGGCACCTCGGAGCTGCTACCTGGCGCGGCGGCGGACTTCCCCACCATCAGCGATGATGGCAAGACCTACACCTTCAAGCTGCGCGAGAATCTCAAGTACGCAGATGGGACGCCCGTCACTGCACAGGATTACGTCCGCTCCTGGAACCGCCTCAACACGCTGGAGGGCCAGGTCTCCGGCCTGATCCAGAGCTACGTGGAGAGCGTCGAGGCACTGGACGAGCGCACGGTTGTGTATCACCTCAAGGCGCCCTACGGCTTCTTCAACACCCTGGCCGCGGCGGCCCCCTTCATCCCGGCCAATCCGGCCCAGTATCCGGATGACCAGATTGTGGCCTTCCCGGACAAGCTGGATGGCATTGGCCCCTACCGCATGGTGACGTACGTGCCGGGTGAGCAGATGGTGCTGGAGGCCAATCCCAACTACTTTGGCGATGACAAGCCGGCCATCCAGAAAGTCATCATCCGCTACTTCGCCAACCCCACCACGATGAGCAACGCGGTCGAGAAGGGCGAGATTGACATTGCCTGGCGCATTCTCGGCGCGGTCGAGGCGACGCGCTTGCAGAAAGTGGCCGGTCTGACGGTCATGAAGATTGACGCGCCGACGTTGCGCTACCTGGTCTTCAACCACAAATACATGGTCGGCAAGTAGTCGGCCTTGCAGCAGGGCGGGAGGACGTGGGCACCGGCTCACGTCCTCCCATTTAGCAGGAGGGGTAAGGAGAAAGCCATGTCTGCTTCGTTGCGTAATTTTTTGATCACACGCATTTTGCTGACCATCCCCATGGTGCTCATTTTGATCACCATGGTTTTCATCATCATGCGCATCCTTCCCGGCGATCCGATCCGTTCGCAGCTAGGCCCCAAGGTCAGCGAGGCTCAGGCCCAGGCCTTGCGCGAGCGTCTGGGGTTAAACCGTCCTCTCATCGTCCAGTACATAGATTTTGTGGGGGATATGGTCACCTTCAATTTTGGTACCGCCCTGACGCAGGGACAACGCCCTATCCGCGATGAATTGGCCGAGCGTCTCCCCGCCACCATTGAGCTGACCCTGCCGGCCATGGCCTTCACGGCGCTCGTCGGCATCTTCGGTGGGGCGGTGGCGGCGCGCTATCGCAAAACCTGGGTGGACTACGTCCTGCGTTTGTTCAGCATTGCAATTTATTCCATGCCGGTCTTTTTCCTGGGGCTCTTGTTTCAGATCTTTTTTAGCGTCCGCATTCCCCTGTTCCCCATTGCCGGGCGCATGGACTCGCTGTTACTGACCCATTTCGAGTCGCCCACGAATTTTTACGTGTTGGACGCGATTTTGACGCAGAACTGGCCGGCGCTCAAGTCGGCGCTGCAGCACCTGGTGATGCCCGCCTTGACGTTGGGCCTGGTGTTGTGCGGCCCCTACATTCGCCTGACGCGCGTCAACATGATTGAGGTCCTGCAGAGCGACTTCATCCTGGCCGGACGGGCGCGTGGCCTGCCGGAGAACCGTCTGGTCTTCAAACACGCGCTGCGCAACACCCTCATCCCCATCATGACCTTGATCGGCCTGGAGTTCGCCATCCTGCTGGCCGGGGCTGTGCTCACCGAGACGACCTTCTCCTGGCCGGGCATGGGGCGCTACCTGGTGGAACGGATTGAGCTGCGCGATTACACCGCCGTCCAATCCGTCATTGGCGTATTCGCCATCTTCGTGGCGGTCATCATGCTGGTGATGGACGTGCTCTATGCGTTCATTGACCCGCGCATTCGCTATTGAGTGAGGTTAGCATGACAACGTCGTCCTCTTCAACCCATGAAGTACCGCAGTGGCAACGGGACCTGGAGCGCGTTGGGCTGGTGCGACGCGCCCTGCTGGCGCGCAAATGGTATGGCGCGGACTGGTGGTTTGTGGTGATCAGCGCCGTGTTGCTGCTGTTCATCATCATTGTAGGGATGTTTCCCCAGCTTTTCGCCCCTTACGATCCCCGCGCGGAGGTTGGCCCTTCCTTGCTGGCGCCTGGCGAAATCCCCTCGGATTACGTGCTGCTGGCCCGGAGCGATCGGGACGTCACGTCCCTGCGGGATGTGGGCACAAACAAGCACAAGGTGGGGTACGTGCTCGCCAGTCCCGCCAGCCAGGCCTTGCGTAAAGCCCTGGACGAGTTAAACGCCGAGGGCACAACGCGCTATCAGCCGCGCCCCCAGCGTTACGAGACCCTGGCGGAGGGCTTGCAGGCGCTGCAGGATGGTGAGATTGATGCTTTCGTGGCCGCCTCGGAAGAAGTGCGGGATGAGGCTGTTTTGGCCCCTTATCCCGATGTGGTTATTGCCGGCCCCCTGTTTGCCAGCACGGGAAAGAGCTTCGCGCTGGGTACCAATCAGTTAGGCCAGGATGTGCTCAGCCGCATCATCTGGGGCACGCGCATCGCATTGATCGTCGGCCTGAGTTCCGCGCTGCTCTCCGTGTTGTTTGGGGTGCCGCTGGGACTTTTGAGCGGCTTTATCGGGGGCGCCTTTGACCGCGTGCTGACCCTGCTGATGGACAGTCTCTACTCTTTCCCCGGCCTGATCCTGGCGCTTTCGATCGCCGCGACCCTGGGGCCGGGCGTCGGCAACATTATCATCTCCATCGCCGTGCTCTACATCCCCACCTATTTCCGCATTGTGCGCGGTCAGACCCTCTCCGTCAAAGAGGAGCTGTACGTGGATGCGGCGCGCAGTCTGGGCGCGACGTCCTTGCAGATCTTGCGCGATTACATCTTCCCCAACGTCATTCCTTCCATTGTGGTCATTTTCTCGGTCAATGTGGCGGATGCGATTCTCACCGAAGCGGGCCTGAGCTTCCTGGGCCTGGGGCTGCCGCCGGACACGCCCGACTGGGGCATTGACCTGGCCCGCGGTAAGGATTACCTGCGACGCGCCTGGTGGCTGATCACCTTCCCCGGCCTGGCCGTTTCCATGGTCACGCTGGCCTTCAGCATGTTGGGCGAGAGCCTCTCCGAAATCTTCAACCCGCGCCTGGCGCAACTGTGAGGAGGGTCGTGATGGATAACACGCAACAAAGCAAAGAACTGCTGATTCAGGTGCGGGATTTTTCGCTCACGTATCGGACTCGCTTAGGGCCGCTGAGCGCCGTGGACCACGTTTCGTTCGATTTGTACAAGGGGGAAATCGTGGGGCTGGTTGGCGAATCGGGATGCGGCAAAAGCACCCTGGGCAAGGCCCTGTTGCGCCTGATGCCGCCCCAGGCCGTGACAAGCGGCGAAATTCTCTTCCGCGGCGAGAATATCCTTGCCTTTGACGAACGCCGCATCCGTGACTTCCGCGGACGGTGCGTGAGCATGATCTTCCAGGACCCCATGACCTCCCTCAATCCCGTCCAGCGCGTGGATCAACACCTGATTGAGGCCATCCAGGTGCATGAGCCACGCACACCGGTCGAGGCGGCTCTGGAACGGGCGCGGATTTTGACCGGACGCCTGGGCATCCAGGAGCGCCGCCTGAAGGACTACCCCCATCAGCTTTCCGGCGGCATGCGTCAACGGGTGATGATTGCCCTGGGGCTGGTGCTCAATGCCGATCTGATCGTGGCCGATGAGGCGACAACCTCCCTGGATGTGATCGTGGAGGCCAAGCTGCTGGATCAATTCCGCGAGTTGCGGGACACCCTGGGCGTGAGCATCCTCCTCATCACGCACAACATTGCCCTGGTGGCCGAGGTCGCGGACCGCATCGCCGTGATGTACGCGGGGCAGATGGTGGAGATGGGCTCTGTGTTCGAGGTCTTTGACGCGCCTCTCCATCCCTATACGCGGGGATTGCTGGCCTCTGTGCCCACGGTCAGTCTGGATGATTCGCGCGAGCTGTTCAAGATGCCGGGCGAACCGCCCAACCTTACCCACCCTCCGCGCGGTTGCCGTTTCCATCCGCGCTGCCCCCATGCCATGCCCATCTGCTCCGAACAGGAACCGACCTTGCAGGCTGTTAAGCCGGGGCATCTGGTGCATTGCTGGCTCTACCAAACCCCTGCCGCGAAGGAGGTCGCATGAACGCATCCCCATCGTCTACGGAATGGCTGGTTGAGGTTGAGGGCCTCAAAAAGTGGTTCCCCGTCCAGCAGAGCATTCTCGATCGCCTGTTGAGCGCGGGCAAGCAGGATTACGTGCACGCCGTGGATGGCGTGAGTTTCAAGATTCGGCGCGGTGAGGTTTTTGGCCTGGCGGGGGAGAGCGGCAGCGGTAAAAGCACGACCGGGCGCCTGGCGGTGCGTCTGGAGATGCCCACGGCGGGCACGATCCGCTTTGCCGGGCAGGACATCACGCAGTTACGGGGGGATGCCTTGCGACGCCTGCGCAGCCGCATGCAGGTGATCTACCAGGACCCGATGGCTTCGCTCAATCCGCGCATGGCGCTGGGGGAGGCGATTGGGTACGGGTTGCGGATCCACTACCCGGAGATGAGCGCCGCGGAGCGGCATCAGCGCGTCATTGATATGCTGGAAAAAGTGGGACTGGCTCCAGCGCAGTACTTCTACTCCAAGTTCCCCCACCAGATTTCGGGCGGGCAGCGCCAACGCGCCGTGATTGCGCGCGCCCTGGTCACGCAACCGGAGCTGATTCTGGCCGATGAGCCCATCGCGATGGCGGATGTGAGCGTCCGCGCCCTGTTGCTGGATCTGATGAATCAACTGAAGCGCGAGTTCAATCTCACGTATCTTTTCATCACCCACGACCTGGCGACGGCGAAGTACATCTGCGACCGCATCGGCATCATGTATCTGGGGAAACTCATGGAAGTGGCGGATTTGCGCGAACTGTACGCACATCCCCTGCACCCTTACACGCGGGCGCTGCTTGCCGCTGTTCCGGTGCCCGACCCGCACCGGCGCCGTCAACACGTCATGCCGGCGGGCGAGATCCCCAATCCCATCCACCCGCCCAGCGGCTGCCGTTTCCATCCGCGTTGCACCTGGGCGACGGAACGCTGTGCACAGGAAGAGCCCATGATGCGCGAGCTGCGCCCCGGCCACACGGTGGCCTGTCATTACGCGGAACGCTCACTGGAGGAAAACCACGTTGCGTGATGGCTTAGCCTGCCCGGTCCTTTGCGTCCGGGCTTCATGAGGTCACGCCGCGAACGGGGGCAATCCGGTCAGCGGACATGGGCTACGCCTGGCTGCAGCTGGCGTGGCCGTTACAAAAAGGCATACAAAACAGGCCGGCGGAAACCCCACCGGCCTGTGTGGCCATCCCGTGATCAGGCGTTCAGGCGCGCTTCGAGGTAATCAACCGCGTCCTTCACGGTCTTGATCTTCTGCGCGTCTTCATCGCTGATTTCGCCGCCAAACTGCGCCTCGAATTCCATGATCAGCTCAACCAGGTCGAGCGAATCGGCGCCCAGATCCTCACGGAAGCTCGCTTCCGGCGTGACCTTGTCTTCCTCGACGCCCAGAATGTCCACAATGATGCTCTTGACTTTCTCGAATGTATCCATGCTATCCTCCTGCGAGACTTGTTTAGTTTAGCCCGAACATAAACTATTCTACTTGGAGCAGGGGAAAAGTCAAGGTGCTTTGCGTTTGACTTCCCTCGCCCCTTAGTGTAAGATGCAGCTATCTGTACAACCCCAATCTGGGATAGGCGTTACATGCAACAGACGGAATTGCGGAAAGACGAACATATTCGTATCAATCTGGAAGAGGATGTCTCGTTCGGGGCTTTGACGGCGGGCTTTGAGCGCTACCGCTTTGAGCACCAGGCCCTGCCGGAACTGAACCTTGAGGATATTGAGACGCGCCTCACGGTGTGGGGGCGTTCTTTGCGCTTTCCGCTGCTCATCGCTTCGATGACCGGCGGTTCGCCCCTGGGGGGGCGCATCAATCGCGTGCTGGCGGAGGCGGCCCAGGCGGCGGGGGTAGGTCTGGGCCTCGGTTCAATGCGCGCGGCGCTTGAGGATGCCGCCGCGGCGGAGACGTTTGCGGTGCGCCGTTACGCGCCCGACGTCCTGTTGTGCGCCAATCTCGGCGCGGTGCAGCTCAATTACGGCTATGGGGTAGCGGATTGCCAGCGTCTGGTGGAGTTAATCGAGGCGGACGCGCTCATCCTGCACCTCAACCCCCTGCAGGAGGCGCTCCAGCCGGAGGGCCAGACGCGCTTCGCGGGCTTGCTGGCGCGTATCGCCGAGGTCTGCCGCGCGCTATCCGTCCCCGTGATCGTGAAGGAGGTGGGGTGGGGCCTTTCGCCGCAGGTTGCGCTGCGCCTGCTGGAGGCCGGGGTGGCCGCGCTGGACGTGGCCGGTGCGGGCGGCACATCCTGGAGCCAGGTGGAGTTGTATCGGCACACCGATCCTGGCGCGCGGGCGGTGGCGGCAGCTTTTCGGGACTGGGGCACACCGACGGCGGAAGCCGTGCGCCGCGTGCGCGCCGTCGCCCCGCAGGCCCTGATTGTGGCCAGCGGCGGGCTACGGGATGGCATTGACATCGCCAAGAGTATCGCTTTGGGCGCGGACCTGGCCTCGCTGGCGCGGCCTTTCCTGAAGCCGGCGCTGACGTCGGTGGATGCGGTACTGGCGCTGCTGCGCGTGTTGGAGCAACAATTGCGCGTCGCGATGTTCGCTGCTGGAGCACGCGACCTGGCGGCGCTGCGCCAGACCCCCTTGCTTGAGGTGCCGGATCAGGCGCGCGCACGCGGTCCCGTGGAATCCCTGGGGTGATGTCGCGTCCACGCGCGGCGCGGCGCATGAGTGGTGCTTCAAACTGCGCCCGGTGTGGGGCGCGTCCAGGGTCATTTAGCAGTCCAACATCCCCTTTGACGGGGGACTACAGGGGGCCTGCCAGGCTGTAGAGATATAGCATTGCAACGTCTCTACAGAGGCGATTCAATCGCTATGGGTGAGTAGTCGTTACCGTTCGGTTTATTAAAGAACAGCCTGTGAACAGGGTTAAAAGTCCGGTTTACCGGACGTATTCATTAGCCAGGCGATTTATCGCCTGGCGGGCTCTGCAAGCAGGGGGACAGGCTGGGGCGAGCATTTCAGATTTAGGGCATCGTGGATGCCCAAGCGGACGGCAGGCGTGTCTGGAATGCGGGTTCACGTCCCCAGGAGCAAGGTGAGCAGCGCGGTGCACGCGCGGCGCGGCTCGTATCCCCTGGCGGGATGGGGGCCGTCTGCGGACGGCAAGCGTGTCTGGGGCGCGGGTACCAGGTCCCCCAAAAATAAAAAAATTTTTTGTGAAGGCGAGGCGTTTATGGAAACGTATGTGCAGGCTTTGGATGCATTGATGCAGGAGGTGGTGCTGGAGCCGTCGGAGTTGTATCGTGAGTTGTACGGGATGTTGCGCTATCATCTGGGATGGGCGGATCGCGATTTGCAACCGGTGCAGCTTGCGACAGGGAAGCGCGTGCGTCCTTTGCTGTTGTTGTGGTGTTGCGAGGCGCAGGGAGGGAATTGGCGTCAGGCGCTGCCGGCTGCCGCGGGGCTGGAGTTGTTGCATAATTTTACGTTGATTCACGATGATATTGAGGACGGCGATCGTATGCGGCGCGGGCGGGAGACCTTGTGGACGGTGTGGGGCTTGCCGCAGGCGCTCAACGCAGGGGATGCGCTGTTTGCGCTGGCGTATGCGGCTTTTTTGCGCTTGCATGAGACGGGGCTGCCGGCTGCGCTGGTGGTCGAGGCGCTGGCGCGCTTTACGGAGACGGTGCTGCGCATCGCGCAGGGGCAGTTCCTGGATATGGGCTTCGAGTCCCAGCGCGAGGTCGCGGTGGAGGCATATCTGGAGATGATCGCGGGGAAGACGGCGGCGTTGGTGGCGCTGGCGTGCGAGTTGGGGGGGATGCTGGCGCAGGCACCGGCAACCCGCATCGCCGCGTTGCATGAGTTCGGTCACGCGCTGGGGATGGCTTTCCAGATGCGGGATGATTGGCTGGGGTTGTGGGGCGATCCGCAGGTGACGGGGAAGCCGGTCGGCGCGGATCTGCTGCGCCGTAAGAAGAGTCTGCCGATTTTGCACGGCCTGGCGCATAGCGCGGAGTTCCGCGCTTTGTGGGAGGAGTCCCATCAGGACGAGGCCTGGGTGCGGCGCGCGCTGGCGGCGCTTGAACGCGCCGGCAGCGCGGCGTATACGCAGGCGCTGGCCGAGAGTTGGCATCAACGCGCGCTTGAGGCACTGGCGCGCTCGCAGGGGACGGGACCGGCTCAGGTCCGCCTGGAGGAAATGACGCAGCAGTTGCTGGCACGTGTGGCTTAGGGGTGAGTTTATGGAACGTTTGCGTGTGTTGGGGATTGAGACGTCGTGCGATGAAACCGCGGCGGCGGTGGTCGAGAATGGCGACACGATTCTTTCTAATGTGGTGTCGTCGCAGATTGCGTTGCATGCGCCGTATGGCGGGGTTTTCCCGGAGCTGGCGTCGCGCGCGCATTTGGAGGCGATCGGGCCGGTGGTGGAGCAGGCTCTGGCGGAGGCGCATGTGGGCTGGGGCGATCTGGATGCGATCGCGGTGACGTACGGGCCGGGGCTGCCCGGTTCGCTGCTGGTGGGTGTGAATTACGCCAAGGGGGTGGCGCTGGCGCGCGGGTTGCCGCTGGTGCCGGTGAATCATCTGGAGGGGCATGTGTACGTGCACTGGCTCAAGACCGGCGCGCCCGGCGCGGCGGATGGTGGCCTGGAGTTCCCGGTGCTGGTGTTGATTGTGTCCGGCGGTCACACGGATCTGGTGTTGATGCGTGGCCACGGGCAGTATGAGGTGCTGGGGAGCACGCTGGACGATGCGGCGGGCGAGGCGTTCGATAAGGTGGCGCGTATGTTGCATTTGAGTTATCCAGGCGGGCCGGCGATCGAGCAGGCCGCGGCGACGGGGAATCCCAATGCGTATGATTTGCCGCGCGCGCGCCTGCAGGGGACGTACAATTTCAGCTTCAGCGGTTTGAAGACGGCGGTGTTGCGCCTGGTTCAGCCGTATGGCGATAAGTTGCGTCCGCGGGTGGTGGCGGATCTGGCGGCGTCGTTCCAGGCGGCGGTGACGGAGGTGCTGGCGGAGAAGACGGCGCAGGCGGCGGAGGCGTTTCGCGTGCGCGCGGTGCTGCTTTCGGGGGGCGTTTCCGCCAACAAGGCTTTGCGCATGGCGGTGCGCGCGCGTCTGACGGTGCCGGTCTACACGGCGCCTTTGAGCCTGTGCACGGATAACGCGGCGATGATTGCGGCGTGCGGGACTTATCGCTTCCGCGCCGGGGTGCGCGCCGGTTGGGAGCTGGATGTCGAACCCGGCTTACGCCTGGCGTGAGGTGGATGGTATGCATTGGCTGGTTTTTGCGCTGCTGGCGACGTTTCTTTACGGTTTGTGGGGGTTCTTTCCCAAACTGGCGACGTTACATCTGCCCCCGCGCGATGCGCTGGTGTATCAGACCTTGGGGGGGATGCCGGTGCTGTTCGTGATCCTGGTGTGGTTGCGTTTCCGCCCGGTGTATCACCCGCAGGGGGCGTTGTACGCGGTGTTGACCGGTCTCGCCGGCGCGGTAGGAACGCTGTTTTTCTTTGCGGCGCTCAAGCGTTCCCCCTCGACGACGGGGGTGGTGATGGTGACGGCACTGTATCCGCTGGTGGTGATGTTACTGGCGCTGGTGTTCTTACGCGAGCCGCTCACGCTGCGCCAGGGGGTGGGGGCGGTGCTGGCATTGCTGGCCCTGGTGCTGCTTTCGGCATAGGACAGGGCGGTTTGTTTTACAAAAAATTGTAGGCCAAGCTTTAGCTTGTTCTACACAAATTGAAGCTTGTCCTACAAAACGGCGGGCTTTTTTCAAGCCCGCCGTTTGGTTTTCCCGGAGCGTTACGCTTCTTCCTGGCGCATGCCCAACAGGCGCTTGCGGATGGGGCAGCTCACGGGCAGGAAGCGCAGGGCAAACCAGGCCGTGTAGCCCAGCGTGAAGACAAAGGTGACCCCGGCAGCGATGAGTTCACTGGTAGGCGTGCTCCATGCGCTGGTGTCGGCTGCCGCCTCGATGAAGGCGGGGAAGCTAAACAGCAGGATGAGGTACGTGCCCAGGGTGAAGGCGCGCGCCTGTAGCCAGCGTTTGGGATCCACCAGCCCGACCAGCAAGGCCGCGCCGAGCACGGCGATGTGCTTCCCCGCGTTCCACGGGTACTGGAGGAAAACGAAGGTCCAGTTCCAGAGCGTGTAGGCGATCACCCAGGCCAGGGTCATGCTGCCCCATTCCAGGTCGCGGAAGCGGCTCTCGCTGGCGATGCGAATGCTTTCCAGACGGTCAAAGAGCGTCGCGATGAGCAGCACCCCGGCGGTGGCGTTGAGGTAGTGCGCCAGGTGCCCGCCGCTCAGATCCTGCAGCACCGCTTCCAGGATGTTGGCCGCCAGGATGAAGAGCACCCCGTAGTAGGCCCAGCGCTGCTTGCCGAAGCGCGTGTAACGCAGCGCCGTGAACCACAACACCCCGGCAATCACGGAAAAGATCTTGACCCAGTGGAACAGATCCGTGTGGTAGACACGCGCCCAATAGGGCGTGAGCAGGATGGGGAGCACCAGGAAAAAGCCCACCACGAAGCGCGGCTCGCGGCGCTGTAGCTCCTGCAATCCCCATAGCCCTGCCAGCAAAGCGATCACAAACAACGCACCCATGAGTTCACCTCCCAATAAAATATAGCCTGGTCCTGCTCAGGACGTCGGCGTATCACTTGAAAAGTAGCTTACCTGCTCTGCACGCGCCACTCCTGGCGTGCCGCGGCCCAACTGGCCAGCACCTCATCGCGTGGGCACACGATCAGCGCCTCCGCCTCCGCGCTCACACTGCCATCCGGCAGGTAAATGGCGGCGCTGGTGCGGGCGGAACGGGCCCGCTGCTCCAGGACCCGTCCCTCGATGCGCAAAGGCACGCCCGTGGGCGTGGGCTGACGGTAGCGCACCTCCAATCGCGCCGTGACCCAGAACACATCTTCCTCCGCCCCCACATTGATGGCGCGCCCGGCCACTTCATCCAGCATGGTGGCCAGGATGCCCCCGTGTGCGATGCCCGGATAGCCCTGATACGCCTCGTCCAGCGTGACCTCGCTCCAGACGATGCCGCGCGTCAGGTCCTCGTAAAAGGTCAGGTGCAGTCCGTGCGGATTTTCGCGCCCGCACACGAAGCACATGCGTGACGTGGCCTGGGGCCGGGTTTCAGCTTCGCTCATCATTTATCCTCGCGCATGTAGGCTTTGCCCAGGGCCGCCGGCGCGCCGATCTGGTGGCGTGCCGTGCTGCTCACGGTGATGAGCACCAGCATCAACACCGTGACAATGTAAGGCGACATGTTGAGGAACGCGGCGGGGATGACCGTCCCCGCGGCCTGCAGGCGGAACTGGATGGCATTGATGCCGCCGAAGATAAGGGCGCCCCACAGGCTGCGGCCAGGGTTCCACATGGCAAAGATCACCAGCGCGATCACGATCCAGCCGCGCCCGCCGGTGATATTCTCCGCCCAGCCCGGCGTGTAGGAGAGGGTGAGATGGGCGCCGCCCAGGCCGGCCATCAAGCCGCCCAGCATCGTGTAACCGTAACGCACGCGCGTCACGTCAATCCCCATGGCATCCGCCGTGCGCGGATTTTCACCCACCGCGCGCAGGTTCAGCCCCGCGCGCGTCTTGTACATGTAGAACCAGGCCAGCGGCACCAGGACGTACATCAGGTAAGTGAGAATGTCCTGCTCAAACAGCGCGCCCACGATGGGCAGCGTGTTCAGCGGTTCAATGGGGATGGGCTTGATGCGCGCGGCCACCATGCCCGCCAGGTAGTAGTTGTTCGAGGCGGGCCCCAACCGCTGCCCCAGGTAGCTCGCCAGGCCCGTCCCTGCCAGGGTCAGGCTCAGCCCGCTCACCACCTGATTGCCGCGCATCGTGACCGTGATGAAGGCGTGCAGGGCGCCCATCAAGGCGCCCACGATGGCGGCCACAAAGAACGCCAGGCCCAGGTCGCCCGTGTGATACGAAACCGCGAATCCGCTCAAGGCGCCCAGCATCATCATCCCTTCCACGCCCAGGTTGAGCACCCCGGAGCGCTCGGTGTAAATTTCGCCGATCGTCGCGTAGACCAGAGATGTGCCGGCGCGCAACGTAATGGTCAGGATGGAGGTTAAAAGCGCGATCATCCTCAAGCCTCCTTTGTGGACGCGGATCCACTGCGGATCACGCGCAAACGGTATTCAGTAAACAAACTGCCCGCCAGCAAGGGGAAGAGCACCAGCCCCTGCAGGACGACGCCCACCGCTGCCGGCAGGCGCAGGCTGAGCTGCACCTGGTCACCGCCCACCAGCAGGCCTGCCATGAGCAGGGCCACCACGGGCACGGCCAGCGGATTGAGCTGCGACATCCACGCGATGATGATGGCGGTGTAGCCGTAGCCCATCGAGAGACCGTGTTGCAAGCGGCGCATGACGCCGGTGACCTCGCACGCCCCGGCCAGGCCGGCGATTGCTCCCGAAAACAGCAGGGCCAGCACGATGTTGCGGGCAATTTCGATCCCCAAATAGCGCGCCGCCGTTTGATTTTCCCCGATGATGCGGAGCTCAAAGCCCCAGCGTGTGCGCTGCAGGATGAACCACAGGAGCCCTGCCAGAAGCAACGCGAAAATCAAGCCCAGATGGACCCGTCCCACCAGGCGGGGCAGCCACGCGGCTTGAGGGAAGGGCGCGGTGCCGGGGAAGCCGTAACCCTGCGGGTCGCGCCAGGGGCCGTAGTACAGATGCTGCGCAAACAGGATGGCCACGTAGTTCAGCATCAGCGTGGTCAGGGTCTCGTCTACCTGGAGATAGGCTTTGAGGACGGCGGGCAGGCCCGCCCACAGGGCCCCGGCGATGCAGCCGACGAGTAGCGCCAGCGGCAAAATGGCCCAGGTCGGCAGCCCCTCCGCCCAGAAAAGCGCCACCCAGGACGCAGCGACGCCGCCCAGCACGAGCTGGCCCTCCGCGCCGATGTTCCAGAACTGCATGCGGAACGCGATGAGCACACCCAGTCCGGCCAGCATCAGCGGGATGGCCTTGACCAGCGTTTCTGTCCACGCCTTGAGAGCCCCGCTGAACATGGCCCCATAGGCCGTGAAGGGATTGACGCCCGAAGCCAGGAGCAAAATCGCCCCCAGCAGCAGCGACACCAGGAACGAAATGATGGGCACCAGAACCTGCGTTTGTCGGGAGAAACTTTCGCGTTTTTCAAAAACCAGTTGCATCCCCATCCTCCTTACGCCTGGGTGACGGGATGACCCGCCATCATCAAGCCCAGGTGCTCAATATCAGCATGTTCAGCCTCTACCACCCCCATTACGCGCCCCTCAAAGAGCACAGCGATGCGGTCCGCCAGGGAGAGTAATTCTTCCAGGTCCTCTGAGATCAGCAGGATGGCGGTTCCCTTCGCGCGCTGCTCCAACAACAGGCTGCGGATGTATTCGGTGGCGCCCACATCAAGGCCGCGCGTGGGGTCTACGGCCACCATCACCCCACCGCAGGCCTCCACCTCGCGCGCCAGGATCACTTTTTGCAGGTTGCCGCCCGAAAGGAACTTCACCTGCGTCTGCGGTGACGGGGTAGCAATGCGGAAAGCCTGAATCATGCGGCGCGCAAAATCCAGAATGCGGCGCGGATCGAGGATGCCGCGCCTGGAAAGCGGGGTTGAGCGATAGCCCTTCATCGCCAGGTTTTCGGAAACAGCCATGTTCCCCGCTACCCCCATCGCGTTGCGGTCACCGGGGATGTGGCTCATGCCGCGCTGGATGCGTGCCAGCGGCGAAAGGCGCGTCACGTCCTCGCCGCGGATGAACACCTGCCCGGCGGTGGGTTTGCGCAGGCCGGCCACCACTTCCGCCAGCTCCTTTTGTCCATTCCCCGCCACGCCGGCGATGCCGAAAATCTCGCCCGCACAAATGCTGAAGCTGACATCGCGCAGCGCCGGCAGGCCGCGATCGTTGAGCGCCGAAAGACCGTGCACTTCCAGGACCGGCTTACCCGGACAGAAGGGCGTTTTCTCCAGACGGAAAAGCACCTCGCGCCCTACCATCAGGCGCGCCAGCTTCTGCGGCGAGGTTTCCGACGTGGGCAGGGTCGCCACCACCCGCCCCTGCTGCAGGACCATCACCCGCTGCGAGAAACTCATCACCTCTTCCATCTTGTGGGTGATGAAAATCGCCGCCTTACCCTCCGCCGTCATGCGGCGCAGCACCTCCGCCAGCTCTTCCGCCTCCTGCGGGGTGAGCACCGCCGTCGGCTCATCCAGAATCAACACCTTGGCCCCGCGGTAGAGCAACTTGAGAATCTCCACCCGTTGTTGCTCGCCCACGCCCAACTGCCAGATGTAAGCGCGTGGATCCACCGGCAAATTGTACGCCTCGCTCAGCGCCTGGAGTTTGATCTCCACCTTGCGCAGGTCACTGATGAAAGGCTCCTCATTCAGTCCCAGAATCACATTTTCCGCCACCGTCATGGTGGGGACCAGCATGAAATGCTGATACACCATGCCGATGCCCAGGCGTGCCGCGTCGCGCGGGGAACGGATGTGGACCTCCTGGCCGCGGATAAAAATCTGGCCTTCATCGGGGCGGTACAGGCCAGAAAGGATGTTCATGAGCGTGCTTTTGCCGGCCCCATTCTCGCCCAACAAGGCCAGAACCTCGCCAGGATACAACTCCAAATTGACGCGGTCATTGGCCAGCACGCCCGGAAAGCGCTTGGTAATCTCGCGCATAACAACGATCGGTGGTGATGATGGCGCTTGCATACTCTCCTCACAACCTGATATCGGAATGCCCTCCGCCAGCCTGGACTGGGGCTGTCTACCCCGGCTGCTGGTCGGCCTGAAACCCGCCTTGACCGGAGACCGTCTGTCGCATCTCCCGGTCTCGTCAGGGCACAGAGACCGCCACACATCCTGCGTGGCGTGTGGGGCCTCTGTTCCCCGGCGCAGCCCGCGAATCACAAACAGGGTGGGGACGGGGCCTGTGCGACCCCGTCCCCACCGGACAGGCTTACTGAATGCTCCCGACGACGCCTTCCACGAACCAGTCGAAGCTGAGCATCTCAGGATCGGTCATGCACGTCCCCGCCGGCACGCGCACCGCACCGCTCTGATCCTTGATGGGGCCGCAGAAGACATCCCACTCACCGCTGAAGATCTTCTGCTTCTGCGCCTCCACCAGATCGCGCACCTCCTGCGGCACCTTGGGGCTGAACTCGGCGAGCTGCACCACCCCTTCCTTCATAGTGCCCCAGTACTGATGCGACGTCCACTTCCCGTCCATCGCATCCTGCACGGTCTTGATGTAGTACTGCCCCCAGTTCCACACGGGGGACGTGAGCACCGTATCGCCGACGAACTTGCGCATATCCGAGTCGTAGCCGATGCTCAACTTACCGCGCTCCTGGGCGGCCTTCTGGGGTTCGGTGGTATCCTGGTGCTGCGCGATGATATCCGCGCCCTGATCCAGCAACGCGATCGCCGCCTCGCGCTCCTTCACCGGATCATACCAGGTGTAGGTCCACACCACGCGCACCTCAGCTTTGGGGTTGACCGAGCGCACGCCCAGCGTGAAGGCATTGATGCCGCGCACCACCTCCGGGATGGGGAAGGCCGCGACGTAGCCGATAATGTTGCTCTGCGTCATCTTCCCCGCCACGATGCCCGACAGATAGCGCGGCTGATACATGCGCCCGAAGTAAGTCGAGACGTTCTCCGCCGTCTTGTAGCCGGAGCAGTGCTCGAAGTAGACCTTCGGGAATTCCTGCGCTACCTCGATCGTGGGATCCATGTAGCCGAAAGACGTTGTGAAGATCATGTTATAGCCTTCCTGCGCATACTGGCGGATATAACGCGCCGCCTCCGCGCCTTCCGGCACATTCTCCACATACGTCGTTTCGATGCGATCACCGAACGTCGTCTCCAGCATCTTGCGGCCACGATCATGCTCATACGTCCAGCCCAGATCCCCGGGCGGGCCGATGTAGATGAACGCGACCTTGAACTTGGATGGGGCGGGCGTTGTCTTGGGCGTGCAGGACGTCAAGACCAGCGCAAAGACCAGGGCCAGGGCAACCACAATGGACCACGTGCGTTTCATAGAACCTCTCCTCTCTCTGTGAATGGTGGATGAAACAAAAGGGTGTGAATCGCCAGCCTCAAGCATGTACTCCTGGACCTCACCTCCTTTCGCCCTTACGGGCCTTGATTTACTCCACCGCCAGCGCGGCGGATTCATCCCAGGCCAAAACTTCCTCCTCCATCGTCTCCATTTGGGTAATGGTGATATGCTCCCGGGTAATCGTATAGCGCTCAAAGTCATGCGCCACGTAACTTTCGGGGAAAACAGCCCGCGCCTCATCCAGCAACTCGTTCAAATGATAGCGAGGCGAAACATGGGTAAGCACCAGCATTTTGACCCGCGCCTCCTGAGCCAAGCTTGCCGCCTCGCTCACCGTGAGATGACCATGTTGGCGGGCCAGCGCCGCGTCGCGCTGCAGATACGTCGCCTCGCACACGAGCACATCCACCCCCTGCACCACCTCGGCCAGACCGCGCGTCTGGGCCACATCGCCCAGCAGGGCTACCGCCAGCCCGGGTCGTTCCGGGCCCAACACATCATCGGGGGTGATGATGCGGCCGTCGGCCAGCGTAATGCTTTTGCCGTTGACCAGGTCCCGCCGCTGCGGCCCAAAGGGGACGCCCAGCGCCGCCGCCCGATCGGCCAGGAACGGACGCCGCGCGCGCTCGCGGAACAGATAGCCCAGGCAGCCCGGCCCCCGGTGCGTGACCGAGAAAGCCTCCACCTGGAGCGTCTCGCTCTCCAAAATCGCGCCGGGACGCACATCCATCAGCTCAATCGGCATCGGGGGACGCGCGCCGCGCAACACCACGCGGAAGAGCAGATCGGCGGCGCGCTCCAGCGTCCAGCGTGACCCCATGAGCGTCACCTGATCCACGACCCCCCAACGTGCAAAGGTCGAAATCAACCCCCCAAGCCCAAGGATGTGATCCAGGTGCCCGTGGGTAAGCAAAATCACATTCAAACGGCGAAACCCCAGCCCGCTGCGCAGGATCTGACGCTGCGTTCCCTCGCCGCAATCAATCAAGAAGCGCATGTCGCCATGCATCAACACCTGCGCCGGCAGGCCGCGTTTGATCGAAGGCGCCGAGGCGGCTGTCCCTAAAAAGACCAGCTCAAACACCCATTCACCCCTTTCTGCGCCTCATGCCTTGATGCTCAGCACGCCGCGCTCGCCCTCTTTGCCCTCTATCTCGGCCTGCGCTTTGAGGAAATGATTGGCGACCCAGACATTGGTCAGCAAGTGTTGGGTGACGGATGAGACCGTCGTCCGACTCGACATGTTGCACAACATCAGAGGCACCACCATCTGATCGGCCAGGTGCGGATCCCAAAAGCCTCCCCGCCGCAGATAGCCGAGACACGCTTCCGCCGCCTGATCCGCCACGCCCTCCGCGGGCCAACCGCGCCGCCCCAGGCTGGTGAAGCCCGCGCGGTGCACGTTGGTATGGACGATGAGCACCAACCCGACCCCAGGCGACGCCGCCGGCACCGGACGCTGCTCGAAAGTCATCGGCACGCGCACGACATTCAGCACCTCACGGGCGCGCGCTTCTACCCGCTGCGGAATGTGATCGGGCAAATCATTGGTGTAGATGATACCCTCCACACGTTCTACCCTAGCGGATTTTGTCAAATCAGGCAAGTGCAGACGCTCAACACCTTCAATGTCAAGGATCACTTCGCCCCCACCAACCGGATAGAAGCCGTGACGGGTGATCTGTGCCTCAATCCGTGCGCCCATGGCGCGCAGCATCGGCAGGTAGACGTCGGTGAAGTAGAAGAAGGGCGGGCTAAACGGCACATCGGTGCCTCCGCGGAGCACGATGCGCGAGCGCCCCGGCGTGACCAGCAGCGGCGGGATGATGGTTTGCGCAATGAGAATGACCGACCCCGCCGAGCCCGTCTCTGCCTCCTCACTCACGTCAATGACGTACTCCCCGTGTTGCGGGGGCTGATGCGGGTAGAACAGCAGGGACAAGCTGCCCAAGGCGTCGCCACGCAGATCGGCCGCACACAGGCGCGCCGCGGCACGTACCGCCGTCACATGTTGCGGCTTTAAACCCGGTTGCTTACGATTAGCACGAATGGCCAATATTCTTATTGGTTTACCCATCAGTGCGGCTAAGGAGCAGGCGGTTCGTACAATCTGACCTCCGCCTTCGCCGTGTCCGCCATCAATTTCCAGCATGTGCTTCACCTCAAAGTGGGGTTTAATTGTCTGACCTTTATTATACGTTGTTCCTGGCTAGTTGACAAATCGGCTCTTCAGGTTATGATAACTTGTTGTTAGCATGGCAAACTATTTACAGCACGCGGTGGTCGCCAATACTCAGCGCTACCTTGAGGACTGAAGCCATGATCGGCGTGACCAGACCGTGCTTGATTCAGGAGCTGCATGAACGGATTGAAATTGTATTTCGAACAAATCAAGCGCTTCTCGCCGGAAGTGCGCCTGTACCTCATCGTCTCGACCCTGCAGGGCATCGGGATGGGGATCTTCATGCTCTTCTTCAACTTCTACATCCTCAGCCTGGGCTATCGTGAGGACTTCCTGGGCATTCTCATCAGCCTGCCGGCGCTCATCGCCCTGCTTTTCGGTTTTGCAGCCGGCTACGTGAGCGACCTCATCGGGCGGAAACGCACCTTCATCATCGGTGGCATTATGGCCATTCTCTCCCAGGTCTTGATGCTGCTCTGGCCCACGCGCGCCATGCTCATCTGGAGCCGCGTCCTTTCCGGCCTGGGCAACAGCCTCTTCTCCGTGGCCTCAGCGCCCTTCCTCATGGAACACAGCACAGAAGAGGAGCGCGTGCACCTCTTCAGCTTCAACAGTGGCCTGGGCACCATGTCCTCGTTTATCGGCACGACGTTTGGCGGAGCTTTGCCCGCTTTTTTCGCCGCGCGGATGGGCATCCCGGCCACCTCCAGCACCGCCTACGCCATGGCCATGTGGGTCACCACCGCCTTGATGTTCATCGCGCTTTTCCCCTTGTTGCGTCTTCCCATGGAACAGCGCATCGAGGCGCAGCGTCCGCGTGAACTATTGGCCGCCTTCGCGCGCCAGAAGGGGCTGATGACGCGCCTTTTCTTGCCCTCCCTGCTCATCTCGGTGGGGGCGGGTTTGCTCATCCCCTTCATGAACATCTTCTTCCGGCACGAGTACGGCCTTTCGGATGCGACGATCGGCGCCTTGATGGGCACCGGCGCGCTGGGGATGGGGGTGGCCTTCCTGTTTGCGCCGCTGCTCGCCGAGCGCTGGGGCAAAGCGCGCTCCGTGGTCATCACGCAGGGGCTTTCCATCCCCTTCCTCTTCATCCTGGGCTACGTGCACCATCTTGAGCTGGCCATCCTGGCCTACTTCGTGCGCATGGCCCTGATGAACCTCTCGACGCCGGTCTACCAGATTATCGTCATGGAAAAAGTGGACGAGAAAACGCGCGGTATGGCCGCCAGCCTGAACAACATGGTGTGGAGCTTCGGACGCGCCATCAGCCCCGCCTTCAGCGGGCCCATCCAGCGTTACTGGGGGTTTGACCCCATCTTTGCGCTCACCATCGCCTTCTACGCCGTCTCCGTGGCGATGGTGCAGATCTGGTTCGTGCCGCGCCGCGGCGAAGCCGAGTAGGGGCCAGGGCTTGTCCCTGCCCCATGGGTATCAATTTAAGAAATTCGCGCAAAGCCACAAGACATTAAAAACTTAGTGTTCTTTGTGTCTTTGTGTCTTTGTGTCTTTGTGTGGGACGGGGTTTGCCCCTGCCCTATGGGTGTCAATTTTAAGAAATTCGCGTACAGCCACAAGACATTAAAAAAAACTTAGTGTTCTCCGTGTCTTTGTGTGGGAAATATCACCCAGCGTTCTTCGCGTCTTCAAGCCCTCGCTCAGGATACGCCGCGTTCCACAACCTCCAATACTGCCCGCGCCGTGTCAGCAGCTCCGCGTGCGTGCCCTGCTCCACCGCGCGCCCCTCGTGCAGCACCACGATCCAATCCGCGTGCTGGACCCGGCTCAAGCGGTGCGCGATGAGCAACGTGGTCCGGCCCGCCATCAGGCGCTGCAGCGCCAGCTCCAGCGCGCGTTCCGTGGCGCGATCCACGCTCGACGTGGCCTCGTCCAACACCAGCAGGCGCGGCTGACTGAGCAGCGTGCGCGCCAGCGCCAGCAACTGCTTCTGCCCCTGGCTCAAGGTTACGCCGCGCTCCCCGATGCGCGTGGCGTACCCCTCCGGCAGGCGTCGGATGAGCGCATCGGTTCCCAGCTCGCGCATCAACGCCATGACCTCCTCCTCCGTCGCGTCGGGCCATCCGTAGCGCAGGTTCTCCAGCACCGTGCCCGCGAAGAGCATCGGCTCCTGCAGCACCAGCCCAATCTGACGGCGCAGGCTCGCCGCATCCACCTGCGCGATGTCGTACCCATCCACCAGGATGCGCCCGCGCTGGGGAGTGTAGAAGCGCAACAACAAATTGACCAGCGTCGTCTTGCCCACCCCCGTTGGCCCGACGATCGCCACGCACTGGCCGGGTGCGACCGTGAAGCTCACCTCCTGCAGCACGGGCGTCTCGTCATACGCGAAGCTCACTCCCTCAAAGCGTACCTCCCCGCGCAGCGGCGGCAGGACAAGCGCGCCATCCTCCTGGGGTTCGGGCGCGGTCTCCCAGAGCAGACACAGGCGCGCCCAGGCCGCGCGGAACTGTTGCCAGTACCCCGCCAGACTCAACAGCCCCTGCACGGACGTGAAAAAACGTCGTTCGTAGCCCAAAAAAGTCACCAGCACCCCCAGGCTGAGCCGTCCCTGCAGGACCTCCCACGCGCCCAGTCCCAGCACCAGGGCCAGCCCCGCGGTGTTGAACACCCCCACCATCTGTCCGTAGAGCGCGTTCAGGCGCTGAGCCGCCAGGTTCGCCTCGTAACTTTCCTGCGTCACCTCGGCCATGCGCGCCTGGCGCGTCTCCTCCTGTCCGAAGGCCTGTACCAGGCGCACGGCACTGAGCGCCTCCTGCAATTCCGCCTGAACCCGTCCCGCCGTGGCGCGCGCGTGGTGATACGCTGCCAGCAGGCGCGGCCACAGGCACCCCGCCCACACGGCCAGCAGCGGCACGATCGCGAGCAGGGCCAGCGCCAGCCGCGGCTGGAGCCAGACCATGGCGCTCAGCAGGCCTGCCGCAAGCAGGGCATGACTGAGCGCGTTGGCCAGCCCGTCGCTCAGCATCACCTGAGCCGTGTCGCTATCCTCCATCACCCGCGCCATCACGTCCCCCGTCGCCTGACGGTCGAAGAAACTCAGGGGCAGACGCTGCAGGCGCGCGAACAAGGCGGTGCGCAGCGCGTAGAGCACCGCCTGTCCCACCTGCGCCACCAGCCACGCCGCCAGCGCGCGCGTCGCCCACGTGCCCAGGTACACCCCCAGCAGGGCCAGCATCAGGCGCGTAAAGCCGGGGGGTTGGCGGGGGATGAGATGCCGATCCACGGCCAGGCCCGTCAGGTAAGGCGCCAGGATCTGCAGGGCGCTGTACGCCAGGATGAGCAGCGCCGCCGCAAGCAAGCGCGCGGCGTGCGGCCTCAGCCATGTCCACGGCGACGCGGCGCGCGCTTGCGGTGATGAGGGCCGTAACTGGGACATCAATCCGGCTCCAAAACGTCGTAATAAAGCTGGGCGTAAAAGGCGTCGTGCTCCAGCAGAGTCTCGTGGCGTCCCTGCGCCACCAGGCGACCGCCCTCCAGCACGAGCACCCAATCCGCGGCGCGCACGGTCGCGGCGCGTTGGGCGATGATGAGGGCCGTGCGTCCGGCCAGCAGCTCCAGCAGGTTTTGGCGGATCAGGCTCTCGGTCAGCGCGTCGAGCTGCGAGGTGACATCGTCTAAAATCAAGAGGCGCGGGGAGAGCAGCAGCGCGCGCGCCAGGGCCAGGCGCTGCCGCTGCCCGCCGGAGAGCGTCACCCCGCGCTCACCGATGAGCGTGTCGTAGCCGTCCGGCAGGCGCTGGATGAACGCATGTGCCTGGGCGGCCCGTGCCGCCGCTTCGATCTGCGCCAGCGTCGCTTCGGGCTGGCCGAAGGCGATGATGTCACGCACCCGCCCCTTAAAGAATTGCATGTCCTGCATCACGATGCCGATCTGACGGCGCAGCGAGGCCAGCGTGACCGCGCGCACGTCATGCCCATCCAGCAGCACGCGCCCGGCGCTCACCTCATAGAAGCGCGGCACCAGGTGCACCAGGCTCGACTTTCCCGCGCCCGCCGGCCCGACAATGGCCACCATCTGCCCCGCCGGAATGTGGAAGCTCACATCCTGCAGTACCCACGGCTGATGGGGGAAGTAGCGGAACCAGACACCCTCGAAACGCACCTCCCCGCGCAGGTGCGGGAGCGGGTAAGCGTTGGGGGCCTCCTGGATGGTGAGCGGCGTGTCGAGGATCTCGAAGATGCGCTCGGCGCCTGCGGCGGCGCGCGCGATCGCCAGCATCAGGGTACTCACCATGAACAGCGGCCCCAGCGCCAGCAGCAGGTAGTTGGTGAAGGCGAGCAGCTCGCCCAGCGTCATCTCCCCCGCCATGATGCGCGTCCCGCCCAGCCAGAGGATGCCCAGCGTCCCCAGATTGGCGATCAGGGCGAGCATGGGCAGCAGGAACGCGCTGAGCCGTCCGACGCGCAGGTTGAGGTCGCGGTAGGCGGCGGCATGCGTGGCGAAACGGCGGCGCTCCTCGTCCTGCCGGGCCAGCGTGCGCACCACCCGCACCGCGACGAGGTTTTCCTGGAGCACAGTACCCATATCCGCCAAAATCTTCTGCCCCTGCGCGAAAAAGGGCCGCGCCAGGATGAAGAAGAGCGCGTAGGCCAGCGCCGCCGGTGGCACCAGGGCCAGGGTGAGCAGCGCCAGGCGCGGTTGGGTGGCGGCGATGAAGGCCAGACTGCCCAGCAGCAGCAACAGGGTGCCGATCAGCTCCAGCAGGTGGTTGCTCAGGAAGGCGCGCACCAGGTCCACATCCTGCAGGGTGCGCGTGAGCAGTTGCGCGGATTGGGCCTGATCGTGGAAGCTGAAGGCGAGGCGTTGCAGGTGCTCGTGCAGGCGCAGGCGCAGGTGGCGCGCGGTGCGCTCCGCCACGCGCGCGCTGAGTAACGTCTCCAGCGTTGCCAGGGCGGCGCGCGTCAGCGCCAGGGCGAGCATGGCCGCGCACAGGGCGGCGACCAGGCCCAGGTTGTATTGCGCGATGCCCTCATCCACGGCGCGCTGCAGCAGGCGCGGGATGAGAAGTTGCAGGCCGGTGCCCGCCACCAGCGCGAACAGCGCTACGGCGGCATCGGGGAACCCGTCCGCGCGCAGCAGGGCAAGGACGCGCAGCAAGGCACGCAGCGCGTCGCGCTCACGCTGGAGACGGTGCCAGAGCTGGTGCAAGGGGCGTTATTTTTGACCGGCGACTTTCGCCCAGTCGGCCATGAAGCGCTCCATGCCCGCATCGGTGAAGGGGCTGTGGATCATTTTCTGGAGCACGGCATAGGGCATGGTGATGATGTCCGCCCCGGCCAGCAGGGCCTGGGTGACGTGCGCCGTGTGGCGGATGCTGGCGGCGAGGACTTTGCACGAGAGGCCGTAGAGGTCGAAGACCTCGCGCACCTGGCGCACGACCTCCATGCCATCCAGGCCCGCGTCGTCCAGGCGTCCCACGAAGACCGAGGCGTAGCTCGCGCCGGCCTTGGCGGCCAGGATGGCCTGGTTGACCGAGAAGATGAGTGTGGCGTTGATGCGCCCGTTGGGCCATTTGGAGATGACGCTCATGGCCTTCAGGCCTTCGGGCGTCATGGGGATCTTAACGAAGACGTGCTCCGACCAGGAGAGGATGTCGCGCGCTTCGGCGATCATGCCTTCGGCGTGGGTGCTCACCACCTCCGCGCTGACCGGGCCTTTGACCAGTTCCACGATTTGCAGGGTCTGGGTTTTCAGGTCGGCGGTGCCGGCCTGCATCATCAGGGTGGGGTTGGTGGTCACGCCGTCCACCACGCCCCAACTGAGCGCGTTGCGCACTTCTTCGACTTTAGCAGTATCCAGGAAAATCTGTGCCATCGTGTCCCTCCGTCCAGGTGATGATGGCTTGATGATACACGTAAAACGCGGTTTTGGGAAGTGGGGGGCGGGAGAGGGGGAGAGCGGGGAGGGGAGAACGGGAGAACGGGAGAGCGGGAGAGCATTTTGTTGCTCGATCCGCCTGGACGTGGGCGTTCGGGTAGCAAAGAACACTTTTTAAACGGTGTTAAAAGTCCGGTTTACCGGACGTATTTTGTGTAGCCATGCGATTTAGCGCATGGCGGGCCAGGCAAACATCTGGCCCTATAAATGGCGAGACGCCCTGGCTGGGGGGGGAAGCCAGGGCGTCTCTCACCAAGGAAAGGAGGAGATACGAGACTGCATCTCTCACAGACACCCTTATTATAACAGTTTGCTTAGGAAAGCAAAGTGACAGGTTGCGCAATTCGGCCTGTCATTTGTCACAAATGTTATAAACAGGGTGTGTTTTTTAACTATGGTGTGACTGTTCAGCGCGTGGTTAGCTCTGCAAGATCGCCTCGACCTGCTCCAGCACATCCGCGCTGAGCTTGACCTCCGCCGCTTTGACGTTGGCTTCCACGTGGGCGCGTTTGGTGGCGCCGGTGATGGCGGAGCTGATCTCCGGATGGCGCAGCACCCATGCCAGCGCCAGCTCGGACATGGTGAGGCCCGCTTCCTGGGCCAGGGCGGTGAGCCGACGCACGCGCGCGATGTTTTCCTCCGTCATGTCGGCATCCAGCCAGCGGCTGCGCGCGGCGCGGCTGTCCTCCGGAATGCCGGCGTTGTATTTGCCGGTCAACAGGCCCTGCGCCAGGGGGCTCCATACCACCAGGCCGATGCCGTTGCGCGCGCAGGTGGGGATGATCTCCGCCTCGATGTGGCGATCGAGCATGTTGTAGCGCGGCTGCTCAACCTGCGGCAGGTAGGCGTTCAGCGCGCGTGCCGTGCCGACCGCTTCCTCAATTTGCGCGGCGCTCCACACGCTCGTGCCCCAGTAGAGGATTTTGCCCTGGTGCACCAGGTCATCCATGGCGCGCACGACCTCATCCACCGGCGTCTCCGGATCGAAGCGGTGGCAGAAGTACATGTCGAGATAGTCCATCTGCAAGCGGCGCAGGGTGTTGTGGATGGATTCCATGATGTGCTTACGGCTCAGGCCCCGGTCGTTGACGTTGTCGCTCATGGGCCAGAAGACCTTGCTGGAGATGACCAGGTCCTGGCGGCGCAGGCCCAGCTCGCGGATCACCTCACCCACGATGCGTTCCGCTTCGCCGCGCGCGTAAACGTCAGCCAGGTCAATGAAATTGATGCCGTGTTCCACGGCGGCCTGGATGCATTCGCGCGTTGTCTCTTTGTCCTCAGAGCCGCCGTACGTGAGCCATGCACCCAGCGAGATGCTGCTGACTTTCAAACCTGAACGGCCTACGTGTCGGTATTCCATGTTAACCTCCTTGCGAAAATCTAGAAAGTCTGCAAGTCTGCAAATCTGCAAGTCTAAAAAGTCTGCAAATCTGCAAATCTGAAATCGTTGATGCAACTGGGCCGCAAGTTTTTGTGCGGCCTGGTTGTGATTTTCGTGCCCGAACATGGGAACGTCTTGACATCCCAGGAACCCCCGGTCCGGTTGGGGACCGGCGCGTTTGCTTTGCATGGCTTATTATACCCGTAAAATGGTTTCATGTGGGCGGAGGCAAGCTCCGCCCCTACAGGATTATCGCGGTTGCCTGGTCGCCATGTGATCGTCCCCGCATGGATTTAAAAAATCCTGGTGCCCCCGTGATTTTGTGTGAATGTACACGAGTCATGGGATGATGACCTCCGCTGCCATGCCGGGACGCAGCCGATGGCCGGGGTTGGTGACGCGCACGCGCACGGCAAAGACCAGCGCCGCGCGTTCGTCGGGCTGGGGGACGTTCGCCGGCGGGAAGACTGCCTCGCTGCCGATGGTGATGATGTCTCCGTCAAAGGTCTCGTTGGGCAGGCTCTCCGCGCGCACGGTGACCGCCTGGCCGATGCGGATGCGTCCCAATTGCGCGTTGGGGATGTAAATGGTGATGTAGACGGTATCCAGATTGGCCAGGGTAAGCAGGGGGGCGTTGGGCAGGGCCAGCTCGCCCACCTCGATGCTGCGCTCCAGCACGAGGCCGGCCTGGGGCGCGGTGAGGGTGCGCCGCTGCAGGGCCAGCTCCGCCTGGGTGCGCTGCGCTTCGGCGAGCTTGAGGGCGGCTTCGAGCGCGGCCAGCTCTTCCGCGGTGGCGCCGGCCTGCAACGTCTCATACGCCGCGCGGGCCGCCTCCTCGTTGCCCTGCGCGATGGTGCATTGCAGCTCGGCCTGCTGGACCTGGGTGAGGATGGCGGTGGGATTGTCGCGCAGGTCGTAAAGCAGGGCCAGCACGCTGCGCGCTCCGTCCCGTGCCGCGGCAGCGCTTTTCACCCCCACATCCGCTTTTTCGTACAGGGCGGGCGCGATTTTCACCTCGATGGGCAGGGTCACGGTGATGTACTGCGAGACGGTCACCTGGGTGCCTGAGCGCACGACCACGTAGTCGCCCAGGCGCGTTTCGACAGGGCCGGGGTTTTGCGTGAGATACTCACGTACGATGGAAGGCAACTGCTCTAGATCGGCCATGTCGCCGGTGAAGATGGGGTAGAGCACCGGACCGTGGCCGTATTGCTCCTCCAGCTCCTGGGCGCGCTCCAGGCCGAGGGCGGCGGCATCACGTTGGGCCAGGGCGGCGCGATAGGCCGCATCCGCAGCCCACACCTGCGCACGCGCCGCGGCGACCTTTTGCTCCAGCTCGTAGGGATGCTCTTCCAGCGCCTGGGCCAGCTCCGCGATGCGACAGGCGCCCTCGCGGGCAGCGGTGGCCTGCGCCAGCGTCGCCGCGGCGGCTGCGAGGGCCTCTTCCGTGGCGCCGGCGCGCGCCATCTCCACCTGCGCCTGTGCCATGCTCACCGCCGCTTCCGCCTGGATGAGCTGCTGACGTTGGACCCGGTCATCCAACTGCACCAGCACCGCGCCCTCGGCTACGCTTTCGCCCACGACAACGGGCAGAGCCACGACGCGCCCCCCGTCCGGGCTGGCGATGGCGATGCTTTCGGCCTCGATGAAACCGGCAAAGGTGAGCGGCTTGTCCGTCGCGGCCTGGGCCTGCGCGCAGGCCGCGAGTCCCAGACAGAGCAGGAGACTCAGGGCGATGGAGCGTTTCATGTGTCCTCCGGCGATTGGTTTTTGAGCGTGACACGGACCAGGGTGATAAACACGTCTTCCAGACTGGGGCGGATGGGTTCGATGCTGTGCACGGTCAGGCCGGCGCGGGTGAGCACGTCGCGCAGGGCGGGGATGAGCGCGGCGGCGTTGACGGCGGTGACGTGGAGCCGCGCGCCGTAGAGGGCGACTTCGTCGCCCAGGCCGCTCGCCTGGAGCACGCTCAGCGCGCGCGGCGCATCCTGGCACTCGATTTCGAGCACCTCGCCGCGCATGGCGTGCTGTTTGATGGCATCCGGCGTGCCCTGCGCTACCAGGCGCCCATCCATGATGAGCGCCAGCTCGCGGCACCGCTCGGCCTCGTCCATGTAGTGGGTGGTGACGAAGATTGTAGTGCCGTTTTCGGCCAGGGTGTAGATGAGGTCCCAAAAGTTACGGCGGGATGCGGGATCCACGCCGGCGGTGGGTTCGTCGAGGAAGAGGAGCTCTGGATCGTGCAGGATGGCGCAGCCCAGCGCCAGGCGCTGTTTCCAGCCGCCGGGCAGTTCGGCGGTGAGCTGGTTTTGATGCGCCTCCAGTCCCGCCAGCTCCAGCGCCCGCGTTTTGCGCGCGCGCAGGGTTGCGCCGCGCAGGCCGTAGATCGTGCCGTAAAAGTCCAGGTTCTCGCCCACGGTCAGGTCGCGGTAAAGGCTGAACTTTTGGGACATGTAGCCCGTGCGCTGGCGCATGGCCTGCACCTGACGCGGTACCTCGTAATCCAGCACGCGGATGCGCCCCGCGCTGGGATGCAACAGGCCCAACAGTATGCGGATGGTCGTCGTCTTGCCGGCGCCGTTGGGACCAAGGAAGCCAAAGATGGTGCCGCGCGGCACGTCAAAGCTGATGCCGTTGACGGCGATGAAATCGCCGAAGCGTTTGACCAGTCCCTCGACATGGATGGCGGTGCTGTTCACGCGCGCTCCTCCTCGTCCCGGCGCACCAGGTACATGAAGGCTTCTTCCATGTGCGGCCGCGCGCGGCGTCCCTCGTGCAACGCGATGCCGGAGACAGCCAACAACGCGGCTAACTCCGGTGCGCGGCGGGCCGCATCATCCACAAAAACATGCAGGGTATCCCCGTAAAGTTGCACATCCCACACGCCAGGGGCCGCCTGGAGCAGGGGCTGCGCGGCCAGGAGCGGCTCCAGGCGCAGCTCAAGCATCTCGCCGGGCAGGGCCGCGCGCAGGGCTTCGGGCGTGTCGCAGGCGATGAGGCGCCCGTTGGTCATCAGGCCCACACGCTGACAGCGCTCTGCTTCGTCCATGTAGGGGGTGCAGACCACCAGCGTCATGCCCTGGGCGTTCAGCTCGCCCAGCAGGTCCCAAAACTCGCGTCGAGAGACCGGGTCCACGCCGGTAGTGGGCTCATCCAGGAAAAGCAGCGCGGGCTGGTGGATGAGGGCGCAGGCCAGGGCAAGTTTCTTTTGCATGCCTCCGGAAAGCTGGCCGGCGCGGCGGGTGCGGAAACGCTCCAGGCGGGAAAAGCCCAGCAGGCGCGGCAGGCGCGCGTCACGTTCCGCCCGTGGGACGCCGTACAGGTCGGCGAAGAAGCAGACGTTCTCCTCCACGCTCAGGTCGGCGTAGAGGCTGAACTGCTGCGGCATGTAGCCGATGTGGGGCTTGAGGGCTTCGGCCTCGCGCGCCACGTCGAAGCCCAGCACGCGCGCGGAGCCTGCGCTCGGACGCAGCAGGCCGGTGAGCAGACGCAGCAACGTGGTCTTGCCCGCGCCATCCGGCCCGATCAGGCCGAAGGTCTCCCCGCGTGCCACGCTGAAGCTCACGTCGCGCACGGCGACGACGTTGCGGTAGCGGCGCTGCAAAGCCTCTGTGACGATGGCCCAATCCGCCATGGGGCACCTCACAGGTGGCGGTGCATGCGTTGCGCCGCCAGGATCAGCACGACCACCCCAAAGCCCGCCATGATGCGCATATCGGGCAGGAGTACCTCCAGCCCCACACCCTTGAGCACGATGGCGCGGAAGGCGCGGAGGATGTAGCGCAGGGGAATCAGGTGGCTGACGGCTTGCAGGCCTCTGGGCATGGCCTCGATGGGGAAAATAAAGCCGCCCAGGAAGATGGCGGGCAAGGTGATGAACCACACGAGCATCATCGCCTCCTGTTGGGTGCTGGCCAGGGTGGAGATGAGCAGTCCCAGGCCCAGCGGGGTGAGCAGGAAGAAGATCGCCAGAGCGATCAGCAGTGGGACGCTGCCGCGCACGTCCATGTGGAACCAGAACACGCCCAAAGCCAGCACTTCCAGAATGTCGAAGAGGGCCACGACGATGTAGGGCAGGATTTTGCCCACGATGATTTCCAGGGGGCGCACGGGGGTGACGAGCAACTGCTCGAACAGGCCGCGTTCGCGTTCGCGCACGATGGCCAGGGCGGTGAGCATCATGGTGAGGACGAAGAGGATCATGGCCATGGAGGCGGGCACCATGAAATTGACGCTGCGCAAGGCGGGGTTGTACCACACGCGCGGGCGCAGCTCCAGGGGCAAGGCGCGCGTCACCTGGCCGCCGCTGCGCTGCTCCAGGGTGCGCAGGTTGCTGGTTTGGACGATTTGGGCCGCCGCGGCGAGGATGGTGTTAGCGATGTTGGGATCGGATCCGTCCACGATGAGGGCGATGGACACGCGCCGCCCGCCGAGACTGGCGGCGCCGAATCCCGCGGGGATGAGGAGCGCCGCGTGGATGTCGCCGCGATCCATGAGGGTGCTCACTTCCTCCTCGCTGGTGACGTGATAGCGCAGCACGAACACGTCCGAGGCGCGGAACAGCTCCAGCAGCGCGCGGCTCTGCGGGGATTGATCCGCATCCAGCACCGCGGTGGTGATGTGGTCCAGGGTCGTCGTCGCTGCGTAGCCCAGCAGGAAGAGCTGCACCAGGGGCATGAGGAACATGATCACCAGCGTGCGACGGTCGCGCACGATGTGCAGCACTTCTTTGCGAGCGATAGCGAACAAACGTTGCATGGCATCCTCCTTATGGCCTAATTGTAGCGCATATTTGGCCGAATTCGATGCAAATCGGCAAGTCAAAAATCTTAGCGTCTCTGGTGGTTAAAAGACTCACCGCGAAGACGCTAAGGACGCAAAGAAAAGTAAAAAAACCTTAGCGTCCTTCGCGCCTTGGCGGTTGTTAAAAGACTCACCGCGAAGACGCTAAGGACGCAGAAAAGTAAAAAAAAACCTTAGCGTCCCTTAGCGTCCTTCGCGCCTTAGCGGTGAAAAAACCGGGGGTTGCCGCTGCGTTAAGCCGTGCTATACTCTGACACACAGAAAAAATCAAGCTTAAGGAGCGCATAATCCATGCAGCCTAGATTCTCGGTTGTTGCACCTGTCTTCAACGAAGAGGCCCTGCTGCCGGAATTTTACGCGCGCGTCAAGGCCGTGATGGACGCGCAGGGTGAGCCGTGGGAGCTGATCCTGGTCAACGATGGGAGCCGCGACCGCTCCCCGCAGATCATGGACGAGCTCTACGCCGCCGACCCGGAGCACGTCGTCGTGTTGCACTTTGCCCGCAACTTCGGCCACCAGATGGCCATCACTGCGGGGATGGACTACGCCCGCGGCGACGCCGTGCTCATCATTGACTCGGACCTGCAGGACCCGCCCGAAGTCATGGCGGACATGATCGCGCGCTGGCGCGAGGGTTACGAGGTCGCCTACGGTGTGCGCACGGAACGCGAGGGCGAGACCTGGTTCAAGCTCTTCACGGCGCGCCTCTTCTACCGCCTCATCCAGGCTCTCACGGACGTGACCATCCCCATGGAAGCCGGGGACTTTCGCCTGATTGATCGCAAAGTCCTGGAAGCGCTCAAGAGCATGCGCGAATCGGCGCGCTTTGTGCGCGGCATGGTCTCGTGGGTGGGCTTCCGTCAGATCGGCGTGCCCTACCGCCGCCACGCGCGCAAGGCCGGCGAGACGAAGTACCCCTTCCGCAAGATGCTGCGCCTGGCCCTGAACGCCATCACCGGCTTCTCCACCCTGCCGCTCAAGCTGGCCACGTGGGCGGGTAGCCTGGCCGTAGCGCTGGGGCTGCTGCTCCTCCTGATCTGGCTGCTGCGCGGCGCGCCTGCCGGACAAAGCACCCTGGCCGCGCTGATCCTCTTCATCGGCGGCGTGCAACTCTGGGTGGCGGGCATTTTAGGGGAATATATTGGACGGATTTACGACGAAGTGCGGCGCCGTCCGCTTTACATCGTAAGCGAAATCAAGCGGCAGGAGTGAGCCGCGCCGCCGCACCTTCGGCCACCTCGCCTTGCTCCGCGGACAAGGGCGCGCGCGTGCGCGCCCTTGTTGGTGGGGCTATCCCACTACCCACCGAATAAAATCCACCCTCCATCCGTTGTGCTAGTAGAAGAGAGGATAGCGACGGCATGAACAACAGCGACCTGGAGCCTGGCTTGATCCGGCGCGCCCAACAGGGGGACCGCGAGGCATTCGCGCAACTCATCACGCCCTGCTACGCGCCCCTGGTGGGCTGGCTCTATCGTTTCTGCGGGGATGCCGATCTGGCCGAGGACATGACCCAGGAGGCATGCCTCAAGGCCTGGCTCAAGCTGCCGGGCTTTCAGCCGCGTGCTGGCACCTTTAAAGCCTGGCTCTATCGCATTGCGTTCAACCTCACGGTGGATGTGCTGCGCCGCACGCCGCTCATGGTGGACGTGAGCGAGCTCCCACTGGCCGAGGACGTTGACGAGGAGGCGCATCTGCGTGCCCAGGCGGTGCGGCAGGCGGTGCTGGCCCTGCCCGCCGCCTGTCGGGCGGCCCTCATCCTGCGCGAATACGAGGGCCTGAGCTACAAAGAGATCGCCGCTGTCCTCGACCTGCCCATCGGCACGGTCATGTCGCGCCTGCACTACGCGCGCACCCTGTTACGCGACGCTTTGCGTCCCTGGTTGGAGGAGGAACATGCACAACGGGCATCCTGACCTCATGCCATATCTGGATGGCGAGCTGACGCCACTGCAGGCCCAGGCCGTCGCGCAGCACCTGCGCACCTGCGACGCCTGCCAGCGTGAGCTGGCAGCCCTGCAGGCGATGCGCGCCCTGCTGCAGCGCGTCCCCGCGCCGACGCCGCACGCAACCCCGGCGGAGTTCGCCGCGCGCCTGCCGGAGCGCCGCGCCGCCGCGCCCGGTGGGCCGGTGCTCATCCCGCTGGCCCTGGCTTTCCTGACCTGGAGCGCGATCACGGCGTTTTTCATCCTGCTCAACGGGCTGAGCAAGCTGCCCTTCGTGGCGCCGTGGTTGCCCAATCCGGGCGATGTGTGGTGGATAGCCCTGCTGCGCCCGCTTCTCGACCTGCCCATCGTCCAGATGGTGGGACGGGTGATCACCCTGGGCGGGTGGCTGGGCTGGGACGATTGGGCCTTCCTGGCCGTGAGCCTGACCTGGGCTTTGGTGAGCGCCGGCCTGCTGGCGCTCGATTGGGCCTGGACGCGCCATCGCGTCCAGGTAGCTTAACCTGACCGAAAAGAGGAGGGAGAAGATGGATCATTTCGGCATTCTCAAACGCGCTGTGCGCATCACGTGGGATTATAAACTGCTGTGGATTTTCGGCTTCATCCTGGCGCTGACCTCCGGCGGAGGCGGTGGCAGCGGGGGCGGGGGCAATACCGGCAACTGGCCGGGCAACGCTCCACGCCCCGATCAACTGCCCCGCATTGAGCCCGCGCTCATCATCGGCGTGGTGGTGACTTGCTGCCTGCTGCTGATCGTCCTCACCGTGATCGGCATCATCGCGCACTTCGTGGCGCGCACGGCCCTCATCCGCCTGGTGGACGAGTATGAGCGCACGGGACAGAAGCGCCGCTTCCGCGAGGCCTGGCGCCTGGGCTGGGACCGGCGCACGTTCCGCCTGTTCGTGATGAACTTCATCGTGATCCTGCCGCTGGTGCTGTTCTTCGTCGCCGCTGCGCTCGTTGCCACCGCGCCTCTGCTACTTTGGACGACCCGCGTCACGGGCCTGGGCGTGCTGGGCACCGTGATCGCCGTGGGGCTGATCTTCCTGGTGGTCATCGTGGGCATCGTGGTCGGCTTCCTCATCATGCCCTGGCTGGAACTGGCCCAACGTGAGGTGGTGTTGCGCGAGCAGGGCGTCGTCGCCGCCCTGACGCAGGCCTGGGCCATCCTGCGCCGTCGCACCCTGGACACTTACATCATGGCGCTGCTCCTGACCGCGGTGAACTGGGGCATGATCTTCGTGATGCTCCCGCTGTTCATCATCAGCCTCATCATCGCCGCGCTTGTCGCGGGCCTGCCGGCCCTGCTGGTCGGGGGGCTGGTCTACGCCCTGGCGGGCCAGCAAGCGGCTCTCATCGCCGGCGCGGTAGTCGCCCTGCCCTTGTTCATCCTGGCGCTTGCCATCCCGCTGGGATTCGTGGCCGGCATCGTGCAGGTCTTCTACTCCAGCACCTGGACCCTGACCTACCGTGAGCTGGTCCTGCCCACGGAGACGGAAAACGCCGACAGCGCAGCGCCGGCAGCCGAAGAGGCCGCGGACGAGGCGAGCGCCGTCTCCCCGGAAGCGGAGGGCAACAGCCACGAGGCCGTCCTCTAAACTACCCTGGAAGAGGATCGGGGCGCAGCCACGCTGCGCCCCGACGACGTTCCTGGATACCTGTGGGGCGCAGCCCCACGGCGCCCTTAACGGTCCTTGAGCGGATGGCGTGAGAGCAGGATGGGCGGGACTTTTTTCTCGTAGGCGGGAATGAAACGTTCGCGGCGTTCCTTGAGGCGCTGGATATTCGGACGCAGCGCGTACAGGATCAGCGCCAATGACGGCAGGCCAAAGGAGAGCACGCGCACCCATTCCCCCCGCAGGGCAAACACAAGCGGCTGGGCGATGGCTACCGTGATGGAAACGATGGAGGCGTGACCGGTCAGCCAACCACCCAGGAAGCCCACACCCACCAGGATGGGGACAGCGGGTAACCACATCGCCCCGGCTGCCCCGATATTCGGCGCGGTCCCGGCGCCCCCCTGAAAGCCTAAAAAGAGCGAATAATTGTGCCCCAGCACCGACGCCGTTGCGGCCAGCCCCTCGCCGATACCATCAGCACCCAGGGCGCGCGCCACCCACACCGCGACTGCGCCCTTTAGCGCATCTGTGAAGCCTGTGAGCAGGGCCACGCCCAGGCCCGCGGCGCGCCATACATTCGTGCTGCCCGTGCGCCCGCTCCCGTGACGGCGCACATCAATCCCTTTGAACAGGCGCGTCCACACCGCGCCACTGGGGAACGACCCGCAAAAATACCCTACAGCCGCGTAAAGCACATAAGCCAGGAGTTGCATACTTCCCCCCCTTGCGCAACTTGTTCTTCGGCTACTAACCCCGGCGACGGGATGAGGTTACGCGCGCTGTCCGCAAACCGGACAATGCGGATTGCGCTCCACGCTGATAATCTCCGTGCTGGCGTTCAAGCCGTCCCACAGCAGCAGGCGATCGTAAAGCGGCGTGCCCAATCCCAACAACACCTTGACCGCTTCCACCGCCTCCCAGGACCCCAGCACGCCGGCCACGGCGCCCAGAATCCCCAACTCCGCGGGGGAGGGGTAAGTGCCCGGTTCAGGCACCTGTGGGAAGATGCACCGCCGGCAGGCATGCCCCGGTGCGTACACTCCCATCTGCCCGTCAAAGCGGGTCACCGCCGCCCAGACCAGCGGGATCCCCGCCTGGACGCACAGCTCATTCATCAAATCCTTCGTCTCCAGATTGTCGCTGGCCTCGATCACCAGATCGTACTGGGCGACCAAAGCCCGTCCGTTATCGCGCAGCACGCGCTCCTCATAGGGAATCACGCGCACCTCGGGGTTGAAATCGCGCAACCGTCGCACCGCCATCAAGGCCTTACTGCGCTCCAGATCCTCCATGGTGTAGAGAATCTGGCGGTTGAGATTGGAGATGCTCACGCGATCCCCATCCGCAATGCCGATCGTGCCCACCCCAGCAGCGGCCAGATAGAGCAGCGCCGGCGATCCCAGACCGCCCGCACCGACCACCAGCACGCGCTTCTGCCTCAAGCGCGCCTGACCTTCTTCCCCCCAATAAGGCATGACGATCTGACGTGTATAGCGGCTTTCCATGGTATCCTCCTTGCATACAGCCATATCCGCGCCAATTTTACCAGGAGTCAGGGGATTGTGCAATGGGGGTGCGTTTTTCAGGAAACATGCCCCAAAAAGTCAACCTTTTCCCCCTCCCCCCGCAACCCATCCCCCATCCCCGCGTACTTAAACTGTAGTACAATGTATAAGCTTAGCCCATGCTGAAAGCCTGGACTGGGCAACCAGGCCCGTAGGGAATGCGCGCAAGAACTCCGTAAAGCGCCCCCAGCGGGCCAAAAGTCGTCTTTACCAAATTTCAGGAGGCTAATCATGACCAAACTCTTACTGCGCTGGGCCATCGTCGCCTTTGCCCTGTTCGTCGCCAACTGGGCCGTGCCCGGCATCGTCGTTAACGATGCCAGCGGCTGGGTCGTCTACGTCATCATGGCCGTCGTGTTGGGATTGGCCAACGCCCTCATCCGGCCCCTGCTCAAACTCCTCACCTGCCCGCTGATCGTGCTCACCCTGGGCCTCTTCACCCTCGTCATCAACGCCGTCACCTTCTGGGTAGCGGGCTACGTGGCGGAAAACTGGCTCAAAGTCGGCTTCCACATCACCGACTTCGCCTCCGCCTTCTGGGGCGCCCTCATCGTCAGCATCGTCAGCGCCCTGCTCAGCATCTTCGTCCACGACGACAAGAAGCGCAAATGAGCCTGCGCCTGCGTCCCGCCACCCCGGCTGATGCGCCCGGCATCACCGCCGTTCATCACAGCCAGCAACCCGTCTGGCGTGACCCGCGCACCCGGCAACCCGTCCCCTACGAGACTCTCGACCGTTACGGACGCTGGGCAAACGGCGGGCCGTGGATGGATCCCGACCTGTGCGCCGCTCACCTGCGCCGTCTGGAAGAGCACGGCCTGCCCGCCATCGTCGCCGACCTGGACGGGGACATCATCGGCGAGGCCGAATACTACCTGGAGCAGGAACCGGAGCCCCTCGGCGTGACCCTGCACCTCTCCATCCTCTACGTCCATGCCGACTGGCAGGGGCGCGGGGTAGGGCGCCTCCTGCTGGAAGCGGGCGTCGCCCTGGCGCAGGAACTCGGCGCTGGCGCCATCACCACCCAGCCGGAGAGCGATACACGCGTCCAGACCTTCTACACGCGCAACGCCTTCGTCCCCTGGTACCACGCCACCGAAATGCAACTCGACGCCCAGCCCGACGCGCTGCCCGCCCTGATCCCGCTCACGCGCGCCGACCTGCCGCGCGACCTCATCCTCACCCTGGGGCGTTACCAATCCCCCACCCAGGCCTGGGACACCCTCTGGCCGGCCTTCGACCTGCCGGGCTGGAGCGACCTGCGCTGTGGCGTCTGGCGTGCCGGTGACGCCGTCCTGGCCCTGCGCCAGCAAGCCTTCGACCCGGCCCAGGCGGACGGCTACGCCTGGCTACCCGCCGGCGCCCCCCTGCTGCCGGCGCTCCTCGTCCTGCGCGCCCTGGCCGCGGACTGGGGCCTGCGCGCCGTAGACATCCTGCTCCCGACGGCCCACATCCCCGACCTGCGCGCCCACCTGCGCCTGGAGTACCAGACCACCATCACCCTCTGGCGGCGTGACGTTTGACAGAATCCCGCTTTATGATACAATCCAACCGCTTGCCCCCATCGTCTAGAGGACCAGGACACAGGCCTTTCAAGCCTGGTACAAGGGTTCGAATCCCTTTGGGGGCACAGGCGCTACCTGCGGGTAGCGCCTGTTTTTTTATTTTGGATGAAAAGGGCTCACGCCCTTGCGCCCGCATCGTTTCATCCGCCCCGCAACACGCCACCCAGGGACGAGCCGCGCCGCCGTGCGTCACGGCGTAGGGCCCTTTTACCACAGCACATCGCGGACGCCCCCGCCCTCACGTCAATTTTGGGCCGATTGTGCGACAGGCCTTTGAATGTAGGGGCGGGTCTTGCCCCCGCCCTGATTATGCGCCTGACGCACCAGGTCCCATTCGATTGGGCTGTCCCCATTTTGTTACCCGATCCACCTGGACGTTGATGTTCGGCCTATCGGGCGCAGCGTCGCTGCGCCCCTACTTAAAAACCTTGGTGCCTTGGTGGCTTTGTGTGAATTTCCGGGCGTACGCTTGACACCCCGCCCGTTTATGTTATAATTTTTCATATAAAAAATAAGGGATTTTACAAAATCCCGTCCATATTTCAGGAGGCATGAAATGGCTTTGTTAAACAACGAAATTCGCACTGAAGTGAGCAAAATGCTGGTGGAGATGACCTCTCCCGTCAAGCTGGTGACCTTCACCAAGGAGCGGGGCTGTGAATATTGTGACCAACTCGTCCAGCTCCTGGATGAAGTGGCGTCCCTTTCGGACAAGCTGAGCGTGGAAACGCACGTGCTGGAGCATGCCGCGGATGTGGCGCAGGCGTATGGCGTGACCGAGGCCCCGACGATCGTGTTTGCGGGCGCGAAGGATTACGGCATCCGCTTCCACGGCATCCCGGCGGGTTACGAATTCTCGACGCTGCTGCATGGCATTCTTGCGGTGAGCCGCGGCCACAGCGAGCTGGATGAGCAGACGCAGGCTTACCTTGACGGCCTCAAGGAACCCGTGGATTTGCAGGTTTTCGTGACCACCTCCTGCCCGTACTGCCCGCGCGCGGCGACGCTGGCCATGGAAATGGCCCTCGCCAGCGACAAGGTGAATGCCCGCGTGTACGAAGCGACGGAATACCAGGAACTGTTCATGGATTACGACGTGATGGGCGTGCCTCTCACCGTGGTCAACGATCGCGAGCGCATCGAGGGCGCCGCGCCCGTGCCCATGGTGGTGGATGCGATTCGTCACGCTGTTGAGGGTTAAGCACCATCAACCGCGCGGCCTGAACGCTCAGGCCGCGCGGTAGCCTGCCACAAGGAGGGACCTATGTTCGATTTTGTGTTGCCTAAAGATACGGTGAAATCAAGCACACAAGAACGGTATGACGTGATCATTATCGGCAGTGGGCCGGCGGGCCTGACGGCGGCGATCTACAGCGCGCGCGACGGTAAGCGCGTGCTGGTGCTGGAGCGCGCGATCGTGGGCGGCCTGGCGGCTTCCACGGAGCACATCGAAAACTACCCCGGCTTTCCCAACGGCATCAGCGGCCAGGACTTGATGGCGCTTTTCCGCGAACAGGCGGAGCGCTTCGGGACCGAGGTGGTGGAGTTCACGGAGGTGACGCGCCTGCAGCCGGTCCAGCCCGGCCTGATCGAAGTGCACACCAGCGATGGCCAGGTCTATCGGGGCCGCGCTGTGCTGCTGGCCACCGGTAGCGAGCCGAAGAAGCTGGGCCTGCCGGGCGAGGCGGAGTTTTACGGGCGCGGTGTCTCCTACTGCGCCACCTGTGATGGGCCGCTTTTCCGCGGCAAGCGTGTGGCGGTGATCGGCATGGGCAACTCCGGCCTGCAGGAAGGCCTGGGCCTGTTGGAGATCGCCGAAAGCGTGGCTTTTGTGGAATTCCTGCCCACCTCCAAGGGCGAGAAGATTCTGCAGGAGCGGGTGATGCAGCACCCCAAGAGCTCCATCTACCTGTACCATCGCCCGGTCGCCATCAAAGGGGATGACCGCGTCACCGCGTTGGTGATTGAGGATCGCGCCACGGGCGAGCAGAAGGAGCTGCCGGTGGACGGGATCTTTATCTACGTGGGCTACGTGCCGTTTACCAAATTCGCCGCGGATGTGGTAGAATTGGATCGCCTGGGCTACATTGTCACCGATGAGCATCTGCGCACGCGCACGCCGGGCATTTTCGCCGCGGGGGATGTGCGCAGTGGCAACATCGCCCAGATTGCCGTCGCCGTCGGGGATGGAGCACGGGCTGCGTTGAGCATCAAGGAATATCTCCAGCATCTTGAGGCGTGAGATGTGTGCGCCCAATATCCACAATCCGTTTGAGCGGTTCTTGCGTTTTGCCCTGGGCCTGTATGGGGTGGTGCTGGGTGTGCTCTTTGTGCAGGGCACGCTGGGCTTCGTGATGGGGGCGCTGGGCGCCTTCGTGGCCTTCACGGGCGCGAGCGGACGCTGTCCCCTGTATGCCCTGCGCGAGCGCGGGTGCACCATCAGCCCAGACCCGGACACCGCCACCCGCACGGATGATGACCAGCAGACGCCCCCCGCTGCCTGACGGCGGGGGATTTTTTGTGCACAGGAGGATGCGATGCTTATCAAAGATGCGAGTCAAGTGCCGTTGGAACCCGTCATGCCGGGCATTGGCATTCGCTGGGTCCTGACCCAGGCGGATGGCGTGCCGAATTACGTGCTGCGCGTGATCGAGCTGGCTCCTGGTACGCTCTTCAAGCCTCATCATCACCCCTACGAGCACGAGATTTACGTTTTGGAGGGCGAGGGGGTGCTGCTGGATGAGAACGGTGAGGTCGGCACCATGCGTCCCGGCCTGGCGATTTTCGTCCCCCCTGATAGCCTGCATGGTTATAAAAACACGGGCACGGGCACGCTGAAATTTGTGTGCGTGATTCCGGCCAAAGATTCACCACGCTAAGCGGGGTGTGCGCGAGTCTTCCAGGCTGGCTCATGAAAATGCAGGCTGCGGATGTGCCCTTGAGTCCGGTTGCTCAAGGCGGATCGCCAGAGCCGCGTCGGATGTGAGCGCTGATCTTGATGATTTGCCGACTTTCAGATTTTGGGGTAACTGCTCTAAAAAGGGGGTGTTGGCCCGCTAAGGCAAGCGGCTACCCGAAGTGCGGCAACGGGTACGGTCGCCAGGGATAGGGACAAGCCCTGCCCCTAAGGGGCGGTTTTAGCCGCTGGCTGACAGATCGCGATGAGTAGTTGCGATTTCAGATTTTTTAGATTTTTGATTTTCAGATTCTTCAAGGAGGGTCCTATGGCTTCAAAAGCACAAGTAACGTGGATTGGCCCTGGGCTGCGCATGGTTGGGGAAGCCAACGACGGCCCGGCGATTGTTCTGGATGGGCATGGCGAGCATCAAACCGGCCCCACGCCGATGGAGCTGGTCTTAATCGGCCTCGCAGGTTGCACGGCCATGGATGTGGTTTCGATCATGGCGAAGAAGCGCCAGCCGCTCACCAGCCTGCAGGTGCAGGTGGAAGCGCACCGCGCGCCGAATCATCCCAAGGTCTACACCGAAATTCACGTCAAGTATATCGCCTACGGCGAGGGCATCAGCCCGGAGGCGCTGCAACGCGCTATTGAGCTTTCTGAGCACACGTACTGTTCGGTGAGCGCGATGCTGGGCAAGACGGCGACGATTACCACCAGCTACGAGATCGTGTCCGAGCGCCCCGCGCCGCATCTGCCCGCGGATCAGGTGCAGCGCTAGGCTCAGCTCAAACAGTGAGGGACGTAACCCACGGGTTACGTCCCTTTTTTTGTCCCGACGTGCGACGGGTTTATTTGTACCCGTGATAGCGCTTGAATAGCTCGCCCACGCTGCGTCCCTCGTGGACGTCGCGGATCACGTCCGCGATGAGGGGGGCGACGGAGAGGATGGTCATGTTCGGGAGCCGCTTTTCAGGCGGGATCTTGACCGAGTTGGTGGTGACGATCTCCGTAATCGGCAGGGGGCGCAGCTTCTCCACCGCGTTGCCGGAAAGAACGGCGTGGACGAAGCAGCAGTACACTTCACGTGCGCCGTACTGCTTCACAAGTTTTACAGCATTGGCCATGGAACCGCCCGTGTCTACCTCGTCATCCACGATGATGGCGGTCTTGCCCTTCACGTCACCGATGAGGGTGAGCGCCTCGGCGCCGGCGTCGCTGCGCCGCTTTTCGATGAAGGCGACCGGCAAATCCAGCTCCACGGCGAAGTTGCGCGCTTTCTTGGCGAAGCCCAGGTCGCACGAGACGACGACCGCGTTTTGCAGTTGCTTGTCGCGCATGTAGTCCGCCAGCAGGGGGAAGGCGGTCAGCGTGTCGCCGGGGATGGAGAAGAAGCCCTGCAACTGCCCCGCGTGCAGGTCCAGCGTGATGTAGCGGCTCGCGCCCGCGATCTGGATCATATCCGCCACCAGGCGCGCCGTGATGGGCACGCGCGGCTGGTCCTTCTTATCCGAGCGCGCGTAGGCCAGGTAGGGAATCACCGCCGTGATGCGTTCCGCGGAAGCGCGCTTGAGCGTGTCCAGGAAGATGAGCAGCTCCATCAGGTTGTTGTTGACCGGCGAGCTGGTGGTCTGGATCACGAAGGCATCCTTGCCGCGCACACTGTCCCGCAGGCGCACGAAGATGTTTTCGTTGGGATAGACAATCACATCCCGGTCGCTCAAGGGCACCGAAAGGCGCGCGCTGATTTCAACCGCCAGATCGTAACAGCCGGAACCGGCGTAAAGGACAAGGTCGCCGTAACTAAACCCCACTTTGTGCCTCCTCTTTTTTACTCGCTTTGATGCTCATGAATTCATCAGCCAGAATGCTCATCACGAGCAGGTTTTTGTACTTGCCGTTGATGAGGACAGACTCGCGTTCCATGCCCTCGTGTTTAAAGCCGGCCCGCTCATAGGCGCGGATGGCGCGGAGGTTGTCCTCGACTACCCGCAGGTAAATGCGGTGCAGGCCGTACCACGAGAACCCCACCTCCAGGAGGGTGCGCGTGGCGTCGGTGCCGTAGCCCCGTCCCCAATACTCAGGTTCTCCGATCGCAATGCCGAATTCCGCTTTGCGATCTAACCAGTCAATGCTGTGCAATCCGCACGAGCCGATCGGCGTGTGGGTATCAAGCTCCTCAATGATAAACAGTAGCTCGGCGGGCGGTTGGCGCCCGGTGTTCTCCAGCATGCGCTCGAACCAGCGCTCCTCCAGGGCCAACGACATGTAACGCCACGTCACGTACTGGCGCATGACGGGATTCAGCACCCACTTTGTGTAGAGCGCGATTTCCGCGCGTTCCGGTGGGCGCAAGCGCACGAGTTTGCCTTCGTAGTACATGCTCGCTTTCCCCCCTTTTGTCAGATTGACTTTAGAGCACGTCCAGGCCGGCCTCGCGGAGCAGGGCGCGCGCCGCGCTGAGCGGATCGGCCTCACGGGCCACCAGGCGCTGCACTTCCGCCTGGAAACGCTCCTGCCCCAGTTTGGCCTCCAGGGTGGCGATGAAGAAGCGCTGCAGCCAGGCTTCCAGCTCGGCACGCGCCTGACGCTCCAGCCGCTTCTGCCACAAGCCGCTGCGCTCCAGGTAGTGGCGATGGGCGCGGATCGCCGCGACCAGCTCGCCGATGCCGACATTCTCGACGGCGATGGTCTCCACAATGGGCACGTCCCAGCCGCCGCCGCTCACGTAACTGCCCTCGCCAGCCGGTACCTGGGCGCCGTGGTGACCGGCACTGCTCACATCGTGGAGCACGGCGCGCAGCGCCTTGACCGTCTGCTGCGCCTCTGGCCGGTCGGCCTTGTTGACCACGACTATATCGGCGATCTCCATCACGCCGGCCTTGAGCGCCTGGATTTCGTCCCCCATACCCGGCGCTTCGACCAGCACGACGGTGTGAGCGACGCGCGCAATGTCCACTTCCGATTGGCCGGCGCCCACCGTCTCCACCAGGACGATGGGACAGCCCAGCGCATCGAAGACGGCCACCACGTCCCGCGTGGCGCGCGCGAGGCCGCCGCTTTGTCCGCGTGAGGCCATGCTGCGGATGAAAATGCCCGGATCGTTGCTCAGCTCCGGCATGCGCAGCCGGTCGCCCAGCAACGCCCCGCCGGAGAAGGGGCTGGAGGGGTCCACCGCGACGATGGCCAGCGCGGTGCCCTCCTCGCGGAAGGCGCGCGCCAGACGCGCCACCAGCGTGCTCTTGCCTGCGCCCGGCGCGCCGGTGATGCCGATGACGTGCGCCTGTCCCGTGCGCGCGTACAACTGCTGCAGTGCCGCCTGCCCTTCCGGTGTGCCGTTTTCCACCCACGAGAGCAGACGCGCCAGCGCGCGTTTATCGCCCTGCGTTGCCGCCGCTATCCACTCGTTCAAGCGCCCACAACCTGTTTGATGAATGCGATAACGGTCTCTGTGCTGGTGCCGGGGCCGAAGACTTCGACCACCCCCACCGCCTTCAGTTCAGGCACATCATCGGGGGGGATGATGCCACCCACGAACACTGGCACCTCGCCGATGCCGCGCTGCTTCATCTCATCCAGCACGCGGGGGACCAGCGCCATGTGTGCGCCGGAGAGGATCGAAAGCCCAACCACATCCACATCCTCTTGCAGCGCCGCTTCGGCGACTGCCGCCGGCGTCTGGCGCAGGCCGGTGTAGATGACCTCCATGCCGGCATCACGCAGGGCGCGCGCGATGACTTTGGCGCCGCGGTCGTGCCCGTCCAGGCCGGGCTTGGCAATCAAAACACGGATTTTTTTGTCCACATTTAACCTCCTTTAAGAGATGCCTGAGTCCTGATGCAAAGTGGCGCTGTACTAAAAGGGGATGCCGCACCGCGCACAGCGTTTCGCGCCGGCAGTGTTGAGATAGCCGCAGCGCGCGCAGCGCACCGGTTGGTAGGCGCCCAGCGGCGCCTTGCAACCGCTGCATTCCAGTTGCCCGACAGGGTTGCCGCTCCCGCAATAAGGGCAGACCACCACGTCGTGAACCTTGCCCGCCGCCGGCTGATTGCCCAGCTTGCGGCAATAGGCGTCAATGACATCCCAGACCTGTTGCCGTAGTTGCAGACGGCTGAGATTGCGCGCGATGTTATCCGCCTCCCGCAGCAGGTTGAGTGGACGGAGCAGGGTCAGGATGCCGCTGCGGGCCAGGTCGGCCACCACGCCGGCCCAGGCCTGCTCCTCCATGGCGATGTGAACGCCGCCTTCCGGCAGGGGGGTGATGTACACCGTCAAGGCGGTGCTGGGATCGGTCGGTTCGTGGCGCAGGGTTTGGATTTGCACCACGGCGCTGCCGCGTTCCCCGCGGAACCACTGTGCCCGCGCCAGCGCGGTGGTGAAGCTGGTCACCAGCGTCTGCGCCAGGCTGGTGGGGTCAATAGCTCCGGGATAAGTCCTTTGTTCGATGGGCATAGCTCAACTCCGTTTGGACATCTTGGAAGGGCGCGCTTGTTTGCGCGTCAGGCTGGGGTGCGGGATGCGCGGCCAGGTGAGGCGCGGCAGGCGCAGGTGAGGCTGAATGGTCCGCGCCACCGTCAGGCTGAAAATCACCGCGGTGATGATGCGGCCCACGCCAGAGCTCAGGAAGACGGGCAGGTAACCATAGCGCTGGGCAATCCAGCCGCCCAAAGCGGCTCCGCCCGCCATCCCCACGCCCAGGGCGGTTTGATACACGGCCACGTACGAGGGCCGATGCTCATCGGGGGTCATTTCGAGCAATAAATTAAAGGCGGCCAGGTTGTAGCCCGCCCACAAAAAGCCGCTCATGCTTTCGATGATGATGCCATGCCAGGGCTGGCGCATAAAGCCCCACACCAGCGGGATGATGGGAATGATGAAGCTCAGGGTGCGCTGGACGGTGAGGGAGCCGCGTGTGTCGGTAAGAACGCCGAAAATGCGCTGCCCCACGATGCCCGCCAGGCTGCCCGCGGCGCTGATCACGCCGATAGCGGCTGCCGAAAAGCCCGCACCATCCGCCAAAAAGATGGTGAAGAACGGCCCGCCGATCTGGACGGAGAAGTTCCACAGCATGGCAGTGGCGGTCAGGGCCCAGAAGCGCCCGTCACGGCGCAGGGCCTGCCAGAAGGCGCGTCCCGCGCCGCGTTGACGGGCTGCGGGGGGATGTGGCGGTTCTTCGATGCGCGCGAAGGCGCTGGTCGCGAAAAGCCCGGCTAGCAGCGAGATGCCCAGCGCCGCTTGATAGCCCTGCGGCTTGCCGAGGGCGTCAATCAACCGCCCCACCGTGGCCAGGGTGAGCACGCCGGCAATGGCCATGAGGATGTTGCGCGTGCTGAAATAGCGCCCGCGCCACTGGGGCGGTACGATTTTGCCGACAAGCGCCGTCCAGGCCGGCTGGATCAAGTTCATCAGGAAGACGCGCAGGATGATGAGCGCGATGCCCACCTGGACCAGGGGCCAGCGCGTGGAGATGAAGGGCAGGAGGATGAGCGGAATCAGCAGCAGCCGCCCGATCAGGGCAGGAATGATCTCTTTGGGTTTGTAGGTCGTGCCGCGTAGGGCCAGCCAGGCCGCTGGCGCCATGGCCAGGGCCAGCATCAGGTTGGAAAGCGCGCCCAGGGTGCCGATTTGCGCGCGCGTGGCGCCCAGCGCCATCAGGTAGAGCGACTGGTAGGTGAGCAGGATGGTGTCGCTGATGTTGGCGCCAATGCCGTCGCCGATGAACCAGCGCAGTGAGCGCCGCGTGCTGGCGGTGACGTGCAGGCTCCATTCGCCGCCCGCCAGGAGCTGGCGCAGCGGAGCAAGCGAGAGGCGTCGGCGCGGACGTGCTGGGACCATGGATTAACCGAGCTGGGTGAACCCTTCTGCCTGGACGATGAACACGGTGGCTTTGTGTTCACCCGCCTGGGGCGCGGCGCAGTGGCTTTCGATGAGACGGAGCACCTCGTCTACCCGTTCCGCTTCGACGCCGATGAGCAGGGTGGCGTTGCCGCGCCGCCAGAAGCCGCCGGTGCTGGCGATGCGGGTCACGCGGATTTGATGCTCCACCAGGGCGTCAATCACGTTGAGCGCGTCCGAATCTTTGACGATGGCGATGATCAGTTTCATAGCCGCACCTCACAATTGGATAAAGCGTTCGACATTCACGATGAAGAGCGTGGCGCCGCCGATGCGGGCCTCGATCATGCTGGGATAGCCCGGCAGGATGGACGTGTCCACGCCCATGGGCACGTAGTACGTCCGGCTGGGACAGTAGGCCTGGACCAGCTCGGTAAAGCGCGGAAGCCGCTCCGCGGGCAGGCCCACCAGGAGCGTGACCAGCGCCTCGTGCAGCAAGCCGCCGCTGGAGTTGATCAGCGTGGCGTGAAAATCCTCCGCCGTCAAGGCGCCGAGCAGATCCCGCGCCTGGGTGCCATCTAAAATGGCAATCACCATCCGATCTACCTGTTGTTCTGCCATCTCCGCCTCCGATTTGTCCCTGGCACTACTCTGATTATAATCACTTCGGGCTGAAATCAAAATGGCCTGGTCGCGGGCAGCTTATCGGCTAGCGGTTAAAACCGCGCCCAGCGCGGTTTTTCACTCGGCATCGCCCGTCGTGGCAACGCAAATCTAAACAAGGGGGACGGCCCCCTCTCATGAAACATGGGGAGGATAAAAAAGCATGGGAGAAACCATTCAAGCTGGCGATATCGTCCTGGTGGTGAGCAATGATCGGCACGAGTTTCTGGTGCGCGTCACGCCGGGCAACCGGCTGGAGACGCATCGCGGCATGGTGGAGCATCAGGCGATGGTCGGGCTGCCCTGGGGGAGTGTCCTGCTCACCCATCTGGGGCATCCCTTCCTGTTGTTGGAGCCTTCGCTGGAGAAGTTGATCCGCTCGGTAAAGCGCACCACGCAAATTGTTTATCCGAAGGATATTGGTTACCTGCTGCTCAAGCTCAATATCGGGCCGGGGAGCGTGGTGGTGGAGGCCGGGACGGGCAGCGGCGGGCTGACGCTCGCCCTGGCGCGCATGGTGCAGCCGCATGGTCACGTCTACACCTACGAGGCGCGCGAGAGCATGCAGGCCATCGCGCGCAAAAATCTCGAACGCCTGGGATGGGATCGCTACGTGACCTTCAAACTGCGCGACATTGCCGAAGGTTTCGACGAACGCGGGGCTGACGCCCTGTTCCTCGATGTGCGCGAGCCCTGGCTTTACCTGACGCAAGCGCACGCGGCGCTCAAAAACGGTGGCTTTTTTGGGGCCCTGGTGCCCACCACCAATCAGGTCAGCGCGGTGCTCGCGGCTCTACCGCGCGCCGGGTTTGGCTTTGTGGAAGTAGAAGAAATCCTGCTGCGCGCCTACAAACCGGTCGCCGAGCGCCTGCGGCCCCAGGATCAGATGGTGGCGCACACCGGCTACCTCATCTTTGCGCGCGCGCTGCTGACCACGGCGCCGGAGGCAGAGGAAACCCCCGCTGAGGGGGAACAGGAGACGCTGGATGAATAAAGGGCGGCGTTTTGCCCCGACCGAAGCGAGGACTCTTTCCGTCGGCCTGCTCCTTTCCCGTGAAATGTAGTACAATAAAAGCAGTCCGCGCTGTCTTGGAAAAGGGCGCCTTTGACGTTCAACGGGGGAAAATCATATGATCGAAGTCCAGGTTCATGCTGTATTGGCCAGTCTGGCCGGGCCACAACGCATCGTGCTTTTGCGCGAAAAAGCGTCGCCGCGTTACCTGCCTATCTGGATCGGCTCCTTTGAGGCGGAAGCGATCGCCATCCGCCTGCAGGGGGTGGAGATGCCGCGCCCCTTGACGCATGATCTGATGCTGAATCTGCTGCGCTTGCTGGGCATGCGCCTGGAGGCGGTGCAGGTGACTCAGCTCCGCGACGACACGTTTTACGCGCGCCTGATCATTGTGAGCGGCGATGCCAGGAGGTACGACGTGGACGCCCGGCCCAGTGATGCTATCGCCTTGGCCGTGCGTGCCGGCGCGCCCATTTTCGTGCACGAGCAGGTGATGGAGCTGGCCGGTATCGTTGAGGAGCCTTCGGTCTACGCGCCGCCCATTCCTTCCTTCCTCGAACCGGAGGACCTGGAGGGATTGGATGTGTACCGCGACTTTTTGAGCACACTCGATCTTGACAAGCTCGCACCCAGTGATTAGCGCATGATGAGCGCCGACATCGAGAAGAGTTCCCCGCACAACATCCAGGCCGAGGAAGCCGTCCTCGGCGCGTTGCTCATTGACGCCGAGGCGATTTACCGCGTGCTCCCCTTTCTGCACGCGGAGGATTTCTTCCTGGAAAAGCACCGCCTGATCTACGAGGCGATCATGGCCCTGCACGAGCAGCGCGTGCCCCTTGACCTGCTCACCCTCACGGCGGAGCTGGAGCGGAAAGAGTACCTGGTGCGCGTAGGCGGGCCGGCTTACCTGGCGCAGCTCATCAACGCCGTGCCCTCTGCCATCAACGTGGAAAGTTACGCGCGCCTGGTCGAACAGGCGGCTGTGCGACGGCGCCTGTTGGAGGCGGCCAGCACCATCGCGCAGTTGGCTTACAAAGAGGATTTGCCCATCGAGCAGGTGGTAGACCGCGCGGAACAGGCGATTTTTGGCGTCTCCGAAAAGCGCGTCACGCGCGACCTGCAACCCATCCAGGAAGTCCTCAACAACTATTACGACTACCTCGCCAATCTGGCCGGTCGCGGCGGCCCGATGGGCGTGCCGACGGGCTTTGCCGATCTCAACAAGCTGCTCGGTGGTTTCCAGCGCTCCGATCTCGTCATTCTGGCAGCGCGTCCGGGTGTGGGTAAAACCTCCCTCATGTTGAACTTTGCCCTGCATGCGGCGCAGGAACGTCGCACGGTGGGCATCTTCAGCCTGGAGATGTCCGCAGAGCAGATTGCCCAGCGTCTGGTGTCGGCGACCAGCGGCATTGATGCCCAGCGCCTGCGCCTGGGAGAGATCGAAGATGACGAATGGGGGCGCCTCACCGATGCTATCGGACGTCTCGCTGAACTCCCCATCTACATTGACGACACCCCCGCCGCCTCGCCGTTGCAGGTCCGCACTAAATGCCGCCGTCTGCAATCAGAACGCGGCCTGGATATGGTGATTGTGGACTATTTGCAGCTCATGAGCGCCGATCTGCGCACCGAGAATCGCGTGCAGGAAGTTTCGTACATTTCGCGTATGTTGAAGGCGCTCGCGCGCGAGCTGGATGTGCCGGTGATTGCTGCCTCGCAACTCTCCCGCGCTGTTGAGCAGCGCGCCGACAAACGTCCTGTCCTCTCCGATCTACGCGAATCGGGGTGTTTGACCGGTGACACGCTGGTGCGCATGGCGGACGGGCAAAGTGTGCCCATTCGCCGCCTGGCGGAGGAGGGCATCGGCGCGCCCGTGCTGGCGCTCGATCTGGACACCTGGCGCCTGGTGGCGACGCCGGCGCGCAAGGCCTGGCGCGTGGGCGTGGCGCCGATCTTCCGCCTGGCGACGCGCCTGGGACGCGCGCTTCAGGCCACGGCCAACCACCCGTTCCTCACCCCGCAGGGCTGGCGGCGCCTTGACCAGCTCGCGCCCGGCGATTGGATCGCCCTGCCGGCGGCGCCCACCGCCCCGGCAGCGGATGGCGCTTCCGCTCCCGCCCCGCGTGGCGACGTGCTGTGGGATCGCATCGTCGCGCTGGACGCGGCGGGAGAGGCGGAGGTGTTCGATCTGGAAGTGCCGGCGCACAATAACTTCATCGCTAATGAGGTCATCGTCCACAACAGCCTGGAGCAGGATGCGGATGTGGTCATGTTCATCTACCGCGAAGATCCCGTCACGGCGGAGTCTTTGCCACCGGAGAAAGCCAATCTGGCCGAAATCATCGTGGCTAAACACCGCAGCGGCCCGACGGGCACCGTCACGCTCTATTTCAACCGCCGCCTGACGGAGTTCCGCGACGTGGCGCGCGTAGCGCCGCCGGGGCAGGAGTTCAGATGATGCGCTTTCCCGGCTTTCTCGATGTGGATGAGGGCTTCGTGCCGGTGCCGCTGAGTTTCTTCAGCGGTGTATTGCCGCTTGTGCAGGACCTGGCCGAGCTGAAGCTGATTCTTTACATGGTGCGCCGTTTCACTACCCTGCGCGGCGATCCCGCCCCCTGGCTCAGCGCGGATGAGCTGGCCGCGGATGTGGAGGTGACGCGCATCCTGGGCAGCAGTGAGCGCGCCCTGCTCATGAACGCGCTGGCGCGCGCCGTGGCCGATGGGGTGCTTCTGCAGGTGGAGTGGCTGCGCGGGGATGGGGTGGTCGAACTGCGTTACTTCCTCAACACCCCGGCAGGTCAGGCCGCGGTGGCGGCGTTGCGACGGGGCGCCGCGCTGACGCGCGCCGAGGTGACGGTGCGTCCCAACATTTTCACGCTTTACGAGCAGACCATCGGCCCCCTCACGGCCCTGCTCGCGGAAGAGCTGCGGGAGGCTGAGGCGACGTATCCCGCGGCGTGGATCGAGGAGGCTTTTCGCGAAGCGGCGCGTTTGAATAAGCGCAATTGGAAATACATCCGCGCCATCCTGGAACGGTGGCGCACGGAGGGACGAGATGAAACCCATCGCCGACATCGTCAAACCACCCGACGAACCGGCTCCCAGGAAAACTTCTCCGACATCATCAAACGCTGAAGTGCCCCTGGGAGACCCGCATTGCTCCATTTGCGGGGGTCTGGGTTACTTCAGCTACGATGTGCCGCTGGGGCATCCTGATTTCGGCAAGGTTTTCCCGTGCTCCTGCCGCGCGGATGAATTGCTCGCGCAGCGGGTGGATGCGCTGCGCCGCTTGAGCCGCTGGGAGCTGCTGGAGCGCTTCACGTTTGAGACGTTTCGCCCGGAGGGCCAGGGGCTTCCCCCTGATGCCCGCCGCGAGAGCCTGCGCCTGGCTTACGAGACGGCGCGGCAATTTGCGGCCCGTCCGCGCGGCTGGTTATTGCTTTACGGCGGGTACGGCTGCGGCAAAACGCACCTCGCGGCGGCGATCGCCAACGCCTTGTTAAAACAGGGGCGCGAGGTCATTTTTGTGACGGTGCCGGATTTGCTCGATCATTTACGGGCGGCCTACGCCCCCGATTCCCCCACATCCTATGATGAACGTTTTGAACAGGTGCGCACGACCGAGGTGCTGGTCCTCGATGACCTGGGGACAGAATCCGCGACGCCCTGGGCGCTGGAGAAGCTCTTCCAGTTGCTCAATCACCGCTACCTGGCCCAGGCACCTACTGTGATCACCACCAACCGTGAGCTGGACTCGCTCGATCCACGTTTGCGCTCGCGTTTGATGGATGTGAGCCTGGTGCAGAGTGTGCGCATCCTGGCCCCCGATTTCCGACAGGCGGGGGTGGATAGCGCGTATCAGGGCCTGGATGCGCGTCATCTCTACAGCCACATGACCTTCGACAGCTTTGACCTGCGCGAGATGGAGTTGAGCGCCGAGCAGGTGGAACACTTGCAACGCGCGTTTGATCTGGCGTTGAACTATGCCAACAATCCGCAAGGGTGGTTAACCTTCATGGGGCGACACGGCAGTGGCAAGACGCATCTGGCGGCGGCCATCGCCAATGCGTGGGATCAGAGCGGCAAGCCCGTGTTGTTTATTTTCGTGCCCGATTTGCTTGATCACCTGCGTGCGGCTTTCAATCCGCAGAGCCCGGTGGCTTACGACCGGCGCTTTGTGGAAGTGCGCAACGCGCCGTATCTGGTGCTGGATGATTTGGGGGCCGAATCGAGCACGCCCTGGGCGCAGGAAAAGCTCTACCAGTTGTTGAACTATCGCTACGTGGCGCATTTGCCGACGGTGCTCACGACCAGTCTGGAGTTGGAGGAGCTGGATCCGCGCTTGAGCGCGCGCCTGGCGGATACGCGCTATAGCACCGTCTTTGCGCTGGATGTGCCGGCCTATCGCGGCGGTGCGGCGCGCTCACGTCGCCGCCCCAGTACGGGGCGCAAGCGCAGCGGGACGTGATGGGGCATTGCTATTTAGAACTTTTGTGCTATACTGAAGTGTAATCAACCAGCTCCCATGCCCGCACCGGCCCCGGTCGGTCTGGCAGGGAGCGCGTGCAACACAGGAGGGAGACATGACGGACGAGGCTCGGAAGAAGATGTTGGATCAGACGCTGGCCCAGATTCGACGGCGTTACGGCGAAGGGGCGCTGATGCGCCTGGGTGAGGCGACGCACCTCAAGGTGGAAGCCATCCCTACCGGCTCCCTGGCGCTTGACATTGCGCTGGGGGTAGGGGGCGTGCCGCGTGGACGCATCATCGAGATCTACGGCGCGGAGGGCGCGGGCAAAACCACCCTCTGCCAGCACATTGTCGCCGAGGCGCAGAAGCGCGGGGGCGTTGCCGCCTTTATTGACATGGAACACGCCCTGGATCCGGATTACGCAGCGCATTGCGGCGTCAACATTGAGGAGTTGTTTGTGGCGCAGCCGGATACCGGCGAACAGGCGCTGGAGATTGCCGAGGCGCTCGTCCGTAGCGGCGCGGTGGATGTGGTGGTGGTGGATTCGGTGGCGGCGCTGGTGCCGCGCGCTGAAATCGAGGGCGAGATGGGGGATTCGCATCCCGGCCTGCAGGCGCGTTTGATGAGTCAGGCCCTGCGCAAGCTTTCGGGGGCGATCAAGCAAAGCAACACGGTGATGATCTTCACCAATCAGTTGCGCGAGAAGATCGGCGTGATGTTTGGCTCACCGGAGACGACGACAGGCGGGCGCGCCCTCAAGTTCTACGCCTCTGTGCGCCTGGATGTGCGCGCCGTGACCTCGATCAAGTCGCAGGGCGAGGTAACCGGCCGGCGTACGCGCGTGCGTGTGACCAAGAACAAGGTGGCGCCGCCCTTCCGCGTGGCCGAGTTCGACATTATGTTTGGCGAGGGCATCAGCCGCGAAGGCGACGTCCTGGACGTGGCGACGGAGCTGGGCGTGGTGGAAAAGCGCGGGGCCTTCTTCTACTTCCATGGTGAACGTCTTGCCCAGGGGCGCGAAAATGCCAAGCAGTACCTGAAGGAGCATCCGGAAGTGCTGGAGGCCATTGATCAAACCGTGCGCGCGCAAATCGCCAACCTTAAGGACGTGCCGCTGGTGGTCGGCTCCGCGGCGGAGGATGAGCTGCCCTACGGTGAGTTGGAGTAGGTCGCATCAAGAGGCTTCCTGCCTGGTCAGGGAGCCTCTTTTTTTGTTGAAAATGCCTTTGCTCTACCGCAGGTATCCATTGGCTATGGTGCTTGAGTAGCAATCGTTATGTCAGGAGCGAGAATCGTTCATGAAGCACGTTATTAAGCACGTCAGGCAACCTGGCATAGTGATGGCAGCACATTTTGTTCTGGCGCTTGTTGCGACCTATTCCCTGATTTTCTCGATAACGTCAGCGGTTGTTGGCGGGGGCGATAGCGCGCAAAATGCATGGAATTTATGGTGGGTGCGCTGGGCTGCTGCGCATGGTCACATTGAGCCCTTCTTTACCCGCATGCTTTATGCTCCCTGGGGAGTGAGTCTGGCTTACCATCCATTAGGCCCATTCAATGGGTGGATGGGGATTTTGCTCCAGGATGTGCTGGGTATGGATCTTGTTTTGACCTATAACGTGATTACCCTGGCTACGTTTGTTTTCACAGGTCTGACCACTTTTTATCTTGTAAACTATCTGGTAAAAGATACCGGCGTAGCCTTTGTTGCCAGTCTCATTTTTACTTACGCGCCTATCCGCATGAGCAGGGTTGTCTTCGGCAATTTTGAAATGTATAGCACCCAGTTTATACCTCTGGTAGTTTATTCATCCTCAAGATGCTCGAAGCTAAAAAACTGCGTTACGCAGTTTTTGCGGCATTGGCCATGGGAGCTACAGGCTGGCTGAGTCTCTATTTAGCCTTAGGAACCGGCATCCTGGTTGCCTTAGGGGTTGTTCTTTTCTTTTTGTCGGGCCATCGCCTGACGGGGCAGTTGGGTCGGTTACTCCTCTTGTTTGGCTTCATGACTTTGATGGTAATGACCCCGGTGATTTTGCCGATGCTGAAAAATTATGAGGCTTTTCAAGATCAATCCGCTCAATTAAAAAGTTCCATCCACAACAGTGCTGACTTGCTAGGATTTTTTGTCCCAGACAATGCAACTGAGCCGCTCGTGAAGAGGGTTTCGCCGCGCATAGCTAATTCAATTAAGAGCATCTATGCAAAGTTTTACGGCAATTCGAGTGAAAAAACGGTTTTTATAGGGTATTCGGTTTTGGCCTTGACGTTGTCAGCAATAGGTTGGGCAAGATCGAAAAGGGGCTGGATGTGGTTGATAATCGCGAGTATCTTTTTCCTTCTCTGTCTTGACCCACAACTTCATGTGGCAGGCAAACCGGTTTTAGAGCACATGCCCTATGAAGTGTTTACCAAAATCCCCTTTATCGGGTTTGGCAGAGCACCCAGCCGCTTCGCTATTTTCTTGATGCTCGCTTTATCGTTGTGAGTGCCTTTGGACTCAAAGCCCTGCAAGCCCGTTATCAATGGGTGACAATCCTGTGTGGGGCTATGATTTTTGTGGAATTTTGTAACTGCCTACTCATAGCGATTGAAATCGCCTCTGATGGGCTTATAGCCTGGCGTCCCCCTACGGGGACGCC
>FWWL01000526.1_pt1 | contig 104859 bp, 93 predicted proteins | sample 2228331 | NCBI WGS metagenome assembly FWWL01 (sample SAMEA103939775, study PRJEB20133) | metagenome | reverse complement strand
GGAAGACATAATCAACAGAATTAAAGCAAACGGGACCGATGCGGAAATAAAAGTCTTTCAGGGACTTTCACATGGATTTGGGCTTGGGGAAGGAACCGTCGCAGAAAGCTGGATAGATGATGCTATAAAGTTTTGGGAAAAACATATGAAGAAATATGATTAATAAAATTTTAGATAAGAATTTTAGGAGGTCAGATAAGGCCACATTTAAGCCCATATGAAGTGGTACTCCTTGGCTATCCCAATTGATGGGGAACAATGCCAATGGCGGTATTCCCATTTTTAGAGTCTTATAATTTAATTTCGTGGGAAAGACCATCATTCCATTTTGCACACACGAAGGCAGCGGAATGAGAAGCAGTGAGCACGACATCAAGAAACTTTGTCCGAATGGAGGGGTACTGCCCGGTTTAGCCATTCGAGGAAGTAATGTTAACAAAGCAGACAAAGATGTTGCAAACTAGCTTAAAAAACTTGATTTGATATCATAAATGAAAGGAGAACAAGAATGGACGAAACCGAACCAAGAACTCAGGCAACAGAATAATTTTCTCGAGAGGGAACAAGATTACAAATGACTGTTTAATAGGAACAACTTGGTTTGAAACATTGGTTTCTAAGGACGGCCTCTCTAATTGTTCAATCTATAATGTTACTTTTGAGCCGGAGGAATAATTGGCATAAACATCAACGTTGAGGAAATGGTTAAAATAACTCAGAATTTTAAATAAGCACAAATTATACTTTATTTTTTTAAATAGTAGCACGGTTAGTGCTACTATTTAAAAAGACCTTGACTTAGAGTTAACTCCGAGTATTAAATAATATTGAACACCGGAGGTGAAACCACATGACGATTGCAGAAGTAAGCAAAAAATTTGGTCTTTCACCGGATACACTTCGTTACTATGAGCGTATTGGATTGATCCCCAGGGTAAATCGCAACGAAAGCGGTATTTGAGATTATACGGAGGAAGACTGTAAGTGGATCGAATTCATCAAGTGTATGCGCAGGTATTCAGGTGGAAACACTGGTCAAGTATGTCACGCTGCTCCAGCAAGGCGACGAAACTATAGAGGCCAGAAGACAAATCCTTATCGAGCAACGGGAGAAACTTCTTTCCCGCATCGAAGAAATGAAGAGAGCGCTGGAAAGGTTAAATTTTAAAATTGAAGAATATGAAAGTAAGCTTATTCCAGCAGAAAGCAAATTAAAAAGATTGGCACACAACATCTAGTCTATGAAAAGACGAGCTATTGTGTGATGAGTTCAAGTAGGCCCAAAGGTAGCACCAGGGTTTGGGCCAACGTTGGGCAAAATTTGGGCCTACTTTGTGCCTACTCTGCTGTTTCTTTTTCCTGCTTACCGACCCAGCGGTAGATTTTAGGTTTCTGCCCCTTGCCGCCTTCCTCGGTTATCGGCATGTTCCTGTCCTGAAGCTCCCGGATGTAGCGCCGGACGGTTTCATCGCTTACTCGCAGTTCCTTTGCTATATCTTTGAAGGCTATGCCATCTTCACCGCTCTGCTTGATAAGTTCTAGCACTTTGCCGCGGCTAGAAGTATCCTCGACCCTCACCACAAATCCGGTGGTCGTCATCTTGAAGGTTTCCTGGTTGACGTAAACCTCGATGGCCCTGTCCGTGACTCTCCCGCGCGAGTCGGTCAGCGGCGGGATGTCTCTACCGTCCAGTCTCACGAGAAGGATGCGGTCGCCGGTGGCTTCGTTGGTTTTGTCCGTTTTTTCCAGGAAGATGCCCACGTCAGCTTCCCCGCTGCTCCGGCTGGAGCCACGGAATGCGTCCCATCCGGTATCCACGCCTTGGCGCTTGCCGAAGTGGTGGACAACCAATACCGCCGGTCAGGGAACCGCAGGACAAGCTCGTGCAGGCGGTCCCACACCTCGCCCATTTCCCAAGCCCGGTCCTCAACCTTGCTGTGAATCCTCTGGAGCGGGTCGAAGATAATCAGGTCGGGCTGGTAATCCTCGCAGACCTCGACCAATTTGTCCACCCAGTAGGGGTTATCAAGCTTCACGCCCTGGCGGTGTACCCAGCGGACGCTATCTGGAGGAATGTCGCTTAGCAGGCGCTTTATTCTTCTCGCGAAGGCAACGGGAGAGCCCTCCTCTTCGACGCAGAGAACCTTGCATGGCTTGCGGACGCTCCAGCCAGGGTATTCAAGGAAATCCTCTCCGCTAACCGCTGCCCGAATCAGGTTGAGGATGAAGAAGGTTTTCATTGCCTTTTGCGGTCCGCCGACCAAAACCTTATCGCCCCTGGCAATCAAACCATTGATGAGCCACGGTATCTCCTGCTCGGCCAGTTCCAGCATTTCTTCGTGGGTGGTAAAAAAGCTCCTGGTTTTCCGCCAGGGAATTAGCTCGGCCAGTTCCGCGTCGCTGTGGAGGCGGAGCCAATCGCACACGTCTTTTCCGGCCTCACCCCGCTTCCAGGGGAGCTTAACCACAATGCAGCGGTACTTGCCCAGGACTTTAGCGGTGTTAGCGACAAAGTTGTTCCACGACGGGTCGTCAGCTTGAGGGATGATGCCTTGAAATTCCCGCTCCCACTCCCGACGGAAGGTGGCTCCGGGAACGCTTAAAACCGGCACGTCAATCCCGCAGCTTTCCAGCGCCTGAATAGTCCGCAAGACGTCGCTCTCGCCCTCCACAATCACCGCCTGGTCGTGGCCTTCCAGAGCGTCCAGGTTCCAAAGGACGAAACGGGAACCTTTAGCTCCGCCTTTGCGGCCGTCTCTAGCCCGGCCACGAATACCGACAACATGCCCGTTGACGATAAAGGGGACAACGATGCACTCCTCTTGGCCGGGGACAAAACCTTCAGGAACGTAACCCCAGCGGTAGCGGGTCAAGAGCTCGTAGTTGATACCCCTTGCAGCCAGGTATTCCTGCACGATTTCTAAATCCGGAGAAAGTCTTTTAGCCGCTTCGCTGGCGTACTCGTTGAAACCCTTCGGCGGGATGACAAAGGCGCTGCTGTAGTTATCAACCTTTTCAAAAGCTGGTTTGTCTTCAAACCGTAGTTCAAAACGGTATTGGTAAGGGTAAAACTCGCCTCGTCTTTCGTCAACCCGAGGATTTCGATTAAGAAGTGGAAAGGGGAGAAGCTGCCGCAAACTGAGCAGTGATATACCCCGCTTTTAACGTTGACCGCAGCGGACGGCTTCTTGTCCCCGTGCTGGTGGTTTAGAGCGTTCAGGCAGCGGACGGAGATAAACCCGTTGCTGTCAGGCTGCCTTCCGACTATCTCCGGAAAGTGCGGCTAGTAAAACTCCCGGTAGGGTTCAGGGTGGGCCACCTTTGCGAAGTGGATTGCCCAACCGTGGCTAGATGGTGGGTTGCTGTCCAGTAGCCTCGTTACGGTCATTTTGACCAGCCTCCTTCTTCAATGTCTCTCGTTTAATGTAGCTAATGCGGTCGCCAAGCTCCCGCATTGCTCTAACATAATCGAACAGGTTCACAGTCAGGTTTTTGTCACCCTCGAATTTCGTCCGCAAGTCCCGTAGTGTGGAAAAGTCCGCTTCTGGGGAGAGAAATATAGCTCTTCTCGCCTTAGAAAATGGAATTCTGATTTCCGGCTCATAACCATTCAGCATTAGGTAAGCGGCGAAGTGCAAGTCCTTCGTGTAGAAAGGCTCTCGTTTCAAAGCTATCAAACCTCCTTAAATAAGTTAGTTTTTATTTCTACGTATAAAAATAGTTGAAGAAAAAAAGTTCCTAGGTGCATAGGGACTTATAAACGTTAATCCAACGATATTTTCACGTGCTAAAATGCGATTTTATCTCTTTTCAAATAAAGATAGCCATTTTCGATTACAGATAACGTTACCAATGACCATATCAGCCAGAATATTCTTTATCACCGTCCTTTGGTGGTCTGCCAATAAGTTTTGAGCTTTTTCGCATTCCTTCAGAAATGCGTTTTCTGCGTTCTTGATTAGCTTCTGGGTCACGGAGTAGTTCAGATACTTTTCTCTAATCTCCGGAATTTCCCATGCTCGTTTTACACCTTCGATTTGTCGTGATTTTACCTCTGGGTTGTTTAATGCTGCTTTTACCCCGCTACTTACCTTGTTCCGGAATTCTTCTGATTGACAAGCACGACGGATATTTGAGTTAGGGTCTTGCCACTGCGCTTTCAAAAACTAGCGTTTTTTCTCTCTATATTCATCGGATTGCAGTTTTTGGCGTAACTTTGAGTTAGGGTCTTGCCAGAGGCTCCTTACTACTTGACTTGTCTTTTTTCGCCACTCTTCATAGGTTGGAGAATTACGCCACGCTTCATATTCTGGCGTTCCTCTTTTAGGTAGAGGCATTATCTCACCTCCTTAATTTCTTTAATGGATAAATTTTAGGTTATACCAACGAAACTTTATAGAGAGCAACTTTTTTCTTCGGAGGAGAAAGCCTTACCCGGCATACTCCAGTTGCTTTTTAATGTGCTGAGGTACTAGCTCGTAGTGGTAAGTTGCTTCACAGCACTGCATTCCCAATGGACAATGACGGAGAGCTTGCCATTCGTTATCTCCGAAGGCGCAGAGAAAGTCGTACCCGAAATTCCCAAAACAGGTTTGATATAACTTTTTAGCTAGTTCATCTTTCATTAGGTCATTCCACTTAATCCAGTAAAAAATGGGTAGCATCATATTCATCTCTCTTCTGTTACTCATTAAAGATTTTTTGGTTAATCAGTCTACTTAGTTCGTGAGAAGGTGGTAGCGTCCTGAACAGGCTGCTCCAGAAATCGCTATCGTCACGCCTTTCAACGTCTGGTTGAATGTTATTAGGATACTGCCAGCGTGCCACGTTGGACAAAGTTTTTAAGTCTCCGGAGAGGTAACTCCTCTCTGATTTTTCCTTTTCTACGGAAGCCTGAACTCTCTTGACAAAGGTGTACCAGTTGCTGGCAAGCTCTTGGCCTCTCTTGAAGAACTCTTCCATCTCCATCTGCGTGTATGTGGCACTATCACGTTTCGGGTGGGCGTAGAAACTTTATCGACTGTGGCATCATCCAAAATACCCACGGTTATCAGCATGGAGAGAATATCGGTTAGCTGTTTTGCAACCCCTTCCTTTGCGGTGGAAGTTAGCCTGTCACGATAGCTAAGAGCGTTTGGCAATTCTTTCAACCATTGGCTTAACCGCCCCTGTAAATCCTTTGCCTGAAGCGTTACTGTGCGATACACACTTGACGGGTAGGGTTCGTAATGTTCCTTATTGTCCTTAGAGAGCCTTGCAAAATCATCAGGAGTAAACGGTGGACGTTTTATCCCGTAGGTATTTTCGAGGAAGCGGCCAATGCGCTCCAAGTCGTAGCTTCCTTCTTCAACCTCTCTCTACAAAGCGGTAGCTCGCCTGAAATTCTTCTGCACGATATCCTCCTTAACAGAATCTAAGAGTCCCTGAAGGATTTCATCGTCTGAAAAGGCAAAGGATGTCCCTTTAACAACAGATTTCGATACCTCGTAGTTGCGGAGCACTATCTCTACGTAACTTTCCAGAGAGTTTCTGTTACCTCTCAATGCCTGCCATTGTTTTGCAACCTTGTCAACTTTCTTACGGAATATCTCATCGGTTTTGTAACGCTTTCTAATCTCATTACACATATTTAACCCCTCCTTTTGAATTTTTGAAGTAGTAGCCGTGCTTGCAGCTTTAGTGATAAAATATTGAGAGAGCAGATGCATTAAATTGTCTATGCGTTCTACTGTTTGAGCTTCTTCCAAACTTTTCTTTACGTACTTAACGAAGGCATCTTCCTGTGGGAATTTGTTCAGTTGTTCCAATGCTTGTTTGCGAGCGGTTTCTACTTCACCAGCAGTATTTTTCTTGATTGGACGTTTCGCAAGCGGGTCAACAAACGACTTTCCAATCTGCTCTCCGTGAGGAGCGAAAAAGGCAGTCTCGCCCGTTGCTGGATTAAATCGCTTAATTGCTGGACCAAATTCGGTATTGACTTTTTCCTCGACCCAATCAACGAACGACATCTTGAAAACACCTCCCTTGCAATGAATGATTAGGCTGCTTTAATGGTAATTAGGAAACCGATACTTGAGGGAAATTCAAGATTAGTTCGTTGATATCATTCGTCTGGCGCATTTGGAACCAGCGGCGATGGCGCCCTCTACGACGGAGCACGCCTTTAGCAGCGCAGAACATCGCCGCAAACACAAAGAGCCGCCTCACAGGCGGCTTTCTTTTACACCCGCCCCCGCGACTGGCCGCGTATGAGTGCAGCACCGATCAGATGGGCAATGCGAAGCGGCTCGGGCAGGCGCGACTTGTTCAGCGTGGCCTGCACAATCTGACGCGCCTCGAAGGCGTCAGCGCCGGCCCAGGCCACATACAGCCCCCACCCCATGGGTTCGGCCGGAGGCGTGCGCTCCAGAATTGCCCGTCGGTCTTCCAGACCGGCCGCCCGAAGTGCTTCAGCCAGCTCACTGTCGGCCGTATCGTGGCGCGTGACAGCCAGCACAGGCAACGCCAGCCGCTCGGAGAGCACCACCAGGTCCACCACAGCCAGCCCCGCCATCGTGATCCCGCCCAGCACAACGGCCTGAAGCGAGGGCCGCCAGCGCAGCGACTGAATCCAATCGGCCAGAAAGTCCGTCGCGCCCTCGCCGTCGATCGGAAAGCGCGTAATCGCCACGCCTTCGACGAGCGTCGCGCCCTCCATCATCACCCCTACAATCGGCACGTCGGTATCCTTTCCCCGCTCAAAGGGTGCGTCGTCAATACCCAGGACGTGGGGTCTGCGCATCATTGGGCTTCGCGAATGAACCGGTAGTAAAGCGACTCGAAGGCCAGTTGCACGTCGCGATCGTCCAGATAGATGTTGAACTCTGTCGTGGTCGAGGCCACCTCGACCACATTGATGTTTTGCAGGGCCAGTTGTTGCAGTAGCTGGTAAAGGAGGCCCGGCGTCTCCAGATACGCCTCCTGGAACTTTACGCCCAGCCCGGCCAAATTGCGGTACACGCGACGCGGCACCACGCTGAGCACCTCGGGCACCATCGACAGATGGCGCTGCTCGAGAATGACCGTCACCTCGCTGACGCCCTCGGTCAGCGTCAGATACCCACCTTCCTGCTGCACGCGGCTAAACAGCTCGGCCAACTCCCGCAAGGTGGTCACCTGCTTGGGCAGCGTCAACGCACAAAGCCCACCCTGCACGTTGATTCGGTCAACCCGAAACCGCCGCTGCGGGGCCGGTTGCTGAGCCTCCCAGCGCCGCTGCAACCGCGACAGACTCATCAGCACAGCTGACGGACGCACCGGCTTGCACACGCGCGCTTCCACCAGCGGACAGATAAACCGGGCCACCTGACTTAAATTCAACAGCCGATGGTGCAACCCGAACTGCAGCGCCGGATTGGCCTCGACAATCGCCTGCACCGCTTCAGATACCTTGCGCATATTACAACATTGGCTTTTTGTTATAAATATAACAAACATTGTTTCAAAATGATATTTTTTTCGAAAAACTTTCGTCGCCTGCCTGTCTGTGCCTATCCTAAAGCATACCCACCAAAAGCACCATCGAAAAGCCTTCAACGCACATGGCAACACCACGCTGGGTTGTATTGAAATTTGGCGGCACAAGTGTTTCGACGCTGCCGCGTTGGGAGATAATCGCCCAGATCGTACGCGACCGGCTGGCCGGAGGGTTGCGGCCGGTGGTGGTCTGCTCCGCGCTGTCGGGCATCTCGAATGCGCTGGACCGACTGATTGCCGAGGCGATGGCCGGTCGCGGCGAGGAAGCCCTGGAGGGCATCCGGCACCCGCATCTGGAGCTGGGGCGGGCCATGGGACTCGACGCCGAGGCGCTACTGCACCCCTACTTTGAGGAGCTGAAGCGCATCGCGCTGGGTGCCTCCCTGCTGCGCGAGGTGACACCCCGCCTGCAGGCCCGGGTGATGGCCATGGGAGAGCTGATGGCCACCACGTTGGGCGCAGCTTACCTGAACCGGATCGGCCTCACCACTCAGTGGTGGGACGCCCGCGAGCTGCTGGAAGCCATCGACGAAACACACAGTAACGAAGCCCGGCGCTACCTTTCGGTTGCCTGCGACTATCGGCCGGATCCGGCCATCCAGGAGCGCCTGGCCACTGATCCCGCCGAGGTCATTCTGACCCAGGGCTTTATTGCCCGCAACAGCCGAGGCGAGACGGTCCTGCTCGGTCGCGGTGGCTCGGACACGTCGGCCGCCTACTTGGCTGCCAAGCTCCAAGCCGAGCGGCTGGAGATCTGGACTGACGTGCCGGGCATGTTCACAGCCAACCCGCGTCAGATCCCCTCGGCCCGCCTGCTCCGCCATCTCGACTACGACGAAGCGCAAGAGCTGGCCACCACAGGAGCCAAGGTGCTACATCCGCGGTGTCTGGAGCCGGTGCGCGCCTACAGGATCCCGCTGCATGTCAGATGCACGGACCACCCCGAACTGGAAGGAACCATCGTATCGGCCGAGGCGCCGGATGTTGGCCCGCGGGTGAAGGCCATCTCCTGCAAGACCGGCATCACGCTCGTTTCGATGGACACTGTAGGGATGTGGCAGCAGGTGGGCTTCTTGGCCGACGTGTTCGCCGTCTTCAAGCGGCACGGACTCTCGATCGACCTAATCGCCACAAGCGAAACGAACGTCACCGTGTCGCTCGATCCGCAGGCCAACGCGTTACAGCCGGCCCTGCTCGAGGCGCTGCTCGAAGACCTCAGCGCTTACTGCCAGGCCCGCGTGATTGCGCCCTGTGCGGTAGTGAGCCTGGTTGGGCGCCACATTCGCGCCCTGCTCGACGAGCTGACGCCCGCCTTCGAGGTCTTTGCCGAGCACCACGTGTACCTGATCTCGCAGGCAGCCAGCGATCTGAACTTCAGCTTTGTGGTCGATGAAGACCAGGCTGATCGGCTCGTGCGACGGCTGCATGCGGAACTGTTCGGGCGTGTTGAAGCCGACACCCTCTTCGGTCCTACCTGGCGCGAGCTGTTTGCATCGAAGGCCGAAGCAGAACCAGCGCGCCCGTGGTGGTACGGCCGCCGGTCGGAGCTGCTGGCGCTGGCTAGGACGCAAGCGCCCTGCTACGTGTATGACGAAGGCACGCTGCGCCGTCAGGTCGAAGCGTTGCGACGTCTGCGTTCGGTCGATCGCCTTTTCTACGCGATCAAGGCGAACGACCATCCAGACGTGCTCCGGGCGTTTTACGAAGCCGGGCTTGGCTTCGAATGCGTTTCAGCCAACGAACTGGAGCACGTGCGCAAACACTTTCCCGACATCGCGCCGGACCGTCTACTCTTTACGCCCAACTTTGCGCTGGCCGACGAGTACCGCCGGGGGTTCGAGCTGGGCGTCTTTGTGACGCTCGACAACCTGCATTTGCTGGAAGTCTGGCCCGAGCTGTTCCAGGACCGCGCGGTGCTGGTGCGGTTCGATCCGGGCCGGGGTACCGGTCATCACCGCTACGTGCGCACGGCTGGCGCCCAGTCGAAATTTGGCATCGCACCCACCCAGGCCGAACGCCTGCGGACAATGGCCGACCGGCTGGGCCTGCGCATCGTCGGGCTGCACGCGCACGTGGGCAGTGGGATTCTGCTACCGGAGACCTGGGGCGAGACGGCGCTCTTTCTGGCCGAACTGGCCGAAACGTACTTCCCCGAGGTGCGCTACCTGGACGTGGGCGGCGGCCTGGGCGTTCCCGAGCGTACGGGCGCGCCAGGTCTGGACCTGGAAGCCGTCGAAGCCCACCTGCACCGCTTTAAAGCCGCCCACCCCCACTTCGAACTCTGGCTGGAGCCAGGCCGCTTCCTAGTAGCTGAGGCCGGTGTACTGTTGGCCCGTGTCGCCCAGATTAAGGAAAAAGATGGCGCCCGCTACATAGGTGTTGAAACCGGAATGAATTCCCTGATTCGCCCGGCACTCTACGGTGCCTACCACGAAATTGTAAACCTGACGCGGCTCGACGCACCAGCTGTGCAGACGGTCGATGTGGTCGGACCGATCTGCGAAACGGGCGACGTGCTGGGATACGGCCGCCACCTGCCCGACACGCACGCGGGCGATGTGCTGCTGATTGCGCAGGCCGGTGCTTATGGCGCCGTCATGAGTTCTCACTACAACCGACGACCGCCGGCCCGCGAGGTCTTTCTGCCCGTTGGTGCGTCCACTATGGTCTACCCCACCCCCGAAAACGCAACATCCATATGAAGCTGGCGCTGGTCGGAACCGGCAACATGGGCCAGGCCATCGAACGCCTGGCCCTTAGGCAGGGCGATGAAATTGTCGCCCGCTTCAATGAGGAGCACCCGCTACCGGTCGAGGCCGACGTGTCGGTCCTTAACGGAGCCGAAGTGGTGATGGACTTTACGCTGCCGCACGTCGTGCGGGCACACATCGACGCCTACTGCCGCTGGCGCGTCCCGGCCGTCATCGGCACCACGGGTTGGTATGATCAGCTTGACGAGGTGCGGCAGCAGGTCGAGGCCAGCGGCGCCACGCTGCTTTACGCCCCGAATTTTTCGCTGGGGGTAGCGCTGCTTAAACACGTGTTGCAACAACTCTTACCGTTGCTGGAGCGTCTGCCCGACTACGACGTGTATATTCATGAAATCCATCATACCCGCAAAGCCGATAGCCCCAGCGGCACGGCACTCATGCTAGCCCGCCTGATTGTGGATGGACTTTCGCGCAAGACGCGCATCGAAACCGAAACGCAGCATGGACGCATCGCGCCCGAAGCGCTGCACGTGACCTCGACGCGGGCCGGCCAGGTCTTCGGCCGCCATACGATCGGCATCTGCGGTCCCTTTGACGAATTGACGCTCGAACACAACGCTTACAGCCGTGATGGCTTTGCCGCGGGCGCCCTGCAGGCCGCTCGTTGGCTCATAGGCCGTCGCGGATTTTTTTCGCTCGACGACATGCTGAGCGAATGGCTGCATACAACAACCAACCGGAGCTGACGCCATGGCTGCGCAACCTGTATTCCGAGGAACGGCGCCCGCCCTCGTGACGCCCTTCACGCGCGACGGCAAAGTGGACGAACCGGCGCTGCGCCGGCTGATCGATCGCCAAATCGAGGGTGGGGTCGATGCGCTGGTTGTGCTGGGCACCACCGGCGAAAATGCTACGATCTGGCCCGATGAACGCCGCCGCATCGTGGAACTGACGCTGGAGCATGTGAACGGCCGCGTGCCCGTCATCGTGGGCACCGGCAACAACTCAACGAGCGAGAGTCTGGTCTTCTCACGCGAGGCGGCTCAGGCCGGCGCTGACGGCCTGCTGATTGTAGGTCCCTACTACAACAAGCCCCCGCAGGAAGGCTTCCACGCCCACGTGGCGACCATTGCCGAAGCGGTCGATACGCCCATCATCCTTTACAACGTGCCCGGCCGCACTGGCTTCAACATCACTGCCGAAACCACGCTACGCCTGGCCGAGGAGATTCCGACGGTCGTGGGTATCAAGGAAGCCTCCGGTAACCTGGCCCAGATCACCGACATCCTGGCGCACCGGCCACCCAAGCTGGCCGTCTACGCCGGCGACGACGAAATCACGTTGCCCCTGCTGGCGCTGGGCGCCGATGGCGTGATCTCGGTCGTCTGCAACGCGCTGCCCGAACGCTTCACGGCGCTGGTGCGGGCGGGTCTGGCCGGCGACTTCGAGCAAGCGCGTAAGCTGCACTTCGAGCTGCTACCGGCCATGCGGGCCTGCTTCTACGCGACGAACCCCATCCCGATCAAGGCCGTACTGCACGCCATGGGCCTGATCGAGGATGTGGTGCGGCTGCCGCTCGTGCCGCTCGACGAGGCCACACGCCGCCGCGTGCTCGAAGCATTTGAGGCGTTTCTGGCGACAGCTTGATCAGCTGGCTTCTTCCAGTTCAAGCTGAAGCGCCTTGAGTGAATAGCGAACCTCAAGCACAAAAAGCACCACGGCCACCCCGACCAGCGCCACAGCCATAAACAGCAGCAGGCTTTTGACAGGCTCGAAATGTAGTGCCCAAAGGCCTTCGATCACTGTCAAAAGCACAATCAGGCTGCTGGCCAGAATGCTGTTCAGAATTGAAAGAATGGCGTTTTTCATCACGTGACAGCGCCGGTAGATGATCTGAATGGAGCGGCTCAGGCGATCCCGTTCGTGCGGGTCTTCCGTCCGGGAGCGCTCGGCCATGAGCTGGCGCACGCGATTGAGCGCGTGGTGATAGCGATTGATCATGCTGAGCAGGAGCAGTCCGACGCCCGAAATCAGCGCAACCGGCGTCAACGCCGCGCGCAGTACGCCTTCGAATTCTGCCGACATGGCTCGTCCCAGAAAAGACCATGGTTAATGGAGACCAACCTTCCTTCTTTGGGGCGGATCGCCATGTTCCGTCAGCTTCCGGAAATTCCTGTCATTTATACGGACCCTTGATGTTGACCGACGTACACGAGAAGCTTCGTCAGCGGATCGAAGCGCTGGCCGCGCAGCCAACGGAGACGCTGGACCTGCGTGCTGCCCACGAGGCGTTCGCGGAATTGCTCGACGGTCTGAATCGGGGTACGATCCGAGCGGCCACTCCTACTGAAGACGGCCGCTGGATCACCCATGCCTGGGTCAAGCAGGGCATTCTGCTGGGCTTTCGCATCGGACAACTGGTCGATTACTCGACGGAGCGGTTTCCCTTCTTCGACAAGGACACCTACCCGGTCAAGTCGCTTACGCTGGCCGATCGGGTACGCATCGTGCCTGGCGGTTCGTCGATCCGCACAGGTGCCTATCTGGCGCCGGGTGTGGTCTGCATGCCCCCTATGTACGTGAATGTCGGTGCCTATGTGGACGAAGGCTCGATGATCGACTCGCATGCGCTGGTCGGAAGCTGCGCGCAGATCGGCAAGCGCGTGCACCTATCGGCCGCCGCCCAGATCGGTGGGGTGCTCGAACCGGTAGGTGCTCGCCCTGTCATCATCGAAGACGACGTGTTCGTGGGGGGCGGATGCGGCATCTACGAAGGCTGCCTGGTCCGGAAAGGCGCCGTGCTGGCACCCGGCGTCATCCTGACTGGCTCGACGAAGCTCTACGACCTGGTGCACGAGCGCATTCTGGCGCCGGCGCCCGGTGAGCCGCTGGAGGTGCCTCCCTACGCGGTGGTCGTACCCGGCGCTCGCGCTGCAGGCTCAGCCTTTGGCAAGGCGCACGGGCTATCGCTCTACACACCGGTCATTGTCAAATACCGTGACGCGCGCACCAACGCTGCCACTGCCCTGGAAGAAAGCCTACGATGAACGTGTTTCCCTCCCTACAAATCGAAGTAGAAGGCACCGGCATTTCCCGGCCGCTCAGCGAGCACGTAAACCTGCTCGGCGGCCTGCTGGGTCAGGTCATTCAGGAAATGGCCGGCCCCGAAATGCTGGAACTGGTCGAGACGTTGCGGCGCCTGTGCAAGCAGGCAGCCCTGGAAAACCGGCCCGAGCTTCGGGAGCAGGCTTACACGCGCATCCACAGCGCCACTTATGATGAGCTAATGTGGCTGCTGCGCGCCTACACGGCCTTTTTCCACCTGGTTAACCAGGCCGAGCAACAGGAGATCATCCGGATCAACCGGGAGCGGGCGCAGCAGAGCACGCCCGAGCATCCGCGCCCAGAGTCGATCGACGAGGCGATCCTAGCCCTCAAGCAGCAGGGCCGGACGCTTGACGAAGTGCTGGCGTTGCTCGAGCGGCTGGACATTCAGCCCACGCTGACCGCCCACCCCACCGAGGCACGCCGCCGCAGTATCCTTTACAAGCAGCAGCACATTGCCCAGCTACTTTCGCAGCAGCGCCGCTGCCAGCTAACGCCCGAAGAGCAGGAAGCCCTGCTGGCGGACCTGCACAACCAGATCACCCTGTTGCTGGCCACGGCCGAGGTGCGCGAAGAGCGCCCTACCGTTCGCGACGAAGTCGAACAGGGCCTGTACTTCATCCAGAGCACGATCTGGGAGGCAGTGCCCCGTATCTACGAAGACGTGCGTCGGGCGCTGCGCCGCTACTATGGCGCCGACGTGGACTTTCGGCCGTTTCTACGCTACCGTTCCTGGATTGGGAGCGACCGCGACGGCAATCCTTACGTAACTCCAGAAATCACGCGCTGGACGGCCCTGACGCAGCGGCGGCTGGTACTCCAGCGCTACATGGAAGAGCTACGCCAGCTCCGACGCCGGCTGAGTCTTTCGGACCGATATGTGCCCCCGCCCGAAGAGCTGCGTCGCTCACTGGCCCGTGACGCCCGAGAAGTATCCCTACCGCCCCACGTGCTTCGCCAGTTCCGGCACGAGTCGTTCCGGCTGAAGATCTCCTACATCATGGGGCGGCTGCACGGGCTGCTGCAGGCGCTGGACGATCCGACGCAGCCTGCGCCCGACTACGACGCCGATGCCTTCGTCGAAGACCTGCGGCTGTTGCAGCGCTGCCTGGAAGCCTGCGGCCTGGAGCGCATCGCGCGACACGATCAGCTCACGCGCCTGCTGGTGCTGGCCCAGACGTTCGGTTTTCATCTGGTTACGCTCGACGTACGCCAGCACAGTAGCGTGCACGAAGCTGCCGTGGCCGAGCTGCTCAGGCTGGCCGGCGTTGAGAACGACTACCAGGCCCTGCCCGAGTCACGCCGTCAGGAGCTGTTGGCCGATGAACTGAGCAACCCGCGTCCACTGCTACCACCAGGCACCCGGGTTTCAGAGGCCACACGTCAGGTGCTGGAGACCTTTGCGGTCATTCGCGAGCTGGTGCAGCTCGATGCTCGTCTCGTGGGGAGCTACATCGTGAGCATGACGCACACCGTCAGCGATCTGCTCGAGCCCATGCTGCTGGCCAAAGAGGCAGGACTTTGGCACTACGAACGCAACCCACGTACCGGCAAGTCAGGCCATGTACGCTGCCCTATCGATTTTGTCCCGCTTTTCGAGACCATCGAAGACCTGGAGGCAGCGGCCAGTCGTCTGGAATCCATCCTGAGCCACCCCGTTTACCAAATGCAGGTGGCCGCCCGTGACGGCTTTCAAGAAATCATGCTGGGCTACTCCGACAGCACAAAAGACGGTGGCTACTGGATGGCCAACTGGGCGCTGCATCGGGCTCAGGAGCAACTGGCCGAAGTGTGCCGCCGCCACGGCGTGGACTTCCGGTTGTTTCACGGACGCGGTGGCACCGTCGGACGCGGCGGCGGCCGTGCCAACCAGGCCATTCTGGCCATGCCGCCCATCGTTCACAATGGCCGCATCCGCTTCACCGAGCAGGGCGAGGTGATCTCGTTCCGCTATGCACTGCCCGAGATCGCCCATCGCCACCTGGAGCAGATCGTCAATGCCATGCTCCGCGTGGTCGGACTGCCGGATGCTTCCGGCACCGACGGGACCGATCCGGCCACACGCAACCGCCTGATGGACGAGCTGGCCGCGCACTCCATGCGGGCCTATCGGCGCCTGATCGATAGGCCCGATTTCTGGTCCTGGTACACGCGCATTACCCCAATCGAGCAGATCAGCCGATTGCCCATCGCCTCGCGGCCCGTTTCGCGCAGCAGCGCCCACGAAGTCGATTTCGAAAGCCTGCGGGCCATCCCCTGGGTCTTCGCCTGGACCCAGATCCGCTACCTGATCCCAGGATGGTTCGGGATCGGCCAAGCCCTCGACGAATTGCTACAGGCATCACCCGAGCACCTGGAGACGCTTCGCAACTGGTATCAGTCCTGGCCGTTCTTCCGCACCGTGCTGCAGAACGCCCAGCGCGAGATGGTCCGCGCCCGCCTGGAAATCGCTGCTTACTACGACCGGTTGCTGGGCAGCGGCCCAACGGCATTCTATCACATGATCGCGGAAGACTTTCAGCGGGCTCGTACGGCCATTCTGCGCATCACCGATCAGGAAGAGCTGCTCGACCACGACCCGGTTATTCGCAAATCCGTGCAGCTCCGCAACCCGTACACCGATGTGCTGAACCTGGTGCAGCTCGAGCTGATGCGGCGCTATCGCCAGGCGCCCGAAGCCGATCGGGAGTTGCTCCGACGCGCGCTGTTCCTGAGCATTAACGGCATCGCTGCTGCCATGCAGAGTACCGGCTAAAATAAAACGAAAAAGGGTCGGCTCAACACCGACCCAGCTATCTGGCTTGCACCGCGAAGTTACTTAGCAGCAGCGGCAGCTTCCTGGCGCTGTCTCTTCTTTTTCTTCGGCCGGTATTTGCCGTAGGTACCACGCCAGATCTTTCCACGACGCGTGCGACGATCTCCTTTTCCCATGAGTCCGTGTTGTTTTCGTTGCGCTACAGTTCCTGTTTTAAGCATTGGAAGATAACACGGGGCATCCTTTCCGGCAAGTCGCGCTCAGACCTGCAGGACGCCTGGGTTAAACGGCGGAAGGTCCGGGTTATGATCCGCCATTTCGATCCCGAGGCTGATCCAGCGACGCGTTTCAATCGGATCGATGATGGCATCGACCCAAAGCCGGGCAGCTGCATAGGAGGCGGAGGTCTGCGCTTCGTAGCGCGATTCGATCTCTTCCAGCAGGCGCTGCTTTTCTGCGTCTGAGAGCGACCTGCCCTCCCGTTCGTACTTGCCAAGCTGCACCTGCAGGAGCGTCTGCGCCGCCTGTTTTCCACCCATGACAGCAATGCGGGCCGTGGGCCAGGCCAGCATCAGGCGCGGCTCGTAGGCGCGGCCGCACATGGCGTAGTTGCCGGCGCCGAACGAATGCCCCACCACTACGGTGAACTTGGGCACGACCGAGTTGGCCACTACGTTGACCAGTTTCGCGCCGTCCTTGATGATGCCGCCGTGCTCGGCCCGCTTACCCACCATGAAACCCGTCACATCCTGCAGGAACACGATGGGAATGCGTTTCTGGTTGCAGTTCATGATGAAGCGGGCCGCCTTATCAGCCGAGTCGGAGTAGATAACCCCGCCCACCTGCATTTCGCCCTGACGGCTGCGGACGACCAGGCGCTGATTGGCCACGATCCCCACGCTCCAGCCATCAATCCGGGCATAGCCCGTGATAATGGTCTGGCCGTAGCCAGCCTTATACTCCGTCCAGGAGTCTGCGTCGATGATGCGGGCGATCACCTCGCGCATGTCGTAGGGTTGCTGCAGATCGGGCGGCACCAGGCCGTAGAGGTCTTCAGCTGGAAAGGCCGGCGGCCGCGGCGTGCTGCGCGAAAAGCCCGCCCGTGGACGCGGTCCCAGGTGCGACATCAGACGCCGAATCGTCTCCAGACACGTCTCATCGTCGGGCATCTTGTAGTCGGTTACGCCCGATATTTCCGTGTGCGTGGTGGCGCCGCCCAGCGTTTCGGCATCGACGATCTCCCCAATGGCGGCCCGCACCAGGTAGGGGCCTGCCAGAAACACCGAGCCGGTGCCCTGCACGATAAGCGCCTCGTCGCTCATGATCGGCAGGTAGGCGCCACCGGCCACACAGCTCCCCATGATGGCAGCAATCTGCGGCACCCCGAGGCTCGACAATCGCGCATTGTTGAAAAAAATACGGCCGAAGTGATCCCGATCCGGGAAGATTTCGTCCTGCATGGGCAGGTAGACCCCCGCTGAATCGACCAGATAGATGATCGGGATGCGGTTCTGCAGGGCGATCTCCTGCGCCCGAAGGTTTTTCTTGACGGTGATGGGAAACCAGGCACCGGCTTTGACGGTGGCGTCGTTAGCCACAATCATGCACAGATGGCCGCTCACGCGTCCCAGCCCCATGACGGTCCCGCCGGCCGGACAACCGCCTTCCTCTTCGTACATACCGTAACCAGCCCAGAGCCCCAGCTCCCAGAATGCGTCGGGATCGTCCAGCAGACGGGCAATGCGCTCGCGGGCGGTGAGCTTGCCTCGCTGATGCTCGCGTTCAATGCGCTTCGGGCCGCCGCCCTGACGGATCTGTTCGGCCTGGTGTTGCAACGCTTCGAGCAGCGCCCGATGTTGGGCAACCCAGTGTTGCACGGTAGGTTTATCGGCATCCAGCGGCGAGCCCAACCCAACCGCGGCCTGCGTACTGCTTTTTTCCATGCTTAACAAGCAAAAAGCGCTTCCAGAATAACCAAGCTATATGGTTGCAACATAAGAACAGTTCCTTCCTCTGCAAACGCCGGCACCGCCACGCTGCAAGCTAACCTTAAAGAATAGCTTCCATCTTCTGCAGGATCTCTTCGCGCGATTCGCCTGTCTTTTCATGAAGGAGCGCAACCATCGCGTGCAGATCGCCTCGTGCTTTCTGCAACTCCTGATCGCTAAGAATATCGCCCCAGATGATGCGAATCTGCTCTTTGGTCCGTTCCCAGCTTTCTTCCATCTGCCTGGTGGCCATAGCACGCCTGTTCGTTTAATGATGCTGTTTCCGTTCAAAGAAAACGGGAAGGCAAACAGGGCAGTTCCGAAGCTTACTGCAACGTGGCCGCCAACGTATACCAGTACATGAGCACAAGAATGACCACCCAGAGGAAATGCCCTACCCCTACGGCCGCCGCGACCCGCTTGCGGAAGCGTTCGACCTGTTGCGCCTTAGGAGCGCTGCTGCCGAGCGCCTGTTGCAGGCCGCGCCAGGCCGGCCGCAGCAGCCCCCACTGGAGTCCGATCAGCACCAGCAGAAGCAGCAGGCTCGTGTGGTAGGGCGGGCCGTACACAGCAAAGCCGCCCCCGGTAAACAGGGCGCTCAGTCCAAAAATCAAGGTGGCCACCAGAAACATGCCCATCTGGCGCACCGTGGTTACTCCTTCTTCGAGCAGCGCCTGCGCCGCCGGCGGCGACAGCGTCAGCGCACGACGCGCCTGCGCCGCCAGGCGAAGTCCCAGCCCGAACCAGGCAGCCGCTGTCAGGATGTGCAGCAGCACGAAGATAGTTTTCAGAAACAGCATGGCCGATTGTATTTTTCTCCAGAATTTTTGCGACCTTCCGGAAGGCTTCTTCGTTAGCGCTCTGGATCTTTCCGAAGAAAAGCCTGTCCCGATAAAAAGGCAAGCCTGCGTTTATGGCTTCTGTGGGAATCATTGGAGCCGGCATTGCCGGTCTGACGGCCGCCTATGAACTGCACCGTCGCGGTCTGGAGGTGACCGTCTTTGAGGCCAGCGACCGGATTGGCGGTTTCATTCAGTCGGAGCGGATTGACGGCTTTCTGGTGGAGCATGGTCCCCAAACGCTCCAGCGCACTTCGGGCGACTTTGAAGAGTTGCTGCGGCAAGTGGATCTAGAGGACGCTTGCATTCCAGCGCAACCGGTAGCGGCCAATCGCTTCATCGTGCGGGGCGGCCGGCCGATTCCCCTGCCCCGCTCACCACGCGAATTGCTGCGCACGCCGTTGCTTTCGTTCAGGGCTCGCCTGCGATTGCTTGCTGAACCGTTCATTCCCAAAGCCCATCGAAGCACCGAGGAAAGCGTGGCCAAATTCACCCGGCGCCGGCTGGGACCGGAGGTGTTCGATTATCTGGTGGAACCATTTGTAGCCGGCATCTTTGCAGGCAATCCCGAGCAGCTTTCGGTGCGCTACGCCTTTCCCAAGCTGTTCGAGCTGGAACAGCAATACGGGTCGCTTTTCTGGGGCCTGATCCGCGATCGGATGAAACAACGACACCATCCGGCTCCGCGCCGCTCGATGTTCTCGTTCGTCGAGGGCCTGCACATGCTGCCCCGGGCACTGGCCGAACGATTGCCTGCGCACGCGATTGTGCGCCATGCGGAGGTGCTGGCCATCCGCTGGAACGAGAAAAACCCCTGGACGCTCACGTTCCGGCAGCACGGCCGTGCTTCGACCCGCTTTTTCGATATCATCGTCTGTGCCGTGCCGCTGCACCGGCTGGCACAACTCCGGATTCATCCGCCGGTGGATCGTCGGCCACTCGGCACCGTCGAGCACCCGCCCATTGCACTGGTGGCGCTGGGCTTCCGGCGCGAGCAGGTGGCGCATCCACTGAATGGCTTCGGGATGCTGGTGCCGGCCGTGGAGCGGGACTTTAAAATCCTGGGCACGTTGTTTTCTTCGTCGCTTTTTCCGGATCGAGCCCCCGAGGGCCACGTGCTGCTGACCACATTCGTCGGCGGCATGCGGCATCCCGAGCTGGCGTTGCTGCCAGAAGATCAACTGGAGGCGCTGGTGCTGCAGGACCTGCGTCGGCTGCTTGGGATCTCAGGCGCGCCGGTTTTCCGGCACGTATGGCGCTGGGAGCGATCGATCCCCCAGTACCGGCTGGGCTACGATGCGGTGCTCGCCTGCGTCCACGATGTGGAGATGAGCCGCTCTGGCCTGTTTCTGGCCGGCAACTACATGGAAGGTATTTCCGTGATCGATGCACTGCATACCGGGCTGAAGGCTGCCCGCACGATCATCCAGCACCTGCGCGAAGAAGCGGCTGGCGGGTTGGCCAAACTGGTGCTGGGAGATTGAGATTGGATCAAGAAATCCCGGCTGGCTTGCCTTCGCCATCCCGATGCCCGTATCTTTGCATTAATCTCATCAAGAACGGCTGAGGGAACAGGCCCGATGACGCCGTAGCAACCGGGCATCTCTTGCCGGCAGGGAGATGCTGTCCGGTGCTAAATCCTGCCCGGAACGCTGACCGGGAACGATGAGGGACGCCCTGCGTGCCGCGCCGCAGTTCCTCCTGTTTTCGGTCGATACGCTTCCGGGGAAGATGAGAGCAGCTTCTGGCGTTTGCCGGGGTTCTGTACACCGGTTCTTGATGAGATTTGTCGGCGGGAAGTCATTTTGTTTCATCAAGAACCGATGCAAAGCCCATGCAGCCACAGACGCGTCTAACGCTGGCCGGTCAGCAGACTGACTCCAGCTACAACAGCATTGTCCCTCCTATTTACCAGTGTGCTACGTTCCGTTTTGAGGACGTCGGATTGACGAAAGGGTACGACTATTCGCGCAGCGGTAATCCGACGCGGCGCACGCTGGAAGAGGTGCTGGCCGACCTGGAGGGCGGTGCCGGCGCCGTAGCCACAACCAGCGGCATGGCGGCCGTTTCGACGGTGCTGGCCATGTTCGACCATGGCATTCACGTCATCTGCGCCCACGACTGCTACGGTGGCACCGAGCGGCTGCTGAGCCTGTTGGCGCGACAGGGTAAGCTGGAAGTCTCGTTCGTCGACCTACGCGATCTGCAGGCCCTTGAGGCAGCCATCCGACCGAACACCCGGATCATCTGGGTGGAAACGCCCTCTAACCCACTGCTGCGTATCGTCGATCTGGATGTGCTCTGTCGCTTCGCAAAAGCCCATGATCTGCTGGTGGTGGCCGACAACACTTTCCTGTCGCCGCTGCAACAGCGGCCTATGGACTTTGGCGTTGACATCGTCGTTTACTCGACCACGAAGTATCTGAACGGCCACTCCGACGTCATCGGCGGGGCAGTCATCGTTCGCACCGAGGAACTGAACGAGCAGTTGCAATTTGTGGCGAATGCCCACGGCACCATCGCCGGCCCCTTCGACTGTTGGCTTGTGCTGCGCGGACTAAAGACGCTCCCGGTACGCATTCGCCAGCATGAGCATAACGCCATGGCTGTAGCACGCTTCCTGGCGCAGCACGCTAACGTCGAGCGCGTGTTCTATCCCGGATTGCCTACGCACGAAGGCCACGAGATTGCGGCACGCCAGCAGAAGGGGTTCGGGGGCATGGTCTCGTTCACGGTGAAAGGTGGCCTGGAAGCCGTCCATCATATTCTACGGTCTACGCGGGTTTTCACGCTGGCTGAGTCGCTGGGTGGGGTCGAGTCGCTCATCGAGCATCCGGCCACGATGAGCCATGCGTCGATGCGTCCGGAACAACGTGAGGCCGCCGGCATTACGGAAAACCTAATTCGCCTGTCGGTCGGGATCGAAGCCACCGACGACTTGATCGCCGACCTGGAGCAGGCGCTGGCCTACGAACCGGCCACGGTCACCACCTGAGTGTTGCGCTCGACGGATTTCGGTTGTAAATTTCAGCAGCCTGTTTGACAAAACGCCTGTGATCACCATGCAGGTACTTGGCTTCTTCCGCTGTTGCGGTTGTCCGTGTTGTTGCCCGCACACGGGAGGGGCCTGCTGTACCTGTAGCCTTTGCGGTTGACTTGCAGCCGATCGTTTGATACAGCGCCCCTCCCGCCCTGCGGTGAGGGGCTTTTTTATGGCGCATCATTCCTTTTTCCTGCAAAAATAACCATGCTCCACACGCATAGCCGTTCCATTGAGCGCGGCAAGGTTTACCTGGTCGGCGCCGGTCCGGGCGATCCGGAGCTGATTACCGTACGGGGTCTGAGGTTGCTACGTCAGGCCGAGGTGGTCGTCTATGATCGGCTGGTGCACCCGGCGTTGCTGGACGAAGCGCCTGCTACGGCCGAGCGCATTTATGTGGGCAAGACCCCTGGGGATCATGTGCTACCCCAGGAGGCGATCCAGGAGCTGCTGATCGACCGGGCCCGGCGCAATCTGATCGTCGTGCGCCTGAAGGGCGGCGATCCGTTTGTTTTCGGTCGGGGCGGCGAAGAAGCCCGTGCGCTGGCACAGGCCGGCATTCCCTTCGAAGTTGTGCCGGGTGTCACCAGTGCCATCGCCGTGCCTGCTTATGCCGGCATTCCAGTCACCCAGCGCGGCGTAGCCGGCTCGTTTGCTGTCGTGACGGGCCACCGCTGCGACCTGGAGGCGCTCATGCTGGACTGGTCGGCACTTGCCCGTATTGATACGCTCGTGCTGCTTATGGGTCTGCGCCGGCTTCCCGAGCTGGCCCATACGCTGCAGGTGCACGGCCGCGCGCCCGACACGCCCGTGGCCGTCATCAGCAACGGTACCACTGCTGCCCAGCAGTGCGTACGCGGCACGCTGGCCGACATCACCGAGCGGGCAGCGCACCTGAGCACGCCTGCTACCGTCGTGGTCGGCGAGGTGGTCCGCCTGGCCGACGAGCTGGCCTGGTTCTGCCCAGAGCCTGCTCCCTCGCCCTTCAGCCTACATCCTGAAACCCAGCCTGCCGGTTCCTGAACCATGCGTGTCTATCCGATCTTTCTGAACAATCTGGAAGGCCGCCGCTGCGTGGTCTTTGGCGGCACGCACGAGGCCGAGCGCAAGGTGGCCGATCTGCTGGCCTGCAGCGCCGAGGTCGTCCTTGTCAGCGAAACGATTACACCCGGGCTGCGTGCGTGGGCCGAAGCGGGACGCCTCACCTGGCACGCCCGCTGGTATCGTCCAGGCGACTTGCAGGGTGCCTTCCTGGCCATCGTGGCTGTTACCAATCCCGAGGCGACCGAGCCCATCTGGCAGGAGGCGCAACGCGAGCGCGTACTGATCAATGCAATGGACGACGTGCCGCACTGCACCTTTGTGGCTGGCTCGGTCGTGCGCCGTGGTGCGCTAGTGATTGCCATCTCGACCAGCGGGCATGCCCCGGCCCTCTCAGTACGACTCCGCGAAGCGCTGGAGCAGTGCCTGGGGCCCGAATATGCCCTCTTTCTAGACCTAATGGGCACGCTGCGCCTGCCCATGGCCACTCACTACCCGAAATTTGCCGAACGCAAAGCACGCTGGTACGCATTGGTCGATAGCGACGTGCTCACACTGCTACGGCAGCAGCGCTTTGCCGAAGCACGCGCCCGCATCGCCGAACTCGTCGGCGAATCCGTGGCTGCCGCACTGCCGGACCCCGATACCATGGCGCGGCTCTTTGCCCACTATCAGGAAGAACTCACCCAATCCACTCACCAACCTGAGCATGCCTATGCAACCCATTGAAGACCTGGTATTTCGTGTTAGCGGCGTGGCTGAAAGTCCGGCTCGCTTTCGGGCCCAGACCCGCCGCTTCACGGTGCTGGTCGACGAACCCGAAGAGCTGGGCGGCACCGACGAGGCGCCCAACCCCGTGGAGTACGTGTTGATCGGCTTTGGCGGCTGTCTGAACGTGATGGCCCACCTGATCGCCCAGGAGCTGGGCTTTACGATCCGCAGGCTGGAAATCGATCTGAAAGGCACGCTGAACCCGGACCGACTCTTTGGCCGCTCCGACGCCGAACGGGCCGGCTACAAACAGATCGAGGTCCAGCTTAAGATCGACGCAGATGCCGACGAAGCCACGCTGCAGGAATGGCTGGCCCGCATCAACGACCGCTGCCCGGTCAATGACAACCTGACCAACCCCACCCCGGTTATGATTTTGGTGACTTCCCTGCAAGAACAGCAACCCGTAACCTGAAAACCAACCCGAGCAACAGCCATGGCACAGACATCCACACGCCCCGCCGTTTTGGTGGATACCGAATGGGCGGAGGCGCACCTGAACGACCCCAACGTACGCTTCGTCGAGGTAGACGTCGACACGTCGGCCTACGAGACGGGCCACCTGCCCGGTGCTGTGGGCTGGAACTGGAAAACGCAGCTTCAGGACCAGCTTACCCGTGACATCATCAAACAGGCCGACTACGAGGAGCTGCTGAGCCGCTCGGGCATCCGTCCCGAGACGACCGTTATCCTCTACGGCGACAACAACAACTGGTTTGCCGCCTGGGCCTATTGGCTTATGAAGTACTACGGCCACGAGGACGTGCGTCTGATGGACGGCGGCCGCAAAAAGTGGATAGCTGAAAACCGTCCGCTGACCACCGAGGTACCTACCTATGAGCCAACCGGTTACAAGGTCACACGTATCAACGCCCACCTGCGCGCCTTCCGCGACGACGTGGCCACGCTAATCCGCCAGGAGCGCTTCGCGCTGGTCGATGTGCGTTCGCCCGAAGAGTTCCGTGGCGAGATTCTGGCACCCCCAGGACTTTCGGAAACGGCCCAGCGCGGCGGCCACATTCCAGGCGCAACGAACATCCCCTGGTCGCAGGCCGTGCGGGAAGACGGTACCTTCAAATCAATTGAAGAGTTGCAGGCGCTCTATGCCAGTAAGGGGGTGACACCCGCCAAGCCCGTTATCACCTACTGCCGCATCGGCGAGCGCTCGTCACACTCCTGGTTCGTACTGCACGAGCTGCTCGGCTACGAAAACGTCCGGAACTACGACGGTTCCTGGACCGAATGGGGCAATCTGGTAGGCGCTCCCATCGAGCGCTGAGCCTGCACCAAGTGGCTGCGCAATACCGGGTGGTGTTCGGTCCAGCGCTCCGGCGCTGCCGAACACCACCCGGCTTTCTTTTTCAGGCGCGACCAACCCGCGTGAACAGGTACCGCATGAGCTTGCGCTTGGCCACCGGCAGCACAGTCTGCGCAAACGGAAAGTCCAGGTCTGTGGCAAAGAAATAGGTGGCTGGGTTGGGCAACTCGCGCCGCTCGGCAATCAAGTCCAGCTTGATGCGTTGCGGCGCCGGATAGACACCCCGAATCGGGATTTGCTTCAGATGCACGGTTCGGAGCGTCCGATACCTTTCCGAGCCGCCACTGACCACCGAGAGCTGATACTGCAACACGTGCAGCAATCCCCCCCGCTGGTCTGGCACAATCAGGTACCCTTCTTCCTGGTAGGAGGGTACGATGCCGACAGGCTCCATATGCAGATGCTCTTCGACAAACTCGAAGATCGTCCGCCCTTCTTCGATGGCATGCTGGATGTGGGGTAGCGCCCAGCGAATCAGTTCCTCGACGGCGGCAATCCGATCGGCGTCGAAAGCCGGCCGCTCGTAGATGATCCGGCAAGCCTCCCAGTCTACCTGACGCACTTCACCGGGCGCAGCATTCCGGATGCCCTCTAATCCTCGCAGGATATGCTGCAGCTGCTCGAACAGATGAATCAAATCGCTCAGATAAGGATAGATGACGTTTCGCGAAAACTCTCGATGCGTTTCCTGCAGGGCAGCCAGGATCTCGTATTGGGCGCGCTCAAGGTCCGCCGCACCACTCAGGAAGTGTTCGAGCCGAAGCCCCTTGCCCGCACCCCGCGCAAACGACCATTCCATGGCACGACAGCGGTTGGTAAAGCTTTACTTTACAGACAGTATCGTCGCGTATCGTCGTATGTAAAGTGATGGTGAAGCGACAGAAAAATAACGGCGGGAAAAATGCAAGGTTCTATCGGCTCATCAGTCGAAAAGCCATGATGAACGGTAACAAGGCACGGCTCAGTTGAAAAAGATGGCAACGCATTTAGGCCGTTTCCAACCGGCGCACGGTCTGTTCGTCTTCCTGCACGTACTGTCGACCGCATTCCTGGCAGGTGGCACGCCCGTTTTCGAAACGCAGCGGAATTCCACATTCGCACACCCACCCCACCAGCCGGGCCGGCACCCCCGCCACCAAACCATAGTCCGGCACATCCTTCGTCACCACCGCCCCAGCCGCCACCAGCGCCCACCGACCTATCGTCACCCCACAGACAATCGTCGCATTCGCCCCAATCGACGCCCCCTGCCGCACCAATGTCCGCACATACGAACCCTTCCGCGGAAATGCCGCCCGTGGCGTCCGCACGTTCGTAAACACCATGCTCGGCCCGCAAAACACATAGTCCTCCAACTCTACGCCCTCATAAAGGGACACGTTATTCTGAATCTTACAAAAATCGCCAATTTTCACCCCCCTTGCTACAAACACGTTCTGGCCCAGCGTGCAGTGCGCCCCAATCTCCGCCCCGCCCATCACGTGACTGAAATGCCAGATCCGCGTGCCCTCCCCGATCCGGGCACCCTCGTCTACCACGGCCGTCTCGTGCTTCCACCAGCTCATGCCGCCACCAAACTATGCCGCCAACCATCTCGGGCACCCACCACCTCCAGCCTACGCAACCGATCCACCGTCTCGATCGCCGCCCGTGCCTCCTCAATCCCAAATCCCAAGCCCCCCAGCGTCCGACGATACACCTCCGTGTGCAACTCCGTAAACCCTCCCGAAAACTCCACCTCCTCCCCCTCGATCCGAATCGACCGATACGTCCGCTGCCCCTGCGCCCGCAACGCCTCCGGCACATGCCGCGCATCGATCGACAAAAACCACCGCACCCGCGCCCGCTCCAGCTCCAAATACCCCGCCATCGTCGTCGCCGTCCGAACGTGCAGCTCCGCCCACGCCAGCTCCCCAAACAACCAGTGCAGCAAATCAAAAAAATGCACCCCAATGTTCATCGCCACCCCACCGCTAAGCTCCTCACGCGCCTTCCAACTCTTGAGATACCACGGACCCCGACCCGTAATGTAGGTCAGTTCCACGTCCTTTACCCCTCCCTCCCCCAACAACCGCTCCCGAAGCGCCACCAGGGCCGGATGCACCCGCAGCTGCAGCACCGTCCACACCCGACACCCCGACCTGGCCTCCAACTCCGCCAACCGATCCAAATCCGAAGGCTCCAACACCAGTGGCTTTTCGCACAACGCGTCGGCTCCTACCCGAAATGCCAACCGAATGTGCGCCCCATGCAAAAAATTCGGCACGCAAATCGACACGTAATCAACCCCTTCCCCACGATCCCGCAGATCCTCCAGGTGCGCCTCAAAAAGCTCCGGATGCAAAAAAAACGCCGCCTCCGGAAAATATCGGTCCAACACCCCCACCGCGTCCACCACGTCCAACGCCGCCACCAACGCACCCCCTACGTCCCGAATCGCCTGCAAATGCCGCGGCGCAATAAAACCCGCAGCCCCCGTCAAGGCAAAACGCTTCATAACAACACCACCTTTTGGCTTTCAATCCCGCGCGTCGCATAGCGCGTGTCCAGCACCGCTCGCGCCTGCGCTACCACCCACCGATAGTCGATCGTGCTGTGGTCCGTCGTGATGATCACCAGGTCCGCCTCCGAAACCTCCTGCCCCGTCAACGGCACACTCCGGTAGCTCCGACCCAACACCTTAACCTCCGGCACATACGGATCATGGTAACGCACCTGCACCCCATCGGCCTCCAAAAGCCGCAGCACCTCCAGCGCCGGACTCTCCCGCCAATCCTCTATGTCCCGCTTGTAGGCCATGCCCAACAGCAACACGCGCGCCCGCGAAGGCGCCAAACCCATCCGGTTCAATACCCGATAGGCCTTCTCCCGCACAAACTCCGGCATCCTCCGGTTGATCTCCCCCGCCAGCGCAATGAAATGTGTGTTGAAGTTCAGCTCCTTGGCCTTCCACTCCAGATAGTGCGGATCCACCGGAATGCAGTGGCCACCCACGCCCGGACCCGGCCAAAACGGCATGATCCCAAATGGCTTCGTAAAAGCCGCCTCCAATACCTCCCACACATTCAAACCCATCCGATCACACAAAAGCGCCAGCTCGTTGACCAGCGCGATGTTCACCGCCCGGAACGTGTTCTCAAATACCTTCACCAACTCAGCCGCCTTCGCACTCGAAACCGGCACCACGCGCTCGATCGTCTGGCTGTAGAAGACCACGGCCACTTCCAGACTTTCCGGCCCCACGCCGCCCACCACCTTCGAGGTGTTCTTCGTCGTGTAGCGCTGATTGCCCGGATCCACCCGCTCGGGCGAGTGCGCCAGGAAAAAGTCCCGCTCCACCTTCAGCCCACTCTCACCCTCCAAAATCGGCAACATCACCTCCTCGGTCGTGCCCGGATAGGTCGTCGACTCCAGGCTCACAAGCTGGCCCGGCCGCAGCCGCCGCCCAATCTCGTGCGTGACGCGCTCAACGTATTGCAGGTCCGGCGTCAGGTTTTTTGTCAGCGGCGTGGGCACGCAAATGACGATGACGTCCATCTCCCCAACGCGCCCGAAGTCGGTCTCGGCCACAATCCGACCCTCGGCCACCAATCGGCGCAGCTCCTCGTCGCGTACGTCCCGGATGTAGTTCTCCCCACGGTTGATCTTCTCAGCCCGGCGGGGATTCTGCTCAATCCCAATGACCCGGTAGCCCACCTTCGCCTTCTCTACGGCAAAAGGCAACCCTACGTAGCCCAGCCCCACCACGCCCACCACCGCCTCCTTTGCACGAATCCGCTCCAGTAGCGTAGCTTTATCGACCACCAGTGATTCCATAAGGACCTTGGGTCTGTTTGCCTAACACCGCTTCCAGGCGCTTAATCAGAACCTGTGCCGAAGCAGTGCTGGGAAGATACAATCTGAAGCAGAAGTGGAACCACAAAAAAATGGCCCGGTGCCCACCCCAAAAGCACCGGGCCTGCACGCCTCATCCACCACCGAGGGAACCTGCGTTTAGGGATGGCTGCTGGCGCCGACATCCCCCGTGAACCACCACCCCATAAGCCGTGGATGACCCCGTCTACATAGGGTATCGGCTCTACGTAAAAAAACTTAAGGGACTTTCTGACTCACACGAACAGCATAGCTTCTTGGACGGACGCCGAGCTGTGGATGCGCCCTTTCTGGCGGCGTAACCACCATCCCGTTAGCAGCAGCAATCCTCCGAGCAGCAGCAAACGCGCCATCGGTTACCTCCATGAGTTGGATCATCGTTCGTTGTGTTTTTATATTTTCTTCAAAAGCCGTGCCACCGACCTGCTCTCAGGATTTTTGCAAAAGCAGAGGATGCGCCGGGAGAACTTTTCTCAGCCCTCTTCGTTTTGGGAGCAGGATTTACCGTGTCAGGCTATGATGCTTTTGCCCGTGCACCGGTGTTGCTGTTGTTGTTGTGCCCGCCCGATCGGGGGGGCAACAGGTGCGTGTGCACCGGCGAAAGCGACACGCAAGACTTAGCAGCGCCAACACGCCACGCACAGGTTACCCCTCCGGAAGTTTCCGCGAGGGGTTTTTTGTTTCCCGAACCTGCGCCTGCTTATGTTTGCCGAAACGCTACAGACAACCACAAACACGCGCTTGCTTTCGGGCACCGAGCTGATTCGCGCCATCGGCCACACGCCGCTGATTCGCCTGCGGCGGGTTACGCGTCACCTGCCCGAGACGGTGTCCGTCTACGTGAAGGCCGAGCACCTGAATCCCGGTGGTTCGGTGAAGGACCGACCGGCGCTGCGTATGGTGCTCGAAGGCCTGCGGAGCGGAGCGCTACGCGAAGGGCGCGTGCTCATCGATGCCACCAGTGGCAACACCGGTATCGCCTATGCCATGCTGGGGGCGACCCTTGGCTTTCCGGTGACGCTGGCCATGCCGGCCAACGCCTCACCCGAACGCAAGCGCATCCTGAAAGCCTATGGCGCAGCGCTGATTCTGACAGACCCTATGGAAGGCACTGATGGAGCCCAGCGCTACGTGCGTGAGCTGGTGCAGCAGGAACCCGACCGATACTTTTATCCCGATCAGTACAACAACGACGCCAACTGGCGGGCCCACTACGAGGGCACGGGCATCGAGATTTTGGAGCAGACGAACGGGCACGTCACGCACTTTGTGGCCGGACTGGGTACAACGGGCACGTTCGTAGGCGTCAGTCGGCGACTCAAGGCCCACAACCCAGCTATCCGCTGCTATGCCCTCCAGCCCGACTCCCCACTGCACGGCCTGGAGGGGCTCAAGCATCTGGAAACGGCCATGGTGCCGGGCATCTACGATCCCTCGCTGGTGGACGAACACCTGACCTGCTCCACGGAAGAGGCCTTCGAGATGACCCGCCGCCTAGCCCGTGAAGAAGGACTGTTCGTCGGGCCTTCGTCTGGTGCCAACGTCGCGGCAGCCCTGCGCATTGCCGAACAACTGGACCGGGGCATCATCGTCACCGTCCTTTGCGACACCGGCGCCCGCTACCTGAGCGAACCGTTCTGGGAAGAAACGCCATGAAAATCAAAGCGACCCTGCTCGACCAAATTCGGAAACACGGCGAGGCCACCTATCCCGAAGAGTGCTGCGGGTTGCTGCTGGGCAAAAGCGGCCCGGACGGCAACCACGTGCGGGCGCTTTATCCCGTAGCAAACCGACATGCCGAGCAGCGCGAGCGGCGCTACACGATTGCTCCATCTGACTACCTGGCCGCCGAGCGAGCCGCTCGCCAGCAGGGTCTGGACGTGGTGGGCTTCTATCATTCTCACCCGGACCATCCCGCCCGCCCTTCGGCCACCGATCTGGCCGAAGCCACCTTTCCAGGCTACACCTACGTGATCGTTGCCGTACACCAAGGCCAGGCCGGCGAGCTGACCGCCTGGCACCTGTCGCCCGATCGCACCCGCTTTGAACCTGAAACCATCGAAATAGAACCTGAAACTGTCGACTAAACGGAGCAAGAAGCATGAGCACGACAACCGCAACCGTGACGATCCGAATTCCCACGCCGCTCCGAGGCTTTACCAACAACCAGGAGGCTGTTGCGGTGAGCGGCGCCACGGTAGGCGAAGCACTGCAGCAACTAGTGGAACAGTTTCCCAAACTGAAGCCGCATCTGTTCAACGAAGAAGGGCGCCTGCGCTCCTTCGTGAACATCTATCTGGGCGACGAAGACATTCGCTACCTGCAACGCGAGGCAACGCCCCTGAAATCGGGCGCCGAGCTTTCCATCGTGCCTTCGGTTGCCGGTGGACGTCCTTAAACCATCTACGAAACCAGCCATGCCCACGACCACTGTTGATATTACGCTAACGCCAGAAGAACTGCGGCGCTACAACCGCCACCTGATTCTGCCCGAGGTCGGCCTGGAAGGCCAGAAAAAGTTGAAAGCCGCTTCGGTGCTGCTGGTTGGCGCTGGCGGCCTGGGCTCGCCGCTGGCGCTTTACCTGGCGGCCGCCGGGGTAGGCCGCCTGGGGCTCGTCGACTTTGACGTGGTCGACGAGACGAACCTGCAGCGTCAGGTGCTGCACGGCACAAAGGACGTCGGCCGCCCCAAGCTGGAGTCGGCGCGCGATCGCATTCTCGACATTAATCCCCACGTGCAGGTGGACCTCTATGAGACGCGCCTAACCAGCGAAAACGCGCTCGACATCATCAAAGAATACGACCTGGTGGCCGACGGGACCGATAACTTTCCAACACGCTATCTGGTCAACGACGCCTGCGTCCTGGCCGGCAAACCCAACGTTTACGCTTCGATCTTCCGGTTTGAGGGCCAGGTGTCGATCTTTGGCACGCCTGATGGACCGTGCTATCGGTGCCTTTACCCGGAACCGCCGCCACCCGGGCTGGTCCCCTCCTGCGCCGAAGGCGGCGTGCTAGGCGTGCTGCCGGGTCTGGTGGGCACCATCCAGGCCACCGAGGTCATCAAGATGATCCTCGGAATCGGGACGCCGCTCATCGGCCGGTTGCTGCTGATCGACGCACTGCACATGCAGTTTCGCACACTCAAAGTGCGAAAAAATCCCGACTGCCCAATCTGCGGCGAGCACCGCACGATCCACCAGCTGATCGATTATGAACAGTTCTGCGGCCTGCCCTCCCGTAACAGCGAGGCGGCTGCGCAGCAGCCGGCCGAAAGCGAGGTGCCGGAAATCACGGTGCACGAACTCAAAGCCCGCCTGGAGCGCGGCGACCGACCAGTCATTCTGGACGTGCGGAAGCCACACGAGGTGCAGATTGCCAGCATCGGACACGACCTGCTCATTCCGGTCGACGAACTGTCTGAGCGGCTTTCGGAGCTGGAGCCCTACCGCGACCGTGAAATCGTGGTGTACTGCCGCTCGGGCGCACGCTCAGCCCGTGCCACGAAGCTGCTCCAAGAAGCGGGCTTTCGTGACGTTAAGAACTTGAAGGGCGGCATCCTGGCCTGGAGTCAGGAAATCGATTCCAGCATTCCTCAATACTGAACCCAAGCCGTTCCGACAAAAGGCCCGGTCGCCTTAGGTGGCCGGGCTTTTCTGTCCCGTTTCCACCGGAACGTCCAGCGTCGATCCCAGAAAGCGGACCATTAGATCGGGCGTGGGCACACGGCACTGTTCCCTGCGCCCGAACCAGCGGTAGCGATACCGGGCAATCCAGCGATACGCCATATCGCGCAACGGCCGTGGAATCACGATCAGCCCGTAGAGCAGTGGCCAGAAACCCTTCAGACGCCGCAAAATGCGAAGTGCTGCCGTCGAATCCCGATAGAGCCGGCCGCCGTCGATAAGCACAATGCTTTCCATATAGTCCGGCCGAAGACCAAAGCGCTCCAGATACGGCCGCGCTGCCTCGGACTGAAGCGCCCCAAATTTAAAGTAACCGGCTGGATCTCGATCGATCACAAAATTCACAAACCCGTTGCAGAGGTTGCACACCCCGTCGAATAGCACAATCCCGTGCTCTGCTTCGTGGTTAGAGGGCTGCCCCGTCATGACGTTTCCGTCGTTACGTTTGCCAGTTGGCGGGCTATGGCTTCCAACGCCTCGGCCTGCGCTTCGGCGGCCGCCACGCCTCGTTGGAAAATTTCTTCCTTTTCCTCCCAAAGGCTGAGCATGCCCACATGCGACACCTCCGGCGTGATCAGCACGTCTGGCCGATAGGCCTGCAGCCGATAGCCTTCCAGCTGCGTGACGACAATTTCCATAGCACGGCCGAGCACATCGAATCCGTTGGGCTGCCGCTCGCTACCGTTGCGCCGAAACGTACGCGACAGGCGCTCGCTCCACATACCCAGACTGATCCGTCGGCCCTCGGTTTCGTCTTCTCCGTTGCGGCGGCGCTTGACCGGGGAGGGCTCTAGCGCCGTGCGCTCCCGATGCAACCGAACAGCAATTGTATAGCGGGCACCGTGATGTACGAGCGGACTGACCGGCACGTTGTTGCAGAGGCCACCATCGACCAACATCCGCCCGTTTATCTCCACCGGCGCAAAGATGCCCGGAATGGCCGAAGAAGCCAGGATCGCATCCACCACCGGCCCTCGGCTGAAGACCATCTCCTTGCCGCTTTCCAGATCGGTCGCCACCACGTAGAAAGGCACAGGAAGGTCTTCAAAATGACAGTCCTGCAGGTGATGACGGAGGTATTCCCGAAGTAGTTCGTTGGAAATCAGACCCTGGCCATCGAACCGGAGCGAGAAGAGCGCCCGGGTGCGCTGCTCCCGCATGAGCTGCTTCATCTGCTCCACCGAATAGCCGAAAGCATAGAAGGCACCAATCAGAGCCCCTGCACTGCATCCGGCCACCACGCCCGGTCGCAATCCGTACCGCTCCAGCACGGAAAGCACGCCGATATGGGCCCATCCCCGCATGCCGCCACCCCCCAGAGCCAATCCCAACGCCGGCTGCATTTCGCGCGTTCGTGTTTTCGCACCCATGGTGGCTACCGACTCGTTTGCGGACGTGTACCGCCGAGGAAGGGCAAAGATTCATGGCCCCTTGCCATCAACTTTCGTATCTTGGGGCTGGTGCTTTTCCAGAATCACCTGCTGCCCATGGAGTCGCTTGGAGCACTTACGGCAAGTTGGCCCATCGACGGTGGTCTGGAACTGCAGGCCGGACGGGCCCGCCTGCGTATCCAGGCTCTGGCAGACGGCATCTTTCGCGTCTGGGTGCGTCCGAGCGGCCAGCCTTTCCCTGCCCATCCGTTTTCCTATGCGGTACGACCGGAATGTTTTGCAGCCATTCCCCCTGCGGTAATGCTTCACCGCAGGGACGACCACCTGATACTGACCTTGGGCACCTGGCGGGTTCTCGTGCAGCACGATCCGGTACGGCTCCGGTTTGAGGGCCCTTCGGGCACACCCCTGGCTGCCGACAGCTTTGGTCCGGTGTGGGAAGCCGACCGCATTGCCGTCTGGAAACGTCGCGCCAAAGGTGAACGTTTTTTTGGACTGGGCGAAAAGACCGGACAGCTTGAACGAACCGGCCGCGCCTACGAAAACTGGAACACGGACGACTCAGGCTACAATACCCGGGACGATCCCCTATACAAAACGATTCCCTTCTACCTGGCGCTCTGCCCAACGGCCGGTCGGGGCTTTGAAGCTTACGGGATTTTCTTCGACAATACGTTCCGCTCCTGGTTCGATTTCGGCGGTCGCGCTCCGGAGCATGTGAGCTTTGGCGCCGACAGTGGTGAACTGGTCTATTACTTTCTGGCCGGTCCCACCCCGGCCGACGTGCTGAACCGCTACACGTGGCTGACGGGCCGTTTTGCACTGCCGCCCCGCTGGGCGCTGGGCTATCATCAGAGTCGCTGGAGCTACTACCCGGAGGCCGTCGTGCGAGCGCTGGTGGCTGAGTTCCAGGCGCGCGGTCTGCCGCTCGACGTGGTACACCTTGACATCCACTATATGGAGGGTTACCGGATCTTCACCTGGGATCCGGAACGCTTTCCCGACCCCAAGCGGTTGGCCGAAGACCTGCGACGGGAAGGCGTGCGCCTGGTGACCATCGTTGACCCCGGCATCAAAGTGGATCCGGGCTATCGACTGCACGACGAAGGGCTGGCCAAGGACGTATTCGTGCGCTACCCGGATGGCCAGCTATACGCCGGGGAGGTCTGGCCAGGACGCTGTTACTTTCCAGACTTCACCGACCCGAAGGCGCGAGACTGGTTTGGGCGCTACGTGGGTGAATTCCTTCAGGCGGGCGTGGCCGGTTTTTGGTGCGACATGAACGAACCTTCTGTGTTTGGCGGCGGCACCATGCCCGACCTGGTCGTGCATCGACTCGAGGGCCAGGGCGGCACACACCGGGAGGCCCACAACGTCTACGGCCTACTGATGGCTCGTGCGGTTTGGGAAGCCTGCCGCCGATACGCGCCGGATCAGCGACCTTTTGTGATCACCCGGGCGGCCTATGCCGGCGTGCAGCGCTACGCCTGCGTCTGGACCGGCGACAACGTGGCGGACTGGCCGCATCTGCGCCAGGCGCTCACTATGATGCTCTCACTGGGCCTCAGCGGTGAGCCTTTCTCCGGAAGCGACATCGGCGGCTTCATCGGCACTCCTACGCCCGAGCTCTACGCCCGCTGGATCCAGCTCGGCGCCTGCTCGCCACTGTTTCGCACGCACACGGCCCATGGCACCCCAGCTCAAGAGCCCTGGAGCTTCGGCGAAGAAGTCGAAGCCATCGCCCGTAAGTACCTGACGTGGCGCTACCGGCTGCTTCCCTACCTCTACACCTGTTTCGAGGAGCACCTGCGCACCGGCCTTCCCGTACTGCGCCCGCTCTGGCTGCACTACTTCGACGATCCACGTACGTACGAAATTGAAGACGCATTGCTGCTGGGACCGAACCTGCTGGTAGCGCCCGTACTGGAACCCGGCGCCCGCTTCCGCCGCGTTTACCTGCCAGCTGGACGCTGGTATGACTTCTGGAGCGATCGCTGCTACGAGGGGCCTGCCGAAGTCCTGGTAGAAGCACCTCTGGATGTGCTCCCCATCTTCGTTCAGGGCGGTACTGTGCTGCCGCTGGCCCCCGCACTGCGGCACACCGACGAACCCTGCGAAACGCTGGAGCTTCACCTCTATCCTGGCCAGGGAAGCAGCGTGCTGTACGAAGACGACGGAAACTCGTGGGCATACGAGACCGGCGCTTTCCGGCGCACGGTGTTCACGCTGGAGGCCAGCTCCACGACGCTTTCCCTAAAAGCCAAGACGGAAGGCGCCTACCGCTCCCCAGTGAAATACCTGACGCTCTGCTGGCACGATTGCGAAGGGCCGACAAAACTGAAAGTAGATGGCTGCGTTGTGGATGGCCGCTATGAGGCCGCCAGGCGCCGGCTTTGCGCCGAGCTGCCTGCGCATTTTGCGCATGTGTGCACCTGAATAGCCGATGTGTTGCCACTTTTGCGTGCAGGCTGTTTCGCGTCCGTTCTCCCTGCTCAGACATTGCCAAGTCTTCTGGTAAATTCTGATCGTTTAAACGTCTATCTTGAATATCCGTTATGATTTTCGTAAATTGTAACTATCTGGTATCGCATGGATACTGGAGCGGACATTTTCTCTCACCAATCCTACCGGGAAGCGGACATGGCTCAGCCGATGCGCATTCTGTTTGTCTCAAGCGAAATCGCCCCTTATGCTCAGCTTACAGCGGTGGCCGAGCTGGCCCGCCTGCTGCTGGAGCGGTTGCAGGAAGCCGGACTTGTCGAGCCCCGCATCATGATGCCCCGCTATGGCATTGTTAGCGAACGCCGAAACCGCTTACATGAAGTCATTCGCCTGTCGGGCACGCACGTACCCGTCGGCAAGGACCGGGAGACGCTGAAGGTCAAGGTTGCTTCGATTCCTGGTATCCGGCTACAGGTTTACTTCATGGACAACACGCGCTTTTTCAAGCGCAAGGGGGTCTATGCCGACAAGGACGGGACAGAATTTCCAGACAACGTGTCCCGGGCGCTGTTCTTTGGCCGGGCTGTGCTGGAGACCGTCCGTAAGCTGGGCTGGACCCCGGACATCGTGCACGCCTTCGGAAGCCTGGCAGGGCTGCTGCCCCTGCTACTGAACACCGAGTATGCGACAGATCCCCTCTTTGAACGGGCTCGGTGCATCTATACGCCGGATGGTCTGGCCCTGAAGGCGCGCCTGACGGCTGCCGTTTTGGAGAAGCTGAAGCTGCCAAAAGACGAACGCCTGATTGATCGTTCGCTGGACGAAGTCGGTCGCGCACTGGCCGAGGTGGTTGTCTATCCGGCCACGTTGCAGCCAGCCGATGGAGAAACGGTGAAGTGGGCGGCTGAACCTGAAGTTATGATTGAACAGGCGGTTTCGCTCTATGAGCAGTTGCTCAGCAGCGTGCTGGCCTGAGAGAAAACCTGCCCGGAGCTCCTGCGTTAACCGCACGGTCTTGAACCGTGGGCAAGCCCCTCGACCCTGTCGGGTGGGCTTTTGCCTTTCTCGAACACGAAACGACGGCCGGACATCGTTCCTGTAACTAATGTCCGGGAGTTCAGGTGAAAGTTTCCATGCGACGTTCGTTGCTCTGGAGTTACTGCGCGCTGCTGTTGCTGCTGGCGACGGGTTGCGACGACCCATCGGCAGTAGGCATTGGTCTGGTCGGCGAAGAAAGTCTGCCGGTCACTGTGCGCTTGCCGGCCGACTCAGTGCTGACGGCTTCCCAGAAAGACCGGACGGGTAACACTGCACGGGTGCTGGCCGGTCGGGTGGCCGATCCGCTCACCGGGACGCTGTCTGCCATCGGCTACGTGGATTTCGTGATGAGTGGCACGGCTCGGGTCGACACCACGATCGTCGGTGTCCGTCTGGAATTGCCTCGGGATTATGTCTATGGCGACACGCTCGGCTCGGTGACGCTGGCCTTGCGCGACATGACGGCAGCGTGGCCTTACGCCGGCGTTGGGTCTGACACGACGCTTACCGCCGGTCCGCTGGTACGCACCTTCACGTTTGCCCCCACCGATACGCTCGTTCAGGTCGATTTACCCGCCGCATGGATTGCAACCCACGATACCACGTTTCGGAGCAACACATTTGCAACAAGCTTTCATGGCTTTCAACTGGCCCCGGACGGGGATAACGCGGTTGTGGGTTTCCGCTTTTCCAATATCCGGCTGCTGGTATTCACGGCGACCGACACGCTCACACTGACTGCGTCGCAAGGATTGACCACGGTTGCTCGCGAAAGTGCCCCCTCTCTTCCAGAGGGCCGGGTGCTGCTGCAGGACGGCCTCGGTCAGGTAGTGCGGCTGCGTTTTAATTTTGCGGCCGACCGCGTGCGAGCGGCGGGGCTGCATGCGGCGCTGCTTGAAGTGCCGATCGACTCATTGCAACTGAAACAGACACCGGCGGGTTTTGTGCGGCCGCTTCCGTCTACGGTACGCCTCATTGGCGTCAATGCCGAAGGCGGCGTGCCGGTCACTTCCCTGGGCGAACCGATCGTCCTGGCGACAGCTACACTGAAGAACGGACGGCTTCAGTTCCGGCTGGGCAGCACCTCGCTACAGACGTTGCAGCGACTTATGCTTGGCGAGACGCCCGTTCAGTATCTTCAGCTGGAATTCTCTATCCACGACAACACACTTGGTCCCCTGCTGCTCTACGCCGAACCGACGTTGCGTCCCACCCTGATCCTGATGGTTACGCCGTCTTCACCATGAACATGCCAGCATTCCAACGACTTATTGGCCTGCTACTGGTGCTGGGACTCGCTACTTCGGCCGCTGCCCAGCACACCGGAGAGGGCTCCGTTTATTCACGCTTCGGACTGGGAAGCCAGCTTGATTATGCGTCTTCCCAGCTCCAGGCAATGGGCGGAAGCGGAGTGGGCCTATTCAATCTGAACTACTTAAACCTGAACAATCCGGCCACCTGGTCTGACCAGGTGCTCACCCGTGCCAGCGGTACGGTGGTTTTTCAACGGTTACGGGCCACCGATGCTTCGGGCAACACCGCCTCGCTGGGCTCTGGCGCTTTGCACGCCGTCCATTTCAGCTTTCCCTTACAGGCACGTCGGATCGGCGTAGGCCTGGCGTTTCGCCCCTACACCCGCGCTAACTACCTGGTACGCTCCAGCGCACGCCAGATTCTTCCAGAGCTGGGCGACACGGTCCAGACCCGCACGGATTATGCAGGGGAAGGTGGCCTGCAGCAGCTCAATGCGGGGCTGGGCCTCTACCTTCATCCTCGACTCAGCATAGGGATCAGTGCCGATCTGATTTTTGGGATTATCGAACACACGAAACGCACCCAGTTCTTCGACCCGGAGCTGCCGGGGGTGATTCCTTCCGATTACATGCCCACGCTGTTTGCCACCTCCACGCGGATGACCGGTGTCCGCGCCACCATGGGGCTGTTGCTTCGCTTACCGACCGGCGCATGGGAATCTGATGGCGTAGCCGTTGGGCTGACGGTTTCGACGCCCACTGTGCTACGTGCCACGCGCGTCTACACGCTGGGCGAAAGCCTCGATCGCGACACGCTGGGTACCACCCAGCGCGGCGACGTCCACCTGCCGCTTTCGGTAGCGCTGGGAGTGTCCTACCAGCAGAACAATCGCTGGACGCTGGTGGTAGACAGCCGCTACGAACCTTGGTCGCGCTTCCGGAGCGACTTGGAGTTTGCCGGATACCATCCGAACGGCGAAAATCTCTTCAAAGATCGCCTGCGTCTGTCGGCTGGACTTGAATATCTGCCGGCCGGAACCGATTATTCTGCTTCGTATTTTCATCAGATAGCCTACCGTCTGGGCCTCTTTTGGGAGCAGGCGTACGTGGCGCCCAGGCCGGGTGTCTCGCTGCGCACGCTGGCGCTGACGGGTGGGCTGAGCTTTCCGACGCTGTTTCCCGGCACGCGCCTTGATGTCAATCTGGAAGTAGGAACGCGCGGCACAACGGCGCACAATCTGGTACGGGACACGTACTACCGCATCGGGTTGAGTGTGAATGTAGGGGAACGCTGGTTCCTGCAACGACGCTTTAACTGATACCTGCCAACCAGCCGGTGAACAACGATGATGATCCGGGCAACAGGGACGCTCATCGGGCACGTCCACCAAAAAAGCCTCTGGGGCGGTCTGTTTGGCCTGTTTCTGATGGTCTTCAGCGCCCATGCCCAGCCGGTAGCCGCTCAGCAAGAAAAGATCGATGAGCAGACCAAGGCTGTCAATTACAGCCTGTACTACGAGTACTTCAAAAACGGCGACTATGCAGCCGCCTTACCCTACTTGCGCTGGATGATTCAGCATGCGCCTGAATACGCCGGGCCAGGCCGCAAGGATGACCGCAACTTCGAACGCATCATTAAGGTGCACGAGGAGCTGGCCAAAGCCAGCAACGATCCGGAAATCGCCCGGGCACACCTCGACTCAGCGCTGGCCTATTTCGACATGGCGCTGGACGTGTTGCCGGCCCGTGGTGTTGCGCTCGACACCGTCACCTGGTACATTCGACGGGGCCGTCTCATCCAGCAGTCTCCAGAGCTGCTGGCCGATCGCCAGGCGGAAGCTGCCGAGTACTACCGTAAGGCGTTCGAGCTGGCCCCTAAGCGCATAGATGACTACTCCATCCAGGTGGTCATTGCTGAACTGGTCAAAGAAGGCAAAAAGGAAGAAGCCGTTGACTTCATGGATGAAGTCGAGGCGGTGCTCGGCGACAATCCAGAACGGGCCGCGCTGATGGAATACATCACGACGGTCCGCGACAATCTCTTCCAATCGCCTGAAGAGCGCATGACCTTCTTGGAAGATCGGCTGGCCAAAGATCCGACAAATCTGGAGATCATCTCTGAGCTGTTCAATATCTATCGTCAGCTTGGCGAGCGTGCGAAGATGTACCAGCTGGCCGATCGCCTGCTGGCCCTCAAAAAAGACGCGCGCACCTATCACATGATCGGCAAGCTTTACCTGGACGATGGCGAGCCGGCCCGGGCGCTCGAATACTTCCGCCAAGCCATGCAGGCACCGGGCGTCGAGGAAATCGCCCGTGAGCTATACTACAACGCTGGTGCGGCCGAGCAGCAGCTTGGACGCCTGGCCAATGCGCGCACCTACTTCCGACGGGCCCTGCAGGTCGATCCCAACTTTGGCAAAGCCTACATTGCCATCGGTGACCTGTACGCCCAAGCCGTCACCGAATGCGGCAGCCAGCTCGAACGCGAAGACCGCGCTGTCTACTGGCTGGCTGTTGATTACTATGAGCGAGCCAGGCGCGTAGACCCCTCGGTCGCCAACGAAGCCAACCGCAAAATCAGCACCTATAGCAAATACTTCCCGGATCAGGAAGCCCTCTTCTTCAAAGGCTGGAAGGTGGGCCAGCCCTACAAGATTGACTACGGCTGCTATGCCTGGATCAACGAGGAGACCACCGTCAAGTCACCACCTTCTTCCTGATCAGGCGATCTGACAAGCTTCCGGGTAAGGGCACGGCATGCCGTGCCCTTACTTTTTTTTGCAAAGCGCTTTCCTTCCCGGCCATTTCGCTTGTGCTTTCCCGAAAAGATCGCGAACTTTGGGGCGTCCTGCTTAGCAACCCAACCCGGATGAAGCAAACCATGGCGTACATCGACGAAATCATCGCCCGACAGATCCTCGACAGCCGGGGCAATCCCACGCTGGAGGTGGACGTCATCACAGATGAAGGCGTCGTAGGGCGCGCAGCCGTTCCCAGCGGTGCTTCCACCGGCGAGCACGAGGCCGTGGAGTTGCGCGACGGCGACAAGAGCCGCTACCTGGGCAAAGGCGTGCTCCAGGCCGTGGCTAACGTAAACGAAAAGATCGCACCGGAGCTGACCGGCTTTAGCATTTTCGAGCAGACGGCCATCGACGAGGCGCTCATTGCACTGGATGGCACGCCTAACAAAAGCAAGCTGGGTGCCAACGCCATCCTGGGCGTCTCGCTGGCCGTAGCTAAGGCGGCTGCTATCACAGCCGACCTGCCGCTCTATCGCTACGTCGGCGGCACAAATGCCCGGACGCTCCCTGTGCCGCTCATGAACATTATCAACGGCGGACGCCACGCCGACAACAACCTGGACCTTCAGGAGTTCATGATTGCGCCGGTAGGCGGTGGCAGCTTCTCCGAAGCGCTCCGGATCGGTGTGGAAATCTTCCATCACCTGAAACAGGTGCTCAAGTCAAAAGGCTACAGCACGGCCGTGGGCGACGAGGGCGGCTTTGCCCCCGACCTGCGGGCCAACGAAGAGGCTGTCGAGGTCATCCTCGAAGCCATCGAAAAAGCAGGCTACCGCGCCGGCGAAGACGTCTTCCTGGCGCTCGACCCGGCTACCAGCGAAATGTACCGGGACGGCTCCTACGTTTTCTGGAAGAGCGCCCCCAACACAAAGCGCACTTCCGAAGACATGGTGGCTTTCTGGGAGCGCTGGGTCAACCAGTATCCGATTATTTCCATCGAGGACGGCATGGCCGAGGACGACTGGGAAGGATGGCGCCTGCTGACTGAGCGGCTGGGACACCGCGTGCAGCTCGTTGGCGACGACCTGTTTGTGACGAACACCGAACGGTTGCAGCGTGGCATCGACAGCGGCTGTGCCAATTCGATCCTGATCAAGCCCAATCAGATCGGAACGCTCACCGAGACGCTGGCTGCCATCGAACTGGCTCACAAGCACGGCTACACGGCCATTCTGAGCCACCGCTCCGGTGAAACCGAAGACACCACGATTGCCGATCTAGCTGTGGCCGCCAACACTGGTCAGATCAAAACAGGCTCGGCCAGCCGGAGCGACCGCATTGCCAAATACAATCAGCTGCTCCGCATCGAAGAACAACTGGGCGATACGGCCCGTTTCCTGGGACGCAAAGCCTTCCACCTATAACCCATGCCCGTGCCCCGCTATACCGACCTTCCCACCACGAGCAGGCACCGCCGCCTGCTCGTCGGGCTGGGGCTGTTGCTGCTTGTCTGGCTTGCCTTCCTTGACAGCCACAGCCTCTATCGTCGCATTCGGTGGAGCTACGAAGCGGCACGCATGCGCGCTCAGAATGAACTGCTGCGCGCGCGCATCGACTCGCTGCGGCAACAACTGGCGCACGGCGTGTCCGACGAAATGGTCGAACGTATTGCCCGTGAGCAGTACGGCATGCGCCGCCCGGGTGAAACGATCTACCGCGTCGAAGAATAGCTGTCCAGGCCTATGGCTTCCGTTCCGCCTTTTGCTATTGGCGTCGATTTAGGTGGTACCACCATCAAGGCCGCGCTGGTAGAGCGTGGCGTGGGCATTCAGCATGAACTGAGCCGCCCCACCGAAGCCGAGGAGGGTCCGGCACACGTCATTCGCCGGATCGCCGAGATGATTCAAGCCCTCATCGAACGCGCTCCCAACCGGGAGATCGCGGGCGTAGGAATCGGCGCGCCGGGTACCGTCAATTGGGAGCGCACTGCCGTTGTCTATCCACCGAACCTGCCTGGCTGGGGCATCGTCGACCTGCGGAAGGAATTGCAGGAAGTGCTGGGTCTGGCGCTGCCGATCTTTGTCGAAAACGATGCCAACCTGGCTGGGCTGGGCTCAGCGCACTACGGGGCCGGCCGGCCGTTCGACTCGTTCATTATGGTCACGTTGGGCACCGGCGTGGGCGGCGCCATCATCTACCGGAATCACATCTTTCGCGGTGCTACAGGCGGTGCCGGTGAGATCGGCCACATGAGCATCGACTACGAAGGGCCGCTTGACCGCTACGGCATCGCTGGCTCTGTCGAGGCCTACATCGGCCAGCGCTTCCTGTCGCACTACGCCCGCTATCGCCTACTGACGCAACGGAACAGCCTCGTGCATCAGATGGCCGGTGAGGACCTGCGCGACATAAATCCGCGCATGCTCTTCGAGGCAGCCCAGGCTGGCGACGTACCGGCCCGCGAGGTGCTGGCCTGGGCCGGCCACAAGCTGGGCTGCGTGCTGGCATCAGCCGTCAACCTGCTCGACATTCATAAAATCGTGGTGGGTGGCGGTGTCTCGGCCGCAGGCGATTTTATTCTGGAGCCAGCCCGCCAGACGCTGCGCCGCTACGTGATCCCCGCCCTACGCGACCGGGTAGAAATCGTCCGCGAAACGCTGGGCAACGAGGCCGGCATGCTGGGCGCTGCCCAACTGGTCTTTCAGCTTTTGGAGCATCCCCGCGAAGACCTGCAAGCCTGAACCGGGAACCCACCGTCCACTGCCCGGTGCATTCCCCCGTCGTCCACGCAAAGGCATAGCTTCGCATACCTGATGCGCTGCGGGTGGGGATGGCTGCTGTTGATGCTGGGCCTGGCTGCCTCGCTGCAGGCACAACCAGTCGGTGTGGTCACGCGTGCGCCGGCCAACGACGGCGTGCATTTCAGCGCCCGCGATTCGCTCGTGCTGCTGCTCGACACGCCTGAAGGTGATCAAGGCCACCTCATCGGTGATGCCCGCGTGCAGTACCGGGATCTGGAGCTCACCGCCTATCGCATTGACCTGCTGTTCGACCGGGAAGAACTTCGGGCTGCCGGACTGGCTGTCGATACCGGCATCGTCGGACGCCCGCAGTTTCGCCAGGGTAGCGACACATTTACCGGCCTGGAACTCCGCTACAACCTGCGCACCGAACGCGGCCGCGTGGTAAGTGCGCAGACGCGCATCGAGGACAGTTATATCCAAGCCCGCGTGGTCAAGGTTACCGAAGACAGCGTGCTCTACGTGCAGGGTGGCACCTACTCCACCTGTCCCTGCACCGACGGCCGGGCTCCCTCCTACTCACTCCGCACCAACAAAATGAAAGTCGAAGGGCGCTGGATCTACACCGGTCCCATCCAACTGTACCTGTTCAACATCCCTACCCCACTTTGGCTACCTTTCGGGTTTCTACCAGCCATCGAGGGGCGGCGAAGTGGCCCACTACCCGTGCAGTATGGTGAAGACGAACGGGGCTTTTATCTGCGCGGCTGGGGCTGGTACTGGGCTATCAGTGACTACATGGACCTGCAGATACGCGGCGGCATCTGGACAAAAGGAAGCTGGCAGATTAGCCCACTGTTTCGCTATGCGAAGCGCTATGCCTTCAGCGGCCAACTCATGCTCGACTATCTGCACAATCGCAGCGGTGAAAAAGGCGACCCGGACTTCAGCATCACCAACACCGCGTCGTTTCGCTGGACGCATAACCAGACGCTCGGCCCCTCGGCCAACTTCTCCGCCAACGTCAACCTGACCACCTCCAGCTACCTACGCGCCATCTCTGAAAGCTACGACGACCGCGTGCGCCAGACCATCTCCTCCAACATCCGCTACAGCAAGAGCTGGTCCCAGGCCGGTCGCTCCCTCAACCTGTCACTTTCGCATCAGGAAGTGCTGACCACTGGCGCCGTGCAGCTCAACTTTCCCCAACTCTCATTTTCACAGCGTGCTTTCAAACCGTTTCGCTCGGTCCACACCAGCCGCGAGCGCTGGTACGAACACATCACGGTCAGCTACAGTGGCACCCTGAATAACCAGTTTAACTTTACGCCGCTGCCCGACGAGACGCTGCTGGCCCGCGGCGACACCAGCGCCCTGGACATCTCCTGGTACGATGCGCTGTTTTCTCCGAGCGCCTATCGGCGGGCCACCGGCCAGGACGTACCGTTTCAGTTTCGCGCCACCCACCGAATTCCCGTATCGGCCAGCTTTTCGATGCGACGGCTGCCTGTGCTCAACCGTCCGCTTCCGGTCACCTTTTCGACCAGCCTGAACTATCAGGAAGACTGGTTCATCCGCACTGAGCGTCGCAGCGTCGATAGCACGGGTCGGGTGGTAACGCGCTCTGTGCCCGGCTTTTTTGCGCTGCGCCAGTTTTCGACAGGCCTTTCGGCCTCGACCACCATTTACGGACTGTTTCCGGTGCGCGTCGGTCCGCTTGAGGGTCTGCGCCATACCGTACGGCCTAGCCTGAGCTTTTCCTACCGCCCGGACTTTTCTTCGGACTTCTGGGGCTATATGCGGCGTTATCGGGACACGACCGGCCGCGAAGTGCGCTATCCCATCGCACCAGGCGTGCCAGTGGGTCGTATGCAGAGCCTGTCGTTCTCGCTGGACAACGTGTTCGAAACGAAGCGCGTCCGCACCGACACCACCGGCAACGTTCAGCGCCAGACACTCCAATTGCTCAATGTGGACCTGTCGACCAGCTACAACTTTGCCGCCGACTCGCTGCGGCTGTCTTCCATCAACATCAGTGCACGCACCTCAGCGCTGGGGCCGCTGAATCTGAATTCATCGCTGGTGCTTTCGCCTTATGCCATGGCGCCTGACGGTCGCCTCATCAACCGCTATGTGTTTGATCTACGTCGGGGCCGACTGGCCCGCATTACCAGTTTTCGGCTCAGCGCTTCGCTCAGCCTTCGGAGCCGCACCCGCCTGTCTGATGCCGAAACAGCGGCCCCTCCCCGCGCTCGCTTCGGCGATCCGTTCAGTCCAGACCCCATCACGAGCCCGATCCCATCGCTGCTCGATCCGGCCCTGCATTACGCTGACTTCACCATCCCCTGGTCGCTCAATCTGAACTTCAGCTACAGCATGAGCCGTCCGACCCGTCGGTTGACCCGCAGCGCCATCCTGAACGTTTCATTTGACTTCAACCTGACCCCGAAATGGAAAATCCAAGGACGCGGTGGCTACGACTTCGTCCGTGGAGAGCTGTCCACAACAAGCCTATTCATTGTACGCGACCTGGGCTGCTGGCAGATGAGTCTCTCGTGGATTCCTTTCGGTCGCTATCAGTCCTACGCATTCGAGTTGCACGTCAAAAGCGGTCGCCTACGCGACCTGCTGCGCCTACGCCAGCCACGTTCCGATATCCGTGGCCGTTTCGGGCAACTGTTGTAAGTCTTCGATTTTTCCACATTTTTTGCACAAATCTTTCTTTTATGGCCGATCATTGCTATCGTTAAAAAGCAGTCAAGGAGGAACGCCTGTGGTTTCCAGAATTTAGGAGCCGTTCCTGCAGTCTATTCTCTTTCACCTACGGGGTTGGATCGAAAGGTTCACCCGGGAATCTATGGATCGATTTGCCTTCTGGCATCGCTTTTCAAAGGCCACCCGTACCGATCGTAAGCTGGTGCGCCGGCTGGCTCAACGAATTGAGGCGGACAGAGCCTTGGCCGAGGCCATTAGCGTGCACGTGTACATCCTCGAGGGACACGTGACGCTGTACGGGTTCGTGCGGGACGAGGCAGTCCGTTGCCGCCTGCTGGACATAGTGCAATCGCTGCCAGGCGTGCGCTCGGTCGAGGCCAGCTTACAGGTGTTGGCTGCAGAGGAGCCAGAGTTGGTGGGTGCCTAAAATCAGGCGCGACGCATCCAGGCGTTGTGGACACGCTCGAAGCCCAGCCGGGCGTAGAAGCCGGCCGAAATGTCCGAGTCGCGCAGCACTAACTCGGTCCCCTTACAGCGTTCCAGCACGGCCTCAATGAGTCGGCGGCCAATGCCCAGCCCCTGCACATCCGGCTCGACGGCCAGGTCGCACAGGTAGCTGTAGAGTACGCCGTCGGTCAGCACGCGAGCAATGCCCACCAGGCGACCGTCGTGCCAGGCCGTCAGCACCAGCGAGGAATTCTCGAACATCTGCCAGACGTGCTGGGGATCGTCGACGGGGCGCAGCAGTGGCGCTCGCCGGTAGAGCGTCATAATCCGCCCGGGCGTCAGCCCTTCCAGTCCTTCTCGGATCTCCAGTGCCCCAGCCAGTTGTTGGGTGCGGACTGGCATAACCTCTCCGTTTAGGCTGCGGCTACGCGCTGCAGCGCTTGGTTCACTTTGTCAGCCACCTCCTTGAAAAGTGTGGCCGTCTCGATCTCCAGGCCACTCTGTTCGAGAATGGCACGCGCTTCCTCGGCATTGGTGCCCTGCAGCCGCACAATCAGCGGCACGCTGATCTGGACGTTTCGGGCTGCTTCGACAATGCCGCGGGCAACACGGTCGCAGCGCACAATACCACCGAATATGTTCACCAGAATTACTTTGACGTTCGGGTCCTTCAGAATGATGCGGAAGCCGGCCTCCACGGTCTCGGGGCTGGCGCCACCACCCACATCCAGAAAGTTGGCCGGCTCGCCGCCCGCCAGCTTGATCAGGTCCATCGTAGCCATAGCCAATCCAGCCCCGTTCACCATGCAGCCCACGTTTCCAGTAAGCCGCACGTAGTTGAGCCGGTACTTGCTGGCCTCAACCTCCAGCGGATCTTCTTCGTGGATGTCGCGGAGTTCGGCCAGATCGGAATGTCGGAAGAGCGCGTTGTCGTCCAGATTGATCTTGGCATCAACGGCCACCACGTCGCCCTGCCTCGTCAGCACAAGCGGGTTGATTTCGGCCAGCGAACTGTCAGTCTCTTCGTAGGCCCGGTAGAGCGCCTGGATGAAGCGAACGGCCTGGTTGAACGCATCGCCTTCAAAGCCCAGTCCGAAGGCCAGCTGCCGCGCCTGAAACGGACGCAGGCCGATCGTGGGATCTACCCACACCTTCAGAATCTTTTCGGGACTCCGGGCAGCCACCTCCTCGATCTCCACCCCGCCCTCTGTTGAGGCCATGATCACATTCTGACTCCGCTGGCGGTCCAGCGTGATGCCTAGATAGTATTCTTTGGCAATATCGACAGCACCGGCCACCAGCACAGCCCGTACTTTCTGTCCCTCGGGGCCTGTCTGGGGCGTGACCAGGTTCATGCCCAAAATAGCTCCGGCCTTCTCGCGCACTTCCTCGATGCCCCTGGCCAGCTTGACGCCCCCACCTTTGCCGCGACCGCCGGCATGGATCTGCGCCTTCACCACGAACAGCTCATAGCCGTGCTCTTGCTGCAGGCGTCGAGCGGCTTCGATCGCTTCCTCCACAGTGCGGGCCACATAACCAGGCTGCGTGGCCACCCCATAGCGTTGCAGAATATCTTTGGCCTGATACTCGTGCAGTTTCATGGATCTTGCGGACTGCGTGAACTGAATGAATGCATGAAAAGTACACGCCCAAGGCTAAAGAATCCACCCCATCACGGGCGAAATTTGTTTTTTTGCGGGTTGTTCGCGTATGAGGTTGATCGATCGTCACATCATCCGTCGCCTGCTGTTCGGCTATCTGTTTTTTATCGGGGCTCTGATTGTCTTTTTCATCGTGCTCCATTATGTGGAGTACATCGACGATTTTATGGATCGAGGCGCTTCGATGCGCGAAGTCTTTCTGGTCTACTATCCAAGTTACATCCCGGAGATCGTACGGCTGACCTCACCGCTAGCGCTATTTCTGGCATGCTTATACGTGACGGGGCGCATGGCGCAGGGACTGGAGATCGTGGCCTTGCAGATGAGCGGCGTTTCCCTCTACCGGTTGCTGCGTCCGTACGTTGGGCTGGCGCTGGTCGTTACCGGTTTTATGTTCTGGTTCAACGGCTGGGTGGTGCCGGTAACGAACCGCACCGTCGTGGCCTTCGATGAGAAATACCTGTCGAAAACGCCCCGGCAGTTCGATCTGAGCCACCTGCATCGCCAGACGCGCCCCGGTCAGTTGCTTTCGGTGGGCTACTACGATCGTGAACAGCGCACCGCCTATCGCATCTCGTTGCAGCAATTTGCGGAAGGTCGGCGGCTTGTTTACCGGCTCGACGCCCCCCGCATGGAGTGGGACGATTCACTTCAGGTGTGGGTCGTGCCCGAAGGCATTGTGCGGCATTTCGAGCTGGATGGGCACGAGGTGCGCCGCCCGGTACGCAACCAACAACTGGAGCTGCCGCTCTACCCGCGCGACCTGGCCCGAACCGAACGGGAAGTAGAGGCCATGACCCTGCCCGATGCGGCTGCCCACCTGGCCACACTTCGTCGCTCAGGTGCCGGCCATCTGGGTCGGCCACTGGTGGCCTATTACAGCAAGTTCGCCTATCCCTTCGCCAATCTGATTCTGGTGCTGATTGGCGTGCCGCTGGCCTCTGTACGACGGCGCGGCGGCCAGGCCGTTCAAATCGGCATGGGACTGGGGGTGGCCTTCGCCTATCTGGCACTGCAGAAGCTGATCGAGCCTTTCGGGTATGCGGAGACACTTCCCCCCCTCCTGGTGGCCTGGCTGCCGCATCTGGTGTTTCTGACAGGCGCGCTGGTGCTTGTTGCCCGAACGCGCACCTGATCAGGCCTCGCCGCCCGAACCTCCGAAGTGGATCGGCGGACCAGCCTCGGGCACTTCGATTTCACCGTAGGTGGCCTCGTAGCGGCCAATGTTATCGGCCAGCGCCCGAAGCAGCCGCTTGGCATGGGAAGGGGTGATAATAATACGGCTCTGAACTCGGGCTTTGGGAAGCCCTGGCATGATCCGGATGAAATCCAGAATGAACTCTTCGGGCGAATGAGCAATCATCACCAGATTCGCATAGTGCCCTTCGGCCACCTCTTCAGGCAGCTCGATGTCAATGCGCTGTGGTTCGTTTCCCAAAAAATTGAAGTTTCCAGCCATAGATCTTTCCTATTCGGAATGCTTCGAGGTGCACAGGCTACGCCGAGCCGACCGCCCAGGTTGCGTACCTTTTCTCTTGTATCCCGTCTGCCCATGTCCTAATTTTTTAACGGTTCGTACATAACGCCCCAGAAGGACAGTTTCATCATGTCGGCTTCGCATCCACCATCTCAGCCCGTCAGCAGTCACGCACCCGAGTTCACCTCGGAGCCGACGCTTTTTATTGCCACATTTTCGCCCGAGGGGATCTGCTACGAGGCGAACCCGGCCTGGGAGGAGTTGTTCGGTCGCATGGCTGCTCCCTGGCAACGGCTCTCGCGGGAGGATCAGCTGCGCTTCCGGGAACTGTTGAGTCAGGCTGCCCGGGGTCAGCGCATTCTGCATGAGGTATTGATGCTGCAACTGTCTGGCCGTGACGAGCCCGTGCCAGCACTTTTCAACCTGATTCCGGTGCGTCTGCCCCTGCATGGTGAAGAGCCGGTAGCGCTGGTAGTGACCGTTGAACTCCTGGTCGAGCCATCCAGTCTAACCTATAGCCAGAATCAGCGGCATCGCCTGGAGACGTTAGGCCGCATGGCATTGGGCATTGCCCATGACTTCAACAATCTGTTGACGACTTTACTGGGCCATCTGGACCTGCTATGTCGCTCGCTTCCCCCTGAGGCTGTCTCAGAAGAAGTCACCCATCACCTGAAGGCCCTGGAGCAAGTGGCCCGCGACGGCGCGGCCCTGATGCGCAAGCTTCAGGAATACGTCCGCCAGGAAAAACCCACCTCGCTAGAGGCCATTGATCTTCCCGTCCTTCTCGAAGAATGCCTTATGCTTACCCGTCCCTACTGGTACAATGAGCCGCGACGGCAGGGCATCGACATCCAGGTAGAAACGCACCTGAAGCCGGTCCCGCCTATCCAGGGCATCGCCTCTGAGCTGCGCCAGGTGTTCATCAACCTGATCCTGAATGCCATCCAGGCTATGCCGCAGGGTGGTATGCTGCGGATCGAGACCGATTTTGTGGAGGAGTGGGGCGTTATTGTCCGTGTGTCCGACACCGGGATCGGGATGCCTGAATCCGTACGCCACCGCATCTTTGAGCCGTTATTCACTACCAAGCCGGAGGGGTCGGGTATGGGGTTGGCCATCGTAGCCGGCATCGTACGCGCGCATGGAGGCCGCATCGCGGTGGAAAGTGCACCTGGCGAGGGTGCCACGTTCACGCTGTACTTTCCCCCGGCCGAAATGCCGGAGCTCGCGCCCACCATGATGCAGGAAGAAGCGCCTATACCGCCTGTGCGCGTGTTGCTGGTCGACGACGAACCTGGTGTGCGCAACGTGCTCACGCGTCTGTTGGCCCTGCATGGCCACACGGTCGTTCAGGCCGCCTCAGCCGCCGAGGCGCTGGCGCAGCTGGAGCGTGAGGCTTTTGACATCGTTTTCACCGACCAGGGCATGCCCGAAGTCAGTGGCGTAGAGTTGGCCCGCCAGATTCGCACCCGGTATCCGCAGTTGCCCATCGTGCTGATCACTGGCGATACCGAAGTGCGCGCCGAGCGCGGGTTGATCGACGCCATGCTGCAGAAACCCTTTCGCCTGGAGGCGCTTGCGCAAGTCATCCGCCGGCTCTGCGGGCAGCGTGCGTCATAATGGCAGGTATTTCCGGCCGGTCTGGTTTTTGACCCACTCCGGCACAGCCATCTGGCGGGAAAGGGGCGCACAAGTTGTCAGCCTCTCGTCGGGGTGGCATACTTCCGCGCAAAACTTTATTTGCACCATGTGGAACCGGGAAACGATGCCGTACGGAGAGCTGCTGTATTTGCTGGACGACGATCCGGAGCAGAGTATTCCCCTGCCCACGCCGGATGAGCAGAAGGCGATGAGCGCCGAGGAGGTGCCCGAAACGTTACCTATCCTGGCGCTGCGCAACACGGTGCTCTATCCGGGCGTGGTGCTGCCGATCACGATCGGGCGTGACGCCTCACTGAAACTCGTGCGTGATGCGTTCGCGAGCGATCGCCTGATCGGCGTCGTAGCGCAGCGGGAGAGCGAGATCGAAAACCCAACGCCGGATGATCTGTACCGGGTAGGGACGGTCGCTTCGATCTTGAAGCTGATCAAGATGCCGGATGGATCGAAGTCGATCGTCATTCAGGGACGACGTCGGTTTGAAATAGCAGAATATATTCAGACTGAGCCCTACTTTGTGGCGCGGGTTCGGCCGCTGGACGATAGCATCGAGGGGGTAGACGAAGTCGAACTCCAGGCGCGTGTCCGCTCCATCAAGGAGCTGGCCGTGCAAATCGTCAACCTATCACCAAACCTGCCCAGCGAGGCGGCCTACGCAATCCAGAACATCGAGTCGCCCTCGTTCCTGATCTACTTCATTGCCTCGAATCTGCCGATCGACGTGGCCGCCAAGCAGGAACTGCTGGAGGCCCGCTCGATCCTGGAGCAGGCCGATCTGCTCATGCAGCACCTGTCGCGCGAGCTGCAGGTGCTGCAGCTTTCGCAGGAGATCCGCTCGCGGGTCAAGAGCGACGTGGATCGGCAGCAGCGGGAATACCTCCTACGGCAGCAACTCAAGGCCATCCAGGAAGAGCTGGGGGAGTCCGACGAGATGGCCGAGATCGAAGAGTTGCGCAAGCGGGCTGAGGAAAAGCCGCTGCCCGAGCACGCCCGTAAGGCCGTGCTCAAGGAGATCGAGCGGCTTTCCCGGATGAACCCAGCCTCACCCGACTACGCGGTCACCCGCAACTACATCGACTGGATCCTTGAGCTGCCCTGGCTGGAGTACTCCGAGGATCATCTGGACCTGCAAGAAGCGCAGCGGATCCTCGACGAGGATCACTACGGGTTGGAACAGGTCAAAAAGCGGATTCTGGAGTACCTGGCTGTGCTCAAGCTCAAGGGCGACATGAAGGCGCCCATCCTGTGCTTTGTCGGGCCGCCGGGTGTCGGGAAGACCAGCCTGGGCAAGAGCATCGCACGGGCGCTGGACCGGAAGTTCGTCCGCGTCAGCCTCGGTGGCGTGCGCGATGAAGCCGAAATCCGCGGCCACCGGCGCACCTACGTGGGCGCCTTACCCGGACGCATCATCCAGGGCATCAAGAAGGCGGGAACGTCCAATCCCGTCTTCATGCTCGACGAGATTGACAAGCTGGGCGCCGACTTCCGGGGTGACCCGGCCAGCGCGCTCCTGGAAGTGCTCGACCCCGAGCAGAACTATGCCTTCAGCGACCACTATCTGGAGCTGGAGTACGACCTGTCGCGCGTGCTGTTTATCGCAACGGCCAACTATCTGGACCTGATCCCGGCGCCGCTGCGGGACCGGATGGAGGTCATCGAAATCAGTGGCTACACGCAAGATGAAAAGCTCCAGATCGCCAAACGCTATCTGGTACCGCGGCAGGTCGAGCAGCACGGGCTCAAACCCGAGCAGTTCAGCATCGCGGACGAGGCGCTCCGGGAGATCATCGACGGCTACACGCGGGAGTCGGGCGTGCGCCAACTGGAGCGCACAATTGCCTCGGTCGTTCGCGGCGTGGCCAAGAAGATCGCCATGGGCGAGATCGAATCAGCGCACGTGGACGTGGGCGACCTGAAGGAGTACCTTGGCGCCCGGAAGTACTTCTCCGAGGTGGCTGAGCGCACCGAGGAACCCGGTGTGGCAACTGGCCTGGCCTGGACGCCGGTGGGGGGCGACATCCTCTTTATCGAAGCGTCAGCCGCTCGGGGTAATGGTCGGCTGATCCTTACCGGCCAGCTCGGTGACGTGATGAAGGAATCGGCTCAGCTGGCCTACTTCTACGTGAAGGCGCATGCCAACGAGTTGGGCATTCCACTTGATGCATTCCGCTACTGGGACGTACATGTGCACGTGCCGGCGGGCGCCGTGCCCAAGGATGGGCCTTCGGCTGGCGTGGCACTGCTGACGGCGCTGGCCTCACTCTTCACGCAGCGCCGCGTGCGGCACACGGTGGCCATGACCGGCGAGATCACGCTCCGGGGCCTGGTGTTGCCGGTGGGTGGCATTAAAGAAAAGGTGCTGGCTGCCAAACGGGCCGGTATCCAGACGGTGCTGCTGCCAGAAAAGAACCAAAAAGACATCGAGGAGATCAAACCTGAATCGCTCGAAGGACTGGAGATTGTTTACGTCCGGCGCGTGCACGAAGTGCTGGAGCAGGCGCTGGAACCCGATCCCGTGCGCGATCCAAACGCGGTCTACCGCGTACCGGAGGCCGAGCAGGCACCCGTACCGGCCAACGGCGCTTCGTCAGGCACGGTGGTCGCCGAATAAACGACGGGCATAGACTGCTGCGGCAGCTTCATGCCCGTTCTTGATGCATCCGCACCAGCTCACGAGGTCCGAGGCGGTGGAAGCCCGGAGCGCATCGGGCTATCGCATCCAGAAAGGCGTCGGCATTCTCCGGGGCAATCACCAGCCAGGAAGGTCGCTTTGGGTGCCCGTATGCAATACGCAGGGCATTCCGAAAGGAAAGGCTGAACGAAAGCGCCCACAGCGAAATGTCTCGCAAGGGATGGTGGGCCACGATACATTGAATACGATCATAGGGAATGCGAAGGCGCACCAAACCCGCCCGAACGACTACGGCCTCAGGCGTTATTTCGTAGTGCATCGGCCAGAGCAGCGCCCGCACCAGCAGCAGATCCAGACCGCCGATCAGCGCCAGCATCAGAGCGATTTCCACATCGCCCCGGTAGCTCAGCCAGCCGGCCAGCATCCAAGGCAACAGAAAGCTTCCTGTCAGCAAAAGGGCCAGCCAGCGATCAACGCTCGGTCGAAACACCACGGTTACGAAGCTTCCGGCGCGTTGCGTTTTTCCGAAGGCCGGGCGGACGGCTTCTCCTCAAGCACCCGGGCTTCCTCGACGTTGGGATCCATTCCCTGCTCAAAGGCCCGCTTGCTCTCGACGGCAATGCGGGCCACGTGCCGGATCAACCGTTTCAGCAGTCCCTTGCCGGCGTGGGCAGCCATCCCAGCCACAAAAACCGTTTTACCCAGCGCGTTCAGTTGCTCGAACTCGACCATGCGACGAGGGCCTTCCATTGCGGTTTTCCGGCTTTAGGATTCGGTGGCTGCTCCTGTGCTGGAGGAGTCGGTTGCGGTCCTGCGCGCGCAGGCCTCCATGCAGCGTTCCAGCCCACGGGCCAGCAACGCACCGGCCATCTCGATGCCATCGGCCAGCGTAACAGCCGTCGCTTCAATCAGGAACCGCGCCTTATCTTCCAGGCGAAGCCGGCTAAACGCGTTCCGAACGTCCTCGTAACGGGGAGCTTCCATGACAGCCGCCTCCGGGTTTCATTCTGCACTGTAGCAGTAGACGAGCCGTTGATCCGACAAGTTTCAAAACAGGTCAGCTATGAGAAAGCAGCATCACAGAGAAATTCTGGAAGGAACCGTCATCCGGGCTACTGGAAGCTGGTTCGATGTGCAGGCCGACGGCCGCATCATTCCCTCGCGCATCCGGGGGAAATTCCGGCTGGCTGGGATGGACACAACCAGCCCGGTGGTGGTCGGCGACCGGGTGACGGTACGGCTCAACCCGGACGGCACCGGGCTGATCGTGGACGTGCACCCACGGCGCAACGAACTTGCGCGCCGCGCCGCCGGCCGTCGACATAACCTGCGCCACGTCATCGCCGCCAATATCGACTTTGTGTGGATCGTGCAGGCCGTGCACCTGCCTGAGCCGAACCCCGGCTTCATCGACCGCGTGCTGGTGGCCGCCGAACGCTACGAAATTCCGGCCGGCCTAATTATCAACAAGATCGATCTGATGACCGAAGAAGACCTGACGGCTATTGGCGCCCTGGAGCACCTGTATGCCGACTTGGGCTATCGGGTGCTGCGCACCAGCGTGGTAACCGGCGAAGGACTGGACGACCTCCGCGAAGCGCTGTGTTACAAAACCAGCGTGGTAACGGGACCGTCGGGCGTAGGCAAGTCGTCGCTGCTGAATGCCATCGAACCAGAGCTGAACATTCGCACCGCGCCAATCAGTGAAAAAACCGGCAAAGGACGCCACACCACCACCTACGTAGCGCTCTACCCGCTTTCGATCGGGGGCTTCGTGGTCGACACGCCCGGACTCCGAGAGTTCGGCGTGACAGACCTGGAGCCGGCCGAGCTGTCTCATTACTTCGTGGAATTTCGCCCTCACCTTTCTGCCTGTCGCTTCCCTGACTGCACGCACGAGCACGAACCAGACTGTGCGGTAAAAGCTGCCATCGCGGCCGGCGAAATCTCCGAAGCGCGCTACTTCAGCTACCTCAACATCCTACACAGCCTGAAGCTGGGGGAAAAAGATGTCGGCCGTTGAAAATTGCGCGGCCATTTTTTCCGCCTATTTCCTTGAAGTTCTTTACTTTACCGATTAAACCCCTCTCTGTCTGCAGGGCACGCCTTTTGTCGTCATCCTGTTGGTTTGCTCGAAACATCTGCCATTGGCCGAGCAGCATGCAACGTTGTCCCTGTTTGAGCTGGCTTCACGGACTGGTCCTACTGATCGCTCTGCCGGCACTTGCCCAGCAGCAATACTTTCACACCTATACCAGCGCCGACGGGCTCTCGCAACTGGTGGTGCAGGCGCTTTTGCAGGATCGCCAGGGATATGTGTGGATCGGAACACAGGCTGGCCTCAATCGCTTCGACGGTTTCGGTTTTGAAACGTTCAGCCTGCGCGACGGCCTTGTTGGTGACTTCATCTGGGCTCTGGCCGAAGGACCGGACGGCTCGCTCTGGATCGGCACCCGCAATGGCCTCAGTCGCCGTGATCCAAACGGCCGCTTTACCAGCTTTGGCCTGGCGGAAGGACTCCCCTCGCCTGAGGTACGTGCGCTGACCGTTACCGCAGACGGTACAGTATGGATCGGCACCCCTCAGGGTCTCGCTTACCTGAAGGATGGCCGGATCTATCGCGTCAAAACGCTGGGCACGCAGGCCATTTACGACTTCCTGATCGACCGCAAACGACAACTCTATGTCGCCACCCGGAACGGTCTGTATCGCTGGGCCCCGCCCCGCTGGGTGTCCGTTGTACCGTTCACCGAACAGCCCGTCTATCGCCTCCTGGAAGACCTGGAAGGACGCCTCTGGGTCTCCACGGCCGATGCGCTGGTGGTGCTGGCCGACGGACGCCAAGTTGCCCGCTACACGGAAAAAGACGGGCTGAAAGGCCTGCCAGCCCGCGACCTGGCTGTCGACTCCCTGGGCGTTGTCTGGGTAGCTACATTGGAAGGACTGGGCCGCATCGACCCCACCGGCGTGCGCTGGCTGACCGAAGCCAACGGCTTACCCACCTCGGTGCTCCTTACTCTGATGGTTGATCAGGAAGGGCTACTGTGGCTGGGTTCGTTGAAAGGGGTGTCGCAGTTTCGGGGACGGGCTTTTATGAATTACACTGCACGCGACGGGTTGGCCGACAACGTGGTGCGTCCAATCTTGCGCGACCGACAGGGATACCTCTGGGTGGGTACCCGACGCGGCCTAAATCGTTTTGACGGACGCCGCTGGATCGTCTACACCGAAAAAAATGGCCTGCCCAGTGAATATGTCCGTTCCCTCTTTCTGGACAGCCGGGGACGCCTCTGGATCGGCACACTGTACGGGTTGGCCCTTTACGAAAACGGACGCTTCCATCGCGTGCCTGGCTTTCCTCACAAAGCCAGTGTTATGTCAATTGTGGAAGACCGCCAGGGCCGCATCTGGCTGGCCACCCAGAATCTAGGCGTATTTCGCCAGAACGGCGAACGGTTCATCCCGGTGGAAGTACCGGGACAGACATTCACCGACGCGCGGCTGCTGGTGGATTGGCGAGGACACGTGTGGATCTCGGGCGACATGGGGTTGTCGCGCTGGGACGGTCGCCATTGGCGCACTTTCACCTCGAAGGATGGCATGGCCGGTAACAATCCCTATTTTCTGGCCGAAGACCTCCAGGGACGTATCTGGTTTGGCTACCATGCGGCGCTAGGCATCACGGTTTACGATCCCGAGCAGAACCGCTTTCACACCTATACAACAGTCGACGGTCTCTACAACGACGCTGTCTATTCGATCGGCGTCGATCATCAGAACAACATCTGGATTGGCACGGCCCGCGGTGTCGATCGCTTCGACGGGGAGCGCTTCGTGAACTATAGCCCGCTGGAAGGCTACGCTAGCTACGAGTCGAATGCCGGTGGCTTTTTTGCCGATACGGACGGAACGCTGTGGTTCGGCACGATGGACGGACTGAGCCACTATAACCCTCGCGAGGACCTGTGGAACGACCGTCCACCGCGTGTTCGCCTGCTTCGCCTGCAACTGGAAGATCGACCAGTCAATCCGGACTCTATCGTTCAAGTCTCCTACAAGGCCAACACGCTGACGGCCCGCGTGGCGCTGCTCTCGTTTTTTGGAGCCGAGCAAATCGAAATTCGCTATCGGCTGCGCAGCATGGATACGGACTGGAACCTGACGTTCCAGCCCTTTCAGCGCAATCGCTCCTGGTTGCGCAAGCCCATCAGCAGTGAAGAAGGCTGGCGCCCGTTGGAATCGCCCACCATTTTTCTGACGAACCTGCCGGCCGGCTTTTACGTGCTGGAGGTCCAGGCACGCAAACCCACCTCCGACTGGTCCCGTCCGGCGGTTGCTCGCTTCGAGATCATGCCGCCTTTCTGGCAGACCGCCTGGTTTGCCGCGCTGGTGGTCACGCTCCTGGGGTTACTGGTGGGCGGTATTCATCGCTATCGCATCTATCGTATCGAACAGCAGAAAGAACAGCTTGAAGCACTCGTCCAGGAACGCACGGCCGAGCTGCAGGCCCAGAAACGCCGACTCGAAGTCACCCTCGAAGATCTACGCCGGACCAAGGAAGAGCTGGAACGCGCCAATGAGGAACTGGTGCGTGCCAGCCGCCTCAAGAGCGAGTTTCTGGCTAATATGAGCCATGAGATTCGCACACCCATGAACGGCGTGCTGGGCATGACCGAGCTGCTGCTCGAAATGGATCTGAATAAAGAGCAACGCGAATGCGTGGAGATCATCCATCGGAGCGGCGAAACGCTGCTGACCATTCTGAACGACATTCTGGACTTCTCGAAGATCGAGGCAGGACGGCTGGAGCTGGAAAACATCGACTTCAACCTACAGGAAGCCATCGAGGACGTCGTCACGCTGTTTGCCCCGCGTGCAGCGGCCAAACAACTCGAACTGAGCTGCTTCATCGAAGAGCGGGCGCTGGAGGTGCAGGGTGATCCGCACCGGCTCCGTCAGGTGCTCTCGAACCTGATCGGCAACGCGATCAAATTCACCGAACGCGGCGAGGTCGTCGTCGAAGCCGAACTGGAACGGCTGAACGAGCGCCGCGCCTACTGGCGCATTTCGGTTCGGGATACAGGGATCGGTATTCCTTCGGATCGACTCGCCCACCTTTTCCAGCCGTTCACCCAGCTGGATGGCTCGACGACGCGCCGCTACGGCGGCACCGGACTGGGCCTGGCCATCTCCAAGCAGCTTGTCGAGATGATGGGGGGTACCATCGAGGTCGAAAGCGAGGTAGGGCAAGGCGCTACCTTCACGGTACGTATTCCTTTCCGGCTGTCATCGCAGCGTAAGCTAAACGGAGATGAGCGGCGAGCCTTGCTCAAAGATGTACGTGTGCTGATTGTGGACGACAACGAAGCCAACCGGGAAATTGTCCGTCGCCAGACGCTTGGCTGGGGCATGATCCCCACGATGGCTCGCAGTGGCGCCGAGGCGCTGGAGCTGATGCGGGCGGCTGCCCGACAAGGCCATCCGTTCGAACTGGCCATCTTGGACATGATGATGCCTGAAATGGACGGCGTCATGCTGGCCCGAGAGATCAAGCAGGACCCAAACCTTGCCGACACGCTGCTGATCCTGCTCAGCTCCTATCTCTTCACCCGCGAGGATTACCGGACCATGGACGAGACGCTCTTTGCTGCTGTCCTATCCAAACCCACCCGTCAGTCCTATCTATTTAATACGCTGGTCTGGGTGCTTCAGGAAACACGACCGGTCGCTGCTACAGAACAACCGGCGCACCAGGAAAAGTCGGCCGCACTTGATTCGGGTGCTGCGCCCTCCACCACACCCAGACTGGCGAGTCGGGGCCATCTCTTACTGGCCGAAGACAATCCGGTCAACCAGAAAGTGGCGCTCTACCATCTGGAGCGGTTGGGCTACACGTGCGACGTGGTTAGCGACGGCAAGCAGGCCGTCGAGGCAGCGCTGCGTGGCGGCTACGATGCCATCCTGATGGACGTGCACATGCCGGTTATGGACGGTTTCAAGGCGACGGCGCAAATCCGCGCGCATGAAAACAAACAGGGGCGCCACACCCCCATCATCGCCATGACGGCCAATGCACTGCGTGGCGAGCGCGAACGCTGCCTGGAGGCCGGCATGGACGACTACATCGCCAAGCCTTTCAAAAAAGAGGAGCTCAAGACCGTGCTGGAACGCTGGATCCAGAAGGCCGAAGCTTGAAGCTTTCTCGCACCGCAGCGGCATTCGTATGAAGCTGACGTCCACCTGGGCTATAAGCCCAGTTTTCGCTCCCAGGGGAGCTGGCCCGAAAGGCCTGAGGGGGGTGCTGATCAGCTGACCCTCCCCCTTCCCCCTCCCTTAAAGGGAGGGGGGTGTGTTGGCAGAAAGCACCAGCGCTGAAATACGCGTAGTCGCCTGCATCCACAAACAACCGCAGCCGTAGACACCGCTCCCCCTACCAGGGGGAGCTGCCACGAAGTGGCTGAGGGGGTGTTCGTTCCGGTGTCCGATCTCTCAGCACGAGCAAAGCAGATAAACACGACAGGTTGCCCCTGCCCTACATATAAGAAATACCAGGCGTTTCGCTTTACTTCGAGCGGGGACGACGGCCCCGCGTCTTTCCCTTCCGATTGGCTTTTTCTTCCAGCAGGGCCAGCGCTTCTTCCAGCGTGACGGCTTCGGGCGCGCGCCCTTCAGGAAGCGAGGCGTTCGTGCGGCCGTGCTTCACGTAGGGTCCGTAGCGGCCCTCCCAGACCTCCACCGGCTCGCCGGTCTCGGGGTGCGTCCCCAGTACGCGAAGCGGCCGGCTTCGCGCTTCCTTTTCGGCCAGCAGTTCTAGGGCCCGCTCCAGATCGATCGTAAACACGTCGTCCTCCTCCTTGAGTGAGGCAAACGTCCGGCCGTGCTGCACATAGGGTCCATAGCGGCCGATGACCACCAGCACGGGCTGGCCGGTTTCGGGATGCACACCCAGCGTACGCGGCAGCTTCAGCAGCGCCCGCGCTGTTTCCAGGTCCACCACGGCCGGTTCCATACCCGGTGGCAATGCCACCCGCTTTGGCTTGCCGGCCTGATCGTCGTCGCCAAGTTGCACGTAATAGCCATAGGGCCCATGTCGTAGCAGGACCGGCAGGCTGGTTTCTGGATCGATCCCCAGTACCTGGTCTTCGCGCTGGCCTTCGCGTAGCATCTGCTCCAGCTGATCCCGGGTTACGTCGCCGGGTGCCATGTCAGGCGGCAGCGAGGCGGTCACGATCTGTCCGTCCACTGGCCCTTCGACGTACGGCCCGTACTTGCCCACACGCACCACGTAGGGTTCCCATTGAGGAAAGCGAATGGTCGAGACCTCACGGGGATCTACCCGCTGCAACGCTTCGTCGACCATTCGCTCGAGCCCCGCTTCGCCCTGATAGAACTGACGCAGATAAGGAACGGACTTCTGACGGCCTTGCGCGATCTCGTCGAGCGCTTCTTCCATCTGGGCTGTGAAGCCCAGGTCCACCAGCTTCTCGAAATAGGCTTCCAGCAGGTTATTCGTGGCAAACGCCATGAATGTAGGCACGAGCTGGTTGCCGCGTCGCACGGCGTAGCCGCGCTGCAGAATGGTGTCGATGATGGTCGCGTACGTGCTTGGCCGCCCAATCCCTTCCTGCTCGAGCGTCTTGACGAGCGTCGCCTCAGTGTAGCGAGCTGGCGGACGCGTCTCATGCCGTTGGGGCTCGAGTTGCCTGCAGTGGAGCCGGTCGCCTTTTTTCAATGGAGGTAGTGGTTGGTCACGATCTTCAAGGGCGGCCTCTGGGTCATCGCTACCTTCGACATAGGCCCGAAAAAAGCCCGGGAATTCAATTGTCCGACCCGAGGCGCGGAAGCGGGCAATCGGCTCCTGGTCCCCGGCCTCCAGGTGCACCGTCAACAGCCGAAGCCGTGCATCGGCCATCTGTGAGGCCACCGTACGCTTCCAGATGAGGTCATACAATGCTGCGTCCATGCCGGTCAGTCTCAATTCTTCGGCTGTCTTCATCTCGCGACCGGCGGGCCGGATGGCCTCGTGCGCCTCCTGCGCATTGCGGACGCGGCTCTGATACTGACGCGGTTGTGGGCTCAGGTACTCCTTGCCGTAGCGCTCGACGATGGTCCGGCGGCTGGCTTCGATGGCCTCCTGCGACAGCTGCGTCGAGTCGGTGCGCATGTAGGTGATGTAGCCCTGCTCGTAGAGTCGCTGGGCGATCTGCATGGTCTGCCGCGCCGACAGCCCCAGCTTGCGGCTGGCCTCCTGCTGGAGCGTGGAGGTGATGAACGGCGGCGCAGGGGATCGGGTCGCGACGCGTTCTTCGACGTCGGCCACCACCCAGCCTTCGTGACGAAGTCGCTCAGCCAGCTCGCGGGCCTGCACCTCGTCGAGCAGGATCACGTCGCGGCCGGGCACCAGCCCTTCCATTAGCCGGCCGGTGTGTTCGTCGAAGTCCTTGCCGCCGGCCACCCGGATGCCTCCCACGTGCGTTAGCACCGCTTCAAACGTCTGCCCCGCCTGCTCCAGGAGCGCCTTCAGGTCCCAGTACGTGGCTGGAACGAATGCAATGCGTTCTTTTTCGCGCAGCACGAGTAGCCGCACAGCCGCGCTCTGGACGCGTCCGGCCGACAGCCGCGGGGCAATCTTGCGCCAGAGCACGGGCGAGACCAGGTAGCCCACCAGGCGGTCCAGAATGCGCCGGGCTTCCTGCGCTTCGACCAAATTGTGGTCAATGTCGCGCGGATTGCGCAGCGCCTGCTCGATCGCCTCCCGCGTGATCTCGTGGAAGACCATGCGACGGACCGGCACCTTTGGCTTGAGCACCTCGACCAAGTGCCAGCCGATGGATTCACCTTCGCGGTCTTCATCGGTGGCAATGTACAGCTCGTCGGCTTCTTTCAACGCCGCTTTGAGCTGCTGCACGACTTTGCGCTTGTCGCGTGGAATCACGTACAGTGGTTCAAAATCGCGATCGATGCGCACGCCCAGCCGTGCCCACTCCTCATGCTTCAGGCTTTCGGGCACTTCGGCCGCCGAGGCCGGCAGGTCGCGAATATGCCCCATACTGGCCTCAACGCGGAAGCTGTCCTTCGGCAGAAAATTGCGGATGGTGCGTGCTTTCGTCGGCGATTCAACAACGACCAGGCGCTTCATAACGATCAGGCTGCTTCCATACAAAAAACCGCCCAGCTATCGAAGCCGGGCGGGCAGTCTCACGCCTACCGGCAAGCAACGTTCCACCCAGGCGCTGAAGCCGGCATAGCATAAAAAGGGACCGGCCGAAGCTGGTCCCTATGCTGCCTGCGGTTATGACCTGGTCACGACCGCCTCCCTACTACCATCGCCGGCGGCCTCGATACCGGCCGGGGGTGCATTATAGTAGCGTCGGTATTCTTCAAGCGTAAAGGCATCGACCTGGATAGCATCCCAGCGGGCCGCTTCGGCCTCCTGGATGATGCCTGCTTCCTCGGCTGTGATGATGCCTTTTTCGACGGCCTGCCGCACGAGCTGCTCCGGTCGCGCCTTGGGCAGCTCACCACGTTTGACGGCCGCATAGATCTTCCTGAGCAGCTCATCCTCCTGGTAGGCCAGCCGGAAGGCCCATTCCAGGCGGCCGAGCGCCTCGTTCGGGTCGGCCGGCACGTACATGCCGGCCGTCATGCGCTCCCGCTGCTCGCCCGGCGTCAGCATGAGCTGAGCCACCTGGTGCCCCAGCTTATCTGAGGGCGGCGCACTCAGGCGATTTAGACGCGACCACCAGGCGACCGGCCCGCGCAGGAACCAGGTCAGACCAGGAATGCGCAGGTTGTCAAAAAGGCCATCGAAGGCCTGCTGCATGCGATAAAAGGCATACTGCATGGCCCAATCGAAGAACGGCCGGTCTTCCTTACGGCGACCCTCGGCCTCAAAGCGCCGCATGGTGGCTGCAGCCAGGTACATCCACGAGAAGATGTCGGCAAAGCGGCCCGTCAGCTTTTCTTTGCGCTTCAGGTTGCCGCCCAGCGCAGCCATAGCCAGATCAGCCAGGAAGGCAAACGAAGCCGAGGCCCAGGCCAGCTTCCGGGCATAGCGGGCGGCCGGACCCGAGACGCCCGTACTGGCCAGACGTCCGCGCGACAGGCTCAAAATCAGGGCCCGCGCACCGTTGCGCACCACCAACCCCACGTGTTTCCAGAAAGCGTCGTCGAATGCCCGCACATCACCGCGCTCCAACGCCGCGATCTCCTTGTAGGCATAGGGATGGCAGCGGATAGCTCCCTGGCCGAAAATCATCAGCGTACGCGTCAGAATGTTGGCACCCTCGACGGTGATGCCGATCGGCGCGGCGATGTAACCGTGGGCCAGCAAGTTACGCGGACCGCGCGAAATGCCATTGCCACCCAGGATGTCCATACCATCGTTGATGGCCTGTCGCCCCAGCTCGGTTGTATTGTACTTCATAATGGCCGAAACAACGGCTGGTTTGGCACCCCGGTCCAGGCCACCGCACGTGTAGACACGTCCGGCCTCAACCAGGTAGTTGAAGCCGCCGATGCGGGCCAGTGGTTCTTCGATGCCTTCAAACATGCCAATGGGCAACCCAAACTGGCGCCGCACGCGGGAATGCGCCGAGGCAACCCGATAAATCAGCTTCAGACCACCTGCCGACGAAGCCGGCAGCGAAATACCACGCCCAGCTGCCAGCGACTCCATGAGCATGCGCCAACCCTTGCCGGCCCATGCCGGTCCGCCAATGATCGCGTCGATAGGCACCACAACGTCGTGGCCTTCCACCGGACAGTTGTAGAAGGGCACGCCCAGTGGATCGTGCCGCATGCCCAGCTTGATGCCCGGCGTACCGGTTGGAATCAGCGCGCACGTAATGCCCAGATCTTCGCCCTTACCCAGCAGGTTGTCCGGATCCCGGAGCTTAAAAGCCAGCCCCAGCACCGTCGCAATGGCAGCCAGCGTGATGTAGCGCTTCTGGAAGTTCAGGCGGATGTAGAGCTTGCCATCCTCGCCCCGAAAGACAACACCGCTGGCCTGGATGGCACCGGCATCGGACCCGGCGCCCGGCTCGGTCAGCGCGAAGGCCGGGATCTCCTCGCCCCGGGCCAACCGGGGCAGGTAGTAGTCGCGTTGCTCTTGGGTGCCGTAGTGGATGAGCAACTCGGCCGGTCCCAGCGAGTTGGGCACCATCACTGTCGTGGCCAGGGGTCCGCAGCGCGAGGCGAGTTTCTGTACGACAGCGCTGTTGGCTAGCGCTGAAAAGCCCAGCCCGCCGTATTCCTTCGGAATGATGATGCCCAGAAAGCCCTTCTCCCTGATGAACTGCCACACCTCTGGCGGCAGGTCGCGCCGGTGCCAGACCTCCCAGTCGTTCACCATCCGGCAGAGGTCCTCAACGGGTCCTTCCAGAAAAGCTCGCTCCTCGTCGGTAAGCGACGGGTAGTCCGTCTCGCGAAGCAGCCGCTTGAAGTTTGGCTTACCGGCAAACAGCTCCCCTTCGACCCAGACGGTGCCGGCTTCGATGGCCGTGCGCTCGGTATCGGAGATCTTCGGCAGAAAGCCGGACGCCCGCATGAAGGCCATGAGGGGCCCGGAGACGAGCGTCCGCCGCAGCGGCTTCAGGTTGAAGACCACGGCCAGCACGCCGAAGACCACCCAGAGCCAGAGCGGCGCGCCCACCCCGTAGAGCACCACGGCTGCGGCCAGCGTCCAGAGCCCGAGTGGCGCGCCCGTGAACGCCAGGGCCAGCGCCACCACAAGCACGCCGAGCACGATCCAGCCGGCGCCTACAGGGTCCAGAAAGTGATAAAACGGCAGGTTCATGATCCCCTCCGTTGTATGGTTGGCGGTTATCACCTCAGCGTTGCAGGTTTTCAATGATGCCGGCGGCACCCATGCCACCGCCCACACACATCGTGCAGAGGCCGTAGCGGCCACCCCGCCGCCGCAGCTCGTACAGCAGCGTGGCGGTCAGTTTGGCCCCTGTGCAACCGAGCGGATGGCCCAACGCAATGGCACCGCCATTCACGTTTACCTTCTCCTCGTCGAACCCCACCTCCCGGATGACGGCCAGCGCCTGCGCAGCAAAGGCTTCGTTGAGTTCGATCAGGTCGATGTCTTCGAGGCGCAGCCCTGTCTGCTTGAGCACCTTACGAACGGCTTCAACGGGACCGATTCCCATGATCTCGGGCGGCACACCGGCCAGTGCAAAGCCGATAAGCCTGCCCATGGGCTCGACACCCAGCTCCCGCACCATGCGTTCGCTCATCACCACAGCGGCAGCCGCACCGTCCGATTTCTGCGAGGCATTGCCTGCCGTCACCGTCCCGTTTACCTTGAAGACAGGCCGCAGTGCGGCCAGCGCCTCCAGGCTTGTGTCACGACGCGGCCCTTCGTCTACGCGGAATTCCTTCTCAACCGTGCGCGTCTGGCCGTCTTCGTAGACCACCTCATGCACCTTGACCGGCACGATCTCTTCGTCAAACTTGCCCCTATCGATCGCCTCAATGGCCCGCTGGTGCGAGCGCAACGCAAAGCGGTCGGCCTCTTCCCGGGTGATGCCGTAGCGTTCAGCCACGTTTTCAGCGGTCAGACCCATCGACAGATACACGTCGATGTCGCGCGCAATCAGCTCGGGATCAGGTTGGAAGAAAAAGCCGGTCATAGGCACCTGGCTCATCGACTCGGTGCCGCCTGCCAAGATCACGTCGGCGTGTCCGGCCATGATGGCCTGCGTTGCCATGGCGATGGTCTGCAATCCCGACGAACAGAAGCGGTTGACGGTGGCGCCGGGCACGCTGTCGGGCAGGCCGGCCTTCTGGGCCACGATCCGGCCCATGTTCATGCCCTGGGGCCCTTCGGGAAAGGCGCACCCCATGATCACGTCGTCGATCAGTTCGGGCTCCAGCCCTTTCACGCGCCGGACGGCCTCACGCACGGCAATGGCGCCCAGTTCTTCGGGACGCACGTTGCGCAGCGATCCTTTGTCGGCCTTGCCGACGGCCGTGCGCACAATGCTGACGATGTATGCTCCGTTAGCCTGCATGGCGTTTGTCTTTTTTGGGTTTAGTTGCGTAGCGGTTTATTGGTCTGCAGCAAGTGCATGATGCGTTCCTGCGTTTTGGATTGTCCAAGCAGGTGCAGGAAAACCTCACGCTCGAGGGCCAGCAGGTAGTCTTCGGAAACCTCCTGGGGATGGGTCAGATTGCCGCCCGTCATCACGTAGGCAAGCTTCGAGGCCAGGTACTGATCGTATTCGGTGATGAAACCGCCTTTGCGGTACTGATCGACACCCACCATGAGCGCTGCGTAGCCCGGTTTGCCCAGTACTTTGATGCGGGTGGGCTTCGTCGGCGGTTGGTAGCCCTGCTCTGAAAGCCGGAGCACCTCCTGCTTAGCCACAAAAAGCCGCCGGTCTTCGTGCATGACAATGCGGGCGTGCGGCGGCAAGAAGCCCATGGCCTGCGCCTGACGAGCACTGGTGGCCACCTGCGCCATCGCGATGGTCTCGAAATACTTCTGAATCCAGGGCAGAATCTCGCTGGGATGACCGTGCGGCGCTTGCTCGGACGCCTTCACCACCAGTCGCGTCGTGCCTGTACCGGCCGGAATCAATCCTACGCCCAGTTCCACCAGACCCAGGTAGCTTTCGGCAGCGGCCACCGGGTTCGGGCAGGCCATTACCATCTCGCAGCCACCCCCCAGCGCCCGCTGATGCACGGCTACCACAACGGGCTTCGTGGCATAGCGAATGCGTTGCATCACTTCCTGGAATTTCTCCAGGAAGGTCTCCAGCAATTTGAACTCCTGCTGCGCCACGGCCATAACCGCCTCGCCCAGGTTGGCCCCCACCGAGAAGTGCCGCCCTTCGTTGCCGATAACCAGGCCCCGAATGTTCGGGTCGTTTTCAACTCGGTCGAGCACTTCCAGCAGCCCCTCCATCACCCATTGCCCCAGGGCGTTTGCCTTCGAGCGGAATTCGTAGAGCACCACGCCATCGCCCAGATCAAGCAGCCCAGCCTCGGCGTTTCGCCAGAGCGTACGCTTCGGGTCGGCTTTGATCAGAGCCAGCCGGATCTCGTCGGCCGGGATCGGATCGTCCACGTAGCGGCCCTCGATAGGGTGATAGACCTGCGGCCGGCCATCATCCTGACGATAAAAGGACGTGGCGCCTTTTGCCGGCATTTCCGCCACCCAGGCAGGCAGCGCATAGCCCAGCGTGCGGCAGCCATCAACCACTTGTTCGAACCCGATCGCGTCCCAGATCTCGAAGGGTCCCAGCTCCCAGCCAAACCCCCACCGGATGGCGCGGTCTACATTGGCTGGATTGTCCGTGATCTCCGGAATCCGACGGGCCGCATAGGCCAGCAGATCCAGCGTAGTGGTGCGGAAGAACTCGCCGACCCGTCCTTCATCGGCAAAGAGCACCCGCAGCCGCTCCTTCAGGTCCGGGATCGACTTAATGCGGTCCAGGTCGCCCAGGTTAAGTGGGCGCGGGGACTCGTACTGGCCGGATTCGGGATTGATCGACTTGATGACACCGTCCTCTTTCTTGTAAAAACCGGCCCCCGTTTTCTGGCCGAGCGCACCTTTTGCAACAAGCGTCTCCAGAATCTTCGGCGGCCTGAAAGCCTCCCGGCTCTCGTCGTTTGAGACCTTCTCGTACAGATTGCGGGCTACGTCGAGCATGACGTCCAGCCCCACCACATCGGCCGTGCGGAAGGTGGCCGACTTTGGCCGCCCTACGAGCGTGCCTGTGAGCGCGTCGATTTCTTCGATTGTGTAGCGTCCCTGCTCCAACAAGGCGATCACCCGCATCATGCCGTAGACACCGATGCGGTTGCCGATGAAATAGGGCACGTCATTGGCCACTACAATCCCCTTACCCAGGTAAAAGCGGCCGAACCAGGCCACGCGGGCCAGCACCTCGGGATCGGTGTCGGCCGTGGGGATCAGCTCAAGCAGCTTCAGGTAGCGGGGCGGGTTGAAAAAGTGCGTGCCCAGGAAGCGCCGCCGGAATGCCTCGGAACGTCCTTCGGCAATCTCCCGGATAGGCAGGCCGCTCGTGTTCGTCGAGATGATCGCATCCTCGCGGGCGAACTCCTCCACCCGCGCCATTACCTGGCGTTTGATGTCGAGCCGCTCGACGACGGCCTCGACAATCCAATCGGCTTCGGCCACCCGGTCGAAGTGCTCGTCGAAGTTGCCCAGCGTGATCCGTTGCTTTGCAACCTCGTCGAAGAACGGATCGGGCTTCATCTTGAGCGCTCGCTGAAATTGTTGCTCGACGATCGCGTTTTTGGGCCCCTCTTGGGGAGCGATGTCAAGCAGCAGTACCTCAAAGCCCGCATTGGCCAGGTGAGCGGCAATCTGCGCACCCATCGTACCGGCCCCCAGCACAGCCGCTTTTTGAAACGGCCGAAAATGCCAAGGCCGTAGCTCCAGCAGGTTCCGGGGAGTTACCGTGGTCGTTTCCATAATGCGCTTTTGTTGTTTTTATTCAGGGTTCACAAGTTGTTGCCCTTTGCGCTTCGGACTCGGCTTCGGCGCCCTCGTAGAGCGACCGGATCTGGTTCTCATATTTTTTGTAGAGCGCTGAGCGCCGCACTTTGAGCGTGGGCGTCAGCGTGCCTTCTGCGATAGAAAGCCGCTCAGGCACCAGCAAAAAGCGTTTGATCGTGGCCCAGGGGTCCATTCCCTCATTGGCCCGATCGACAATCTGCTGATAGGCTTGCAGGATCTTCGGCGCGCGCACCAGTTTTTCGAGCGGCTGGTTGGCGTCGAGCCCAAGCCGCCGCGCCAGCCGTCGAAGCGCTTCCTCCTCTGGGAAAATGAGTGCCGCGGTGAACTTGTAACCGGGTCCTACCACAAGCGCCTGCTCGACAAGCGGATCGGCCGTCAGGCGCTGCTCCAGCAGCTGGGGCATCACATACTTGCCTGTTGAAAGCTTGAACAGATCTTTTTTGCGGTCGGTGATGACGAGAAAACCCTCCTCGGTGAAATAACCGATGTCGCCCGTGTGGAACCACCCTTCCTCATCAATCACCTCCCGCGTGCGTTCCGGATCTTTGTAATAGCCCAGCATGACATGTGGGCCGCGCGTGAGGATTTCACCATCCTCGGTGATCTTTACTTCCACACCGGGGATGGGCACGCCCACCGTCCCGGCCCGGTTCAGTTCGGGGCGATTGTAGGTGATGACCGGACTTGTTTCGGTTAGGCCGTAGCCTTGGAGGATCGGGAGGCCAGCCGCTGCAAAGATGTTGGCCAATTCGGCCGAAAGGGCCGCTCCGCCCGCGATGATAAAGGCGATGCCTCCGCCCATAGCCTCTCGCCACTTACGATAGACCAGTCGGTCGGCTATGGCCAGCTGCAACCGGTAGAAGCCTTGCGGCGTGCGCCCCAGTTCATAGCGCCGGGACAGCTCCAGCGCCCAACGGAAGATTCGTCCCTTCAGGCCGGGCATGGTGGCAGCCCGCTCCACCAGCGCGCCGTAGATCTTCTCGAGCACACGTGGCACCGTGGCGAACGTCGTGGGCCGCACCTGCCGCAGCGCATCCCGGAGCGCATCGGGCGTCGTGAAATAGACGCTGGTGGCGTAGTACAGGTAGCCGTAGAAGAGCGTCCGGGCGAAAATGTGCGTCAGTGGCAGGAACGACAGGGCCACTTCACCGTCCGGCCCCGGCCGGTAGTGCTTAATTCCACTAAAGGACGTAAGTGCATTGAATGAAATGTTCTCATGCGAGAGCATCACGCCCTTGGGATGCCCCGTCGTGCCACTTGTGTAGATGATGGTGGCCAGGTCGCCCGGACGAATCTGCGCCCGCAGGCGCGCAATGGCCTCCGGATCGGCCGTTCGGCGCTGCCGTCCCTCCTCCAGCAATTGGGTAAAGGTGTAGAGCGGCCGCCCTTCCACCCGATCTGTGTCCAGTCCGGTCTCATCGGCCACCACGACGAACTGCACCCTGGGCAGGTCGCGCAGGAGCGGCGCAATACGTTCGAGCAGCGCTCGGTTTGAGACGACGAGCGCCCGGGCCTCGGCGTGCTCGATGACGTAGTGAATCGACTCGGGCGCGTGCGTCAGGTAGATGGGCACGTCGATCAGGCCGCCGATCAGGCAGGCCATGTCGGCCAGACAGAAGTAGGCGTCGCTTTCCATGTAGAAGGCCACATGGGCGCCCCGCTCCAGTCCCATCGCGTGCAGGCCCAGCGCCAGCACCTCGGCCTGCTCGGCAAACTCGTGCAGCGAGATGGAGGTCCAGCGCCCCGGCCCGGCCGGTTGATTCAGAAAGGCCGGATTCTCGTAGCGCGCCAGCGCTTCGTAGAGCACGTCCGGAAGCGTCTTACCGAGCACCGGGGTGCCCGTATGGGGTGGTGCCGTGTAGATGCGTTCGCCCATGGTTGTCCACAAAAAAGCGCTTTCCCTCTGTGTTATTTTGCAACCATCTGCGGCAGGGCGTCAGAAGCCAGCACCCCGCGCAGCAGCGTCCGAATGGTCGTGTCGACAAAGCTCTCTGGATCGATCCGCACGTCCACACGGCGGGCCAGCAACAGCGCCACCGCTCCATGCAAGGCTGCCCAGGCAGCGCTGGCCGTTACGCGCGGATCCTCGACGGCAAACATGCCCATCCGACGGCCCTCTTCCAGCGCCTGGATGGAAAACTCCAGGCATCGGCGCGCCCGGCGATACTTTTCCGGCGGGTATCGCTCCATGCGCTCCGGGTGCAGCATGAACATGATCTCGTAATACTCCGGATTGCGCAATCCGAAGGCCACGTAGCGCCGCCAGAGCGCCTCCAGTCGGGCCACCGGATCGGCGTGGCGGGCTGTCTCTTCCCGCAGTTCCTCATAAAGCAATCCAAAGCCTTCGTCGATTAAGGTGTGCACCAGCGCATCTTTGTTATGGAAGTACAGGTAGATAGCTGTCGGGCTGCAGCCAATCGCCCGGGCAATTTTGCGCATAGAGAGACTTGCATAGCCCTCGGCTACCAGCAGGTGGCGCGTAGCATCAAGAATACGCCGCCGCAGCGTGCCGTCCGATCCAGCTTCCATCATGGCTCTGCGCACTGGTTAACACTGTTAAGTTAAACAAAAGATGCATTCGATGTCAAGTTTTTTCGAACACGGTTAGGCTGGAGCGATTGTCACCACTGCAACAATTCCAGAAAAAAAACCGGCGCGGCCCTTTTCGGAACCGCGCCGGCTGCCCCACCATGTGTGATCGAGACTTGCGGGGACGTGCCACAAGCGCAAGTCTCCCGGACTTGCCTTTGTTTTTGTAGACACCTTTTTAAGGCTGTTGTAACCTCAGGGACAACGTATTTTTATCGCGTCAACAAAAAGCCCTGCCCAAACGGGCAGGGCCTGCCTGCACGTATCGTGTGTAAAAGCTGCGTTTAGCTTGAAAAGCGTCGGGGCGAGGCAAAGTCGCGTAGAAATTCGACCAGGAGCCGCACGCCAAAGCCCGTGCCGCCCTTTGGACGATAGGGCTTCGGTTCTTTCAGGAAGGCCGGTCCGGCCATGTCGATATGGATCCAGGGGTAATCGACAAAATGTTCCAGAAATTTAGCTGCTGTGATGGAGCCGGCCTCTCGACCACCGATGTTTTTCAAGTCGGCTACGTCGCTTTCCAGCAATTTGGCGTACTCGTCGTACATAGGTAGCGGGTGGACTCGATCGCCGCTACGCTCTCCGGCTGCCACGATGGCCTGCAGGCGCTCTTCGGCGCCCTCCACGTTGTTGGTCATAACGGCGGCCGCTTCAGTGCCCAGGGCAATAATCTGGGCGCCGGTTAGCGTCGCCAGGTCGATGACCAGCATCGGCCGATAGGTGCGGGCGTATGAGAGCGCGTCGGCCAGAATCAGGCGCCCCTCGGCGTCGGTGTTGAGCACCTCGACCGTCTTGCCCGAATGCATGCGGATGACTTCGCCGGGCACGTAGGCATTCTCACCAGGACGGTTGTCGGTGGCTGGGATCAATCCCACCACGTAAAGCGGAATCTTCAGCCGGACCAACGCTTCCATGGCGCCTACGACGGCCGCCGCACCGGCCATGTCGGACTTCATGTAGTCCATGCTGTCCTTGGTGGGCTTGAGCGACAGTCCGCCCGTGTCGAAGACTACGCCTTTGCCCACCAGCACGACTGGCCGCTCGTTGAGGGCGTTTTCCGGATGCCAGGTGAGCACTGTGAAGGTGGGGGGCTCCGGGCTACCCCGGTTGACGGCCAACAGCCCGCCCATACCTTCTTCTTCGATCAGCGCCTTGTCCCACACATCGGCCTCGTAGCCGTACTTTTTGGCCGACTGCTCAATCAGGCGGGCGAACTTAGTGGGCGTCTTTTCATCGGGGGAAAGGTTGACCAGATCGCGCGCCGTCATTACGCTTTCGGCAATGATGCGGCCACGTTCAGCGCCCCGCCGGCTGGTTTTTTCGTCTTCACCCGTTTCATGGATCACGAGCCGCTCGATCTCGCGCAGCTCGCTTGTGTCCGTCTTGTACCGTGTAAAGCGGTAGGCAGCCAGTATGAAGCCCTCGACGAGTGCCTGGCTGGCCGACTCGGGGTCGATCGAGGTCTGGGGCCGTACGATGGCAGCGGTAACGATTTTGCGTTCGCGAGCCAGGTCGGCGCCGCGGGCGGCCACCCGCCGGAGGCGTTCCAGGTCGATACGATCGGCTGGTCCCATCCCCAGCAACGCCAGGCGTCGGGCCCGACCACTTTCCGGATAGAGCCAGATCAGTTCGTCCGGCGCACCGGTAAAGTCGGCCGCAGCGCGCCGGACGATTTCGCCAAACTGCTCGCTCAGAGCCTTGAGGGTTGCTTCGACAGCCCCTTCAGCAACAGGCACCAGGAGCAGATCGATATCCAGTTCGTCCAGCGGGATTGTAGTGACCGAGACTTTCATAACGCTGTAGAGGATGCTTGCGACTTCTGATGCAGGAGTGCTGAAAGATACGACGCATCTTCCGACGAAAGGGTATCCGAGGGCGTGGTCTCGAGTTGTGGTAGGTAGCGCGGGGCAACTGCCAGGACGGTATCGACCAGCGCATCGAGGGCGGCGTTCTCCACGAACGCCCCGGCCGCATTTCGATGACCACCTCCACCGAACGTCCGTGCCCACTCGTTCACGTGGTAGTCGCCCTTCGATCGAAAGCTGATTTTGACTCCTTTTTCGATCTCGGTGAACAGCAGGGCCACCTGCACCCCCCGAATCGACAGCAGGTGGTTGATAAAGCCCTCAGTGTCCTCGGTAGAAGCGCCGGTTTTGTTGAGCATGCGGCGTGAGAGTACCATGTAGGCGACTTTGCCGTCGTAGCGAAGCTGCAGGTTGCGCAGGGCCAACCCCAGCAGACGCATACTTTCGGGCGTGCGGGTGTCGAAAATCGCGCTGTGGATCGCTTCGGTGCTGAGGCGTCCCCGCTCCAGCAGGTCGGCCGCAATCCGATGGACCGTTGGCGTGACCGTATTGAAACGAAACGAGCCGGTGTCGGTCATGATGGCCACGTACAGCGCGGTGGCCAGCTCATGGTCAATAAGGTTTGGATCGACGGCGCAGACCAGCTCGTAGACCAACTCGCCGGTCGACGAGGCCGTGTCGCGCACGTACTGGAGATCGAACCAGTCTTCTGGTGCCGTGTGGTGGTCGATAAGCAGTTTGCGGGCACGGCTGGATTCGACGGCCGGCGCCAGGTCACCCAGCCGGTCCAGCGCGTTGGTGTCGAGCACGCAGATGACCTCGGCTTGGTCGATCCGTTCACGCTGGACCAGCGCTCCGTTGAACACCTCCGCCTGCTCCATGCCTGGCATCCAGATTAGGTTCGAGGGCGGCGGGTCGCTGTTGATCAGATACACCTCGCGCCCCATCTTCTGCAGTAGCCGTCCCAGGGCCAGTTGCGAGCCCAGCGCGTCGCCGTCGGGCTTGATGTGCGTCGTCAGCACGAAACGTTGATGTCGGCGAAAACAGTTCAGAACGGCCCTGCGGGTAGACATACGGACTCCGGCTTGGTCTGCCAAAAAGCCTATCCTTAACGCCCAAGGGCCCTTCATGTTCGGCGCATTTCCGGGAGCATGCGCAGCACCGACTCGATTTCCATGCGGAACTGCGCAGTGGCCGCCTGGGGATCCGGTGCGGTCGTGATGGCCGTCATCACGGCCACCCCATAGGCACCGGCTTCCAGCACCGATCGCACGCGCTGCACGGTGATGCCCGCGATCGCAATTACAGGGATAGGAACGGCCTCACAGACCTGCCGCAGCCCTTCGATGCCCTTCACCGAGGCTGGATTGGCTTTCGAGGACGTAGGGAAAACAGGTCCAAAACCAATGTAATCGGCGCCGGCCTGCCAGGCTTCTACCGCTTGCTCGACCGTGGTAGCCGTGGCACCGATGATGAAGTGCGGCCCCAGGATACGTCGGGCTTCGACGACAGGGAAATCTTCCTGTCCCAGGTGGACGCCGTCAGCTTCTACGGCCAGCGCAATGTCGAGGTGATCGTCAATGATCAGGGGTACGCCGGCCTCCCGGCATACGGCTGCCGTGCGTCGGGCTTCATAGAGTTTGTGGCGGATGCCGCCGAACTTCTGGCGAAACTGCACGGTATCGGCCCCACCCGCAATTACCAGGCGGGCCAACTCAGCCTGGCCATAGCGCTGCTGAAAGTAGAAGTCTGTAAGCACGTGTAGCCGTCCGATTGATTTCTTGCCCATCATGCAACGCATCAGTTATTTGTGCTGGATCGCCGAAACTGACCGGGCTTTACTTTTTAACAACCCGGCGTTCCATTGCAGCATAAATTATGGCAAAGCAGCGCAGGCTATGCTACGCAAAAAATCAACCGACGACAAGGCGCGCGCCTTTCAGTTTCTTCGAATGAATGCGCGTGAGCAGAAGCCGCGCACGCGCGGCCTGACCGAAATCCGTGGCCCCTACTATTCGGTGATGGGCCCCAGCTATTTGAAAGACGTGCTGGAGACGATGGGCGCCTACATCGATTCGCTCAAATTTGCAGGCGGCTCGTTCACGCTGATGCCGCGCCGGGTGCTCCGCGAAATCATCGATCTCTGCCATCAGCATGACGTGCTGGTTTCTACAGGGGGCTTCATCGAATATGTGGTGACCCAGGGACCCGAGGCCGTCCACCGCTACATCCAGGAGTGTAGGGATTTGGGGTTCGACATCATCGAGATCTCTACGGGCTTTATCACCATTCCGCCCGACGACTGGCTGCGCCTGATCGAAGCCGTGCAGAAGGCCGGGCTAAAGGCCAAACCCGAAGTGGGGATTCAATTCGGCGCGGGGGGCGATACGCCTGCCGAACTACTCGAAGCCGAGGGCTTGCAGGATCCAGCCTGGGCCATTCAACTGGCACGTCGCTTCCTGAAAGCCGGCGCCTACATGATCATGGTAGAGTCGGAGGGGATTACCGAGAACGTTAAGACCTGGCGCACGGACGTCGTGGCCCGCTTCATCAATGAACTGGGTCTAGAAAAACTCATGTTCGAAGCGGCCGACTCGCGCGTATTCGCCTGGTACATTAAGCACTACGGCCCCGAGGTCAACCTGTTTGTGGACCACAGCCAGATCGTCCAACTGGAATGCCTGCGCAGTGGAATCTGGGGCACGCAGAACCTCTTCGGCCGGGTGCACACCTTCAAGGAATAGGAACAATTGGCTGAACCAGAATTGCAGGGGCCGCAATGCCCCTGCGTCATACTTTTCGGTAACTGCAGGCCAATTCTTTCTGCGTATTTCTCTGAAGCAACCGATCTTTTCGCAGGATTTCATGAAGATGCGCAACCCATCTTTTGGATTTGTATCTTTAGCCCGGTTTATGTAGCAATGGTCCGTATCTTGTCGGACGCTTAAGCTCTGGAAGCTCCTTGAACGTCCCTGTCCAGCACGTTGCATTGGAGATCATGCATCAGAAACGTCAGCGTCGGCTCATGCTGGCCGGAGCGATTCTCTGGCTGGGCCTATGGCTTCTGCCTTTTACCATCCATGCACAGGAGATCCCCCAGTCTGTCCAGGAGGAAATACGGCGGCGGGGAATGACCGTTGAGGAAGCCCGGCGAGAAGCCGAGCGGCTGGGCATCGATTTGTCAAATCCGGAACAGGCTGCGCAGCGGGCCCGTGAGCTGGGCATTCCTGAAAGTCAGATTCAGGCCATGCTGCGGGTCGTCGAGCAGGAAAAAACACAGCAGCTTCCTCGCCTCCTCAGGCCTGGCGTCTATCCGGTGAGCTTTCAGGACACGCTGGCGCTCGATACGCTGCATGCGCTGGTTGACTCGCTTCAGCTGCAACGCGATTCACTCCGCCAACGAAAAGCGCAGGCTCCTTCTGATTCGCTACCCTACTTCGGCTATGATATTTTCGAAAACATCCCGGACGCCTTTAAACCCAACCAACTGGGACCGGTCGATGATCAGTATCTGGTAGGACCCGGCGACCAGCTGCGGCTGATGGTCTGGGGTGCCACAGAGTTCGCCTACGACCTGACCGTCGACCGCGAAGGCCGTATCTTCGTGCCCAATGTCGGACAGTTTACGGTGGCTGGCAAGCGACTTGAGGTACTGCGCGAGGAACTCAAACGCTGGCTGGCCCGCAGCTATGCCGGACTGCTGGAGGATCCGCCCACGGTCTTCATGGACCTGACCGTCGCGCGCTTGCAACCGGTCTATATCTATGCGCTGGGCGAAGTCAAGCAGCCCGGTGGCTACGTGATTCCCAGTCAGTCAACAGTCTTCCAGGCACTCTATGCCGTCGGGGGGCCGAAGCTCAGCGGTTCGCTTCGCGACGTGCGCGTGGTGCGCAATGGGCAGGTGCTGGCCCGCGTAGACCTCTACGACTATCTGTTGCGCGGCGAGGGACGCGAAGACGTGCGGCTGCAGAACAACGACCAGCTCTTCGTGCCGCCCCGTGGCAAAACGGTGGCTATCCGGGGACAGGTGCGCCGTCCCGCCATCTACGAACTGAAAGAAAACGAGGGCTTGCGTGAGCTCATTCAGTTTGCTGCCGGACTCAAACCCGAGGCGTTCACCCGGTACGTTCGCATCGAACGCATCATCCCCTTCGAGCAACGACAGGATCCTTCGGTGGTGCGCGAGGTGATCACCGTGCCGCTCGCCGGGGTGCTGGACGGCTCGCGACAGGTGCCGCTCTACGACGGCGACCGCGTCGAGGTGCTCTCGGTGCTCGACGTGAGCCGCAACGGGGTCTACATCAGCGGAGCCGTCGTGCACCCGGGTCTTTACGAAATCACCACGCAGGTGCGCACGATTCGCGACCTGATCGAACGGGCCGGCGGCGTGACCAGCGACGTCTACGAAGGCCGCGTCCAGCTCCTTCGCTTCAAGGAGAACCCGGCCGAACGACCGCCTTCGGTCTTTCGGCCCAATCTGGGACAGGAAATTCTTGCAGATACCACCGACTCGCTGGCCCTCATCGAAACGATGCGGGCATTCGACCTGTCGCGCATTCTGCTGGGGGATCCGGAGCACAACCTGACGCTGCAGCCGGGTGACCGCATCCGGGTCTATTCAGAACTGGAGCTAAATGCGCCGCGCACGGTCGAAATCGCCGGCAAAGTGCGCAATCCCGGCGCCTACGCTTGGCGCGACAGCATGACGGTCTACGACCTGCTCTTCCTTGGTGGTGGACTTTTCGACGAGGAATTTCGCAAGGAAGTCTATCTGGAGCGGGCCGACCTGATTCGCAAAGCCGAGCATGGTACAGAAGAAATCATCATTCCGTTCAATCTGGCCGAAGCACTGCGGAACGAGGGAGCCGGACGCGCCCTGCTGCAGCCGGGTGATCGCATCCGCGTTTATCCGGTCGATGTGCAGGAGATCCGGGAGAAGTTCGTCACGATCAGCGGTGCCGTCAAAAATCCGGGACAGTACCGCTGGCAGGAAAACATGACGCTGGAGGACCTGATCCTGCGCGCCGGTGGCTTTACGGAAGACGCGCTGCTGGACTGGGCCGAAGTGACGCGTCTGCCCAAAGGGGCCGATCCGGTACAGTTCGAGCAGCTTGCCGTGCGTATTCAGGTGCCTATGGCCGAGGATATCAATGACGTGGAGGCTGTATCGTTTGCACTGGATGATACAGCGCAGGCGCTACGTGGAGCGCGGACGTTCCGGTTGCAGCACCGCGATCGCGTCTACATCCGCAGCAATCCGACCTTCCGGCCGCAGCAGACCGTAACCGTCTCGGGCGAAGTCTGGTATCCGGGCTCCTATACCATCCTGCGGCAAAACGAGACGCTGGCCGACGTGCTGGAACGGGCCGGCGGCATACGGCCTACAGGCTATCTGAAAGGAGCCCGGCTGATCCGGGGCGATCTGCCTGTGGTGATCGATATGGAGCGGGCACTTCGGCGAGATCCGCGCCATAATGTGGTGCTGCTGCCGGGGGATGAAATCCGCGTGCCCCCCCACCCTGGCACCGTTGTGGTCCGTGGCAATGTACGACGGCCAGGACTGGTAAAGTACGTGCCCGGCCAACGTGTGGGCTACTACATCGAACGAGCGGGTGGCTTGGATGAAGACCCGAAAGTTATCCTGGTCACGCAGGCCGACGGCGGGAGCTATCCGGTCCATCTGGGCCTCAGGGGCTGGTTCCAGCGTGATCCGGTGGTCGACGAAGGGGCTATCATCGAGGTCGTACGCAAACCACCTGAAGAAAAGCGCCAGGTGACGTTCGACATTGGCAAGACCCTGACCGACATTGCCTCGATTGCTGCCAGCACGCTCACCATCATCGTGCTGGCCCGCCAGCTGTAGGTGCCTGTTCCGGTCTGACACTTGTCAGGCAGTAGGAGATGGCATACTTTCCGCGGCATAAGGGGCTGTTGGCCCCCTTTTGTTTTTAGACTGGCAATCTCTGCATTCAGACAGGTGCGGCTGTGAGCCCAAAGCCTGAACCGTACTTGCATTCCCGGTCTGCGCGCAATTCGCTGCCGACAACCTGTGTCCCGGCCAGCGGTATAATGTTCGCGTCAGCATGGAAGGGTAGCCCCGATGCAGTCCGCTCCTTCTGTTTCTGTTATCATTGTTTCTTGGAACGCGCGGCATTTGCTGGAGCGATGCCTACCGTCCGTGGTGGCCACTGCCTACCCGAATCTGGAGATCATTCTGGCAGACAATGGCTCTACGGACGACTCGGCCGCATGGGTGTCCGCTACGTTTCCGACGGTCAGGATCATCCGACACCCAGAAAACTGGGCCTTCTGCCGGGGCAACAACGCGGCGATTCCGCACGCCCGGGGTCGGTACGTCATGCTGCTCAACAACGACGTGGAGGTGCCGCCTGACTGGCTCTGGCCCCTGGTGCGCCGCATGGAATCCGACCCGACAATCGGTGCCGTGCAGCCCAAGCTGCGCCAGTATCACCAGCGCACTCACTTCGAGTATGCTGGCGCGGCCGGCGGCTTTCTGGACCGCTATGGTTATCCGTTCACACGTGGCCGCATTTTTGACACCGTCGAGCCGGACGAAGGGCAGTATGACGATCCGGGGCCGATCTTCTGGGCCACCGGCGCCGCTATCATGCTCCGCCAGGAAGCACTGGACCGCGTGGGATTGCTCGACGAACACTTTGTGCTGCACATGGAAGAGATCGACCTGTGCTGGCGCCTCCAACGGGCTGGCTATCGCGTCGAGCTGGTACCGGAAAGCGTGGTTTATCACCTGGGCGGTAGCTCCCTTCCCCGCCATGATCCTCGCAAGACGTACTACAATTTCCGAAACAGCCTGCTGCTGCTGTATAAAAACCTCCCTCCAGCGGCGTGGCGACGTGTGTTTCCTGTGCGCGCAGTACTCGACGGACTGGCGTTTCTGCGCTTTGTGTTGCTGAGCAAATGGGGCGATGCGGCGGCCGTTGTACGGGCCTATCGGGATGCCCACCGCATGCGCCACCTCTACCGAGGTCAACGTCCGATGAACGGCGAAGCTGTCGTGCTTCCTCCCTATCGGGGCAGTATTGCGCTGGATTACTTCCTGTTTCGACGCAGGCGTTTTCGTGAGTTGCCTGCGCGACGTTTTCTCAATTCATGGAGACAGGCGTAAACCGACGACGCGACGCCCACTGCTCGTACTGTACGGCAAAGGCTACGGCAACCAGCACCAGCACCATCCCCACGGCCGAGAGACCGGGCGGCACTTCTCCAAACAGCAGATAAGCCAGCAATGAGGCTCCGACCGGCTCCAGCAGTGAAAGCAAGCCCAGCCAAGCGGCCGGAATGTACTTCACGCTGTAGTTGAAGGACCCGTGTCCGAGAATCTGCGGCCCCAGCGCCATCAGCGCACAGAGCACATAAAAACGAAGGCTATAGCCCCAGAGTGGCACGCCCAGCAGCAGCGCTGGCACAAAAGCTGTCAGCGCCGCTGCCAGGTACAGGGGGAAGACGTAGGCCAGCCAGGAGACGCGCTGTCGGACGACCCGGCCGATAAGCAGATACAGGCTGACCAGCAGCGCACCGACAAGTGCCAGCGCATTGCCTAGCAGCGGCTGCGGACCGGTCTCTAGGCCGGTATGATCGCCCCAGCCGATGAGTGCAGCACCCAAAACAGCCAGCCCGATGGAGGCCACCACAGGCAGGGCCAAGCGCTCCCCAAGCCACCAGAACCCTAGCGCGGCCAGGAAGACCGGACTCAGACACACCAGCACCGAGGCACTTGCCACCGAGGTATAAAACAGCGAAAGAATCCAGACCACAAAGTGTAGCCCCAGAAAAATACCAGCCAGTAGCGTTAGCCCTGCTTCCCGACGGGCGAGACGATTGGCGCGAAGTTGGGGCACGGCAAGTGGCGCCAGCATAACGATAGCCAGCAACGTCCGCCAGAAGGCTATTGCCAGTCCAGGGGCTTCCGCTCCGGCCCATCGCACCAGAATCGGACTGGCCGAGAAGCTCAGCAGCCCCAGGACCAGCATGGGATAGACGCGCAGCGGAATCTGCCGGCCAATCATGCAGCGCCCTGTCCGCTTAGCGTAGCCGATCCATTGAGCGAATCAGCGCAATATCCTGTTCGATACCCCGACGCGCCAGCCAGAGTAGCAGATAAGCCAGCACCGGCAGGCTGATCCAGAGCAGCCGGTTCCACAGGATCCCGCTCTCCGATCGCACGCCCAGCATACCCCCCAGATACAGCCCGCCCAGGTATACCACAGCCATCAACAGCACGCCCACTTGCTCAAGGACGACCAGCGTTCGCTGCCGCTCCCGTTGGCGATACTGAAAGATGATCACCACTGCGCCGATTGCCAGCAGCACAGACAGCCCACGGGCAACCGGTCCAATCCAGGCGTGCGGCGCCGACTCCAACAGCTGCCAAGGCGCAGGCGCCAATCCAAGCCAGAACAGTGCCAGCCCTGCCAGCAGGAGATAAACTGATTGAATGCGCTGAATCATAAGCCCGGCTATGCATAGAAAAGCCCCGCCGAAGCAGGGCTTTTTCGAATCACACACGCACGTATCAACTACGACGCGGGCGCCTCAGGACGCGCCGAGTAGTTAATTCGAAGCGTTCCTGCCTCCCGAAGCTCCTGCTGCACGTCGTAGACTAGCTTCATTCTGGCATCCTGATCGATGCGCAGCGACACGATCAGCTTGGGCTGCTCCAGCAGCTTATTATACATGATCGTGCGAATCAGCGTAAGGTCATCGATCAACGCGTCATCGATCTGGACACGTGTTTCACCTAACCGTCCATCGGTTTTTTTGTGCGGACCGATATAGATGTAAGACAGCAGGCGTTTCTGGTCGATCTTGGTCAACGCCTCCGCCCGCGGCAATAGCGTCCGGACCTGTATCGTGGTTTCTCGGAGCACTGTGCTGACCATGAAGAAGATCAGCAGCATGAAAATAATATCCGGGAGCGAGGCAGTAGGGATTGCCTGCTTGGTTTCCGCTTTCTTTTTAAAATGCTGCGAAGCCATCGTTTACAGCGAATGCTTAGCAATCAGGCTCTGCTACCGAAATCTGGGCCGGAATGATTTCGCGAACTTTATTCTCCTCATCCGTTCCCAGGGTGGCCCGGTAGGCGTTGTAATTGGGGTAGCCCAGTTTCCGCGCTTCAGCGTCCCAGAGCTCGAAGTAAGCCATCCAGACTTCATCGAGCACCTGGATATACGTGTTGTAAGCAGTCTCGCAGTCCGTCTTGATCGACACAACAGCCTTCTGCGGACTTTCGGCGTAATTGGGATCCTCGCCGTTGTTGTTAATGTGCTTTTTGACCTCCTCGCGGATCTGCTGAATCGAAGCCAGTTTATCTTCGATCAGTACCTGGCCCTGAGCATTGACCAGGATTTTGAGCATATTGCGCTCCCGTACCGGCGGCGGTTCCTGGTCTTCTTCCAGCTTGGGCGGCAGCGTCATACCGATGCCCGTGTCCACGTCGATGGTCGTGGTCACCAGGAAAAAGATCAGCAGCAGGAACGCAATGTCGGCCATCGAAGCCGTGGGAATTTCGGCCTCCTGGCGCTTTTTCTTTTTCAGCAGCCCGGCCATAATCTTGGTTCGATTTAAAAGCTGAACATGTTCCGCAGCCCCGAGAGCAACAGGGCAATGGCGGTCAACACAAACATTACGAGTACGGTAATTACGCCGGCCTGCGCCCAGCTATCCACCGTGAACCCCAGCACTACCATAAGCAGCACGGGCAATACGACAATCAGCATCGATATCGGGCTGATCTTTCCGTAGGTCAGGTTGCGCAGGCCAAAAATTACCTGGGCTACCAGCCCCAATCCCAGCAGGATCAAAGCTGCCCAGATGGCCAGAGGAACGATGCCTTCCATATTTTGCAGTTTGCTTTTTCCTTGAAAAAGTTCCGTGCAAGCTTTACGACTGCTTGGGCGCTTCTGCCTTCTCGGCCGCGGTCAGCGGACGTCCGGCCTGCATCAGCACCAGCGAGTCAATCAGCTCGATCGATGCCTCCTCCATGTCCACCACAATTCGGTCGATCTTAGAAACTGCGTAGTTGTAGAAGAACTGCAGGATAATGGCCGTAATCAGACCGAAGACCGTGGTAAGCAGGGCCACCTTGATACCACCGGCTACCAGGCTGGGCGAAATGTCGCCGGCCTGCTCGATAGCATCGAAGGCCTGCACCATGCCGACGACCGTACCGAGGAAGCCGAACATCGGGGCCAGCGAGATGAACAGCGACAGCCACACCAGTCCGCGTTCCAAAAAGCTCATCTCGATCGAACCGTAGGACACGATTGCCTTCTCGACCGCCTCGATGCCTTCGTCGGCCCGCAGCAATCCAGCCTGGAAGACCGAAGCCACTGGTCCGCGCGTCTTAGCACAGACTTCCTCAGCCGCCTGAACGCCGCCCTCCTCCAGTGCTTTCTTTACCTGCAGAATGAACTTGCGCGTGTTGATGTCGGCCAGATTCAGCGTGATGATACGCTCGAAGGCAATGGCCAGACCGATAATGAGCGAAATCAAGACCGGCCACATGAATTCGCCGCCTTCATTGAAGCGCTGGACCAGGACATTAATGAAGCCTTCTTCTCCGGCGGCAGCCTGAGGCAACATCAGCAGCAGGCTCAGCAGTTCCATGGACGGTTTCCTCCTTCTGGTTGGTGCTACTTTTTCATGTAAGCGTTGCCGGAAATGCTCACCTCCGGCATGCAACCCGGCCCATATTACCGAATTTCTTTCGCAGAGTCAATCCCGGCCTTTTCGTAAACGTTCCCGGTAACGCGGCAACAGTTTCCTTGGCCGGCTTTCACAGCCGCAGCGTCTCCTGCAGTCTCGTTTCTACCATGAAAGGCTTTTAGACCGAACAGCCGCATAGCCAATTGTGCTTTCAACAACGCGCCCAGCGCTAACCAGCCAGCGGCCTTCGGTAAAACGCAGCGCGATCAATTCTTCAATTTCCGCATCAAAGCGCAACCCATTTTCTTCCCCAAAACCGCAAAAAGCTTGTTGTATGGCTGAATCCGTTCGATAACCTTTCACAAAAGTTTCTTCGGGATACGCCTCCCCGCACACGAAGTTCGGCGCCGTGCCGGTCAAACCAGCGCCAGGCAAAATGCTGATCAAGGTTGCGCCGAGAAACGGCCAGTACCAGCAGCAAGGCGTGTCGGGGCAGCATGCTACTATCGGTGTAGTAGCGCAACAGGTCAGGCACTGCTCAGAATGGGTAAGGCCAGAATCAACGCACAAATGAATGCGCAGCGTTTCGGATGGCTAACACGGAGGCTCTTACCCAACCCCACCTGATCGGATCCGTTTTTCTTTTGTCCCAACCCGCCGTAATTTGTGGGCGCAGGTACTTTCCATGCCCATGGAGAACCAAGACGTTGCCCGCTTGCTGCGCGAGACGGCCCGCCTGCTGGAGCTTCGTGGCGAAAATCCGTTCCGCGTGCGGGCCTACGAGCAGGCAGCCGAGGCCATCGAGCAACTGGACGAACCCGTGGCCGAGCGGGTGCGGCAGGGTACGCTCACCAAAGCGCCCGGCATCGGCCGCGGCCTGGCAGCCCAGATCCAGGAACTGGTCGAGCGTGGCACTTCGGAAGTGCTGGAGCACCTTCGCAAGGAGCTACCGCCGGGGCTTCCGGAGCTGCTCATGTTGAAAGGCCTGGGTCCTCAGCGTGTGCGTCAACTCTGGCAGACGCTGGGTATTGCTTCGCTGGACGAACTGGAGGCCGCGCTTCGCGACAACCGTCTGCATCAGCTTAAGGGTTTCGGGCCCCGTCTGCGCGATCAGTTGCTACACGAACTGACGCTGCGTCGACGCTACCGCACCCTTCGGCTGCTGGCACAGATACTGCCCGAAGCCGAGGCGCTCCAAAAACGGCTCCGACAGCGGCCTGGCGTAGTACGCGTCGAGCTGGCAGGGGCCGTCCGGCGCCGGATGGAGGTAGTGGATTGTGTGGAACTGGTCGTGGCCGGCACGCCAGAAGCTGTACAGCAGGCGCTTCCACAGCTCCGACAACAGCCTGGCCTCCACGGCGAAATGCTGCTCGAAGGGGCGCTGCCGGACGGGTTTCCCATTCGGCTGGCACTGACTACACCGGATGCCTTTGGCACCGTGCTCTGGTGGTACACCGGCTCAGAAGCTCACTGTCAGGCGTTCATCCGCATCTATGGGGCCCCGGAGCCCTGTCCGGAGGAAGCCACTGTTTACGAACGGGTGGGGCTGCCCTTCATCCCTCCCGAATTGCGCGAAAACCATGGCGAACTGGAAGCAGCGGCCCACCACGCGCTCCCCACGTTGATCAAGCTGGAAGACATCCAAGGCGTGCTGCATAACCATTCCACCTACAGCGATGGCCGCCATACCCTCTACGAAATGGCCGAGGCTGCCTGCAATCGGGGCTATCGCTACTTCGGAACAGGGGATCATAGCCAGTCGCTTATCATAGCGCGTGGTCTCTCGATCGCTGAAGTGCATCGCCAGCAAAAAGAAATTCGGGCGCTGAACGAACAGTTCGCCACGCGGAATTTTCGTATCCTGAGCGGGACCGAGTGTGACATCCTGCCCGACGGATCGCTGGATTACCCCGACGATGTGCTGGCAAGCTTCGATTATGTGGTGGTCAGCGTGCACACCCGGTTGGAGATGGACGAAAAAATGGCAACCGAGCGCATTCTGCGGGCCCTGAGCAATCGGTATGTCACGATTCTGGGGCACCCGACCGGCCGGCTGCTCCTGCGCCGCGAAGGCTATCCGCTGGACTGGCCCCGCATCATTGACGCTTGCGCCACCTACCGGATCGCTATCGAACTGAACGCCAACCCATACCGGCTCGATATCGACTGGCGGCGCATTCGCGAAGCGACAAGCGCCGGCGTGCTCATCGTCATCAACCCAGACGCCCACGCCATCGACGAGCTGGACCACGTACGCTGGGGCTTGGCCGCCGCCCGCAAAGGCTGGCTCACGCCCGAGGCCTGTCTGAATGCCAGAGATCTGGGCGAACTGCTCGCCTGGCTTCGAGAACGCCGCCAATTTGGCCAGCCATGAAGCGTCCGCTATTCCTGATCGCCACTACCTTCATGGGGCTGCTGCTCCTGCTGGGCGGTTATCGGTATATCTTGCATGAGGCTAAGACCCCGCCCGCACACCGTGCCGTTCCTGGTCTGCAGGCAGCCGCTACGATTGAGGAGCTTGCCGACCACCTTGTGGTCATCCGCGCTGAAACCCTGAACGATGCGTTGGTGGCGTTGGGTTACGTGCATGGCCTCTGGCACAGTTGGCCGCTTCTACTCTGGAAACAGGCGGCGCTGGGACGTCAGGCCGAATGGTTCGGTGCCTCACTTATCCCGCTTGACAGTCTGATGCGCGCGCTGCTCGTGCCCGAGCAGGCCCGGATTGCCTACGAGCACCTGCCGCAGCATGCTCGGAAGCTGTTGGACAGCTATGCCCAGGGGCTGCAGACTGCCCTGCAGGAACGCGCCGTTCGCCTCCGCGACGAGCTGACCTTGCTACACATCCCCGTAGCGCCCTGGCAACCTTGGCACAGCTTGGCCGTGGAGCGGCTGCTGGCCCTGCTCATGCTGCCAGATACCCTTGATGCAGCGCTTCCCGAGCTATCAGCCCTCCGCGCCTGGCTGCATCTATATGGTTTTCGGCACAGCCTGGCCTGGGTGCGTCCGGCCTCCGCAGGTACCCAACTGTTGTTCATGCGCTATGTTTACGGCGACCTGGCACTCCCTTTCTTTCAGGAAGTGCTGATCATGCTGCCCAACGACACACTCCGTCTGGCAACCATCCCGGGTACGCTGAGCTTCCTGGCCGGACGAACCACCCGCCGCGGCTGGTATCTGCTGCCGCGCGTCCACCCTCCCTTGCTGGAAGTGCACCCTCGCAACACGCTTGGATTGCAAGCTACCTATGTACGCTTTCGACTACCTGGTGGCGATGAGCGTCTGCTTCGCCGCGAGCGTAGCGACGACGCCCTGGTGTTGGCCGAAGTGGCTCCGGATACCGTGCGCCTACTCCGATGGATCGGCCTGACGCCTGTCAGCGACCTGCCAGCCTGGCTGGCATTGCTGGCCGACAGTATCGCGACGTTTCGGCTACTTTCAGGCGATGGGCTGCTCTTGACCGATGAAGGCTACCAGTTGCTGGGGCAACCTCCGCTCGTCGAGCCACTGGGCGAGGGCGTGTTGATCGGTCAGACCGACTGGCACCGTTGGGTCGCCCAACGCCTTCGCACGCTACCTCCGTCTCCGACCTTGCCGGACGATGCCGTCAGCACCTGGGCGCAGGAGCAACTGGCCACACTGCTACCGGTGCTCGATACCCTGGCCGTTGCCGATTCGCTGACCCGCGAAGCCTACACGCTGCTACGCAACTGGAACGCCAGCTACGATGCCGCCAGTATCGGCGCCACGATTTTCGATAGCTGGCTCTTTCGATACGTGCAGCGCGGAGGCACGCTGCCCCTACAGACACTTCCCGATTCGCTCCAAATCAGCTACGCACACCTGTTACGTGCCACGTTTCAAGAAGCCGTCGATACACTGGCGCATCGTCTGGGCCCAGACCTTAACCTGTGGCGCTGGGAGCGGGCCCATCCACGTCGGCTTGCCTTTCCGGTATGGTCTCACTTGACAGAGCTTCCGGCCGCCTCGCGGTATGCACCGCTTATACTCCCCGGCGAAGGCCATCCGTCCACCATCCAATGGGGCTATTCGCCGCTGCTTCAGGAGCGTCCGGCGCCGGCCTTCTGGGAGGGATGGACCATTGCACCCGGCCCTGCTTCGTTCTACGTGCGCCGCCTATGGCCAGAGGTCGATCGTTTTCTGGCGCGCTATCGGCTCTTCGCTCGTCTTTCCGCTATCTCCCTGCAGCAGGCCACACCCCTTCGCACGCTTCGGCTGACGCCTCGCTAATGCGGCTCAGACATGCAGCATTTCCAGGGCAAACCCGATCGTTTGTAACTGAAGACGTATGGCCACGGTAAGCGGCAGCGCTCGCAGTCCGAACAGACGCCGCGCCTCATCCAGCGGTGCTCCTTTTGCTACGCGCAAACGCAGCTCCGGAAGTTGCTCACGAAACTCCAGATAGGCCACCGGTACGCCCGGCGGCGCAGGTCGAGGTTGCACCACAAACAGCGGCAGCTCGGTCACCAGGCAGAGTGGATCACCGCCCAGGCTCCGCACAAACTCCATCGAACTCAACCGAAAGGGGGTGGCCATATCCGGATCGCCCTTTGCCAGGAAGAACGTGCGCATGGCCTCCCCTTCAGGCGTGGTCATAAAGCCAGGGCCCAGATAGAAAAAGCCTTTCTCGCCCTTGCGATTATGATCGTGCAGTTCCAAGCCAGCCGCACGCGCTGCATTGGCAAAAGCTCGCTGCAACGCTTCCGTCCGGAATGACCAGTGGCGCTCAATGAGCAGCAACGCCCCCTCGGCAAAACCCATGCTGTGCAAATTGACGTATAGGATAAATGGTGCGTGCACCTGCAGAAACGACGCGATGGCGCGATTCTCGACGCGCAGATCTGGATAGCCAAACTCCAAGTCACGGCCCGGAAGTTCACGCACCATGCCGGTCAGGTAGGCTTCAAGCGACGGCCAGGCGGCGGTCCAGCTTCGGTTCCGGGCTTCGCCATCCGGATTGATATGGGGCAGGATCACCAACCGGACGCGCTCCAGCAGCGGCTGCAGTAAGTCAGGCCGTTGCAGCCCTTCGAGTACCAGATGGCGCAGCGTTTCCGGCCCCACGGGTTCGTCCGCATGCGCGCCGGCCAGCAGCAGCACTGTCCGCGGCCCCGTTCCCATCACGACGGCATCCAGTGGCCGGCCTTCTTCGCTCCGGCCGATTTCGTGAAACGTGGCCAGGCCGTTCGACGACCGGCAGGCTGCTTCAAGCGCTCCGCGAACCTCCTCCTGCGTACGTAACGTCAGCAAAGCATCTTCCGGAATCAATGCAGCCAGTCGATCCGCCCAGCGCATGACCGCCATTAGCTACCACTCCTTTTGCATTTTTTCCTCCATTTTGGAGAAGCGATCTACCAGCTTGCGGGCTTCGGGCGCACGGGCCACTACAAAGTCCCAGGCAGCTGGCAGCACTTCGGCCACCGGCACATAGAGCGGCGAGGCGTGCCGTGTGGCCTGACTGGGCCAATCAAAAACACGCAGCACCAAAAACAGCAGGCTCAAAAGCAGCACCGCCTTGAAGCCACCCACCAGCGCGCCCAGCAGCCGGTTAAGCAGTGACAGTTTAATGGCGCCCAGCAGCGCTTCGGTCGCCTGAATGACCAGCCAGACACTTACCTGCACCACCAGGAACACCAACATGAATCCGATGAGCGGCCCTACACGGGGCGACAGGTCCAGGCTTTCGACAGCCACGCGTCCCACCGGCTCCATGGCCGAGATGCCCGCCACGATGGCCAGCACAAATCCCACAATGCTGGCCACCTGACGCACACCGCCTGTCATGAAGCCGCGCGCGATGCCCAGTCCGACCAGTACCAGGATGAACCAATCGAGTGGCGTCAGAGCCTTCATGAAGTGGCTTCACGCTGGCTCAGCAGTTCACGCGCCAGCTCACTGACGCGGCGACCCTCTGCCTGCCCCCGCATGCGCGCCATGGCTTCTTGCATTACGCGTCCCATGTCGCGGACCGAACGCGCTCCCACCGCCTCGATGATCTCTTCCAGCACCGAACGGATTTCGTCGTCGCTGAGCTGGCGCGGCAGATATTCCTCGATGATGTTCAACTCTTCCGTTTCCTTTTGCACCAGATCCTCACGCCCTGCCGCGCGGAACTGCTCGATGGCCTCCCGGCGGCGCTTTGCCTCTTTCTGAAGCACCTCCAGTTCCTGCTCAGGGGTCAGCGTAGCCTCGCCGCCCTTACGCTCAGCGATTTCCCGTTCCATCAGCGCCGCCCGCAGTGCCCGAATCGTACGCAAACGCGCCTCGTCTCGCGCCCGCATGGCCGCTTTCAGGTCTTCGGTCAGCTTTTCTTTCAATGACATGGCACGCTCCATACCGGATGTTTTTTCTCAAAGATACGCAGCACCGGCCGAATTCTGCCGGCCTTTCAACGAAAGATAAGCCGAAAAGCCGCCACGCCAAGACCCAGCTGGGCCACGCCCAGCGCAATGCCAGCCCGAAGGTCGAGCGCTCGAATCCGCGGGCGCAGTGCAGGATCGCCGGTCTCTTCGTAGCGGGCATAGAGCCGGTCTGCCTGGAATTTGTAGTGAATGGAGACGGCTGTAGCGGCCACGGCCACCCCCAGTGCGGCATATGTGATCCAGTGTCGCCGCCGCACAGTCAGCCTCCAGGGCTGCACGTCGGGCGTGGCGGCATCCAGGGGTTGCAACAGCACCCGATGTCGGTTCCACACTTGCTGTCCGGGCTGGAGCGTAGCCGGAGCATAGCCCGACCGAACCAGGTAGAGTGTATCGCGCAGCGGCGTGTCGAAGGCCTCCAGGAGGGGCGTTTCTCCCAGCAGGTGACCGCGCTTGGGCGGTCCAAGGAAAATCTGCGCCTCCGAGGGCACTGATTCGATTCGGTAGTGGTAGCGAAAAGTTGCCGTGACGTGAAGGGTGTCGGCCGTCGTATCGGGCAATGTGATCAGGTGAGGCGGGATGGCCCAGCTGTCGCCTTCGGGCGGCATCAGATACAGCGTGCGCGCTCCGAGCGGCACCCGAAAGACGCGCCGGGCAGCCGTGCCCAGCACTACGGAGTCGGCATAGACCTGGGCTTCCGGCCAGTTCGTGTCGAGTACGACGACCACCGGCTGGCTCTGGCCGGAGGCCACCGGCCAGAGTCCAAGGCACAGGCTAAGGACGCAGCGCCACCGTTTCACGATCGCTCTGCAATAGGTACACATGACGTGGGCGGGTCAGTACGATCAGTCCAAAGGGTGAAGCAGCCAGATCGAGCACGCCGCCTTCCAGCCGGGTCTCCCAGAGCAGATGACCGGCATTCAGCGACAGGGCCACCAGACGTCCGTGCAGGTCACCCACATAAAGCACGCCGGCGGTGGTGTCGGCCACCGGTATCGCCACGATGGCTGCTCCTCCGGTCCACGTCCAGCGCACCGCACCTGTGCTACGTGCCAGGGCCCGGACGGTGCCGTCGCTACCAGCCACGTACACGGTTGGTCCGGCAATAACGGGCCTGGTAAGGTGCACGGACGTGTCAGCAAGCGTCAGCCTCCACGCTGTCGCACCGGAGGCCGCCTCCAGCGCCACCAGATGCCCTCGGGTCGTGGGCACTAGGAGCAACCCGTCAGCAACAGCCGGGTCGGCATAGACAGGCCAGAGCTGCCGCTGCCAGCGCAACCGGCCTGATGCTGCTTCCAGCGCCACCACACGGCCTCGCTTATCAGCCACCACAAGCAGTTCACCGACGCGCAGCGGCCGTGCCCGCACCCCTTCAAGCCCGTTCGCTTCGGGCTCCTGCACCCATCGTTCCCGTCCATCCCGAACGTCCAGCGCGCACACGCTGCCCCACCGCGCCGCCACATAGACAACGTCGCTGTCCAGCGCCAGACCGCCCTCCACGCCATCGCCCTTGCGATGCCAGACAGCTCGGCGGCGATACAGGTCGTAGGCCACCACCGCGGCATCACCAACTGCTACCGGCATCAGCAACAGCGGCGCCTGAAGCGCTGGCGTGCCGATCAGGTCCCGACCCACATCGAGTACGCCAAGTCGACGGCCTTCGGGCAATTCAAAAGCATGCACGTCGCCCTTGCGGTTGGTCACCAGCAGGATGCGCCCAGCTACCAGCGCGCGGGATGGTGCTGCCTCGACGTCGCGCCGCCAGTGCACCACCAACGGCGGAGGCACAGCCCATGAAACCGCTTGGGGCTGCACCAGCGCCCCGACAGGCACCTGCAGCGAACGACAGCCACCCAGCAGCACACACAGCCCAAGCAGCCACAACGCCTGACGCATCAGAAATCCCATCCAAAGAAAAACTGTCGAAACAACCGGTCGCGATGGCGAAAGCCGTCGCGGTAGCGGTAACCGATGTCGTAGCGCAGCACCAGTCCGCCAAGCAGGTTTAGCCGAAGGCCCCCTCCAATGGCCCCCAGCGTTTCGCCTGCATAAAGCTGCGGCTGGCGTTCGTTGTAGTCCTCGTTCCACACGTGCGCCGCATCGAAAAACAGAGCGCCGCGCAGGTTAGCAATCCCGAATGGCGCCAGCAGCGGAATGTAGAGCGAAGGCGCTTCCAGAATTGGAAAGCGCAGTTCGTGCGAGGTGAACCAGAGCTTCCGGCCACGCACGTCGAACAGCGGAAAGCCGCGCAGGTCCCAGCTTCCTCCCAGAAACCACAGTCGGGCCTCGCGGCCTTCGTTGAGGCGCAAGAGTCCCCAGGAAGCCAGCGTGACGTTCCGCATCAGACGTAAGTAGTGGCGCACGTCCAGACTGAGCGTGTAGTAACTCACGTTGGAATAGCGCAGGTCGGTCGTGTAACCTACGGTCAGGTTGGCACGCCAACCCTCGACGGGACCGTTGGCGCCGTAGCGTGCGTTGTCGTGCACAAAGGCCAGGGTATTCGACAGCAGCAGCGCCTGGCGCCGAACATTCCGGATCGCCACGCGCTTATCGCTCCAGGCCAATGCCGTGTTCAGCTCGATACGCTGAAAGGTCGAGATCGGATAGCTGAGCGCGCCGTATCCCCCCAAGAGTTCCTCCCAGAGCAGCGGGTATTCGGCGGCCACGTCTGGGTCGGTCAGATCAAAGCGCAGCCCGGCAAAGCGGTAAAGGCCGTAGCCGACGTCGGTTCGGCGATGGAGTTGCACGCGCGAGACGGCCACGTTGAGACCTTTAAGGAGTTCACCACTTCCCTGGCCGGTATGGAATACCGTTACGTACCAGCGGTCGTCGCCCAGCAGATCCGAAAAGGCCAGCGCGGCGCCCCCGGTCGTGCCCCAGAGCGCACTCTGGCTGATGCTGATGCCGCCGTAGGCCACATCCAGGCTGTAGCGACGACGGTAGGGTTGGCGGCGCACCCCGCTTTCGGCCGATAGGCGCCCGGGCTGCCAGGGTGGCCGGCTTCTGAGCAGGGCCACCGTCGTCTGCTGATGCGGCCGGGCCAGTCGTTCGGCCACGTCTGGAATCCGACGCACGGTGAATCGGTAGTGCTCGAACGCACTGAAGAGCAGGTGGCCGTCGGGCGTCCAGAGTGGATCGAAAGCAGCCGTGGCCAGATTTGTCAGCTGGTAGAGCCGGCGTACCGGTGGGCCAACCGGTGCTGATCCTGTTTCCGGATATGCAGCGGCCACCGGTCGGGTCGGCGGCGGAGGCGCCACCTCTACTGCCCAGATGTTGCGCGGACCAAAACGGCCGTCAGCTTCGATGACTGCACTGGAGAACACCACATAGCGGCCGTCTGGGCTCCACCGTGGCTCCTGATCCCGCCGCCAGCCTTCGGTGAGCTGGTGAATCTGCCCCGTGTTAAAATCATAAAGAAACAGGTTCATCCCATAGCGTTCGCCCCAGGCCGTTCGGTCCGACGCAAAGACCAGGTAACGCCCATCGGGACTCCAAGCCGGATCGCGGTCGTCGTAGAGATCGCGCGTGAGCCGTTCAAGCCGTCCGCCAGGCACTTCCAACACGTACAGGTCGATCCAGCCGCCCTCGTCGATCGCACTGAAGGCCAGTCGCGTGCCGTCCGGGCTCCACGTCGGGCTGTAGAGTGCCACCAGTCGAGGAAAGCGGTAGGTGTTTTCGAGCTCCTCGTGCTCAAGGTCGTACAAATGCAATACATCCCCTTCCCCGCTCCGGGTGGTGAAGGCCAGCATGCCGTCGGCCGATACATCCATGCGGTCTTCCAGCAGGTTGATCGACTCGAAGCGTTCACTACGGCCCGTACGGATCAGCGTTTTCGGCTTTCCCTGTGGCCGATAGACCGAGTCGACCGGCAGCGCATACAGGTTGGTGTAGGCTCCTTCATTGCCCAAGTAGTACACAAAGCGCCGGCCGTCGCGGCGTTGGTAGGCGATGGGTTTTGTACTAAACCCCTGCGCTACAATAGCTTCAGTGGTCAGCGACGGCAGCGCCTGACGGGGAAGCTCCGGCAAATACTGCTGCCGCAGCCATTGCTCCCAGCGATCAGAAATCGTGTAAAAATGTTCGCCCAGCACGTGCTCCAGCACCCGTTGGAAGTCGCGGTCAATCCAGAACTGCTCGATCAGCTCCAGCAGTTTTTCTTCGCCGTACGTTTCGGCAATGAACCGGCAGAGCGCCTCGCCCTCTTTGTACATGAGAAAGGTGCCGTAGATGCGGTACATGTTCTCCAGCGGCACCAGATAATTTGCGTAGAAGGCGTCGCGCAAAATCATTTCGTACTGATCGTCGGGCGGCCCCGACCAATACTCGGCCAGTCCTTCAGTAAACCAGAGCGGCAGGTATCGATCGGGTGGCACCCGATGATCGCGCAGCACCTGAAAGGCCCGATGGAAGGTGAACACGTGCACCAGCTCGTGCCAGATCACCCGCCGGAAGCGATATAGATTGCCGCTGGCCGGGATCACGACTCGCCCTTTGATCAGCTCGAAAAAGCCGCCCACACCTTCCGGAATGAAGCCCGGCATCGTGTTGGTCTGCTGGAAATGGTAGGGGGCCGCGTAAAAGATGATGGGTGTGCGGCGGGGTAGGGCGTTGTTAAAGCGCTGCTGGAGCGTGCGATAGGCTTCTTCGGCAAAAAAGGCGCCGTGCTCGGCCAGTGCCTGCATCTCAGGGTAGTAGTAGATGTCGAAGTGTTCGGTCTGCAGGACGTGCCAGTCGAAACGCTCATACTGGATCTTGTTTTTGCCGAAGTGCAACTCGTAGAACTGGGCCGATGCGGCCAACGCCATCAGTATACTCAGACCCAGCCCCAGCAGAAGTGCACGCATCGTGCCCGATGGCAGGTTATGCCCGAAACCCGATCACTGTACGTTCACAGGCTACGCCGACCGGAGCCGACCGTTCCTCAAAGTTTACATACTTTTATCGACAGGCATGCGCGACTTGTCGCCGCAGCCAGCTTAGCGCACCGGAGGTGTTCTTCCAGTAGGGCTGCGCCACCGAAGCGTAATCGATAGCTTCTTCCTCGGTGCCCGGTTCGATGTAGTCGGGCAAAGAGCGGGGTAGCTTTTTGCGCCCCAGCAGATAATCGGGTACGTGGGGATTGACCTGGCGCGCTGCGCGCAGGGCCTGACGGGTCGCCAGGGTATCGCCCTCGCTTCGGTAGAGGACGAGCGCCCGGCTGTAGCACCAGGCCGCCGACTCGTCGTCCGGATACATGTCGATGAGGCGTCGGAGTGCCTCCAGGTCGTTGCGGATCAGCAGCGCCTCCAGAAGCAGGTAGCGCACACACAGATGGTCGCTTCCGTCCAACCGCAGCAGTTCCCAGAAATGCGTAATCGCTGCTTCCTGCTCCCCCAGCAACCACAGGCACTGCGCCAGCCCCACGCGGGCACGCAGATACGGGCGGGCTTCCGGAATCTGCCAGAGTTTTCCGCATTCCCGTGCAAGCAGGTCGGGACCCAGCACGCGCTCACCGGCCGCCACGCCTTCCTGGTAGCAGCGCAGCGCCTCGGCCAGTTCGTCGGCTTCCTCCGCCAGCACCACCCAGGCATCGGCGCAATCGGGGGAGCAATCCAGCGCCCGGCGGGCCAGTTCGATGCGTCGCGCGCGCTCCGGTTCGTTCCAGGCCTGGTAGATCAGCACCTGGGCCCGTTCCAGCGGCGTACTGCCGGGCGGGGCCAGCTCCACTTCCTGGAGCAGCTCGTCAAGCCATGCTTCCCAATCCACTTCGCCATTTTGCGCTGGACTTGCGGGAGCTCCCGGGGCACGTTTGCTTTTAGCCATAAAAAAACATAAAAAAAGGAGCGTTAGGGGCGGGGTTGCTGCCTATTCCAACCCGCTATATGCTGGAAGGTTCGGCTACTGCGTCCGACCAGCCGCCCACAAAATACCACCCAGTAGATGTTGCCGAAACAGCGGCTCCGCGTAGCTCTCCTTCGTGTGGCCCATGGCCGTATACCAGGCCCTTCCGCCGTCGTAGAGGTGGTACCACGAGATCGGATGATCTTCGCCCATCTCGCCGCCCTCGTAAGTGGCCTCGTCCAGCACGGCCAGCACCTGGACACCTTTCGCACGTGGGTTTTCGCGGAAGTTGTACCACTCGTCCGTGCGCGTCCAAGCCTCGGGGAGCTCCTGCGTGGAGGGGTGCGTGCGGTCCATCACGCGCACGACAGCTTCCTGAATAGGTGGGTGATTCTTGAAGTAGACGCCTACCAGGTTGCCATACCAGGGCCAGTCGTACTCTGTGTCGCTGGCAGCATGGATACCCACGAACCCGCCGCCGTTCTGGATGTAGGCCCGGAAGGCTTCCTGCTGCAACGTATCAAGCACGTCACCCGATGTGTTCAGGAAGATCACCACGGCAAACTGCGCCAGCGAGTCAGGCCGAAAGTAGGCCGGATTTTCTGTGGCCGTCACCTGGAAGCCGTGCGCAGCGCCCAGCTCCTGAATCGCGGCAATGCCATCCGGGATCGAATCGTGCCGGTAGCCAGTGGTCCGGCTGAAGATCAACACCCGGAAGGCAGGTTCATCGGTGGGCTGGCCGTTGCCCGGCATCGAGCAGGCGCCCAGCAGGAGCAGGGTGCTCAGCAGCAGGGATGGTTTAAGCAGCCGCATGGTAATCCAGGTCTCGTTATAGCAATCCACACGAAAGGGGCAGCCTGTGATGTCCGCCCCCTTCGAAATAGGACAAATCAATCCTGCAGATTTCCTGCGCCGGCGCTTTCAGGACGTCTGGGCCTGGCGTTCGCGGGCGAAGGCCGCATCAAAAGCAGCCGCCGACGGCGGAAAGTCCATCGCTTTGACACGCGCGCAGGCCTCACGGGCGCCATGCTCGCGATCCATCCCGACGTCCTCCCATTCGATCGAAAGCGGCCCGTCGTAACCGATCCGGTTTAATGCGCGGATAATCTCTTCGAAGCGAATGTTACCGCGGCCGATCGAGCGGAAGTCCCAATAGCGGTCACGATGTCCGAAGTCCAGGTGCCCACCAAAGACACCAGACCGCTTCGGCACGGGCGACCACCAGACGTCCTTCATGTGCACGTGGTAGATGCGGTCTGCAAAGCGCTCGATGAAGGCCACATAGTCGACGCCCTGGTAGCCCAGATGGCTCGGATCATAGTTGAAACCGAACGATTCGCGATAGCCGATAGCCTCCAGCGCCCGCTCGGCCGACGAAATGTCGAAGGCGATCTCGGTTGGGTGCACTTCAAGCGCAAAGCGCACGCCCACCTCCTCAAACACGTCCAGGATTGGATGCCAGCGGCGGGCAAAATCCTCGTAGCCTTTCTCGATCATGCCAGGCAGCAGCGGCGGGAAGGCGTAGAGTAGGGGCCAGATGCTGCTCCCTGTGAAGCCGTTGACTACCTTGACGCCCAGCTTGGCAGCAGCCCGGGCTGTATCCATCATCTCCTGGGCTGCCCGCTGGCGTACGCCTTCAGGGTCGCCGTCGCCCCATACGTGCGGCGGCAGGATTGCTTTGTGTCGCTCGTCGATGTTGTCGCAGACGGCCTGCCCTACCAGGTGGTTGCTGATGGCCCAGACCTTCAGCCCGTAGCGGGCCAGCAACTGCAGCCGTTCTTCACAATAGCCGTCCTCTTTAAGCGCGCGTTGCACGTCGAAGTGGTCGCCCCAGCAGGCCAGCTCCAGACCGTCATAGCCCCATTCGGCCGCTTTTTTGGCGAGCGTCTCCAGTGGCAGGTCCGCCCACTGTCCAGTAAACAGGGTAACCGGTCGTGCCATCGTTCTGTTGCGTTTGGATATTCAGGCTCCGGGTGGTGCATAGCGTGCATCAATCCAGGCGCGGCGGCGACCGCTTTCGAGCGCAGTCAGGATGAAGTGCACGCCGCGCGCACCGTCCTGCACGGTCGGAAAGTCCAGATCCAGCGGATCGGGTTTTTCGCCAGCCAGTCGCGCCTTGAGCGTTCGGGCAAAGTTCAGGTAGATGTTCGCAAATGCTTCGATAAAGGCTTCTGGATGACCCGAAGGCAACCGTAAAGCGCGGCGGGCAGCCGGTGCCAGGTATTCATTGCCCCGCTTGTAGACCTCCTCGGGCCGATCGGGATAGCGCACGTACAGGTAGTTGGGCTCTTCCTGATGCCATTCGAGTGAGGCTTTCGTGCCGTAAACCCGGATGCGCAGGTTGTTTTCTTCACCTACCGACACTTGTGAGGCGTAGAGGATGCCCCGGGCGCCGTTCTGATAGTGAACAAGCAGGTTGGCGTCGTCTTCGACTTTACGGCCGGATACGAACGTGGTGACGTCGGCACAGAGCCGATCCAATTCCAACCCGGTGATGTATCGGGCCAGGTGTTCGGCATGCGAGCCGATATCGCCCAGCGCACCGGCACCGGCCATCTTCGGATCGGTGCGCCAAGTGGCCTGCTTCTGGCCGGTCTGCTCCAGCGGCGTGGCCAGCCATCCCTGGGGATATTCGACCACGATCTTGCGAATCTCGCCTAATAGCCCTTCCTGCACCATGGCCCGCGCTTGCTTCACCATAGGGTACCCTGAATAGTTGTGCGTCAGCGCAAAAAGCACGTTGTGGCGGGCTACCAGCCGGCACAGGTCCTCGGCATCTTCCAGGGTGGTCGTCATGGGCTTGTCGCACACCACGTGGAAGCCGGCTTCGATAAAAGCCTTCGCAATGGGATAGTGCAAATGATTGGGGGTCACGATCGACACAAAGTCGATCCGTTCCTCAGGCGGCAACGCCGCCTCTTTTTCAACCATTTCCTCGTAGGAACGATAAACGCGCCGGGGATCCAGGTGGAGCATGGCGCCCATATGGCGCGATTTTTCCGGATCAGACGAAAAAGCCCCAGCTACCAGTTCGATCTCACCGTCCAGTGCGGCGGCTTTGCGATGCACGGCGCCAATGAAAGCACCGGGCCCACCGCCCACCATGCCATAGCGAAGCTTACGGTTCAACGGCATTGCCTTTCTGATTTTAGAAGGTCAGTTGTGATAGGTACGTGTAGCTGCCCCGGATGCTGGCCAACGGATCATTGGGCCGGTCGTGTTCCACAAAATAGTGCTGAAACTGCGCCTGCGCAAAGATCTTGGCAAAGTCGATGGTTCCCTGCCCCACGTCTGTCATCTGCCGGTCGCTCGTCATGTCCTTGACGTGGCAGAGCGGGAAGCGGGTGGGCTGCTGCTGCAGATAGGCCAGTGGATCGTGCCCGGCGTAGGTGATCCAGTACAGGTCCAGTTCCATCTTGACCAACTCTGGATCTGTCTCGGCCAGCAGCACATCGTAGGGCACCTGATCGTCAAGGCGGGCAAACTCGAACTCATGGTTATGATAGGCAAACTGCACGCCCGCCGTCCTGCAAGCCTCACCCCAGCGGTTGAAACGTTCGGCCCAGCGCCGATAGTCGTCGATTGTCTGACGTTGATCCGGAGGTAGCCAGGGTACAACGACATACTGATGCCCCAGCGTCTGTGCTGCTTCCAGCAGGGCGTCCAGGTTTTGCTCGAGCGCCTGATAGGGCACGTGCGTGGCGGGTGCCGAAAGACCCAGATTGTCGAGCATCCGGCGCAGCTCCTGCGGTGTATAGTTGTAGTAGCCTGCAAACTCCACCTCGCGGTAACCGATTTCGGCCACCTGTTCCAGCGTGCGCGGCACGTCTTGCTCCATAAGCGTACGTACCGTGTAGAGCTGCAACCCGATGTGTTCCAGGCGGCGCGTACCACCTGTAGCGTTCGGATTTTGTGACGACTGGCGCTCGGACGGACGGCAGCCCAGCGCCACCGCCATCCCTCCCAGTGCGAGCCCGCCGGCCTTGCGCAGAAAATCGCGACGATCCATGGCAGAACGATAGCTGGTGATGGGGTCCTGTACAAAGTCACGCCCAGGCGCGGCCGATCTGATCATACGGCACGCAGGCATCATACCGCCCTGGCACCAAGTTAAGTCGCAACTCCTGCGTCGCCCCCACCTCTGAGGTGTAATAACCCACCACGGTCAGCTCCTTCATCACCCGGAAAAACGGCCGCAACTCCACCGTCAGCGTACGCGGCGGACGCCCCTGCGCAATGTCTTCAGCCGACGTGTCTGGTCCGTCAACAATCTGACCCGTGGCTCGGTCAATCACCACGCGGCGCGGCTCGGTCTGGCGAGCCTCCTGCTCCAGCTCCTGGAGCAGCTGCACCTGCTGCGCCTCAGAAGCCCGCACGAACGACCGCCCAAACCGCTCCTGCGCCAGCGCGTCTACCCGGCCCAGCTCCCGCAGAAAATGCTCACGCTCGGCCGCGTACATCCAGTCCGTCAACATCCGGTCGATAAACTCCGGCACCCCAGCTGCACGGGCACCCGGCGTATCCGTCTCCGGAATGATTAACTCCGCAATCGTGCCCACCAACTCGTACTGAGCTGAAGCCAAAGTCTGCGGCTGATATACCCCCGAAGAGGCCCCTCCCCGGCATCCACCCAACACACCCGCAATCGTCGACATCGACAGCGTCCCTCCCATGAGCAGGGCCAGCCGCTTCAGTGCTTCGCGTCGGTCCATAAGCCCTATCCCGTTGTTACAAGTTACCTTTTTTAAGTTGCTCAACCGCGTAGTGCGCTGCCCGCGCCGTCAGCGCCATGTACGTAATCGATGGATTCTGGCAAGCCGACGAGGCCATACACGCTCCGTCGGTCACAAACACGTTCGGTACGTCGTGCATCTGGTTGTAAGCATTCAGCACCGACGTCTTCGGATCCCGACCCATCCGCGCCGTCCCCATCTCGTGAATGCACAAACCAGGAACAGCGTAATCTATAGCATCATAAACCCGAATATTCCGGGCACCGGCCGCTTCCAGCATCTCCGCTGCACTCTGGGCCATGTCTTTGCGCATCTTTAGCTCGTTCTCGCTCCAGGTGCAATAGATCCGCAATAGCGGCATCCCCCAGGCATCCGTACGCTCCGGGTCCAGCTCCACATAGTTCTCATAGCGCGGCAACGTCTCGCCAAAACCCCACAATCCCATGATCCACGGACCCGGATCGCGCAACGCCCGCTTGAGCGAAACCCCAAAACCGTCCATCTCCATACCCCGATCCCATCCAGGCCGATAGGCACCACCCTGGTATCCAAACCCACGCAAATAGTCCGATCGCGCAGAAGCCCGATCCCCTAAATTCCGAAAACGCGGAATGTAAATATCATTCGGACGATTCCCATAATAATACTTGTCCTCAAAACCAGGAATCTCCCCCTCTGCCCCAACCACATAGTGATGGTCCATGAGGTAGTGGCCCAGCACCCCACTCGAATTCCCCAAACCGTTCGGAAACCGACGCGACTTCGAATTCAACAAAATCTGCGTCGTCCCAAGCGTCGACGCACACAGAAAAATCACCCGCCCATAAAACTCCAGCATCTCCTTCGTCTCCCGGTCAATCACCCGAACCCCCACGGCCCGGTCTTTTTCCTCATCGTAAATCACACTGTGCACGATGCTGTTGGGCCGAAGCGTCAGGTTTCCCGTCGCACGTGCCGCCGGCAGCGTGCTGCTCAGACTGCAGAAGTAAGCCCCAGGCGTGCATCCTCGGTCACACGGACCACAGTAGTGGCAGGCTGCGCGACCGTTATGCGGCACGGTCAGGATCGCCGCCCGTCCGATGGTCATCTTGCGGCCAGGAAAGGCTTTTTCGATGCGCTCCTTGACGTGCAATTCCACGCAATTCATCGGCATCGGCGGCAGAAACTGCCCATCGGGCAGCTGAGGAAGCCCCTCAGCCTGACCACTGATCCCTGCAAAACGCTCCACATAATCATACCACGGCGCAATATCCTTGTACCGAATCGGCCAGTCCACCCCAAAGCCATCACGAGCGTTCGCCTCAAAATCCAAATCACTCCAACGGTAACACTGCCGACCCCACATCAGCGACCGACCCCCAACCCGATCCCCCCGAATCCAAATAAAAGGCTTAAGTTGAATGTAAGGATTCTCCTTATCGTTAATAAACAAATGCTTGGTATCCTCACGACAAGCGTAACAGTTTTTCTGAATCGCATATTCTTCGTCAAAGACCTTGCGCTCGCCGCGCCCACGAAACGTAAACTTCCAAGGCGGCTGATGTTCGGTCACATAGTCTTTGCCGTGCTCCAACAGTCGGCCGCGTTCCAGCACGAGGGTCTTCAGACCCAGCTCGCACAGCTCTTTGGCCGCCCAGCCTCCTGAAATGCCGGAACCCACCACGATCGCATCATACTCCTCCGGCGGCCGCGCCACAAACACGTTCTTGTTCACCATTGGCGCCTTTACTTACAGGTTCCCTTTTTTGAGTTGCTCGACGGCATAGTGCGCTGCCCGCGCCGTCAGCGCCATGTACGTAAGCGAAGGATTCTGGCAGGCGGCCGATGTCATGCAGGCCCCATCGGTCACGAACACGTTCGGCACGTCGTGCATCTGGTTGTAAGCATTCAGCACCGACGTCTTCGGATCCCGACCCATCCGCGCCGTCCCCATCTCGTGAATGCCCTCGCCGGGCTTGTAGTCGTCAATAAACGGCTGCACATTTTTACCGCCAGCCGCTTCGAGCATCTCGGCTGCCGCATTCGCCATGTCCTCCCGCATCTTCAGCTCGTTCTCGCTCAGCGTGCAGTGAATGCGCAATACCGGAATCCCCCAGGCGTCGGTCACCTCCGGGTCCAGCTCTACATAGTTCTCATAGCGCGGCAACATCTCGCCAAAGCCTGTTAGCCCCATGCGCCAGGGCCCGGGATCGCGCAAGGCCTGCTTGAGCGAAACCCCAAAACCGTCCATCTCCGCTCCACGCCACCAGCTTCCACGACTTGCCCCACCTTGATAACCATACCCCCGCAAAAAGTCTGGATGCCGCGTTGCGCGATCTCCTAAGTTGCGGAAGCGAGGAATGTAAATGCCATTAGGTCGATTGCCATAGTAGTATTTATCCTCAAAGCCAGGAAACTCCGCACTGGCGCCTACCTTGAAATGATGGTCCATGAGGTAGTGGCCCAGCACCCCACTCGAATTCCCCAAACCGTTCGGAAACCGACGCGACTTCGAATTCAACAAAATCTGCG
>FWWL01000525.1_pt1 | contig 104929 bp, 94 predicted proteins | sample 2228331 | NCBI WGS metagenome assembly FWWL01 (sample SAMEA103939775, study PRJEB20133) | metagenome | reverse complement strand
CCCGTGGGACTAGGATTTCCTACCGCTCCTCGGTGCAAGCACGCCCTTTTGGGGCCGGGCACGACCTCTTTTGGAGGTGCGGCATATGCCTACGGGTGATGTCTCGGACAGGCCATCCACCCCCTCAGTCGTCAGCTCGGTTACACAGGTTCCGTCTGTCGCCTCCCAACAGGGCTCGTAGCTGCTCTGGGGCAAGACCCCTCGGCGAGCCAGGAGGGTGCCGCTGCCTAAAAGCTTTCAGATACAGCTTAGACGGGCAGCATATGCCTCATACCCACTATTAGCTCGACACATGAGCATCATCACCAGGACGCCCACAACGAACCCTTCGCCCGACGCATATGTATAGTGGCGAACCCGACGCACATCTGGAGCCCAGAGGAAACTTGGATCCATTGAGAAGGAGGGGTGGGACAATGATTGGCCGGGGACAGGCGTCCTCGGGGGCGTAGTTGTCCTGGCGACCGTGGCTCGGATCCTGCTGGGACCAGGGGCAGCGACGTCTGTTGAAAGCCGGCCCGCATTGGCTAGGGCTGATGTGCTGTGGCGCAGCACTGGGCTTGTCTCCATGGCTGCCGACGGGACCCTAGCAAACGATCTTAGCCTCCAGCCTAGCACTAGCGCTGACTGCCGGCATGTAGCCTTCGAGTCCTGGGCGAGCAACCTGGTGCCCGGGGACACTAATAAGAAAGCAGACATCTTCGTGCACGACCTGCAGACGGAGCAGACCTGGAGAGTCTCGGTGGCGTCGGACGGTAGCCAGGCCAACGACTTTAGCCTCTACCCAAGTATTAGCGCTAATGGCTGGTGCCTGGCTTTCAACTCCGGAGCAAGCAACCTAGTGCCTGGTGACACCAACGGCGAAGATGACATCTTTGTGGCCCGTCGGGAAGGTGGATGGGCCGACAGTGCCTTCGAGGGCGTATGGAACCGTACGGACAGGCCCGTGGCCGAGGGACGGGTGAGCAGGACCTGGCTCTGGGGCCCAGAGCCCTTCGCCACAACCAACGAGCCCTACGACCAGGCCCCTGGGGGCCGGCGGCTTGTCCAGTATTTCGACAAGAGCCGCATGGAGATCAACAACCCGGCAGGGGATCGGTCCTCGCCCTGGTTCGTCACCAACGGCCTTCTGGCCAAGGAGATGGCGACGGGCAGGGTTCAGCTGGGAGACGACAGGTTTGAGGAGAGGTCCCCGGCCCAGGTGCCGGTGGCAGGGGACCCGGACGACACCCAGGGACCCACCTATGCCACCTTTTCGGGGCTTCTGGGTCCTGTGCAACAGCGCATAGGTGCGGTCATGGAGACCCTGGACAGGTCCGGCAACGTGGGGCAGGCGGGCTGGCTGGGCAATTACACCGAGTACGTCTACTACGTGCCTGAGACTGGGCACAACATACCTGGGGTGTTCTGGGAGTTTCTGAACTCTTCGGGGCTTGTGTACCAGTCTGGGGGCTACGTGATGGGTCGGCTTTTTGAGCCCACCTTCTTTGCCACGGGCTTACCCATATCGGAGGCCTACTGGGCACAGGTGAAGGTTGGAGGCCAGACCAAGTGGGTGTTGATACAGCTGTACGAGAGGAGGGCTCTGACCTTCACACCCGACAACCCGCAGGGCTGGCAGGTGGAGATGGGCAACATCGGTCGGCACTACTACCAGTGGCGGTACGGCACCTCAGGGCCAGCCCCCACCGAGGAGCCCCAGCCCACGGAGGAGGTGCCCCCTGAGGACGAGATGCCTCCTGCAGAAATAACCTGGGTGATGCCCGGCGAGCCCGACGAACAGTATATCGAAGTCCAGAATAACCTTGATACGCCCCTCCGGCTCAAGGGTTGGAAGGTCAAACTGCCTTCGGGCTACATCTACACCCTTCCGGATCTCACCTTGGACGTCAACGGCATCCTTGCCCTCTACACCTGCGATTCCAGCGCCGACGAAGACGACGATCCGACGACGATAAACTTAAAGCGTTGCAGCGAGAGGTGGCCGGATGAGGGCAAGGCCGAGCTGTACGACGCCACGGGCAAGCTGGTGAGCCAGTACGACTACTGAAAAGGCAAGGGCGGGGCGCTGTGCGCCCCGCCCTTGCCTGCTCGGAAGTCACTCCTCGAGGTAGCCCTTCAACAGCTTGGCACGGCTGGGATGCCTCAGCCTGCGCAGAGCCTCTGCCTCGATCTGGCGGATCCTCTCCCGGGTCACGCCGAACTCGTAGCTGATCTCCTCCAGCGTCCTGGGCCTGCCGTCCACAAGGCCGTAGCGGAGCTCGATAACCTTCCGCTCCCTTTCGGGAAGCGTCTTCAGGACCTCGCGGAGCTGGATGTTGAGCATCTCCCGGGAGGCCGAATCGATGGGCTCAGGCGAGGTTGTGTCCTCGATGAACTCGCCGAGAAGACTGTCCTGATCCTCCCCTACGGGGGAATCGAGCGAGACAGGCAACTGCGACACCTTCATAATGTGCCGCACCTTCTCGGGCGAGATGCCCATGGCCTCACCGATCTCCTCGATGGAAGGGTCATGGCCCAGCTTCTGGGCCAACTGCCTGGAGACCTTGAGCAACGACGTTATGGTATCGCCCATGTGAGCCGGCAGGCGGATCGTCCTGGCCTGATCGGCTATAGCCCGGCTTATGGCCTGACGTATCCACCATGTGGCGTAGGTGCTGAACTTGAAGCCGCGGCGGTAGTCGTACTTCTCGACCGCCTTCATGAGACCTATGTTGCCCTCCTCGATAAGGTCGAGGAAGGACAGGCCGCGGCCCATGTGCTTCTTGGCGATGCTGACCACCAGGCGCAGGTTCGCCTCGATGAGCCTCTGGCGAGCCACCCGGCCCTTCTCCACCTCGTTCCTGAGCCGTTCCACCTCTTCGGGCGTCAGGTCAGCCCCGGAACTGAGCCTCTCGGCGGCCATCTTGCCCCGCTCAATGGCCTTGGCAAGCGCCACTTCCTCGGCCGCAGTCAGCAGGGGCACCAGCCCGATCTCCTTCAGGTACATCTTCACCGTGTCGTCGGCGGTCTGGTGCTCAACTGCCGACACCTCCGCCAGATCTAGCTCTTCCTCTGTCAGAACCTCCGGTTCCCCTTCCGGCCATGCGAAGGGCTCCTCGTAGTAGCCCTTCCTCTCCATAACCTGGTCTATCACTGCCGGATCACCCCTGTCTGTGTACCTATGTAGTCCGATAGAATGGTGGGGCGTACGGGATTCGAACCCGTGATCTTCACCTTGAAAGGGTGACGTCCTGGGCCTCTAGACGAACGCCCCCATCCTGCTGTGACAAATTTAAGGGGTGCGGCCCATCTGCCCGCCCCCCTCTCACAGCCCAAAGCAAGAGGCCGTGCCCTAATGCTCCAGACTACTGGAATCTGTTTCTCCACAATTGTATTATATCAATTTTTGGGCATTTCGCCAGGCCTATTTCCTAGCTATACCGGCACAGACGGAAGGCCGTCTGAACCGCTGCCCCGCTGCGGTGCCCTCCTAGGCTTGACGCTTCTCACTCCTCTGAAACTGCTCGGCCTCGGTGGATCCGGCGGAGGCTAGGGTGGAGGCAGACCCCCTGGATATTGTGAGCAAAACTTCGTCAAAGTAGCGTACCCCCACCTCCTGCTGATGTCGGACCGCTGTGTAGCCCTCGCGTTCCGCGGAGAACTCCAGTTCCTGCAGCTCCACATAGGCCGACATGCCCCGGGTCCGGTACTCTCTGGCAAAGCGGAAAGTGAAGTAGTTTATCAGATGCCAGCCCGCCAGCGTGATGAACTGGAACTTATAGCCCATGCCGGCCAGCTCCCGCTGGAAACTCTCGACAGCCTCGGGACCCAAGTGCAGCTTCCAGTGGAAGGACGGCGAGCAGTTGTAGGCCAGGATCTTTCCAGGGTATTCGGCATGCACTGCCTCGGCAAACCGCCTAGCCTCATCTAGGTCAGGCCGCGAGGTTTCGAACCACAGGGCATCGGCGTAGGGAGCGTAGGCCAGGGCACGAGCTATGGCAGCCTCCAGGCCGTTGCGGACAAGAAAGTAGCCTTCCGGCGTCCGCTCGCCCGTTATGTAGGGCAGATCGTAATCGTCGGCGTCGTTGGTGAGCATGGTGGCATCCAGGGCGTCCGTCCGGGCTATGAGCACCGTCGGAACCCCCATGGTGTCGGCTGCCAGCCGGGCTGCCGTCAAGGTGCGGATGAACTGGGAGGTAGGTACCAGCACCTTGCCACCCAGGTGGCCGCACTTCTTTTCGGAGGCGAGCTGATCCTCGAGGTGTATTCCGGCCGCCCCTGCCTCGATCAATGCCTTTGTAAGCTCAAAGGAATGGAGCGGGCCTCCGAAGCCTGCCTCGGCGTCGGCAACCACCGGTACGTACCAGTCGATCCCGGTCCTGCCCTCGATGCGATCGATCAGGTCGGCCCGCATGAGCGCGTTGTTTATCCGCCGCACCAACATGGGCACGCTGTTGGACGGATACAGGCTTTGGTCCGGATAGGTCTGGTACGCTAGGTTGGCGTCGGCGGCTGTCTGCCATCCGCTCACGTATATCGACTTGAGGCCGGCCCTTACCATCTGCACCGCCTGGGAGCCCGTGAGGGCTCCAAAGGTGGCGACGAAAGGCTCAGAGGTGAGCATTTCCCAGAGGCGCTCCGCCCCTCGGCGGGCGAGGGTGTACTCCAGGCATATGCTGGGCCTTAAGCGGAGGACCTCCTCCGCCGTGTACGCCCTCACCGTACCCCGCCATCGAGAGGAAGATGCCCATTCAGCTTCTAAACGGGTTGCCTCGTCGTAGGTCCTGTTATCTCGGGGTTCCAAGTTAGCCTCCTTCTAGCCTCGCTCGAGATAGTCATTCGCAACGAATGTCAGAAACTCGATGAACTGTTCGGCCAGCACCAGCTGATCCAGAATCTCCGCCGCCTCGCCGTAGCGCCCCTGGGAAGGTCCTCCCAGCTTGACCAGCTCCTCGTCGCGGATGGAACGGTAGAGCTCGACGGTAGCCGGTCGGCCGTCATCCAGCACAGCCCCGTGGTGGATCCACTGCCAGAGCTGGGCCCTCGCTATCTCTGCCGTGGCGGTGTCCTCCATGAGGTTGAAGATGGCTGCGGCACCGTTGCCCATGAGCCACGAGTTGAGATACTGCAGGGCGACGCTCACGTTGTTGCGGAAGCCCGCCTCGGTTATCCTGCCGCCTGGCACCCGGATATCGAGCAGGTCCGAGGCCGAGATCTGCACATCCTCCCTTAGCCTGTCCTTCTGGTGGGGCTTCCCCTGGAGATGGTGCCGGAACACGTCGTAGGCGACCGGCACCAGGTCCGGATGCGCCACCCAGGTGCCGTCGAACCCGTCGCCTGCCTCACGCAGCTTATCCTCCCGCACTTTCGCCAGGGCCACCTCGTTGATCTGGGGATCCTTGCGGCTGGGTATGAAGGCGGCCATGCCACCTATGGCGTGGGCTCCCCTCCTGTGGCACGTTCGGACTAGGAGCTCGGTATAGGCGCGCATGAACGGCACGGTCATGGTCACCTGGGCCCTGTCTGGAAGCAGGACATCGGCCCGGCCGCGGAACTTCTTGATGACGCTGAAGATATAGTCCCATCGGCCTGCGTTGAGCCCAGCTGCGTGGTCGCGCAGTTCGTACAGTATCTCCTCCATCTCGAAGGCGGCCAATATGGTTTCGATGAGGACCGTAGCCCTTATAGTTCCCCTCGGAAGGCCGAGGAGGTCCTGGGCCAGCACGAAGGCATCGTTCCAGAGCCGAGCTTCCAGATGGCTCTCCAGCTTCGGCAGGTAGAAGTAGGGCCCGGTGCCCCTGGCCAGGAGCTCATGGGCGTTGTGGAACATGTAGAGGCCGAAGTCAAAGAGGCTGGCCGAGATCGGCCGGCCGTCCACCGTCACGTGCCGTTCCTCTAGGTGCCATCCGCGCGGCCTCACCATCAGGGTGGCCGTACGCTCGTTCAGACGGTAGACCTTGCCATCCGGGCTCCGGAAGTCGATCTTCCGGCGCACGGCGTCGATAAGGTTCTGCTGGCCCTGGAGCACGTTCGGCCACAGTGGAGAGAACGCGTCCTCGAAGTCTGCCATGAAGACATCGGCGCCGGAGTTGAGGGCATTGATCATCATCTTACGGTCCACGGGCCCCGTGATCTCCACCCACCGCTTCTGCAGGTCAGCCGGAGCAGGGGCAACGCTCCACTGCGCTTCCCTTACCTGCCTGGTGGCCGGCAGAAAGTCCGGCATGACCCCAGCATCGATGGTGGCCTGCCTTTCAGCCCGGAGCCTCAACAGCTCTTTCCGGCGCGGGTCAAGTTCCCTGTGGAGGGTAGCCACAAGGACCAGGGCCGGCTCGGTAAGTATCTCTAGGCCCACGCTCCCCAGGGGTCCTACCACCTCTACACCGTCGAGAGGTCCCCTAGTCATCCCATACCTCCTCTCTTGCGGATAGACAAGCCCTACGCGATACCCTGCGGCATTGCGGCCACGCCCCCAGGGCGCTGGCAAGGGTTCAGGATCACCGCCCTGGTGGGCCGATGAGCCCTACTACGGGCAGAAAGCCTCGGCTTGGAAAGGAACCGCCCTGCAGTGGAAGGCGAACAGCGTCGTTCGAGGGTCTATCGGATGGGGAAGGCCGGCCCACCGGCCTAACTAATGCACCTTTGGCGCGAACGAGCACCTACGCTCGGGAGCGGCCGGATGCCTCATCCTTGCGGGCATCCAGCTTGTTACTTTTATAACATGCTTGCCCACGAATGTCAAGCAGGTACCCAACCTCTCGCCCTTGGGCTCCGAAAATTGTAATCTAGATCACAGACGCCGGAGGTACCCGGAGTTAAGAATCGAGTGATGGAGCAGGCCATCGCTACGGAGGTGACACAATCCGAGAGGCCGCTCGAGGTGGGCCGCTGAGCCTTCACAAGCGCAGATTCCTGCGGGAGATCGAGATCTTCTGCGACCTGCAGCCCGACGATCTGGCCTGGCTCGAACAGATTACCCCCATGATCACCGTGCCCAGGGGCCGGGTGATCTACCATCAGCAGGACCGCGCAGAGGGCCTTTTCCTCCTCAAGAAGGGGCGAGTGCGGCTCTACCGGCTGAGCCCGAGCGGAAAGAAGCTGGAGCTGGGGGTGCTCGACCCCGGCACCTTCTTCGGGGAGATGCCCCTGCTTGGCGAACACATGCGAAACGCCACTGCTGAGGCCATGGAGAACTCTATCCTGTGCCTGCTGGGGCGAGCTGACATCGAGCGACTCATCCTGCGCCGACCCCAGGTAGCACTGCGGATGTTGGAGGTGCTGGGCCATCGCCTAGCGGAAGCGGAGGCCCGCCTGGAGGACCTCGCCCACCGCAGTGTGCCCGAGCGGCTCGCCGCTCTATTGCTGCGCTTGGCCGAACCCGCCGGAGGGGTAGTTGAAGGCATCACTCACCAAGAGCTAGCCGACATGGTCGGCGCGTACCGGGAGACAGTAACAAGGGCCCTTGACGAGCTACAGGCCACAGGGCTCGTGGAGCTCGGCCGCAAGCACATCCGCATCCTCGATCCAGCCGCGTTGGTGGCATTCCTCCATAAGTGAGGCAACTGGGCCCAATCACCCTGGCCAACCCCCCTCAACCGATTCCAGCCACTTGGGCTGAGATTTGTAGCGTACGTCACAGAACCGCCGCCAAACCCATTGTAGGCTTTAAGCGGACGAGACCGGAGGGAGGTGTCGACATGCTGCGGATCACTGACTAAACGGGTGCCATTTGGCAGCCCTGGTGCGTAGTAGCAGCTGAGACTGACACCGTTTGGAAGGGTGTCTGAAGATCACGAAGGAGGTTAGCTGATGGCTGAAGTGAGGGGGCTGCTTTCGGTGAACGTTGCTTCAGCAATCAAATACGGGATCGCCGGAGGCATTATTGCCGGCATTATCTTCGCTATAAGCGAAATGATTATGGCTGTGGTGCTTGGGATGCCTGCCGTGGCACCGCTCCAGATGATCGGAGCCATTGCCCTGGGGCCTACTGTGCTTCCGCCAGCCGAAGCTTCGGCCTCGACGCTTCTCGCTGGCGTGGTTGTCCATACGATTCTTTCAGCGGTCTACGGCGTTGTCTTGGCCCTCATCGTGCTGGGGATCCCGGCGCTACGGTTGTCCACCGGGCCCGTGACGGGGATCGGCATGGTCTGGGGCCTTATCCTCTGGCTAGTGAACTTCTATGTCATAAGTCCAGGGGCATTCCCATGGTTCGGCATGGCCAACCCTATCGTGCAGTTCATCGCCCACGTCTTCTTCTTCGGCGGGATCCTAGGCTACGTCTTGGGCATCAAGCTGGTCAGGTCGGCTTCTAGCTAGCCAGCAGCTGGGAGAACGGCGAGCCAACACGAGTGGCAGGAGGCAGGAGACACCTAGCAGGGTCGCTATCATTTTACTTGCGGGCGTCGAGGACGGCCACTCCGGCCTGGCCCGCGCCTTCAACGCCGTCCTCTACACCAAGGAGCTGTACGAGAGAGGCCACGAGGTGAGGTTCATCTTCGACGGGGCCGGCACCACCTGGCTCGCCAGGTTCCACGAGGCGAGGGAGGGGCCGGAACGACGGACAGGCGACCTGTTCTTCGCCCTCCGCGACAGGGGCCTCGCCTACCAGGTGTGTGACTACTGCGCCAATGCCTTCGGGGTGCGGGATGTCCTGAAAGGACGGCGCGAACCTCTGCTGGCCCAGTACATGGGCCACCCGGGCGTGGCGGAGCTGGTGGAGGAGGGCTTTCAGGTCTGGGTAGTGTGAGCCAACCGGACGAGGTGCCGCACGAGGCGTGCCAAGAGGATGGGGAGCATGCCAGCATCGTTGTGGGCGGTGGCAGCCCTGGGATTTATCCTAGCCCTGTCCGCCTGTACAGGACAGGGGCTAGGCCCTCAGAACGGCGATGGCGTGGGCCTAACACCACGCCAGTCCTTGCCGGACCAGCCCCCTCCTGACATCAAGGCGGACTTCCCGAAGACCGATTTCAGCAGGCACAGCATCCCATACCGCGAGATCCAGTCGGGGGGACCTCCTCGCGACGGCATTCCGTCCATAGACAACCCCCACTTCGTCAGCGTGAACGAGGCCGACGCCTGGCTGCGACCCCAGGAACCAGTGGTCCTGCTAGAGCTTGATGCCGAGGCCAAGGCCTATCCCCTACAGATCCTCATCTGGCACGAGATCGTGAACGATGTAGTAGGTAGAGTGCCCGTGATCGTGACCTGGTGCCCGCTCTGCAACACCGGCATCGCCTTCCGCCGGGAGGTGAATGGCCGCGTGCTGGACTTCGGCACTACCGGGCGCCTGCGCTTCAGCAACCTCCTCATGTATGACCGCCAGACGGAGTCCTGGTGGCAACAGGCCACTGGGGAGGCGATTATAGGAGAGATGACAGGCAGGAGGCTCGCGTTCGTGCCGGCCGGCGTGGTCTCGTGGCGGGACTTCAAAGAAGCACACCCCGAGGGAAGCGTCCTCTCGCGGGAGACAGGCTACAGCCGGCCTTACGGCACCAACCCTTACCCCGGCTACGACGACGTCGGCCAGCTCCCCTTCCTTTACCAGGGGCCAACCATCCCCGACAAGTTGCCAGCGATGGCGCGGGTGCTAACAGTGGACATAGGTGGAGACGCGGTGGCCTACCCTTACGAGGTCTTGGCCAGGCTGAGGGTGGTCAACGACACGGCGGGAGGACATCCAATTGTGGTCTTCTGGCGCAAAGGCGCTTCCTCGCCCCTCGATGCTCCGTCAGTGGCCATGGGACGGGACGTAGGCTCGGCGGGCGCCTTCTCCCGAATATTGGAAGGCCGTCTCCTCACCTTCGATGCCGTCGGTGAACAGTTCCGGGACCGGCAGACAGGCACCACTTGGGATCTCTTGGGCCAGGCCCTGCGCGGACCCCTGGCAGGCCAGCGGCTGGAGCCGGTGACGGCCATCAACCACTTCTGGTTTTCCTGGGCTGCTTTCAAGCCACAAACCCGTATCTACTCAGAGCCGTAGAAGATGGGCGCGTCCGGCTCTTCAGCCGGGAACCCTACGCTCGGACGCCCTGCATGGGGGTCCTGCAGCCCGTTGCACCCGTGGCCCGCTGACGGCGGTAGGCTCGCGCAGCCGACACCTACCTCGGCCGAGCCATCGGTTTCGCCATTCCTGGCCTGGGCCAGGACGCTTTTCTCGACCTGTACCGTCGTCCGCTACTGCGGCCAAAGGGCTTGTAAGGGCATCATGACCAAACCTGGGAAGGGCTAAAGCCTCGGCCAAAGGCCATCGGCCAACCACAGAGCCTTTGCTTGCCAACGTCAGGGGTGGCCGACAACCGGCGGCGGTGGGGTGTCCGTGCCTAGGCGGAACAAGATCAGCTCCGGCGCCGGCGGGCAAGCCCGTAGCCCATGCCTGGACGGGACACTGACCGCCCGCCCAATGATGGGCCGGCCGGCTGACCCTCTCATCCATCTGGACCACATGTAAGGCGTAGATAGCGTGCGACCCGATCGGCTAGAAGGCCCTGACCAGCCCGCTCTAACCTCTCGCCAATCGCACCATTATGCTGAAGCCCCAGCGGACTGTCGGCATATCCGCTGGCCTGACCTCCACTGTGGCCGCATTCGGTGCTCGTTGAGGCTGTCCTGGTACCTCTGGCTCCGAGGCAGGCCGTACGGTTCCCCACCGCCTCCACAGCGGGCGGGCCTATCCCCTTTGGGTCTCGGCCCATTTAAGTCAGCAATCGGCAACGCGGGTGTATTTGCTCCTGAAGAAGATGAGAGGGCAGCCCTCGCCCATTTGAATGTCCTCCACCTGACCCACAAAGATGGTATGGTCGCCCGCCTCGAAGGTGGCATAGAGCTTGCACTGCAGATAGGCCAGGCACCCGTCGATCAGAGGTAGACCCATCTCCGACAGGTGGTGGGGCACCGTGGCCAGACGCCTGGCCTCGTCCAGCTCCTTGCTGGCGAAGAGCCTGGACAGACCCTCCTGCCGATCCGTGAGGATGTTGACAGCGAAGGCACCGCGCCTGGAGATCAACTCATGGGTGCGGGCCGATCTGTCGATACAGACCAACACCAGGGGAGGCTCCAGGGATACCGAGGAGACGGCGTTTGCCGTCATCCCCCTCATCTCGTCGCCCAGACGGGTGGTAATAACGGTGACGCCGGTGGCGAAGTTCGCCATTCCCTTCCTGAGGGATTCCCCCGATACTGGCAAACTCTCACCTCCTTGCAGGAGCCTCGGCGAGGCGCACCCGGAGCGTCAACAGGCGCTCTCCACGCAGTATCCCCAACGCGGCCGCGCGGCCCACGGCCTCTGGGCCCAGCATGCGGTGGAGATCGTCCACCGAGGCCACAGCCTTGCCGTCAAAGCTAACTATTATATCGCCGGGCATGAGTCCGGCCTCGGAGGCCGGGGAGGATGGCTGCACCTCTACCACCTGAACGCCCGTGGCCGACAGGCCGTAGCGCCGAGCCAACGGTGCCGAGATCCGATGCACGGCGCCAGCGATCCCAAGGTAGGCCCTCCTGACCCTTCCCTCCTTTATGAGGAGGCCAGCTACCCAGCGGGCCGTGTTTATGGGTATAGCGAAGCATATGCCCTGGGCAAACTGGATTATGGCCGTGTTTATGCCCACAACCCTGGCCATGGTGTCGGCCAATGGCCCACCGGAATTGCCTGGGTTCAGGGCCGCATCTGTCTGGATCACGTTCTCCAAGAGCCAGCCGGTCCGAGTGCGAAGGGATCTCCCCAGAGAGCTCACCACCCCAGTGGTGACCGACGCCTGAAACCCGTAGGGGTTCCCAATAGCTACAACCAGCTGACCAACCCTCAGGGCAGAGGAGTCGCCCAACTCGGCTGTTGGCAGACCCTCTGCATCGATGTGGACCACTGCCAGGTCAGTCTCCGGATCGCTCCCCACGAGCTGGCCTGGCAGGGTGACGCTCTCCGAGGCGAGGCTCACAACTATCCTCTCGGCGCCCTCCACTACGTGGCTGTTGGTGAGGATATAGCCATCCGGAGCTATGATGAACCCGGAACCGTTGCCCTCCTCCTGATGGGGCCATCCGCGCCCTCGGGCCCGCCTCGCCACGCCGATGTTGACGACCGCCGGGCCCACCTTATCCACAACCGCCACTACCGCCCTGGAGAAACTGTCCAGCTCCTCGAGATCGCCCAAACCCCCTCTCCTGCTCGCTTTCACGGCAGATTCTACAACGCCACAGTCGGGAAGCGGCCACTGGCCTCGAGAAAGTAGAATAGGTGGGACCAAGAGAGGTGGACCGGGCTCCTTCATGCCAAACCTGCCCGATGGCATGACAGATGGACAGCTCGCCAAGAAGTACCTGAGCGGAGAGGCCTGGGCTTTCGAGGCCATAGTCGATAGGTACATGCACCCGCTCTTCAACTTTGCCTATCGCTACCTCGGCGACTACGATGAGGCGTCGGACATCGTGCAGGAGACCTTCGTCAGGCTATACAGGAACCTGCACCGGCTGAATCTGGAAGAACCTCTCAGACCCTGGCTGTACCGGACGGCCAGGAACCTTTGCCTGAACCGGATGCCCCAGCGCATGCGCCACCAGAGCATCGACGAAGAGGATGCCCCTGACCTGCCGGATGTGGCCGCAGGCCCCGAAGAGCGCCTGGACTTGAAGGAGCTCCAGGCATCGGTACAGGCAGCTGTGGAGCAGCTCCCACCCCTCTACAGGGACGTGGTGAGCCTCTACTACTTCGCCGAGCTCTCGGTACAGGAAGTGGCCGAAGTGCTGGGCCTGCCGGAGGCCACTGTGAAGACGCGCCTCTTCAGGGCCCGGCAACAGCTCAGGCGCGCCTTGGAGGAGGAGAGCGAAACCTAAGAGAACATTAAGAGATGATACTTTAGGGGAAATGGTGCCCATGGACGAGCAGATGGACCAGCTGCTGAGGAGTTTGCCAAAGGTAGAGCCTCCGGAGGATCTGAAGTCGAAGGTCCTGCGGCGGGTGGCCGAAGAGCACCGCAGGCGACTGATGCCCTGGCGGGTGGCCTACATCGCCACGGTGCTCCTGCTGGCTGGAGGCGGCTTCTGGCTCGGCACCGCTTTGGCCGATTCGTACCTTCCGGATCTCCTTCCGCTCCTGATCGCCAACTGGAGCCTGGCCACGGACCTCTGGACCGAAGTGGCGCCAACGCTGATGGAAGGGGCAATCCTTATCCCTGCAGCCGCCGTGCTTCTAACATTGGCGCTTGTAATGCTGGAGGCACGGAGGGCAGCGCCCGCGCGGGTGAAGGCATGAGCCGCAGGCTGCTCGTTGGCATAGCCCTCGTAGTCCTGGTGCTGGCAGGAGCCGCAGGCTTCGCCGCGGCCCGGTCCAGATACTTGGCAGCGGAGTCCCCAGCTTCTGGGCCAGCTCTCGAGATGCCGGCCAGAGAGGCCGAACCGGCCTATGGCAGGCCTGGCCATCGAAAGGCCCTCCAGGGCACCGTGATCTCCTGGCAGGGAACTCGCCTAGTACTGAGGAGCGAAAACGTCACCTACACGGTGGTCATATCGCCGCGCACAAAGGTGGTTCGCCGCACCAGCGACCCGGTGGGCGCCAAGGCGGTGGTCTTGGGCCGGACGCAGGACTCCACCGTAACGGCATCCATGGTCATGCTGCTTCCTTACCAGGCCAGGCCCGGACCATAGGCGGCGCCGCCTGCTCCAAAACATATCCGAGGGCTCGCCCCCTCCAGCGTCAGGCTCCCCCTCAGCACGATATGGGCACGCCGTCTATTCCCGAGGCGGCCGACGGCCCAGGCAGGTCCCAAGGCTACCCCAGGCGCCTCGGCCGCTAGCACGAGGCGCCTAAAAGCCTGCTGTCCGGCCGCCGGCACCGCGAGCCTGGGCAGAGCTTTCCCACAGCCTCGCCCGGAGGGCCGAGCCGAGGCGAACAAGCCAAGGGCCCGCGACCCACAGACGGCACCTCGTCGCCATGTGCCTCCCGAGGCAGAGGGCCCACCGCCCCGGACAGAACACTGCCCTCAGCCCGGCGCACCTAAAAGGACGGATAGGGATCACCCCCAGGAGCCGGCCGCCAAGCCCCGGTTCCATGTCGGAACTATAGCCCATGCGGTGTGAGCCACAGGGATCGCCCCGCTGTCGGTGTGTCCCGCACCGAAGCGGCAAATCGGCAGGACGCTTCGGCAAGAGGCCTTGTGAGCCCGCGGCCCGGATGGGCCGTGGGCCGCTCCGGAAAGCTTCTGGTCCACCGGCCGCGCGCACCCCCATGGACCGCGGCATGGCCCGGCGGACCTATGCGCGACCTCACAGCGCGGATCTCGGAGGTGCAGAGTCGTGGTGCAAAACGGTCGCGGGAAAGTGGACGGTCTGTGCAGGTTCGGGTGCGGCCCCGGGGATATCGAACCACCTGACCCCCATTCTAAGCCCCTGGGCCGCTGGGTCGAGGGGCTGGCAGGCCCCGCTCGTGCCGGCCGCAGAGCCACATGGAGCTTGTGGTCGGCAGACTAAAATCCAGGACCACTAGTAAGTCCCAACGGCCTTGCCTGCCCTGCTCCGACGCATGGGGGTCTAAAGCGCACACGGTCGAGTGGGCCTGGCCGTGCACTGCGGGCACCCGAGGCTCGGGAGCATATCTCCCTTTAGGCTGGCCATTGAGGCTCCCACCTGTGGGATAATTACTTTAGCAGAGAGCCCAGTGTCCATGGATCCCGAGAAGTTCTATTACAGGTGGGAGCAGTTCAAGGAGGACGCCCTAGCCCTGGCCGATGCTATACTGTGCAGCGGCCTCCGTTTCGACATGATCCTGGCGATAACACGGGGCGGCCTCATCCCAGCTTACTTCATAGCCAAGAAGCTTGGGACCTATAGGGTCCTCACCCTGGGCGTGGAGCACTATGCGGACAACCACGAGCCCCTGGACAAGCCCCACCTGAGGCTGCCCCTACCCGACCACCCCGACGAGCGCCTGGGGCTTAAGGGTGCCAGGATCCTTATCGTGGACGAGGTGATCGACACGGGGAAGACCGCCCAGTTGGCGGTCGAAGAGGTGGAGAAGTATACTCCGAGGGAGAACATCGCCTTTGCCGCCATCCATATCAAGCCCGGGAAACTGAAGGTCCCCCTGCCCGAAAGGGTCAGGTTCTTCTGGCTGCGGGAGACCAACGCCTGGATAGTGCATCCCTGGGAGATAGAGAGCTAGAGGGCCGCCATGTCCGGCGTGGATCGTGCTGAGCGGTTGAACGCCCTGAAGCACTTGGTGGAACTTCTGGAACGCTCTATAGCTTCCGACGAGGAAGAGCTCGCCCGAGGCTGGAAGCCCTACAGGAAGGACATCACCCCTCAGCCTACTGTACCCGTGGAACTACACCCACTGCACCAACGGCTGGAGGCCAAGAGGCGATACCTGAAGAAGTTCAGGCAGGAGCTCTATGGAGCCTTGGAGGACAGATCAGAGGGATGATCCCACCCTGCAGGTACAACGGGCGCTCCTGATCAACCTGATAGGGGAGCTGGAGCGGTCCCTATGGTGGGACCGCGCCCGCCTCAAGGCATCTATGTTGGTACAGGCCGTTCCCATCCTCGGACAGGTGACCAAGCTCCGCGGCGGCACCCCCGATGAGATCAGCCTGCTTATGGAAGAGATAGCCGGCAAGGAGCGCCTCCTGGCATACTACCGGCGCCAGCTCGACCGCCTCACCCGAAACTGATCCTTGCGGCTATCCAGTAGAAAATGCAGAATAAAGCTGTGAGAGCTGTCATGGGAGGTCTGCCATGGCTGTCAAGCTGAAGGAAAGCTCTGCCGATTACCTTGACTACCTGGAACGGTGGGTCGACAACCTGCCGTCGTTCAGCCTCGAACAGCTCCTGAGGGATTCCGACGCATCGCCGGCACAGGTGGCCATATTCGCCGTGGACGTGATCAACGGTTTCTGCCACAAGGGCCCGCTGTACAGCCCAAGGGTTGAGACCATATGCGGTCCTATCGCCAGGCTGTTCCGCAGGGCCTGGGAGCTGGGCATCGACAAGTTCGTGCTCCCGCAGGACAACCACACGCCCGATGCCGACGAGTTCCAGAGCTTCCCACCCCACTGCATCGCGGGCAGCGAGGAGTCGCAGACGGTACCCGAGCTCGCGGAGCTACCCTTCTCGGAAAGGTTCGTCGTGATCCCCAAGAACAGCATAGGCTCCGGCATCGGCACGTCCCTGGAGGAGTGGCTGGGAACCCACGGAAATCTCAAGCTCCTGGTGGCCGTGGGCGATGTGACCGACATGTGCCTGTACCAGCTGGCGACTTACCTGAAACTTCGATCCAACGCTCGAAACCTGCACCAACGGGTTGTGGTGCCCGCCGACTGCGTCGAGACCTACGACCTGCCCGTAGAGCAGGCCGCAAAGGTCGGGGCCGAGCCCCACCCTGGCGACCTGATCCACAGGATGTTCCTGCACCACCTGCAGGTGCTGGGCGTGCAGGTGGTTCGGACGCTGGTGCCCGAAGGGACCTAACGCCGCAGATGGAGGCTTCGGTAGAGCCTGTGTCCGAACAAGGCATGCAGAAGAAGAAGCGGTTCTACTGCGTCAAGTCGCCCAACGGGCCCGTGGACCTGGAGGAGATAGCCCAGGCCAGGCTGCACAACAGGCCCGTCCGCTGGAAGGCGCTCAAGGTGGACGAGCTGGGCCAGATCTACTGGTGCGGCGGCGAGCACGAGGGCGAGTGCCAGTGGGCAGAACAACCCACGTGAGGCGCCCTAGCTACTTGCCCTGCGAGGCCAAATAGCGGCGTCGTGCCTCGCCAATGACCCTGAGCGCCTCGTCCAGGCCATGCCATCCCAGTACCTCGGTCTGGACGCCCTCCAAAGTCTTGTAGGTAGCGAAGAAGGTCTCTATCTCCCTCAGCCAGTGGGAGGGCAGGTCCTCCAGGCTGTGCACCTGGTCGAAGCGGGGATCGCTCGTGGGCACTGCCAGTATCTTGTGGTCTATCCCCTTCTCGTCGCGCATGTCAAGGGTGCCGATGGCCCTAACCCTAACGAGGCATCCGGGGAAGGTGGGCTCCTCAACGACCACCAGCACGTCCAGGGAATCGCCGTCCTCGGCCAGGGTCTCAGGCGCCATGCCGTAGTCGGTAGGGTAGTGGACCGAGGAGTAGAGCACCCTGTCCAGTCGGATCATCCTACGCTTGGGATCCCACTCGTACTTGTTGCGGCATCCCCTGGGTATCTCTATCAGCACATCGAGTTCGGGGCCGATCTCCTCCACCACCTGTGCTCCGGCTCAGTATTTCGACACGTTGATCTCCACCATGCGTCCGGTCGCCGTGAACACCACGCGCTCGCAGATGTTGGTGACCCTGTCGGCGATGCGCTCGAGATTGTGAGCCGCCCAGAGAAGGTACGTGGCCCTGGTGATGGTGCGCGGATCGGAGATCATGTAGGTGAGCAGTTCCCGGTAGACCTGGTTGTAGAGGGCATCCACCTCGTCGTCTTCCTCGGCTATTTTCATGGCCGCCTCGGCGTCGCGGTTAATGAAGGCTTCCAGGGAGCCCCGAAGCATCTCGCGGCACTTGTCGGCCATGCGGGGTATGTCGATGAGGGGCTTGAGGAGGGGTTCCTCGCCGATCATCAGGTTTATCTTGGCTATCCCCTCCGCGTGGTCGCCCATGCGCTCCAGGTCGGTGATGATGTTCATCACTGCCGCGATGAAGCGCAGGTCCGAGGCCATGGGCTGCTGCGTGGCGATGAGCTGTATGCACTTGTCCTCGATCTCCCACCGCTTCTGGTTTATCTTCAGGTCGTCCTCGATGATGCGGCGCGACTCCTCGAAGTCGCGGTTCTTCAGGGCCTGCACTGACCTCTCTATGGCCTTGTCCACCATGCTCCCCAGAAGAAGCAGGTCGTCCTGCAGTTCCCTGAGGGCCCTGTCAAAGCTCTCCCTTGGCATCGTTCACCTCCTACACCATTGGCACCGTGAAATGGAACACCGATCCCTTGCCCTGCTGGCTCTCGGCCCAGATCTCCCCTCCGTGGGCTCTCACTATGTGCTTAGCTATGGCCAAACCGAGCCCTGTGCCGCTGGACGACCTGGCCCTGTCAGCCTTGTAGAGCCTCTCGAAGATCCTGGGCAGGTCCTCAGGGGCTATGCCTATGCCGGTATCTGCCACCCACACATGGACCCCATGCCCCTCGAACCTGGCACCCACAACCACACGGCCCCCGCTGGGCGTGAACTTTATGGCATTATGCACCAGGTTTACCAGAACTTGCTGAAGGCGGCCAGGGTCGGCCCTCACCAAGGGCAGGCCCCCGTCAACCTCCGCCAGCAGCTCGACTCCTGCCCTGACCGCCTGGGCCTGAAGCCGAGCGACCACCTCTTCCACGATGTAGGCCATCTGGACCTCCTGCATCTCCAGGGCTGCCTGCCCGGACTCGATCAGGGAAAGCTCCAGGAGTTCCCTGACCAGCTGGGATAGCCCGTCCACCTCCACCTCCATGCGCTCCAGGAAGCGCATGGAGACCTCGGGGTCGTGGACGGCACCGTCCCGCAGGGTCTCCACCAAGGCCTTTATGTTGGCGAGAGGGGTGCGAAGTTCATGGGATATGTTGGCCACCAGGTCCTGACGCGACCTTTCCAGCCTCTTCATCTCCGAAAGGTCGCGAACTGTCAGCACCGCACCTCGAGCCTCTGGTATCCCCACCACCTGGACCACCATGGGCCGCCGCGGCGATCCGAGCTCGAAGCTGGCGGCGGCCGGACGGGTCGATGTCAGGAACCTTCGAACGAAGTCCACGGCCTCGTGGTCCCTGAGGACCTCGGCCAAGGTGCGTCCCGTGCGGCCCTGGGCGGTACCGAGAAGCCTCGCCGCCTGACCGTTGGAGAACACCACACGTCCCTGATCGTCCAGCAGCATCACGGCCTCGGCCACGGCGTCTATGACGGCCTGGCCCCTCTTTCTCTCTTGCTCCAGCTCGGCCTCCAGGCGCTGGAGGCGTTCCCTGAACTCCCCTGCGGCGGCCCTGAGGGGATCCGGCAGGTCTGCCAGCTCCGACGGCAGGGCCCGGCCCAGCATCGACGCCCACCTCTGGAGGCTTCGACGAATGCGCCCCTGGGCCAGCAAATAGCCGGCCACCAGGCCACCCGCGGCCGCAAGCGCCACCAGCGGCTCCAAAGCTCCACCTCCCGTGCCCGCCCGACCTTCGGTCGACTACACCCTATATTACAGTGAGGAAGGCCCACCCTTAGCCACGGCCCACGGAGCACGCCGCGGCCACAAGACGCACTCCCACGGCATCGCAGCCCTCTGCCGGCAGGAGCTGAAGGCGATAGGTACCTGCCCACTGCCCATCTAGAGCCGGCATGCATGAAAAATGGCTGCCTCTGCACTGTTTTTTCGCCACGTCACCGAACCCCCCTGGGCTCAGCGTCTCGCCGAGCACCCGGCCGCCCCCAGGTGTCCATGCCCTCAGTCAGCCCTGTCGCCCCAGTCCCAAGATGGAGTCCGTCGGAGGTGCAGGATTCTGACAAAGGGCTTCCTGCCCAACCATCTCTCGCCATCGCGAAGACCACGGCGCTCATGAGGCAGGAAGGTATGACCTCCAGATCGATGGTGTGCCGCCGGACAGCAGCTCTTCACGGGCGCCTGTACTCTCCAGTCTCGACCGTCACCTTTACCTCTCGGAAGACATCTGGCCTGGTCTTGCACAACCCCATTTGCACAACCTTTCCAGCGGCTAACCTGAGCAGATTCCGGGCATCGACAAGATCAAGCGGAGCGACGAGCCTGGGCTTCGCCAAGCCCGGACCTGGGGTCTCGACGCAACATGAGCGCTGTAGGCTGGGGCAGACCTTAACAGACCATCGGAAGCCCGAATGAGAGAAGGCTCCTTGCCCATGCCATCTGAACGGTACTGCGTTTATGCCATCTCCTTGATGAAGCCACCATCCGCGATTCCTACAGCTGTTGAAGCGAGAGCAGGTGCCCCTTCGCCGCCACGAGGATACGTGCCATAGTGGCACCTAAGACAAAGCCAACGAGGGCTGTCTCCGCGTCTGGAGGATCGGAAACAACGATGCTGCGGCCAGCACTTGGGTCCATTGGAGGCCGTGCACAGTGGTAGGTCCCACCTGTAGAACGTACCATGCTGAGAAGGTTGGGCCGTATGATTGCCGAAACATCTACGGGTTCTTGCACACCCTCTTGAGTATATTCGCAGGTGGCCACTGGTTACTTACCCTGGCGGTGGCCGTTCAACGCCTGCAAGCTCACGGAACCGGGGCCTGGCCGTCGCCTCGCTACACGGCCGGGACGAGGGTATGGGACACACGGCCGATCGATCCGGTCGGAATCTCCCCCAGGGGGCCTACACGTCTTCCTGCCTCCGTCCTTCGGTTCCCTCGGCCGGCGGCCACGGAGCAGCCACCAACACCCGGAGCGGGCAAAATGCCGTGGGTCCGCTGGCCACCTAGCCGGAAGGCTGGAGCAAAAGGGCCAGGATTTGCCTCAAGCTAGGGAGCAGGCGCCGGTGCAGGCCGCTCAGGGGCGGCTGATGGATGCAGAGCTCCACCCCGCCGAACAGGTACGCCACCAGAAGCGTTGTGGTGCGACTCCCCACAGCAGACTGCCTAAAGCCGCTCCTGCGCGCTAGCCTGCGGCCGCTGCTCCTTCCATGCGCGGCCCATCCCCAAGCAGCAGAGATCGGTCTCCCCCTGGGCTCAGCCCTGGCTGGAGATAGTTGCCGCATGGCAGGCTTTCCAGCGGCTTAGAGCAAGACAGCCTTCCACAGTGGCCTCTCAAGTCTCATGGTTGTCGGGCCTGGACGCCGTGAGGACGAGCGATCACCCGAAGGATAAGGCGCAGTTATCTGGCTATGGCTTAAGACATAGACGACACTCTAGGGAATGTTGGTCATCGCAAGCATAATATCCTGAGACCTGTGAATACCACTGGGTAATTGTGCATTACATACTTGCATTCTTGGAACTATCCAAATATAATTGCTACATAACTTATGCGAAGGAGGCAGAGATGCGGCCTCTTGTAACCATCTACATGGTAGCAATCCTAGCCATCACCGCCGCAGGCTGTGGCTCGCAGAAAAGTGCATCGGCACCAACCGCTCCACCGACAGGCGCTACACAAACTCCCGCATCGGTAGGGGCTACGCAGGTCCCCACACCGGCAGCAACCCCTACCCCAACGGCAGCCCCCAAGGGACCGGAGATAGGCAAGGTAGGCCAGAAGGTGACAAGCGCCGGAATCAGCCTGACGGTACACAGCGTCAAGCGAACCAGCGACTCCGGCAACCAGCTCATAGTCCCTAAGCAGGGTAACGAGTACCTCGTGGTTGAGGTGACGATCGAGAACGAAAGCCGCGAGACGAGCCCGTACAACCCTCTTTATTTCAAAGTCAAGGACAGCGACAGCTTTGAGTACAACGTGAGCCTGATGCCTATGATAGGCAACGCGCTCAAATCGGGCGAGCTCGCCCAGGGGGAGAAGGCACGCGGGACCGTGACCTTCGAGATCCCCAAGACCGTTAAAGGCCTGGTGCTTTCGTACCAGCCCCTAGTCATCCTGGGTGGTTACCAGCCCATCAGGATCAAACTCGAGGACTGATACGGGAAGGGCCCGCGGCGACGGGGCTGTTCACCACTGGCAACGTCAAGTACATAGCAGACAAGTACTTTCCCAAGGTCACGGGCGTGGTGTCCAGTGCCGCAAAGAAAGACCTTAAGGAGATCCGGGTTTCGGCAATCGCCTACGACAAGGCGGGCAACATCATAGGGGCTGGCTCCACCTACCTCGACTTCGTCCCAGCGGGTGGACAGGCCGCAGTGGAGGTGTCGGTAACGACGTCGGCCGAGCCCGACCGCGTCGAACTCTATCCGACCCTCAGCTTCCTGACGCTTCTCGAATGAGCAACACGGGGGCGGCCATCGATAGGCATGGAAACATCCGGTCAGAGGAGGAGATGGAAAAATGCGGATCGCGGCACTTATCTGTGGACTGTCGGGCGGCATCATCGGAATAGTAGCGGCGATCATGGCACTGGGCATCGGCGGCCTAGCGGAGGCCTTCGAGGCCGAGGGAGCGGGCCTCGTGGTTGGCGGCGGCGTGGCCGCCCTGGTGTGCGCCGTGGCGGCCATCGTCGGCGGAGCACTGGCCCTGAGCCGGCCAGGGATAAGCGCCGTCCTTCAGCTGCTCGCGGCAGTGGTCGGCTTCATCGCCATTTTCCTGTTCTGGCTGCCGTCGTTAATTCTGTTGCTGATAGGCGCGCTTTTCGCGCTCCTGGGGCGTCGGTCTCCCTCCCCTGCCAGCGCGTAAGCCGGAGCCGGCGGCGGTGGGCGGCCCCGGAGGTGGCCGAAGCTCCGGAGGCAGCGGCAACCCCTGGGGCCCCACCCATCCCTTGCCACAGCCCACCGCCGCCGTAGAGGTAGGTGTCCGCTGTGCTCTGTCCGGCCGGCTCGGGCGCTGTTCCCCGTCCGACGCAACTAGGGCCTAGAGCCTCGGGCGGCACGGCATTGCCGCACCTCTGGACTACGCCTGTCCACACAGCACAGACTCCACGCGGGTCAGCAGTGCCTTCGCCAAGCCCTACGCCACACCGCCACCCATCCAACGGTCACCTGGCCGCGGGCCTTGCTGCTGTGCCTAGGGCTTCCCCAAGGCCTTCGCCGAAGGCAGTCGGGCCCGGTCCAGGGGCCAACAGGCCCCCGGCATCGCTTTGGCAATCTTCGAGTTTCCGCGGGCACCTATGGACGACGCCATTGGGACCGGACACCATCCCTATGGATCACGACCATGAGCCGCCGGCGAGTGCTGGTGTCGTCACGAGGGCCGCGGTAACACGGGAACCACCAGAGGCCTAGCCTACCTTCGTAACTTCCTGCGGAGCCCACCGATAGCCGCGGTCCCGCAACGGTGCCACGGGCCTCCATTCGCTGAGAGGCCCGGCCTGTGTCCTGATGGCCGCGTCGCGAGGTGACCAGGAAGGCCGCCAGCACAGCCCAGGCCATGGCATCCTGGCCGTCGCCCACCTTCAGTAGTATGTCCCTATCGCCACGTTGCAGGACCAGAAAGCCCTCTTGGCTCCACTGGGGAAGGACATCGAGTCTGTCAAACCATATGCTGATGTTGCTCCCGCCGTCGAAGGCTATGCGTTCCGAGGTCACGTGGAGGGTTCCGGTATCTGTCGGCTTCAGTTCCTGCACTTGTATCGACCTGGCAGGGCTTCGGAAGAACCTGTGCGGGTAGACACCCCGCATGAGTCGGAGAGAGCCCATCCACTCCCTCCTCCCTGGCGGACCGTCCTGCGCTTCCACTCGTAGCGCTGTATGCCCCTCCTGTATCCGATCACGGCTTCCCCCTTCTTGGGAACCAGGGCTCCTCCGCTCTCCAGGCGCAGCCTCCGGACGGCGGCGGCCAGTTGATCCACATCGTTGTCGGCAAGGCTGTCGATGGCGGCTTTGAAGGGCTCGGGCAGGGATGAGAGCTGGAGTTTCAGATCGTTGCGCTTCCCAGCCCCAGAAGTCGTTTTCCCCGAGGGAAGAGCGGGCGCACCTTCCTCGCCACGGGCCTCGCCCCTCCGCGGTGCCAAGACCTTAAGTATCCGGGTGCGGGCGCCGAAAGTGTCGCTCACGAGCACGAAGGCCACCAACAGTAAACCCGAGGCCTGGGCCGCTCCCACATTCCCCTCAAGCACACTTCCGAGCAACAGGATGGCCAGCAGCGCCCCTACGGCCATCCGCACTATCCTAAGCATCCCTCCCATGTGAACACCCCCTCGGCAAACTCAGTAAGTGCGCTCCGCCCATGCCTCGACATAGCGCTTTTTCCCAGGATCCACAGCAACGATGCTGCGCGGGACCCCGGGTACGCAGGCACGCTCGGCCCAATGGATCACCTGTACATGGTACATCGACAACGTTGTCCCGGACCTATCGGACATGCCTGTGGCCGCAGGACCGCGCGAGACAGGCCGCCAACCACCTTCCAACTATGGGCAAGCTCATTAATGAGGCCCCTGAACCCCTTCTGCCCTCGTCCGTGAAGCCGCAATCTGCAGGCTGTACCCGACCAGGGGCGCCACGACGGCCTACCAATGGGTGTGAAGCGCCGCACCGCAGCCAGACCCACCTGTGGCTGCTAGGTAGGCACCGTTGCCCGCCGACCCCCGCGGCCAGTCCAGTATGAGGTCGGCGGCCAGGGCCGACCAGCTGGGTTTGAAGTCCCAAGGGCACCCCGATCCCTTTTCCTCGCTTGGGTGCGGGAGCTTTTGGTGGAGGGCTGTGAAAGGGTGGACCCCTCTCGAGACACCGGGACCCCACGTACCAGTTTGGGAAGCCTTCAGCTTGGCAGTTATTTACGGCCGAGAGGCCCTGCCAGGCATTACGCCAGCCCCGGCCTGGTCCGCACCACCGATGGACCGACCTGAAGGCGGCCGAGTGCGTGCGAACCCGTCGGCCAGGCCTGCCCATGCACGGCGCATCCCGGGCCCGGTCAGCGCAGAAGCCTGCGGTGGACCATGGAGGCAACGGTCTCTACGGTCTCTATCCCGTAGTCGAGGGTCGGCTGGCCATCGGCCATGACCACGAGGCTGTAGCCCCGTTCTCTGTGGTCTGCAGGCAGGACAAGCCCAGCGCTGTTGACGACCCATCCGCCGTCTTGTGGATACCAGCCATTCTTGAGAACTACTCGGACGGACCCCGACAGCTCCGGCTCGATCCCCGCCGTGACGCCCCAGGCCTGCTCGGGCGAGATGCGGCCCATGAGCTCCACAGCTGTATCCCTGGTCAGTGGATCCAGGGCGGGGTCCCAGCCAACCTTTGCCAGGAGCTGTGCCACCGCCTCGGGCGATGCCTGGCTATCGCCCCAGTAGCCTTGGGGGTCCAGATCGATACCCTCGACGCCCAACTCTTCGAGGAATCCCGCAATCCCTGCCGCACCGCCCGCGGCTATCCACAGGGCATCCGCCGCATCGTTGTCGCTCACGGTTATCATGGCGTCCAGCAACGAGCTCTCCGCATCAGTAAGATCCCTACCCTGCTGGAAGGCCCTGTGGGTGACTGCGCCCATGATCACGATCTTGGCCACGCTAGCCATCTGAAACTTCTGGTCCCCTCTGAGGCTGTAGACGGTCCCTAGGCTCGGAAGAACCGCGGCAATGCCGACCCGTCCTTCCCTGGCGCGCAGGTAATCTTCGACCTCCGGCATTTCAGTTTCCAGCTCGGGAGGCAACAGGTCCGGAGACGCCCCAGCTTCCAAAGGAGAGCAGGGGGGATCCAGGCCCCACGCCTGATCGGTCTCTTGCCCGTCCCTGAAAGCCTCCGGCTCCTCCTGCAGGACCCTGCCAGGGGAGAGGGAGAGCCCTTGCTGTGTTGGCTGAGGGACACCTGCAGTGTAAGGCTGGCCATGGGTATCGACAGGGGTCGCTCGGAGCAAGAGCGAGCAGGTCAATACAAATAGGGCGACCAAGCTTGTTGCCAGCAAAGGAGACTTCCTGGCCGCCACAGCTCGCACTTGCCCTGCGAGGAGGCACGGTTTCCTGAGCCGCATCTGCTCGATAAGGATTATGGCGCTACTTCTACTGTAACAAACGAGTGAGGTGCTGGTAGGTTTCAGAGTGTGCGTGGAATGGGGGGAGGGTAGATGTTTAGACTCCTCCTCTTTGGCACTTTGGCAACGTGTGGCGGCCCAGCATCTGACCACCGATGCCAGAGAATAAGGATGGCCTGGAACCCACCGGCATGGGTCCCAGGCCCGGGACAGGGGGATCCCCGAAGATCGGGGCGAAGTTAGACGGCCACCTCCTCGACCGGCTCGGTCGACGTGTACTCGGCCGGCCACTTGAGGAGGGGGTATTCCAGACTGTCGAGCAGGGCGATCCAGCTAGCCTCCACCACGTTGGTGGAGCTGCCCACGGTGCTCCAGCTCCGTGCGCCGTCGGTGGATTCGATGTTTACTCGGACGCTAGCGGCAGTCGCCCGCTCGTTGTCAAGGACTCTCACCTTATAATCTGTCAGCCGAATGGCGCTCAGCTTTGGATAGAACTCCAGGAGGGCCTTCCTTATGGCGCTGTCCAAAGCGTTCACGGGCCCGTTGCCCTCGGCGGCGGTGTGTAGGATGCGGTCGCCCACCTGGACCTTAACCGTAGCCTCGGCCACCAGGGTGCTGGCCGAACGCTTTTCCGAGATAACCAGGTAATCCAGGACGGTGAAGGGGGCCCTGTAGTCTGGCTTAGAACGTCTGACCAGCAGTTCGAAGGAGGCCTCGGCGTTCTCGAAGGCGAAGCCCTGGTTCTCCAGCCGCTTCACCATGTCCAGCATCTCTCGGACCTCATCCGAATTGCCGGAGGTGTCGATGCCGAACTGTTGAAGCTTATAGAGGACGCTGCTCTTGCCTCCCAGCTCAGATATCAGGATCCGGCGCCTGTTGCCCACGAGCTCAGGCGGGATGTGTTCGTAGGCCTCGTGCGCCTTAACCACGGCGTTAGCATGCAGCCCTCCCTTATGGGCAAAGGCGCTCGCCCCCACGAAGGGCTGGTGGGTGTTGTGGGCCAGGTTAGCCACCTCGGCCACGTACCTGGATACCTCGGTAAGGGTGGCCAGTTTCTCCGGAGGCAGGACCTGGATACCCATCTTCAACTGAAGGTTCGGGATGATCGAGCAAAGGTTGGCGTTGCCGCACCTTTCTCCGTAGCCGTTGATGGTGCCCTGGACCTGCGTGGCTCCAGCCTGGACAGCTGCCAGGCTGTTGGCCACAGCGAGCTCGCAGTCATTGTGGGTGTGGATGCCCACGGCCGCCCCAGGGAACCTCGCCAGCACGGCCCCCGTGGCCTCGCGGATCTCCCAGGGCATCCTGCCACCATTGGTGTCACACAGCACCACCCAGTCAGCTCCGGCCTCGAGAGCCGTCTTGAGGGTCATGAGGGCGTAGTCGCGGTCTGAGAAGAAGCCGTCGAAGAAGTGCTCGGCATCATATATGACCTCCAGGCCCCTCTCCTTGAAGAGGCGGACGGAGTCGGCGATCATAGCCAGGTTCTCCTCGAGGGTGGTGCCTAGTATGCGGGTCACCTGAAAGACCGAGCTCTTGCCCACCAAGGTCACCGTTGGGGTTCCCGCCTCCAGGAGGAGCCTCAGGTTGGCATCCTCCTCCGCTCTTATCTTTGCCCTTCTGGTGGAGCCGAAGGCGGCCACCTTGGCATGCCGAAGGTACAGGTGCCTTGCCCTCCTGAAGAACTCCTCGTCCTTAGGGTTCGAGCCCGGCCAGCCGCCCTCTATGTAGTCCACACCCAGCTCGTCGAGCTTGCGGGCTATCTTCAACTTGTCCTCTACGGAGAAGTTGACGCCCTCTCCCTGGCTGCCGTCCCTGAGGGTCGTATCGTAGATGTAAACCTTCACCATGGCTGCCTCCTAGCTGGCTGCCTTGGCAGCCTCCAGCTTGTGCTTAGTGTAGTTGATGAGGCCACCGAACCGGATGATCTGAAGCATAAAGTCCGGATACGGCTTGGCCTTGAAGGTCTTGCCCTTGGTCTCGTTGGTTATCGTCCCGGTTGCCAGGTCCACCGACACGATATCACCCGCGTCGGTCTCCCGCACCGCATCCTCACATTCCAGGATTGGCAAGCCTATGTTGATCGCGTTCCTGAAGAATATCCGGGCGAAGGACTCCGCTATCACGCAGGAGACGCCGCTGGCCTTTATCGCCAAGGGAGCGTGCTCCCTGGAGGAGCCGCACCCGAAGTTGGTGGTGGCCATGACGATGTCGCCCGGCTGGACCTTAGAGGCGAACTCCGGATCGATGTCCTCCATGCAGTGCTTGGCCAACTCTGCCGGGTCGCTGGTGTTCAGGTACCTGGCAGGTATGATCACATCGGTATCTACGTTGGCCCCATATTTGAAAACTCTGCCCCTGAGCTGCATCTCCTCTCCTATCCTCCCGGTTTCACGCCACAGCCACGGTCTCCAGCACCCTTTCAGGATGCACGATCTTGCCCGCCACGGCCGAGGCCGCGGCAACGGCCGGGTTTGCCAGGAATACCTCGGCCTTGGGATGGCCCATTCGACCCACAAAGTTGCGGTTTGTGGTGCTGACGCATCGCTCGCCAGCCGCCAGCACGCCCATGTGCCCTCCCAGGCAAGGTCCGCAGGTCGGAGTGCTCACCGCGGCACCTGCCTCGACGAACACCTCGATCAGGCCCTCCTTCAGGGCCTGCATGTAGACAGCCTGGCTGCCCGGGAACACCATGCATCTGACCCTCGGATGGACCTTCTTCCCGCGCAGGATCTGGGCCACAATGCGGAGGTCCTCGATGCGGCCGTTGGTGCACGATCCAATAACCACCTGGTCGATGGCGATGTCGCCCACCTGGCTTATGGGCCGGGTGTTGGAGGGAAGGTGTGGGAACGCCACCTGAGGCTCGATCTTGGAGACATCGAACTCATAGACCCTGGCGTAGCTGGCGCCAGGGTCGGACTCGTAGACCCGGAAAGGTACATCGGTGCGGGCCCGTACGTACTCTATGGTCTTCCCGTCGACGGGACACAGGCCCGCCTTGGCGCCGGCCTCTATGGCCATGTTGGCCATGGTGAGCCTGCCCTCCACACTGAGCTCCCGTATCGTGGACCCGGTGAACTCCATGGTACAGTAGCGGGCACCGTCAACGCCTATGACGCCGATGGTGTAGAGGATGAGGTCTTTGGCGGTTACCCAGGGCTGGAGCTGGCCCTCGTACACGAACTTAAGGGTCTCGGGCACGCGCATCCATATGCTGCCGGTTGCCATGGCGACGGCTATATCGGTGCTGCCCATGCCCGTGGCAAAGCAGCCGATGCCTCCGTAGGTGCAGGTATGGGAGTCCGCGCCCACCACCACCTCGCCGGGCCGCACCAGGCCCATCTCGGGGAGGATCACATGCTCGATGCCGCCCCGCCCGATCTCGATATACTGGGCCTCCTGCAGCCAGGCAAACTGACGCATAATGAGCGACTGCTCGGCGGACTTGATGTCCTTGTTGGGGGCAAAGTGGCTTGGCACGAACACCACCTTCCTGGGGTCGAACACCCTGTCGATGCCCAGCTTCTGGAACTCTCGGATGGCCAGCGGAGCCGTCACATCGTTGGCCATCACCAGGTCCACCTGCACGTCTATGAGGTCGCCCGGCGAAACCTCAGCACGCCCCGAATGGGCCGCCAGGATCTTTTCGGTCATTGTCATGGGCCTGGTCATACGGTAGCACCCTCCCTGACAACCTTCTCGCTGCCCTCGGCTCTGGCCGCCTCGGTGGCCGACTTTGCTGCCAAGAGCCTATTGAGGGCATTCACGTAGGCCTTGGCCGAGGCGGTTATGATGTCCGTCGAGGCCCCGCGCCCTGTAACTATCTCCCCGTCCGCGCGCACCTTGACCGTCACCTCTCCCACGGCGTCGATGCCGGCTGTGACCGCCTGCACGGAAAAGTCCACCAGTTCGGCGCTAAAGCCTACGATGCGGTTAATGGCCTTGCATACAGCATCCACCGGCCCATCGCCCAGGGCAGCGTCGGCTATCTTCTCCCCAATGGGAGAGATCATCTCCACAGCGGCCGTGGGTATGTTCTTATCTCCGGTGGTAACCTGCAGGCGCTCGAGCCTCCATATCTCGGTGGGCGCACGCACCTCGTCGGCCACCAGGGCCTCCAGGTCTCGGTCCGCGACATATTTCTTCCTGTCTGCTAGGGCCTTGAAGGCTTCGAAGGCCTTGTCCAGCTCCTCCTGGGTGAGGTTGTAGCCGAGCTCCGAGAGCCTCTGCTTCAGGGCATGCCGTCCGCTGTGCTTGCCCAGGATGATGGCACTGTCCGCAAGGCCGATCTCCCTGGGATCCATGATCTCGTAGGTGGACCTATGCTTCAGGACACCGTCCTGATGGATCCCCGACTCGTGGGCGAAGGCATTGGCTCCCACGATGGCCTTGTTGGGTTGGACGACCATGCCCGTGTAGTTGCTCACCATCCTGCTGGTCTTGTAGATCTCCCGCGTGTTGATGTTGGTGTAGAAGCCGTAGAAGTCCTGGCGTGTCTTGAGGGCCATCACTATCTCCTCGAGGGAGGCGTTGCCGGCCCTCTCGCCGATGCCGTTTATGGTGCACTCCACCTGCCGGGCCCCTGCCCTGATAGCGGCAAGGCTGTTGGCCACGGCCAGGCCCAGATCGTCGTGGCAGTGGGCTGAGATGACCACCTTATCGGCCCCTGGCACGTTCTGGATGATGCCTCGTATCAGGTCGTACATCTCCTCAGGGGTAGCGTAGCCCACGGTGTCGGGTATGTTGAGGGTGGTGGCCCCAGCCTCGATAGCCACGGCGAGCACGTCGTACAGGAAGCTGCGCTCGGAACGGGTGGCATCCATGGGCGAGAACTCCACATCGGGGCAATAGTCCTTGGCCCTGGACACCATGTCCCTGGTCATCTGAAGGGCCTCCTGACGGCTCTTTCGGAACTGATGCTGTAGGTGGATATCCGAGGTGGAGATGAAGACATGTATCCTGGGCCGAGGGGCATGTTTGAGGGCCTCCCAGGCTCTGTCCACATCCTGGGGCAGTGCCCGTGCCAGCCCGGCGATGATGGGCCCCTCTACTTCCTGTCCTATACGCCTGACGGCCTCGAAATCGCCCGGTGAGGCGATGGGGAAACCGGCCTCGATGACGTCGACGCCCAGCCTTGCCAACTGCTTGGCAATGTCGACCTTCTCCTCTATGTTGAGGGTAGCACCCGGGGACTGCTCCCCATCCCTAAGGGTGGTGTCGAAGATGATGATCCGTTCCACAGCTCCTTCCCCCCGTTCTTAAAGTTTCTTCTGCAGCCAGGGCATCATGGCCCTGAGCTGGCGGCCCACCTGCTCTATCTGGCTCTCCCTTGCCCTACGGCGCATGGCGTTGAAGCTGGGCCTGCCCGCCTGGTTCTCGAGGATCCACTGGCGGGCAAAGGTGCCGTCCTGTATCTCCCGCAGCACCTGCCGCATAGTCGCCCGAACGTGGTCGTCGATGACGCGAGGTCCGGAGACGTAGTCGCCGTACTCGGCCGTGTCGCTCACCGAGTAGCGCATGAGGCTCAGGCCGCCCTGATAGATCAGGTCCACGATGAGCTTCATCTCGTGGAGGCACTCGAAATAGGCGACCTCGGGCTGGTAGCCTGCCTCCACCAAGGTCTCGAAGCCCGCCTGGATCAGGTTCGATATGCCGCCGCACAACACCGTCTGCTCACCGAAGAGGTCGGTCTCGGTCTCCTCGGCGAAGGTGGTCTCTATGACGCCGGCCTTGGTTGCCCCGATGCCTTTGGCGTAGGCCAGGGCCAGGTCCTTGGCGCGCCCCGTGGCATCCTGGTGCACCGCCAGCAGTGCAGGAACCCCTATGCCCTCGGTGAAGAGGCGGCGGACGATATGCCCGGGGCCCTTTGGTGCAATCATGGTGACGTCTATGTCCTGGGGCGGCACGATCTGATTGAAATGGATGTTGAAGCCGTGGGCAAACATGAGCATCTTCCCAGGGCGCAGGTACGGCTTGATCTGATCCTCATAGACCTGCCTCTGGACCTGGTCAGGCAGGAGGACCATGATGATGTCGGCGGCCTCGGACACCCTGTCGACGGTGTCAACTTTCAGCCCGTGGCTCTCTGCCTCGGCCCAGCTCTTGCTCCCACGGTAGAGCCCAACCATGACGTTCAGGCCACTGTCCTTAAGGTTGAGGGCATGGGCATGGCCCTGACTCCCGTACCCTATGACCCCTACCTGCTTGGCCTGGATCAGGTCCAGGTCGGCATCCTGATCGTAGTAGATGCGTGCCACTACACCCCTCCCACTCTAGTCGGGTTCGCGTCCGTTCTCGGAATACTTGATCACCGTGGACCCGCGGGACATGGCCACACGGCCCGACCTGGCGATCTCCTTCACGCCGAAGCGCCTCATGAGCTGGATGAAGGAATCGATCTTGGTTTCAGGGCCTGTGATCTCCACCACGGCCGAATCCGGGGAGATGTCGATGATGCGACCCTTGTAGATGTCTGCCAACTGCTTGACCTCCGGCAGGGTGCCGGCGTTGGTGCTCACCTTTATGAGGGCAAGCTCCCTCATGAGGCCCATTTCCTCCGGTATCTCGCTTACCTTGAGCACATCGATAAGCTTGTTGAGCTGTTTCTCCACCTGTTCGAGCACCGTGTTGGCCCCATCCACTGTGATGGTGAGCCTGGCAATGTCGGGCTGATCGGTCCGGCCCACGGTGACGCTCTCCAGGTTGAAGCCCCGCCGGCGGAACAGGCTGGTGATCCGGTTCAGCACGCCGGGCCTGTCCTCACAGTAGACCACCAAAGTGTGCTTGGCCTTGACGGGCATGGGTTACCTCCCCGACCTGGGGTCCTCAATGATGTTGGTGTTGGGGCTTCCGGGCGGAATCATGGGATAGACGTTCTCGCCCCCCTCAACCAAGAAGTCGATCAGGACCGGTCCCGGATGGGCTATGGCCTCCCGGATGGCCGGAGCCACCTCCTCCCGTCGGGTGACCCTCAGCGACTTGATGCCGTAGGCCTCGCCGATCTTAACGAAGTCCGGGTTCCGCAGGGGGCACTGGGAGTAGTTGCCATCGTAGAACAGCTCCTGCCACTGCCGTATCATGCCCAGGTAGCCATTGTTTATGATGGCTATCTTCACGCCTATGTTGTATTCGGCGATGGTGCCAAGCTCCTGCATGGTCATCTGGAAGCCGCCGTCACCAACCACAGCCCACACAGGAGCATCGGGGGCCGCCAGCTTGGCGCCCATGGCCGCGGGAACCCCGAACCCCATCGCCCCCAGGCCGCCGGAGGACATCCAGCCGTTCAGGCGGTTGAACTGGTAGTGCTGGGCCGCCCACATCTGATGCTGGCCCACGTCGGCCACCACGATAGCGTCCCCATGGGTCTCGTCGCTGAGGACCCGCACCACGAACTGGGGAGGCAGAGGAGCATCCTCGGGTATCACCAGGGATGGATGCTCCCTCTCCCACCGCCGGATCTGATCGATCCAGTCGGAATGGTTGGCGGGCTTGACTTCCTGGTTGAGGACCTGAAGCACGGCCTTCACGTCGCCCACTATGGGGACCGCCGTTCGGACGTTCTTGCCGATCTCCGCGGGGTCGATGTCGATGTGAACGACCCGGGCATGGGGCGCGAAGGCGCTCAGCTTGCCGGTCACCCTGTCGTCGAAGCGCATGCCTATGGCTATCAGTACGTCGCAGTGGTTTATGGCCATGTTGGCGTGAACCAGCCCGTGCATGCCGGGGAAGCCCATGTATAGCCTGTGGTTAGCAGGCAGGGAGCTGATGCCGTGGAGGGTACAGATGACGGGAGCATCGATGGTCTCGGCGAACTGCCTGAGCTCCTCGAAGGCCCTGGAGATGATCACGCCATGGCCCGCCAGGATGACCGGCCTCTCTGCCTCGGCTATAAGCTGGGCAGCCTGTCTGATCTGTCTGACGTTGCCCTGCACCGTGGGCTTGTAGCCTCGGATGTTCACCGTCTCCGGGTACTCGAAGATCGCCTCGTTCTGAAGGACGTCTTTGGGCACGTCGATGACCACGGGGCCGGGCCGGCCAGTCCCCGAGATATAGAAGGCCTTTTTGACCGTCTCGGCCAGCTCGGCCGTGTCGGTCACCAGGAAATTGTGCTTGGTTATGGGCAGGGTTATGCCGATGGTATCTGTCTCCTGGAAGGCATCCCTCCCAATGAGGCTGGTGGCCACTTGGCCCGTTATGGCCACCATGGGCACGGAGTCCATGTGGGCACAGGCGATAGGGGTGACAAGGTTGGTGGCACCGGGTCCGGAGGTGACCAGGGCAACGCCCGGCCGTCCCGTAACCCTCGCAAAGCCGTCGGCAGCGTGGCCTGCCCCCTGCTCGTGACGAACCAGGATGTGGCGCAGGCTAGGGTATTCGGGCAATACGTCATACAGGGGCAGTACCACGCCCCCGGGATATCCGAAAATCAGGTCCACCCCCTCGCGCACTAGGGCCTCGCAGAGGATCCGGGCACCGTTCAGCCGTTTGCCCTCCGCTCCAGTGGTCTGTATCGTCCTAGTCTGTGTCCTGCTCGCTGTGACCATGTCTCCTTCTCCCCACTGTAGAAGTTTCGCCACAAATCAACAGGCGCTCCCATCCCAGGGACGAGAGCGCCTTTGCCCGCGGTACCACCCCGGTTGGCATGCCCCGAGCGGTGCCACAAGGGTACAGCACCACACCTACGAAGAAAGGTCCGCCCCACCCATGGGACGGACCTTCTATCTGTCCGCGGTACCACCCAAGTTGGCCATGCCGCCTGGCATGCCCCCTCTTGCGCTCTAACGGGCGCTACACGTCCGAGCCTACACCCCCAAAAGGGGTTCAGCCCGAAGGCTCAGGGGCGAGTTCGTTCGGCCTTCTCCCGCCGGCTCACACCATACCCGGCTCGCTGAGGGACCTTGCCTCCCTACTACTCCCCTTCTACGCCGTTCGATATCTCAGGCGTCACTCATGATAGTACAGCCTAGCGGGCCAGCTGTCAAGGTCCTGGCGAAGGATTTTTAACATTTTCTTAAGCAGCCGCAGTCCCGGTCCTCACCATCTGTAGGTCGGGCTCCCTTGGCACTGTCCCTCCCACTCCCGAATTGGCCTTCGGCAGTTACCGCCGTGCCTAACTGAAAGACCGACTCCCCGACCCGCTCCATGGGCACAGCTCAACTGCAAGAGTGCGATCGTTTCCCTGGGCCGATCCCGCCCAGGGAAACCCTCAAGGCCATGCGCCCACTTGACAAGGGACATCGTGGCGTATAGTATCAACGATACTAGTATAAAGGATACCATTGTGGACCGCCGTTCTCTGGCCGTGGTATACGTCACAGTGTTCCTGGACCTTCTCGGTTTCGGGATAATTCTGCCGGCCCTTCCCTTCTACGCCATAAACTTCGGTGCCACCGGCCTATGGGTGGGCGCCCTGCTCACTGCCTACTCAGCCGCCCAGTTCTTCAGCTCCCCCGTCCTGGGCAGGCTGTCGGACCGTTACGGGAGGAGGCCGATCATTCTGGCCAGCCTGGCAGGCTCGGCCCTATCCATGCTGGTGACGGGACTGGCCCACAGCCTTCCCATGCTCCTTCTGGGCAGGTCCCTGGCAGGAATCTTCGGAGGGAGCATCTCGGCAGCCCAGGCCTACATCGCCGACGTCACCTCCCCTTCCGAGAGGACCCGCTACATGGGCATGCTAGGTGCCGCCATAGGCTTGGGCTTCGTGTTCGGCCCAGCCATAGGTGCCCTCATGGCCCCCTTTGGCTTCAACACCGCAGCTTTCGCGGCAGCGGGCCTGGCCGGCCTCAACCTCTGCCTCGGCTATCTTCTTCTCAGGGAACCCTACAAGAAGCCGGGCTATCCGCCCAGGATACCGCTCAGCTTCAGAAGCGTGGCCGGTGCCTTCAAGAACCCCGGGGTCGCCAGGATACTTCTGGCGACCTTCCTGGTGACCTTCGCCTTCGTGTCTCTGGAGGCAACCTTCGCCCTCTACGGCCAACGCCGCTTCGCCCTCGATGCCAGAGGGCTGGGGCTTCTCTTCACGGCCGCCGGACTGCTCATCGCGCTGGTTCAGGGCGGGCTGGTGGGTAGGCTGAACGCCAGAATCGGAGAGCGCCGCGTCGTCCTGACCGGCGGCGCCCTCATGGCCCTCGGGTTCAGCGTCGTGCCCTTCATGCCCAGCCTGATCTCAACCTTGGCAGTCCTGAGTTTCGTGGCTGTGGGACAGGGCCTCAGCGTGCCGGCCCTATCGAGCCTGCTGTCGTTGGAGAGTGCTACCCATGAGCAGGGAGGGGTCCTTGGGTTGGGCCAGTCCTTCAGCGCTGCAGCCCGCGCCACCGGCCCCATCCTCGCCGGTGCCCTCTTCGACCTGGCGATGCCTCTGCCCTACTGGGCCGCCGCCCTGGCAGGCATACTGGCTGCAGCCATGGTGGGGTCAGCTGCCCTAGCGTACGAAACTGCAAAGACATCGGCTCGGCAGTAGGTCCGCTATGGAAGAGCACGAGCTGCTGCTGTTAGGGCTCCTGGACCAGGAAGGGATGCACGGATACAGGCTCCACGAGTTCCTGGAGAGGCGGCTCCAGTACGTGCCAGGCCTCACCAAGGCGACCGCCTATCGGCTCCTGGACCGGATGTACAGGGGAGGCTTGGTGGAGAGGCATGTGGAAAGGGAGGGCCGCCGGCCGGAGCGGCTAGTGTACCGCATAACCGAGGCGGGTCGACAGCACCTGGACAGACTCCTGCGCTCTCAATTGGCCATCGCTTCCAGACCCATCCTGCCCGGAGATGTAGCCCTTCTGTTCTCCTACCGTGTACCTGTCCAGGAGCGGGTCCAGCTCCTAAGGGCCAGGCTTGCCAGGCTTCAGGAGGAGAGGCAGAGGCTGGCCGCGTCCCTAGAACTGCACGCCCAGACCGGCACCGTGAGGCTAGTGATCGAGCACTCCCTTGCGCACCTGGATACGGAGATAAGGTGGCTTTCCCGGCTGGTAGCCAACCTGGAGGAGGAACTGTAGATGTCGGAATTGCACACCCTAGTAGGAACCATGGTAATAGTGCTGAACTTGATCGCGGGCCTAGGGTTGGCGCTGACGCCGAACCGTCCGCAGGCCCAACGTTGGTTCGGATACGTGGCCCTGTTGGGCTTTGGCTCCCTAGCACTGCAGTTGGCCCTGGGTGCGGACCTTTGGACACGAGGCCTTAGGCCTTCTTCCAGCCCCCTGGGAGAGATACACGTGGCTGGTCCTGCCCTTGCCTTCCTGCTCTACCTGCTGGCCCTTACAGCGGGCAGGCGCGGGAACGCCAGGCTCACAACCACGGCGGCTGCCCTGGCCACGGCCGCTGTAGCGCTGATCAGCTACGGTATCGGGGAGATGGGCTAGAGTGAGAGGGGGCGGGCTGGTGCGGCCCGCCCCCTGGCACCCACTCAGTGGGAGGTATCCTGGGACGAGGTGGCTGGAGCTATCGGGTTGAAGACATCCGGGTTGTCCGGACCCTCGACCTGGATCTGAGCCGCTGCCCCCTTCTCGAGCCTGCCAAGGCTGTGATCAACCAAAACGTAGGTGCCTGGTACCTGTAGCTTGAACTCCGCTATAGTAGCACCGCCAGCGGGCACCAAGGTGGTCTGGACGTTGCTCACAGGCTCAGAGGCGCCCTCGGGATAGACCTTATCGAAGATCTCGCCGATGACGTGGAAGCTAGAGGTCAGGTTTGGACCACCGACTCCGAAGAAGATGCGTACCGTTTCGCCGACCTTCGCCTTTAGCGCGTTGGGGCCCGTGAGGCTGCCGACGCTCCCGTTGAAAACCACGTAGTCTGGCTCTTCCCTCAGCAGCTTCTCAAGGGAGTAGGTCCTCAGCCCCTTCTCGCCCCGATCTCCCTGCAGGTAGATATCGCCCTGCATCACGTAGAACTCGCGGTCAACCTTGGGCAGTCCTCCGGGCGGCTCCACTACGATGAGGCCGTACATGCCGTTGGCGATGTGGAGCGCCACGGGGCCCGTAGCGCAGTGGTATACATACACTCCAGGATTGAGCGCCTTGAAGCGGAAGGTGGCAGACTTGCCGGGCGCTACCTGGGTGACCTTCGCCCCGCCGCCCGGGCCGGTGACGGCGTGAAGGTCGATGCTGTGGGTGGCGTGGCTGTCGGGCGCGTTCTTGAAGGTAAGCTCCACCGTATCGCCCTGCATGACGCGGATCATGGGCCCCGGCACCGTTCCGTTGAAGGTCCAGTAGTGGAAGGCCACGCCGTCGTCCAGAAGGGCTGTTATCTCCTTGGCCTCGATCTCGACCTTCACCGTTGTGGGCTCGGATCGTTGGATGGGGGGAGCCACCTGAGGCTGCGGCAGGCGCACCGTGCCTGCCGGCACCGGAGCCGGGGCAGCCTTGGGGCTGGAGCCCTGCGAGTCTGCCGAGCCGGGATTCGGCTGCGATACTGTTAGGCTACCAGGTGCCGCACAGGCCGAAAGGATAAGGGCCAGGGCAGTCAATACCGATACAGCCGCCAAAACACTGAACTTCCTCAACATTGTCTCCGCCTCCTACGTTGCTTGGCCGTCCTCTACCTCCATGCTACGGACGAGGCGGCAAAAAGGGCATCGCTCGATGGGGTAGTTATCGGGTAGTTCCTCTGACCTACCCATCCGGGTAGGTCAGAGGGTTCAGTGGCCCTCGGCCTCGGTGCCCAGGCCGTGGCGCAGGGCGTAGGCCACGACTTGAGACCTGTTCTGCAGGTGCAGCTTTTGGAGGATGTTCTTCAGGTGGAACTTGACGGTGTTCTCGCTCAGGGATAGACGGCCGGCTATCTCTTTGTTGCTCAGGCCCTGGGTCAGCAGGCCTAGGATCTCCCTCTCGCGGGCAGTGAGAGGTTCCCCGCCCACAGCCGGACCAGGTCTGCCTTCGGCCGGACCCGAGGTGCGGGCGAACTCGGCCATGATCTTGCCCGCCAACTGCGGCGTAAGGGCAGGCTCCCCCCTCAAAGCGGCCTCCAGCAGATCTATGACGGTATTGGGATCCATCCCTTTCATGAGGTAGCCCTGGGCACCGCTCTTGATGGCCTCGAAGAGATCGGCATCCTCCTCGGATGCTGTAAGCACCACAACCCGAACCGCAGGGAAACGGGCCTTTATGAGCCTGGTGGCCTCGAGTCCTCCCATGACAGGCATCTGGAGGTCCATAAGGATGAGGTCGGGCATCAGCCGCTCGGCCAGCTGCATAGCCTCCTGTCCATTGGCGGCTTCGCCCACCACGTCGAACCCCTTGCGTGCCAGGAGCTCCTTCAGACCAGCCCGGAAGAGCGCGTGGTCATCTACCAAAAGGATCCTGGGACTCTCGCTCACGCTTCCTGCCCCAAGCCTGCCAGGTCTGCCACCTCGGCCGGCATCTCCGCCATAACCTGGGTGCCGGCCCCAGGCGCACTGACGATGCTCAGCGTACCCCCCTCGGCCTGGGCACGCTCGCGCATGGTGTACAGGCCGAAGTGGCCGGCCTGGGCGACGGCATCGGGGTCGAAGCCTCGGCCGTTGTCCCGCACCGAGGCCCTCAAGTAGACCCCCAGGGGCCGTCTCACAGCCTCGAGCTCCACAGTGACCCTGCTGGCGCCGGAGTGCTTGCGGGCATTGGTCAGGGCTTCCTGGATGATCCTCAAAAGCTGTGCCTCCGTGCCAGGCGCCAGCCTGAGGCTGTCGATCCCCTGACCGATCACGAGCTCCACGACCATGCCGCTTTGGCGCCGGTACCACTCGAGGTACTCTTTGAGGGCAGAGACCAGATCGCGGTCCGGTCCGGTCCGCGTCCGAAGGCCCAGTATAGCCTCGCGAATGTCGGCATAGGCGCTTTCGGCGGCCCTGGATATCTCCTCCAGAGCTGCGCGCACGTTCGCGGTCTCGCTGGCGCTGAGGGCATCCAGGACGGAGGCCGCCTTGAGCCGGATGTAGCCCAACATCTGAGCCAGGCTGTCGTGAAGCTCGCGCGCTATCCTGTCCCTCTCTGCCGCCGCCGCCAGGCCCTCCATCTCAACGTGGAGGCGTGCGTTCTCCATGGCCACACTGGCCTGGTTGGCAAAGAGCTTGAGGATCTCCTCGTCCTCCGGATCGAAGGGCACAACTTCGCCGTTCCTCAGCTTGTCCGTAAGGTAAAGGCTCCCCAGCACTCGGTCACCGTACACGATGGGGACGCCTATGAAGCTCGTCATGCGCGGATGCCACGGAGGGAAGCCTGCCGAACGGGGATCCTTGGAGATGTCATCCACCCTGATGGGGAGCCGTTCCCTCACTACAGCTCCCAGCAGACCCTTGCCCACGGGAGGATTGCCCATGCGTGCTATCTCCTCGGGGGACAGGCCAGAGGTGAGGAACCTCACCACGTTACCCTTCTCGTCCAGCACGCTCAGAGCACCGTAGCGGCTGCCCGTCAGTTCCCTGGCCAGGTCCACAACCTTCTTGAGCACGTGGTCGAGGCGCAGGTCGCCGGAGAGGATAAGGCCGGCCTCATAGACCGTCTTAAGCTGGCGTGCCCGCCTGTTGGCCAGCTCGCTGACGCTGGCCAGGTGCTCGTTGCGCTCCACCAGCTGACGTTCCATGGCCTCGATGTAGTCGAAGACTGCGTGGGAGAAGAGGTAGACAGCAACGCCCACCACCAGCAAGATGGCCGAGTATCCGTACCAGGTGTGCAGAAGGCTGGGCCACACGTAGTGCCGGACAACGTCCACCACGGCCAGGAAGGCCAGGGGGGCGGCGATGGTAATCCACCTCAGACGGCGCAGCGCCCGGACAGGCCGCCCCGCCCACCTGTCCCACAGGCATGCTATCAGGCCCTGTAACAAGCCCTGCCTATCACCGTGTGGGCCCACTACGGCAATCCTCTGGTGGACAACAGTCCACAACTTATTTTCGGCCCGGAACGAGGGCGATGTCAATGGCTGCTCCTCGGGCTTCCAGGCACAGCAGTGCAAAGGCCGAAACCCTCGCGGTGCCTCACCAGCCCAGGGTGAGGTTCGGGTACTACAGTAGCCGCTGGAGCCCGTTCGAAAAGGGACCCGAGACGTTTGCCAGTCGCCTCGAGCAGGTGGACGCATACCTGGGTACGCGAACGCAAAGACCTCTTACCGAGGATGCTGCTCTCGAGCTACCCTCACCAGCACCCAGCCCGTACCGTGACGCCCATCGGATCAGCACCACGACACCGGCCGCCGGCATCAGAAGCCCTGCCCTTCCTGCACAGCCTACTTTCTTACCCCTACGTACGTCAGGACGAGCCTACCTTAAATCCCTCTAAGCTGGAACATGGTGGCTGGATGCCTCGGAAGTGCGAGGCTAGGGGCAGGGGTATAATCCCAAGGGAACCTGTATCCCATGAGGTAGCGAGCTTGCGGCTGTGGAAGACCCTGGGGGTGGTTACAGCTCTAAGCCTGTCACTGGCAGGCTGTGTCCCCGTGTCGGGGAGCACCGCAGGTCAGCCCACCCCAGGGCAGCAGGGGGATATCTTCGCCGGCCTGCCCAAAGAGGGCCAGCGGGCTCCCAACGCAACTTTGGTGGACCTTCAGGGAAGCCAGCTGAAGATATCGGACTTCAGGGGCAGGCCCTTGATAATCAACTTCTGGGCCACTTGGTGCCCTCCTTGTCGCGCCGAGATCCCCGAACTGGATGCCGTCTACAGAGAGCACAGGGATAAGGGCCTGGAGGTGTTGGGCATCGACTACGGCGAAGACTCCCAGACCGTGCAAGGTTTCCTCAAAGGCATGGAGGTCAGCTATAGGATCGTCCTGGACCCCTACGACGAGGCGGCCGACGGCTACAGGATAGCGGCCCTGCCCACAAGCTTCTTTGTGGATTCCGAGGGCATCATCCGGGCAGTCCACCTGGGCGGCATGGACCGCCAGGCCATCGAGCAAAAGCTGGCCAAAATCCTCCCCAAGGACTAGACCCTATGGCCCCTCGCAACGGGCTTCTGACAAAGCTGGCCGAGGCCCTTGTAGCCCACTGGCTGACGGCCTTCAACGGCCTCAATGGGCTCATATTGGCTGGCACCTTCGCATCGCCCGTGCTAGCGGCCCTGGGCGCTCCAAAGCCGGCACAGCTGATCTTCGCGCCCTACCGCGCCCTCTGCCTACAGCGGCCCGATCACTCCTTCTTCATCTTCGGGCATCAGATGGCCATGGAGCAGCGCATGGTGGCCATCTACGGAGCCTTCTTTCTCGTGGGCCTGATCTATGCCTACCTTCGGCACAACTGGTACAGGGCCCTTCCCCTATGGGCCTACGCCCTCCTGAGCCTGCCCATGGCCGCCGACGTGCTCACCCAAATGGCAGGCCTGAGGGTCTCCGACTGGACATGGCGCACAGCGACCGGCGCCCTCTTCGGGGCCGCCACCGTGGTCTTCCTTTACCCAAGGCTGGACAGGGCCTTCGAGGACGTTCTGGCTGTCAAGAGGACAGCTCCGCCTTCATCCGTTCGTATTCTTCGCGGCTGATCTCACCCCTGGCGTAGCGGCGCTTTAAGATCTCCAGCGGTGTCTCCTGGTCCTCGGCCTTAGACCAGGGCAGTGCCCTGACAGCCACCACCAGGGCAGCACCAATGCCCGCTATAACGAGGACCCATAGCAGGAGCATACCCAGGGCCCACCACGGACCCCAAGCACCACCCATCATCCATGGCCCCATGGGCATCATCATGAAACCTCCTACCAGCAGCGGCACAAGGACAATCAACGCTATAAGGACGGTCAAGGGCTTCCACAGATCCTGTTTCTCCATGGACTGTCGTCCCCTCCGTTGGTCCTGCTCTATCCCCCAGTATAACCATATGTAAAACCCCTACCAACCGGTTTATACTAACTCATACTGGGTGCGAGGGAAGCTGTGCCCAAGGGCTTTCTTACGGACGCGACCCTGTGCATCGGCTGTAAGGCCTGCGAAGTAGCCTGCAAGCAGTGGAACGGCCTTCCCGCCGACGGCCTGCACTGGACAGGCAACAGCTACGACAACACCCTAGCGCTCTCGGCTACCACCTGGCGCCACGTGAAGTTCGTGGAGCAGTTCACTGAGGGCTATGCCGGCCGTTGGACCATGCTCAGCGATGTCTGCAAGCACTGCACCTATGCTGGCTGTCTCGAGGCATGCCCCACGGGGGCTATCGTCCGCACCCGGTTTGGAAGCGTCTACGTGCGGCAGGATGTATGCAACGGATGCGGCTACTGTGTGCCGTCGTGCCCCTTCGGCGTCATAGCCATCGATCCTGCCGACGGCAGGGCCCACAAGTGCACCCTGTGCTACGACAGGCTTCAGCAGGGCCTCCAGCCAGCCTGCGCCAAGGCATGCCCCACGGCCTCCATACAGTTCGGCGATATGGAGGCCCTCCGTGAGCAGGCCCGGGCCAGGATTGCCAGGCTGAGGGAACAGGGGGTCGACGCCCGCCTCTACGGCGATACCGAGGTCCTCGGTGGACTGAACGCCTTCTTCATAGTGGTGGGAGACCCCCGTGCCTACAACCTGCCGCCTCGGCCGCGAAGGCCATCGGCCAACCTCTTGCAGAGCTCCCTCCTGAGCATACTGGCGTCCGCTCTGGTGGGCATCGCGGCGGCCCTGATCTTCAGGAGGCGCTAGAGGCATGCGGGGGGAGTCCTACTACGGCCTGCCGGTGCTGAAGCGCCCTCACTGGCGATGGGAGGTGGCCATTTACTTTTTCCTGGGAGGGCTGGCTGGTGGCTGTTACTTCTTGGCGAGCCTGGTTGAGTTCCTCGGGAAAGGGGAGGATCGGCCGGCCGTGACCGCCGGCCGCATCATCTCCTTTGTGGGCGTGGCCTTAAGCCCTCTACTGCTGATAGCTGACCTGGGCCGTCCCGAACGGTTCCACCGCATGCTCAGGAGGCTTAACCCCAGATCTCCCATGTCGGCCGGGGCATGGATGCTCAGCCTGCTGGGGGCTTTCAGCGGCCTGAGCCTGTGGCGCCATTTGGCAGACGAAGGTCTCCTGCCCGTGCGGGCGCTGGCCAACCTGGGCCGCGCCCTTCCGGGAAGGTTCCTGTCGCTGCTGGGCACGGTACCTGCCTTCTTCGTGGCCAGCTACACCGGGGTCCTCCTCTCCAATACCGCGGTTCCCCTATGGCAGAGGAACAGGCTCCTGGGGGCAACCTTCCTGTCCTCGGCCGCCAGCACTTCGGCGGCGGCCATGGGGCTGGCGAGCCTCAAGCAGGCCTCCCAAAGCACCCTGGAGAGACTATCGGCCGTGCAAGCGGTTTCCGCGGGCCTCGAACTCCTGTTCCTGCAGGTCGGCTTAAGGGGCACGGGCACGGCTCGGAGATACCTGGAGGAAGGTACCATAGGTAGGGTCTTCAGGATCGGCGCCGAGGGCCTGGGCGTCCTCCTTCCCATAGCCGCCTTCGGAGTGCGTCCAAGGGCCGGCTGGATGAGGGGACTGGTGTGGGCCCTCAGCCTTTTGGGCGGGTTTGCCTTCCGCTGGTCCATCCTGGAGGCGGGCAAAGCATCGGCCGACGACCCCTATCTAGCCATGGAGGAACGGTAGAGTGGTTCGACCCAGACTGCATTTCGAGGTTCAACCGGCCCCTCAGAAGGTGGACTATCCAGAGCTGGAGCGGTTCACGATAGAGGCCGAGGCCATTGGCTACGAGACCGTGTGGATCTTTGACCACTTTCTGCCCCTCTATACCGACCCTGGGGAGAGGTGCCTCGAGGCTACAACGACCCTGACAGCCCTGCTGGTCCGGACGAGCCGGATACGGGGAGGCTTCCTCGTATTGGGCAACAGCTACAGGCACCCGGCCATAGTGGCCAAGCTTGGGGCCACTATAGACCAGATCTCCGGGGGCCGGTTGGAGTTCGGCATCGGCGCCGGGTGGTTCGAGCCGGAGTACAGGGCTTTCGGCATCCCCTTCGAACCGGCCCGCATCCGCCTCGAGAGGCTCGAGGAGGCGGTGCAGGTGATACAGCGGCTCTGGGCCGAGGAGGCCGTCGACTTCCAAGGGCGCTATTACCAGCTCTCCGGAGCCAGGTGCAATCCGAAGCCGCTACAGAAGCCCCGCCCGCCCATATGGATAGGAGGGTGGGGAGAGAGATACGCCCTCCCCGTTATCGCCCGCCGGTGCGACGGATGGAACGTCTTTCAGATGCCCCTGGACGCCTATCTGAAGAAGGTGCAGATCTTCGACAGCCTCTGCGCAGAGGCCGGACGAGATCCCTCGGACGTCCCCAGATCTATGGCCTTCCCTATGGGGCTGCGAAAGAAGGTAGGCGAGCTCGAGGGGCTCGCAGCTGCTGTGGCCGATCAGCGCGACTACCCGGTGGAACAGCACGAAGACTACTCTATAGTGGGCACGCCGGAGACGGCTGTGGAGAAGCTATGGAGCTACGTGGAGGCGGGGGTCAGCCACATCATCGTAAGCCTCAGGGCCCCCTATGACTACACCACCCTCAGGCTGTTCATGGAGGAAGTTGCCCCAGAGCTCGACCGCCTCTACTCGTCCCTGCGCAGGAGATAGACCTTCTGGTCGGCGGGCGCCGTCACCTTTTCGGTCACCCAGTACTCCAGCCGGAGGCCCAACAGCGCCCTGGTGTGGGCCTCGAGGGCGGGGAGCACCGATAGGAACAGGCTGAGGAGTGGCAGAAGACCCCAGGGCAATACGGAGAGGATGCGGTCGACCAGCCTCTGGCGATGGGGAGGCCTCGGCCTAAGACGCATATCCACCAGAATCAGCACCACGGCGAAGGGCATGGAGAGGTCCAATAGTAGCGACGCCAGATAGGGGAGGCTCTGGCCCTGCGGGGTGGCGGCAAAGGCTGGGTCCAGCCATAATAACAGGGTTGGCCAGCACGCCAGGACGAACCAGTGGGTGGCCCAGGCCACATGCTCCTGCAGGTAGCGCAAGGCCATGTGGAGCCGGCGGACAAGGGGAGCGTGAGATGCCCTGACGGCATTGTAGAGCACATAGGGCACATCGGTAACTCCCCACGACCACCTTCTCTCCTGCCGGTACTGGTTGAGGGCCGTGCGCCAGAGGCCTCGGCTCTCGGCAGCATCGGCGTATACGGGCAGATAGATGGGCTCCACACGCACGCGGGACCCCACAGTGTAGAAGGCCTTGAAGAACATGTGCGAGTCTTCGGGTATCACGTCCACATCCCAGTAGCCCACCCGGTGGGCTAGCTCCAGGGACAGGCTGTAGGTGGAGAAGGTGATCAGCTTATATCGGGTCACGAGCTTTGCCAGATGCCAAACAGAGTGCAGGGCATTTACTACCTGAAGGACCGGGTTTAACCGCCAAATGTTGGCATAGAACAGTATTGCAGGCTGGTACATGCGCCACTGTCCCTCGGGATCCCTCAGGTAGTTGGCGGTCACGGCCGCCAGATACTGCGGATGGAGGCGGGAATCTGCATCGCACACGGTAACGATGACTTGCGAGGGCTGTTTCTCCAGGTAGCGGACCAGCTTAGTGAAGACCTGCCTTACCGCGTAAGAGACGTTGGCGGCCTTGCCCCTCACCTCGCCGGGAAGTTCGGGATGGAAGGTCACCCACAGGTTGGCAAAGGCTCCCGAATAGCGCGACATCAGCCAGCGGGCATGCTCTGGCGATTCGCGGATGCGCTCCTCAAAGGCCAGCACCACCGAAAGCTGGCCCGTGGGTATGGTCTGGGCCACCAGAAGCTCGAGGGTTTCGGCCACCAGCTCGGGCGCCTCTCCGCATATGGGTATCACCACGAGATGGTGGACCTTGTCATGTCCCTTGAACTTTCTGGCCTCGGACCACCAGTCCACCTTCTGCCACAGCTTCAGCCTCCGATAGCCCAGCAGGGAGCAGAGGGCCAGGGCAGCAGACCTGTAGACCCAGAAGGCATCGAACAGCAAGGTAGCCATGGCTATGGCCGGGGATAGGCCGAGGAGCGCAGCCCATATCGGGGCTGTGAGGACGATCCACGTGATCAGGCCTGTTGCCAACTCCATGGGGCGCTGGAGGCGCCTCGGAAGGTATGGCCCGGCTACATCCGGCATCACGGTACCTCCCGAACAAGGAAAAAGCCTGCTGGTGCCAGCAAGCTCTTTCACAGCGCCTGCGGGGTTAGCTGTCGGGTTAGGGCGGAAGAGCTCAATGCCCTCCTGGATATCCAGGTTCACCCCATAGGGCCGTAGGCCCAGAATTGGGTCCCCCGCCTCCCTGGGAGCTCGGCGCGATCGGTTGCCTTTTGCCGAGGACCTGCCTGCCCTGCGGCAACAAATTCTACCCACCGAGGCCGCCATCTTCAAGCACCTCCGGGAGCTAGACCGACGTTCCGGGAGACCAATGCCCCCAGCTCACAGACACTGGCCGACACTGCAGGCCACGCCGGTCGCGAGGCTCTTCGGGGCTAAGGACAGCAAAGGGACGCGCATGGGCAGCAAGCTTGATCCTTTGACCGGGCAGAGCTCTTCCTATTACTGGAAAGCCCGCCGGCCAGAAGGGTCCGATGCCCGAGGGGCTAACGGCGAGGGGCTACCCTGTACACGGCGCCCGCCCTGTCATCGGATATGTACAGGGCCCCGTCTGCGCCAAAGACGATGTCCACGGGTCGCCCCCAGGCCTGGTTGCCCGTGAGCCAACCCGCTATGAAATCGTGGTATCCGGTGGGCTTGCCCTCCCGGAAGGGCACTACCACAACCTTGTATCCCGTGGGCACAGAGCGGTTCCAACTGCCGTGGAAGGCCACGAATAGCTGGCCCTGATAGGACCCAGAGAGGGCGCAGCCGCTGCAGAAGCGCAGGCCAATGGGGGCGGAATGGGCCTGAAACCCCAACATCGGCGGCTCGGTGCCGGCACATCTCTGGGGGGACCCGAAGTCCGGGTCGGGGACCTTGTTTCCGTTGCAGTAGGGCCACCCGTAATCGGCTCCCTGCTTCACGAGGTCCAGTTCGTCGGGCGGGAAGTCATCGCCTAGCCAGTCCCTTCCCATGTCCGTGGCCCAGAGCTCGCCCGTGCCGGGACGCCAAACAAAGGATACGGCGTTGCGGAGGCCGCGCGCGTATATCTCCTCTCCGCTTCCGTCGGGATTGTAGCGCACAATGGCCGCCCGCCTAGGGTCGTTCTCGATGCACACGTTGCAGGAAGAGCCTACGGATACGTAGAGCTTGCCGTCAGGCCCGAAGCCGATGGTTCGGGTGAAGTGCCCGGCGCCCCTCGGGAGGTTCGGCACCACAACCTCCGGCGGGCCCGAAGGCTGATCGCCGGCCAGCCGGTAGCGGATGACCCTGCCGGTCTCCGCTACATAGAGGTAGCCCCCGTAGAAGGCCAGACCGTGGGGGAGGTCCAGCCCCTGGGCAAAGGTGATCACCTGATCGGCTGTGCCGTCGCCGTCGTCATCCGGCAGTATCACCACCTTGCCCGCCTGGGTGAGCGACACGTAGATCTTGCCAGAAGGGCTCACGGCCATGAGGCGGGCCGGGCCCAGGCCGGCCGCGAATACGCTGATCTGCAGATCCCGCGGGAGCTGGAGCTGCCTGGGTACGCTGAAGGGCGCGACCTGCCACCTCTGAGGCACCTGCACTGTCTGCTGGGCCAGGGGTTCCGGCTGGAAAGGGCCCGCCTCGGGCGTGGGGCTGCGAGCCGCGCTCGCCGTCGGTGACGGTTGAGAGGTGGGGCTGGGCAACGGCACCGCGGCCGTAGGTGACGGCCGGGCCGTCGGCAGTGGCGTCGGAGTGGGCCCCCCAGAACAGCTGGCTAGAAACAAAGCGGCCAAAACGGACAGCGCCGTGGTGCCCAGTCGCTTCACGGCACTTCGCCCTTTCATGTGATCTCGTTTATAATACTCAGAACGCCCAGGGGAGGTTCCCGCAAAATGACTCCGGCCACGCGGCAACTGAAACTTTCTGTCTGCCCCCACGACTGCCCCGATACCTGCAGCATGGCGGTATGGGTGGAGGACGGCCGTGCCGTGAAGATAGCGGGCAACCGCGATCATCCCTTCACCAGGGGCTTCCTGTGCGTGAAGGTCAACAACTATTTGGACAGGGTGTACGGCGCCCATCGGGTCCTTTACCCCCACGTCAGGGTGGGGCCCAAGGGAAGCGGAAACTTCAGGCGCGTATCGTGGCAAGAGGGCATCGACCTGATCGCTGAACGGTTCAAGGAGCTCATCGCCCGCCACGGTCCTGAGTGCATCCTTCCCTACAGCTACGCCGGAACCATGGGCCTGCTCAACTACAGCAGCATGGACCGCCGTTTCTTCAACCGACTGGGCGCCAGCAGGTTAGAACGCACCATCTGCTCGGTCTCCGGCAAGATGGGGCTCCATTTCACCATGGGAACCACCCTCGGCATCGACCCCGAGGACATGGTCAACTCGAAGCTCATAATCCAGTGGGGAACCAACACCGTCAGCACCAACGTGCATCTTGTGCCCATCCTCAGGGAAGCCCGGCGCCGTGGAGCCGTGATCGTGACCATCGATCCGCACCGCACGCCCACGGCGGACCTGGGCCAGATCTACCTCCAGATCAGGCCCGGAACGGATGCCGCCTTGGCACTGGGCATGATGAACGTCATCGTTCAGGAAGGCCTACACGATGCCGAGTACGTGGAGCGCTACACCCTTGGTTTCGATAAGCTCCGGGAACGGTTGAAGGAGTACCCGCCTGAACGGGTCGAGGCCATAACGCGGATACCGGGCTCCCAAATTGTGAGGCTGGCCCGGCTCTATGGAACCCTTCGACCGTCGGCCATCCGCATAAACTACGGCCTTCAGAGGCACGCCAACGGGGGCATGGCCGTTCGCACCATCGCCTGCCTGCCGGCCCTGGTGGGCGCCTGGAAGGACATGGGCGGCGGCCTGCTCCTCAGCACAAGCGCAGCCTTTCCGGTGAACAGCTTCGCCTTGGAGCGGCCGGACCTGCTGCAAGGGAAGCCCAGGTCTATAAACATGAACCGCCTGGGAGAGGCCCTCTTGGAGGCTGATCCCCCGATCTACGCCCTGTACGTCTACAACAGCAATCCAGCCGCCGTTGCTCCGAACCAGCAAAAGGTCCTGAAGGGTTTGAGGCGGGAGGACCTGTTCACGGTAGTGCACGACCCGATCTGGACCGAGACGGCAGACCTGGCCGATGTGGTGTTGCCCGCTACCACCACCCTGGAACACCTGGACATCCACACCTCCTACGGCCACCTCTACCTACAGCTCAACCGGCCAGTTATAGAGCCGCTGGGAGAATCGAAGCCGAACACCGAGGTCTTCCGGCTCCTAGCCAGGGCCATGGGCTTCCAGGAGGAGTGCTTCCAGGACAGCGATGAGGACCTCGTGCGGCAGGCACTGTACCTGAAAAGCCCCCTCCTTAACGAAGAGACCCTGGCCCAGCTATGGGAGAGGGGGTGGGTGAAACTGCCCCTCAAAAGGCCCTTCCTGCCCTTTGCCGAGGGTGGATTCCCAACCCCCAGCGGCAAGGTGGAGTTCTACTGCGAGCGCATGGCCCAAGATGGGTTCGATCCGCTTCCGAGGTACGACCCTCCCGCCGAATCGCCGGAAAAGGATCCGGAGCTGGCTCAGAGATACCCTCTCCAGCTCGTGAGCGCGGCGGCCCACCACTTTCTGAACTCCAGCTTCGGACATGTGCCGAAGCTGAGAAGGCTGGAGGGAAGGCCACGCCTGGAGATAAACCCTGCCGATGCCGAGCCTCGAGGGATCCGCACGGGCGACCTGGTGAAGGTCTTCAACGACAGGGGCTACTTCCTGTCCTACGCCGAGGTGACCGACGCCGTAGGGCCCGGCGTTTGCTTCCACCCCAGCATATGGTGGAACAGGCTCAGCTCAGACCTGACGAACGCCAACCAGACCACCTCGGACAGGCTCTCGGACATGGGAGGCGGAGCCACCTTCCACGACAACCTGGTCGAGGTGACGAAGGTGGAGGGGGAGCTGCAGCTGTGGACCTAGATCAGGTGATCCACGTCAAGTGGTTGGAGGACAGGGAGTTCATTGCTCAGACGCCTGCCGGCCGAGCCCTGGCCGTGGCCGGAAGGTTCGGTTTCAAGCCCATGGAGCTCATGCTGGTAGGCGTGGCCGGCTGCACGGCTTGGGACGTGGTCGAGATTCTCACCAAACAACGCCAGCGGTTGACCGGGCTAACCGTCTCCATCGCCGGCAGGCAGAGGGACGAGCCCCCCAACATCTTCACTTTGGTCCAGGTCCGCTACAGGTTGGTAGGCCGCAACCTGGACCCGAAGGCGGTGGAGCGCGCCATTCAGCTCTCGGAGGAGAAGTACTGCTCGGCCATGGCCGTCATCAGGGCTGTTTGCCCGGTGGAGACCTCCTGGGAGGTGGAGGAGGCGGAATGCTGAGGCCGCCCCATCCGTTGGAGAGCTTCAGGCGCTGAGCATATGCCTGAGGACGGCAGGCAGGATACCCCCGTGCCTGTAGTAGTCTATCTCGATAGGCGTGTCCAGCCTGGCGGTCACCCTGAAGGTTATATAGCTTCCGTCCTCCCGAAGGGCCAGGACGTTCAGAACCTGCTGAGGCTTCAGGCCCCCAGCGATGCCCTCTATGGTGTACACCTCCCTGCCCGTGAGCCCCAGGCTCTTCCTACCTTCTCCAGGCATGAACTGGAGCGGGAGCACCCCCATACCTACCAGGTTGCTCCTGTGGATCCGCTCGAAGCTCTCGGCGATCACGGCGCGCACACCGAGCAGGGCCGTGCCCTTGGCGGCCCAGTCCCGTGAGCTGCCAGCGCCGTACTCCTTGCCGGCTATGACTAGCAGGGGCACTCCCTCCTCGCGGTAGCGCATGGCCGCGTCGTAGATGGTCATCTCCTCGCCGCCGGGCAAGTGGATGGTCCATCCGCCCTCGCGGCCGGGCACCAGCTCGTTGCGGAGCCGGATGTTCGCGAAGGTGCCGCGCACCATAACCTCGTGGTTGCCCCTGCGGGCGCCGTAGCTGTTGAACTCGCTGGGCTTGACGCCCCTCTCTATCAGGTAGCGGCCCGCGGGGCTGTCGACTGGGATGGAGCCCGCCGGCGATATGTGGTCAGTGGTGATGGTGTCACCGAGCATGGCGAGGACCCGCGCGCCGACTATGTCGGTCACGGGAGGCGGTTCCAGGCCAAGATCCTTGAAGAAGGGAGGTTCCTGCACGTAGGTAGATGCCGGGTTCCAATGGAAAAGCTCGCCCTCAGGTACGGGCAGACCGCGCCACCTGTCATCACCCTCGAAGACTTTGGCGTACCTCGTTCGGAACATCTCCGGATCGATAAAGCTCTCCACGCACTGCTGGATCTCCCGAGCAGTGGGCCAGATGTCCCTGAGGTACACGGGGTTGCCGGCCGGGTCAAGGCCGAGCGGCTCGGACGTAAGGTCTATGTCCACCGTACCCGCCAGGGCGAAGGCCACTACCAAAGGTGGCGAGGCCAGATAGGCCAGCTTGGTCAGGGGGTTTATCCTGCCCTCGAAGTTTCGGTTCCCGCTGAGGACCGAGGCAACGACCAGGTCCTTCTGGCGCACGGCCTCAGCGATGGGTTCCGGAAGGGGACCGCTGTTGCCGATGCAGGTGGTACACCCGAAGCCCACCAGATGAAACTTCAAGGCCTCTAGGTAGGGCAGAAGGCCCGACCTTTCAAGGTAATCGATCACCACCTGGGAACCGGGCGCCAGGCTGGTCTTGACCCATGGCTTGGATGAGAGCCCTCGCTCCACCGCCTTCTTGGCCAGCAGACCGGCTCCCAGCATGACCGAAGGATTCGAGGTGTTGGTGCAGCTGGTTATTGCCGCTATCACTACCGAGCCGTCGGTGATAGAAGCTTTGGTGCCATCAAGGGTGACCTCCACAGCGCGGTCGGCTTCAGCCTTGACAGCCAACGCTGCATCGTTTTCTTCGAAGATCTTCCCCTGCCCATCCCCGTCGTCCCAGGTGCGTGTGCTGGGCAGATAGGCCGGGAGGATCTCTCGGAAGGCATGCCTGAGGTGGTGGAGCGGAACCCTGTCCTGGGGCCTCCTGGGCCCTGCTACGCTGGGCTCAATGGTGGACAGATCCAACTCCACCAGTTCGCTGTAGGTGGGCTCGGGGCTGTCGTCCGACCGGAACAGGCCCTGCTCCTTGGTGTACCTCTCCACAAGGTCGATAAGGTCGGCACTGCGGCCCGTTAGGCGGAGGTAGTTCAAGGTCTCGCTATCCACGGGGAAGAAACCGCAGGTTGCCCCGTACTCAGGCGCCATGTTGCCTATGGTCGCCCTATCGGCTAGGTTGAGGGTGCTCAAGCCAGGGCCGAAGAACTCCACAAACTTCCCCACCACATTGCGCTTACGCAATAGCTCCGTTATGGTGAGCACCAGGTCGGTAGCCAGGATTCCCTCCCTGAGCTGTCCCGTAAGCCTGATGCCCACCACGGATGGCGTGAGCATGTACAGGGGCTGGCCGAGCATAGCGGCTTCCGCCTCTATGCCGCCCACGCCCCATCCCAGCACCCCAAGGCCGTTCACCATGGTGGTGTGGGAATCTGTGCCCACCAAAGTGTCGGGATACGCTACGGTCTCGCCGTCCCTCTGGGCCGTGCATACCACCGTGGCAAGGTACTCCAGGTTGACCTGATGGACTATCCCCGAACCAGGGGGCACCACCCTGAAGTTTCTGAAAGCCCGCTGGGCCCAACGAAGGAACTCATACCTCTCTCGATTGCGCTCGTACTCCTTCTCCACGTTGAGCTGAAAGGCTATCTTCGTCCCGAAGTAGTCCACCTGCACCGAGTGGTCGATGACCAGATCCACGGGCACGGTGGGGTTAATGCGCCCTGGATCGCCCCCCAGGCGGGCCACCGCTGCCCTCATGGCCGCCAGATCGGCCACCCCCGGCACGCCGGTGAAATCCTGCATGATCACCCTGGCCACCACGAAGGGTATCTCCTTTTCGGCTGGGGCGAGAGCGTTCCAGCGGGCAAGCTCCTTTACATCGTCTTCCGTGGCTATGCGACCGTCACAGTGCCGCAGGAGGTTCTCGAGGAGGATGCGTATGGTGTAGGGCAACTGCCCAAGATTGCCCAGGCCCTGATCCTCAAGCCGCCTGAGGCTGTAGAAGGCAACTTGGCCGTGGGAACCGCTCAGTTTGGCTAGAGCGCCAAGGGGGTTAGGTAGCGACATGGACGTACACCTACCGGTCGAATTGGTTACAGGTTATTTTACCCCTCACGACAGCCGAAAGCACCCCCAGCACCTCCGCCGCCAGCGAACCGGAACTTGCGCGCGCAACCGCGAGCCGTCAGAGCGTTGGCCTGGCCAGTTCGCCGAGGCTCGCGGCACAAGCAGGCGCGGGAGAGGAGCCCCATAGCCCAAGCACTAGGTGCCATGGCCCGACGCTCGATCCAGGGGCATTAAAGTCAGGCCCGAGGCCGGTCAGCCGTCCTCGGGAGCTGGCACCTACAAAAGGCGTACCACAGCGACGGATGGGGGGACTCGCCAACGGCCGACGTGGTAAACGGACCCCCGTAGGAGGTGCGAGGCTCGTCGGTGGGCAGAACGGTCGAAGGCCCGATCTTTACTAGGGCCTCGAATCCCGGTTCGAGCGACGGGCCAACCCCTGGACGCAGGCCCGGCGGCAGGCGAGGGGCCGCCTACGCCTAAAGGGCAAGACCCTCGCGCCTCGGCAGTTGTTGCTCAGCTCTGAAGCCAACTGTATACTAAGCAGGACACAGAAGATGGCTTGGGCATACGCGCCGAGGGCGCGCCTCATATCCACCGCCGCCAGGGACATCCGCAGTGAGCTGGACTCCATGGGGGTCTCACCCATGGTCTCTGCGGGCGTTGAAACCGCCGCCCAGCAGATAGCCCTGCGGCTCAGCGGGCTGACGCCGGAGCAGACCACACCCCTGCTCTCCATGCTCCACGGGAGCGGCCTCGTGGCCTACGCAGGGTCCAACCGAGATTGCCTGCTTGCCATAGGCACGCGCCAGCAGTTCTCCTTCGTGGTGCGTCAGCTCGTGATCATGGGCGGAGAGTGGGAGCCCTTAGGCAAAACGATGGAGAGGACCATCGACCCGCCCTCACCTTCGGAGTGGAAGCTGGCCCACGGTCGATATCTCTCCCTCGGCCAGCGGACCATCATTATGGGAATCCTGAACGTCAGCCCGGAGTCCTTCTCCGGCGACGGCATTGCCGACCCCAAGGAGGCGGTGGCCCGGGCCCAGGCCATGGTGGAGGCGGGCGCTGACATTATAGATGTGGGCGGCGAGAGCACCAGGCCTGGAGCCGAACCTATCCCCCTCCAGGAAGAGCTCCGCCGGGTCCTGCCGGTATTGGAGCAGTTGGCATCGCGGGTGGACGCTGTGCTCTCCATAGATACCTATAAGCCAGAGGTGGCCGAGGCCGCCCTCCGGGCAGGGGCCCACATAATCAACGACGTATTCGCCCTGCGCTCCCCAGGCATGGCGGAGGTTGCGGCCAGCCAGGGAGCCGGGGTCGTGCTGATGCACATGCGCGGGGAACCCAGGACCATGCAGGTGAACCCGACGTACACCAACCTCATGGAGGAAGTCTGGTCCTTCCTGGCCGACAGGGTGCAAGCCGCCCTGGATGCCGGCATCGGTTGGCAGTCGCTCGCCATCGACCCGGGCATTGGGTTTGGGAAGACGGCGGAGCACAACCTGGAGATAATCAGGCGCCTCAGGGAGCTCACCTCCCTGGGCTTGCCCGTGCTCGTGGGACCCTCCCGAAAGAGCTTCATCGGCAAGGTGCTGGGCACGCCGGTCGGAGAGAGGCTGGAGGGAACGGCAGCAGTGGTGGCCCTGGCAGTGGCGAATGGGGCCTCCATCGTACGTGTGCATGACGTGCCCGCCATGGTCAGAGTCGCCCGCATGGCCGATGCGGTAGTCCGCGGTACAGGAGGCTGGAATTGAACCGGTGGCGTCGCGCCTATCTTGGGCTGGGCTCCAACCTGGGAGACAGGCTGGCCAACCTGTCCACGGCAGTGGAGCTCCTTAAGGCCCATCCCGAGGTTCGGATCATCAGGGCCTCCAGCCTTTACGAGACCGCCCCGGTGGGCTACCTGGACCAGCCGTGGTTCCTCAATGCGGTGGTCGAATGCCAGACCACCCTCGACCCCAGGGAGCTTCTGGAGGTGTGTCTGGAGGTCGAGCGTACCATGGGCAGGGTGCGACGCATCAAGTGGGGCCCGAGGAACATAGATATCGACCTGCTCCTATACGAAGACCAAACCCTCTCCGAAGATGGGCTGGAAGTGCCCCATCCCAGGATGACAGAACGCCTCTTTGTGCTGCTACCCCTCGAGGAGCTGTACCCCGCGTGGAGCCTAGCGGGCCGCTCTATCCGCGAGATGATCGACTACCTGACCCACCTGGACGGTCAGAGCCTAAGGAAGGTAGAGCTGGACAGATCGTGGGCACCCCTCTAAGGATCTGGCATTGGCTCGCTACTGCCGTCGGCTTGGCTTTCCTGCTGGCCCTGTCCGCCCATGCAGGTTCCCCATGGTCCACGGAGGGGACCCTTCCCGTAGATGTTCCGGTCACTGCCTTGGCCATGGCTCCCTCTCATCCGGATGTAGCTTATGCAGGCACAGCGGGCAGGGGGATATTCTATAGCCTGGACGGAGGTGTAAGCTGGCAGCCATCCGGGCCTATGCCCTTCGCCACTGTCCTGACCCTGGCCGTGAACCCCCAGGACGCAGCACAGGTTCTGGCGGGAACCTACGGGGGCGGCGTTTATATGAGCAACGATGGAGGGAAGAACTGGAGCCCCCTGGGACTTCGGGGCAAGAACGTCGTTGCACTGGCAGTCAGACCTACCGACGGCCTGATAGTTGCCGCCGCCGACGGACCGTGGCCCGGCATATACCGCAGTGGGGACGGCGGCCGAAGCTGGCAGGGCTCCGCCAGGGCCGTTCCCGACGGAGCGTACCCAACCTCCCTCTGTGTTGCAGGAGAGCGCTTTCTCCTCGGCGTACGGTGGACAGCTGGAGGCTACGTGCTCTACAGCTCTCCAGACGGTTCAGATTGGCAGGCCGCTGGTCAGGGCCTTCCGGACGAACTGGGTCAAGTGACATCTATGGCGTGTTACCAAGAGGACGTTTGGGCGGTGACCCGTGCAGGAGTGGTGCACGGCAAGCCCGAAGGGACATGGGTGGTGGAAGGCCCCCTGCCGGAGGGACAGATGGGAAGCATAGCCTTCGGGAACGGCAAGCTCTACATGGCCACCGCAAAGGGCATCTACTTCAAGATACCCGGAGGTTGGCACAAGCAGGTCGAGCTCACCCAGCAGGGCCTCATCGCATTTGGCGGAGACGCTGCGAAGGGCTACCGTTTCCTCACAGCCCTGCGCTCGGGCGCTGTCATGGGCTACTCCGAGAGGCCCACGGTCGCCGCGCAGCCTACTCCGGTGCCCATCGCCAGGGGCCTGCCCACCGACCCCGTTCGGCCCCCAGATCAGCCCTCGGACGACGTAGCATACTTCCCCGAGACAGGCCACACCATCGCCCGCGGCTTCCTGGCCTTCTGGAAGGCCAACGGGGGCCTTGCCGTATTCGGCTATCCCCTCACGGAGGAGTTCACGGAGAACGGGCGCACTGTCCAGTACTTCGAGAGGGCGCGGATGGAGTACTATCCTGAATATGCCGGCACCCCCAACGTCATCCAGTTGGGCCAGCTAGGCCGCGAATACACCAAGGGACGGTATTTCCTCAACATCGACTTCTTCCCCAGCAAGCCCGACAGATATTTCTTCCCGGAGACCGAGCACTCCCTGGCGGGGGCCTTCTTAAGGTTCTGGACCCAGAACGGAGCTGTCCGCCTCTTCGGCTACCCTATCAGCGAGGAGATGAACGAGGATGGCCTCACTGTCCAGTACTTCGAAAGGGCCAGGTTCGAGTACCATCCCGACAACCCCAACGGGGAGGTGCAGCTGACAGACCTAGGTCGAAGGATCTTAGTGCAGAGAGGTTGGCTGTCCGGCAGGTAGCGAGCCATGGCAGAACTGCGGAGGACCTTCAAGAACCTGGATCAGCTTCTGATCGAGCGGGGCACCGCGGGGCTCAGACGCAGGGCGCTGGAAGCGGCCGCTGCGGCCCTCGAGGCCGTCGACCCAGCGGCCTGCGTGCGCAGGCACGTGCAGGTGAGAGGGAACCTCTTGGCATGCGGAGGCCTTGAGGTGGAGCTTTCGGCCTTTCGTCGTGTGCTCGTCGTGGGAGCTGGCAAGGCCTCGGCGGCCATGGCGGGGGCCTTGGAGGAACTGCTCGGCGATCGGATCGCCGCCGGCTGGGTAAATGTACCGGACGGCTACGAGGTTCCCACCAGGAAAGTAGTGGTCCACCCGGCTTCCCATCCAGTGCCTGACGAAAGGGCCCTTGCAGGAACCGCGGCGATGCTCGAGATGCTCAGGGGAGCCGGGACCGAGGACCTAGTGATAGCTGTACTGTCCGGCGGCGGTTCGGCCCTGCTAGAGATGCCCGCAGAGGGGATCGGCCTCGAGGACCTGAGGGCTGTCACCAGGCTCCTCCTGGCCAGCGGGGCAACCATTGTGGAGATCAATACAGTCAGGAAGGCCCTATCCCAGGTTAAGGGCGGACGGCTGGCGATGGTCGCATATCCTGCTCAGGTCCTGGTGCTGGTGCTGTCCGACGTGGTGGGGGACGATCTGTCGACCATAGCCTCAGGCCCATTCTTTTCAGGGCCGACAGGTGGCCAGGAAGCCGCCGAAGTGCTTCAACGGTACGGCCTGTGGGAGCGGGTTACCCCTGCCGTCCGCAGGGCTGTAGAGAGCCAGAGCCCGGTCCAGGCTGGCTTTGGACACGTGCACCACGTGGTGGTCGGCAGTGTCCGCGACGCCTGCCAGGCGGCAGCTTCCACGGCCGGGAAGTACTGTGCTACCCTCCTCCTCACAGCTTCCCTGGAAGGGGAAGCCAGGGAGGTTGGCAAGGTCGTTGCAGCCATGGCTCGGGAGCTGAGAGAGGGCCGTGGCCATCCCTTGCCCCTTCCCGCCTGTCTGGTCCTGGGAGGAGAGACAACGGTGACGGTGACTGGCGACGGCGTAGGCGGAAGGAATCAGGAGATGGCCCTGAGCGCCGCCATCGGCATCGGAGGCCTCGAGGACACGGTAGTGCTGTGTCTGACCACCGACGGGACAGATGGGCCCACTGAGGCCGCGGGGGCCCTGGTGGACGGCGACACGGTGGGCCGAGCCCGGAGGGCCGGAATGGATCCCCTACCCTACCTCCGCCGCAACGACAGCTATACCCTGCTGAGCGCCGTCGGCGATGTCGTGATAACCGGGCCAACCCGCACCAACGTCAACGATCTCTGCATAGTCATGGTAGAGGCGAGAGGTCAGGGGTCCTGAAGGAACCCATCCACCTGGGCCACAAACTCCTTGAGCTTGACGGCGTGGACTGCATGGGCTGCCCCGGGGATCGCGACAAACCTTCCTTTCCTGAGCGAGGAAGCCAGTCGCCTGCCAGTTTCCTCATCCAGAAGGGCACCCTGCGCAGGGTCTCCGGCTACTATAAGGGTGGGCGCATAGATCCGTCCGAAATACCTGTCGGCAAACTCGAAGAAGGCCTCAGGATGGTCCAGCACAGCCAGGACAGCCTGCTCATTCACCCGGGACCAGAGGTCTGCCGTAAGCTCCAAGGTGGCCCTGCTGGCCCAGGGCTGTTGCGCTCTAAAGTACTTTACAAGGGCCTCCTTACCATCCTTTCGGAGGTCCAGCAGGGACCGAAATATACCCAGCATGCGGTGGGCTGACCTCCCTACGCCGGGGTCCACCAAAACCAGCTTATCCACGTAGTCGGGCCATTGGGCCGCGAAGGCCGAGGCCACCAAAGCGCCCAGCGAGTGGCCAACCAGATGTGCCCAGGGAATATCGAGTCTGTGCATGAGTTTCAGGATGTCGACGGCGTAGTCTTCGGGGAGATATCCTTCAGGAGGGGAGGGACTCTGGCCGTGGCCGCGGAGATCTGGTATAAATAGGCGGTATCGCGCCTCAAGCAGGCGAGACACGCCTTGCCAGACCTGACTGCCTGCCCCCAGACCGTGCAGCAAAAGTACGGACGGGCCATGGGACCCTGCGGTGCGGACCCAGAGATCTACAGCCAATTCTAAGCCGCCCATGTCGACCTCTGTCAGAGAAAACCCCTCCCGTGCAGAAAGCTTGGCCATCGTTGTGCTCAGCGGACTGGCCTCGGCCGCAGGCACCTCTGTACTCTTCGGCCTGGGCGCGGCGACCCCAGCGATTATAGCCGAGCAGGGAGTCAGCTTCGGCTTAGCGGGCCTGCTGAGCACCTCGACCCTCCTCGTCCACTCTGCGGTGCAGGTGCCGGCTTCCAGGCTCGCCGCTTCCAAGGACCCTCGTCCGCTCCTAGCAGGATCCATCATCTATCTGGTCCTGCTCATAGTTGTGTCCATGGTGCCCATGCCCTTCGGCCTGCTCCTGGCGGTGCGAGCCCTCATGGGCCTGGGCACTGGGTCGGTCTTCCTCCTGGCCACGGTGTACGTGGTCAGCGCCGTTGCCGTGGCCAGCAACCGGCTGAGGCAGGGAATCGTAGGAGGAAGCGGCCTCTTCGGCGTTGCGCTCACCAACCTGGCCGCGCCGGCGGCTATGGCCGTCTGGGGATGGAGGGGGGCCTATGCTACCGGGGTGGCGCTGCTGCTCCTCCTGTTGGGCCTCCTCCTCGCCTTTAGGATCCGCGTGGCCCCCGCCAGCTCGGCCCGGCTGGGTTTCAGGGATCTGATAAGGCCTCTTGCTCGGCGCAATGCCTGGGCTCTGGGACTTGCCCACACCGCCGGCTTCGGCACCTTTTCGGTGCTCGCCAGCTGGTTGGTGGGGTACCTGGCCGCGGCCCTGCATCTCGCGTCCTCCACCAGCAACTATCTGGCCTCGGCCATTATCTTCATGGGCGGATTGGCCAGGGTGCTCAGCGGGGCCGTGACCTGGAACATGGAGCCCAAAGCCCTCGTGGCAGTTTCCCTGGGGATATCCGCCAGCGCCTTGCTCGCGGAGAGCTTCGGCCCACCGCTCCTACTCAGCACCCTGTTGATCCTCACGGCGCTCTGGTTCAGCGCCTACTCCTACAGCTCCATATTCGCCCTGTCCTTCCAGGCCGACCCACCCGAGGAGTTGGGCGCCACCACGGGTGCCTTCAACTTCATCGCCTCCATGGCCGCCGCCACCATGCCCTACCTCTTCGGCCTGGCCATCGACCTCAGCGGCCACTACAGGGGAGGCTTCGGCCTTATGGCCACCGTTGGGCTCCTGGGAACCGCATCCATCGGCCTCTTCAGGCAATATCGCGCTGGCTGAGACGATACAGGGTTGGCAACGCCATCCCCAAGGCCAATGTTAAAAGGGTATTGACGCCACCGCTCCGATCGTCTAAGATTCGGAATACAGTGACCGGCCACCCGGGGCTCACTAGCTCTAGAAGGGAGGGAAAGAATGAAGGCTAATGGCAAATACCTGGCACTGGTAGCGTTCGTGCTGTTGGCGATCCTTCTCACCGCCTGTGCCCCAGCTGCAAGCCCCACCCCCACCACCGCACCGCAGCCTACACAGGCCCCAGCCCAGGCCAGCCCCACAGCAGCGCCCCAGCCCAGCCCCACAGCTCAGAAGTTTAAGGCAGACAAAACCTTCAAGTTTGCATACCTGACCCTCGGTTGGGCAGCGACGGAGATCATAGACAAGCAGAAGCTCTTGGAAAAGCGCGGCTGGAAGGTGGAGTTCAGCACCGTTGGCCCTATATCCGGCCTCGTTAACACTTTCGTGTCGGGCCAGGCCGACATCATAGACATGAGCGCTGTCATAGCCGGCCAGATGTACGAACAGGGAAACAAGCTGAAGATCTTTGGCACCGCCGTGGGAACGCTGGGCTCCATCGTGGTGCCTGCAGATTCGCCCATCAAAGATGTGACGGACCTCAAGGGCAAGAAGTTGGGCGCCATAGTGGGCGGCACTACCTTCCAGGATATGAATGCCAGCATCAGGAAGCTATATAACATGGACCTGCAGAAGGACACGACCCTGATCACCGCCAACCAGCCGCCCGACCTGGCCAACCTGCTTATCAAGGGCGACGTGGACGCTATAAACGTGTGGCTTCCCACCTCTGCCCAGCTGGTCAGGACCGGAAAGTACAGGTATCTTGTGACCCAGCAGGAACTGTGGGAGAAGGTGTCGGGCAAGAAGGACCTGGAGGTTCACGTAGTGTACCTGACCAGACCCGACATCGCCCAGCAGTACCCCGAGCTCCTGAAAGATATCAACGATGCGCAGAAGGAAGCGGCCGACATCTGGGCCAATCAGCCAGAAGTAGCTGCCCAGGCCATCATGGCGGTCACACAGCTTCCGAAAGAGGACGTGATGTTCGCTATGAAGGAGACCAAGCAGGTGATGTGGGGACTCACGGATGCCAACATCGACACCATCCTGGCACAACTGAAGCATAACCGGGAGTTTGGCACCCTGCTCAAGTCCGACATCTGGCTCAACCCCGATCAGAAGCTCAGGGAAGACCTGTTCTACATCCCCAAGTAGACCGGCCGCTGGCTGTGGAGGGCCGGCTCCGAGGAGCCGGCCCTCTTTCGTTGGGGACCTATGGCCGATCCCACTGCCGGCGGTCTCGACCTGCGAGCACAGCGGCCCGCAGAAAACTGAGGATAGCCTTGGGCTCCCGCATCAACGGGGCTCAACTGCCATATAATTCTGTAGCAGCATGGCGTATCGGGACGGTAGATGGGTAACAGGGAACTGACGGATCGCTTGCCCCCCGGCCAGTACGTGACCGATAAATGGCCGGTGCTCCACTACGGCGAAGTGCCAAGGATCGATCTGGATCGCTGGAACCTCAGGGTGTGGGGCCTGGTGGAGGAGCCGTTGGAGCTGACCTACGAGGACCTCTTGAAGCTCCCGAAGGTGACGGTACGGTGCGACATCCACTGCGTTACCAGGTGGAGCAAGCTGGACAACCTGTTCGAAGGCGTGGCGGTCCGCCCGTTGCTGGAGCGTGCCCGGCCTCTGCCCGAGGCGCGGTACGTCATGGTACATGCAGAGCAGGGCTTCACCACCAATCTGCCCCTGGAAGACCTCCTACGGGAGAACGTTCTGCTGGCCTATGCCCACAACGGCCAGCCCCTTACGCCGGAGCACGGCTGGCCTCTGAGGTTGGTCGTCCCCCACCTCTATTTCTGGAAGAGCGCCAAGTGGGTTCGCGGCTTTGAGCTGATGGCCCAGGACAGGCCCGGCTTCTGGGAGAGCTACGGCTACCACATGCGCGGAGATCCCTGGAGAGAGGAGCGTTACTGGTAGCTACCGCGGCTCAGAAGGAAGGCTCGGAGACCCAGCGCAGGTAACGGAGCTTCTCCTTATCCGCAGGCCGGCGCAGGTTAGACACCTGTAGCGATAGGCACCGCCTCACGGTCATGTCCTCCAGGCCCATCACTGCCTCGGGCAACCGGAAGGCCCGGAACCTGTCGGACGTGCGGCTGCGCCACACGAACCCGCGGTGGCTAAGCAGGTGTTCGGCTACCTTCAGGGTGGCCTGTACGTCCTGCGCCAGGTAGTCCAGCACCTCGCGGTACCTGCCCTGGGCCCAGTAGAAGGACGCCTCGACGCCCGTGAGGGCCTGAGACTTAGAGGTCCCACAGGCCTCGGCCGCCGTGGCCAGGCTTATGGGATGGCCCTCTACGGAAACGAACAGGAACATCAGGTCCACGTGATCCATGGCCAAACGGGCACAGCGGGCATGCTCCCCAGTTTCAACGGCGAGGACGTGGAAATCGAAGCCCAGCCCGTTCCAAGTCACTATGTAGTAGCCCTGCTCCACGCATTCCTCCAGCGCCTCCAGTAGAGCCACGGCCTCGTCCCGGCCGAGCTTGGGAGCTGGGGGCAGCTCACCGCCGCCGAACCACAGCCTGGGGGTGCTCTGGCCGTAGGGGAGCAGGGCAGCGCAGAGGATGCCGAGATGATTCCTGGGGTCGAGCCCAGCGCCCTCGCCCGAGTTGCCGGTCTCTATATCGAAGGCAGCGATCTTCATTAGGGAACACCTATCTTGAAGAAGGAGAGGTGGGGGTCGACCACCGCCCTGTCGACCCCCACTTTCCAGGACGAAAACTAGGACGTCCGGGGAACCCGGCCGCCGCCGGGACTGGATCCGATATCCGGGACCGGCGCGGGCCGCCTTACCTGCGGGGCGGGCTCCCCGTGCGCCCTGTCCTCTCCTGCTCAGATCGGAACCCTAGAAACCTGGCGATCTGCGCGTCGTCTCCTGCAACGCAGTTTTTCGGTCTCCGGACCTCCCTCGCCTCCTTCCTTACAGGTTTGGCCGGCCCGGATACCGGACCCGTCCCCTGGGGGGTACTCCCACTATATGCATCGGCAATAAACTGGGCGTAAAAATCCGGAGCCGATCCGTAAACGTTTCATAAAACTTTCCAAGGGTGTGCCCCCGACGGGCCCGCACTCCACAGCGGTTCCCGAAATCGACCACCCGAAGGCCCACCTGCGCAAGCTTCCTCACCCATTGCCGCCCGTGGCGGACGCCCTACAGCTGTGGCTTCGTCCCCCCGTACCCATGCAACACAGCCCAGCTATATCCTCGAGCTTAGGCACCACTGCTTTGCATCTGCCTAACCACGGTTCCCAGACAGGGCAGGAGGTCCCCCATCGAGCCGGCCGAGCATGGGGTGTCCACAGCCTACTCTTAAGCAACGACTTACAAGCCCCAGCCTCCCCTCAGGGCCGCGGAGAGCTCAAGGCTCTGCCCTGACACCATCCGAGGGTGGCCGCACCGGCACAGCCCGGAGGGCCGACCGCCGACCCACGCACAGGGGGCCGCAGGCAAAAAATGTGGCTCCTGAGAGCTAGCCTTAACGTTCCGATCGCTCCCCAGGGAGCCGGATACCATCCGAGGGACGCTGCTGCCCCGAGGGGCATCCGGCCGGATAATAGACCAGGAGGCACATCCTTGAAGGGAACAAGCAGCACAGTCTATCTTATCGCCACGGCCCGGTCCTACGGCTCGCGGGCCTCAGGGCGCGTGGTATACTGTGAGGCGCGGGCCAGGGCCAGCACATTCACAAGGTTCCTTCGGTTAAGGCGTAGGCCATGAGGTACCCCATCAGGCTTGCCGTCCTGGGCAGTACCGGCTCCATCGGGAGACAGACCCTGGAAGTGACTGCCCTGTTCCCAGACCTGATCCAGGTGCTCGGCCTGGCAGCCGGTTCCCGGACGGACATCCTTCAGGAGCAGATACGGCTCTTCAACCCCAAGGTAGTGGTCGTGGCGCAGCAGGGCCTGCGGACTGAGATCGACCATCCCAGGGTGCTGGTAGGCACCGAGGGCCTGGTCGAGCTCTGCACGCACCCCGAAGTGGACATGGTGGTGGTGGCCACCTCCGGATCGGCGGGGCTACTGCCCACCCTGGCCGCCCTAAGGGCTGGCAAGGAGGTGGCCCTGGCCAACAAAGAGGTACTGGTCATGGCAGGCAGCCTCATAATGGCCGCCGCGGACCAGGCGCAGGTCCAGATACGACCCATGGACTCTGAGCACAGCGCCATTTGGCAGTGCCTCCAGGGCGAGAACTGGCGGCGAGGCGATCACCAGGTGAGCAGGCTGTTCCTCACGGCGTCGGGCGGACCCTTCCGGGAGCTGCCCATGGACCAGCTGAGCAGGGTTACGGCCGAGGAGGCCCTTCAACATCCCATCTGGAAGATGGGCAGTAAGGTGACCATAGACTCTGCAACCCTCATGAACAAGGGTCTAGAAGTGATCGAGGCCATGTGGCTCTTCGATCTCACGCCCGACGCGATAGAGGTGGTCATCCATCCCCAGGGGATAGTGCATTCCCTGGTCGAGTTCGTGGATGGCAGTGTCAAGGCTCAGCTCAGCGCGCCCGACATGCGCCTGCCCATCCAGTACGCCCTCCTATACCCGCTCCGCAGGGAGAACCCGTTCCCTAAAATAGACCCAAGGATGCTGGGCAGCCTCGCCTTCTACTCGCCGGATACCGAGAGGTTCCCCTGCCTGAGGCTGGCCTACGAGGCCGCAAGGCTTGGAGGAACCTACCCGGCGGTCCTCAGCTCGGCGGACGAGGTGGCAGTCACCCTCTTCCTGGAGGGGAAGATAGGCTTCATGGACATCCCGGCGCTGGTGGAGAGCGTGCTGGCCAGACACATCCCTGTGCAGGCAGATACTTTGGAGGCAGTCCTTACATCGGCGGAGTGGGCCCGACAGGAAGCCCTCGCCGCCTCGCAGATGTTGGCGAAAGGATAACAGAGGTGGATTTCTACTGGCTTTGGGCTGTGCCCGTAATGGGGCTCCTGATAATGGTGCACGAGCTAGGCCACTTTGTGACGGCCAGGCTCATGGGCATCAGGGTCCTGGAGTTTGGCTTCGGCTTCCCTCCCCGCATCGTGGGGATCACACGAGGGGGAGTCGTGTACTCGATCAACCTGATACCCCTGGGTGGCTTCGTGCGCATGCTTGGCGAGAACGGGGATTCCTCAGAACCCGACAGCTTCGCCTCGAAGCCGCCTTTGGCTCGGGCCCTGGTGCTGGCCGCGGGTTCGGCCATGAACTTCCTGACAGCCGTAGCCATCTTCGCCCTAGTAGCAGCCACAGGCCTCCCCACCCCTACGGATCAGGTCCGTATAGCGGAGGTCTTCCCTGGCAGTCCCGCCGAAAGATCCGGCCTGATGGCAGGAGACGTGGTGGTATCGTTGGCGGGCAGGACGGTGCGCACAACGGAGGAGCTCAGGGCCATAACGAACCAGCATCTGGGCCAGGAGATCCCCCTAGTAGTCCGCAGGGGCGCCGAGCAGCTCAACCTCTCGGTAACACCGAGGCCCAACCCGCCTGCTGGCGAGGGCCCCATGGGCGTGAGGATAGAACCCGTCATAGCCTACATTCCCAGGCCCCTCTGGGAGGCCGTGCCCTACGGCTTCGCCAGGGCCCTGGAGGTGCTGGGCGTGTTCGCCTACGGCATCATGGCTATGGTTCGGGGCCTGATAGCTCCAGATGTAGCCGGGCCCATAGGTATAGCCCAGCTGACCGGCGAGGTGGCCCGCCTGGGCGGGCTCATACCCCTGGCTAACCTAGCCGCCCTGTTGAGCCTCAACCTCTTCGCCATCAACCTCCTTCCGCTCCCTGCCCTTGATGGAGGCCGACTGCTCTTCGTGCTCATCGAGATGGTGAGGGGCAAGCGCGTGGCTCCGGAGCGCGAGGGGCGCATCCACTTCGTGGGAATAGTCTTCCTGATAGGCCTGGCCTTCGTCATTAGCTACTTTGACATCCTGCGTATAGCCAGCGGACGAAGCATCGTGCCATGACCTCCGTCGACTATCCGAAGGACAAGGCCCGACCGCGGATGGCTTGAGGCCAGGCAATCACCTTCCCCGCACCCGCTCAAGATACTCTCCGGTCTGCACGTCCACCAGCACCGCGTCCCCCGGCTGGATGAACTGGGGCACGAGGATGGTCATGCCGTTCTCCAACAGGGCCTCCTTCATGGTGTTCTCCGACCTGCCCCTTATGCCCGGACCACAGGACGACACCGTGAGGACTACCGTCTTGGGCAGATCCAGGTCCACGGGTACTCCCTCTGAGAACTGCACGTAGACGGTAATACCTTCCTTTAAGAAGGGAATGTACCTCTCGAGGGCCGCCCGCGGTAGCGACACCTGGTCAAAGGTCTCCGGATGCATGAAGACCACCTCGTCCTCGTCGGCATACAGAAACTGCATGCCCACCCGTTGGAGCTCCACATCTTCGACCCTGTCGTCAGGTGCCCAGCGCATCTCCGAAACGTGGCCCGTGCTCATCTTCCGGACCGTGGCCTTCACCAGGCCCGACTGCTGGCCCGTGGCCGAATGGACGGTCACAGCTAGGACCTTGTAGAGATCGCCGCCCACTCTCAGAGCCTGCCCCTCCCGGATGTCCCTGGCCGCTATCATGGCTCAACCTCCCGCGAAGAGACTTTGGGAAGCAGTGCGAAGGCGAAGATCCTCTTGACTCAATTTTATTGCGATCCCGCGGCCAGATCAGCTTCCCAGGACCTCGTGGGTTAGAATCTAGCTGAGGATGCTCTGACCACCATGGCGCTGACCAGCACCCCACAAAAGGCACCCCTCGCCCAGAGAACCCAACCCGCCAGAGGACTCCGCTGGGTCACCCTGAGCCTCCTGCTGGCCCTCGCCGCTGCTGCAGGACAATCGCCAACGGAGGAATATAGGCTTTTCCAGGCAGCCAACCCCTACCAGTTCGACGTGGTCGGATGGATGGCCAGCAGCCTCCTCCACCAGGTATTCGCACCGACGCCTCCCAGACCATACGACGGCCAGAGCCTGGAGAGGTTCCTGGACCTGGCGCGCCAGCTGGGAACCGCCAAAGCCGCCCTGGCCGGAGCCGTGGCCGAGGGCGATCACCGTGCGGCCTCCTATCAGCAGGAAGTGGCCTCCATCGAGGAGGAGTTGAGTAGGCTCTCTCCCCAGGTGCAGGAGGTGCTCCGTGAAGCGGTGGCGTCCCAGATGCGCCGGCTGGGTCTAGGCAACAGCTTCTTCGGCACACGGCCCTTTCCGCCGGTCAACTTCAGGTTGGCAGAGCTTCCGGGAGTGCTTATAGTATCCCCGAGAACCCAGATACGATACGCGGGCGCCGTGCTGTTAGAGCCGGGGCTATCCGTAGAGCAGATGGAGGAGGTGGAAGCTCGAGCCGAAGCCCTCGGCTATTCAGCCCTGGTGGTGCCCATAGGAGGGCTGGGAACCTACCCGGCCATGGTACCCTACAGCTCCAACCTCAAGTTCCTCCTCACCACCGTCGCTCACGAATGGGTACACCAGTACCTGGCCCTCCGCCCGCTAGGATTCAGGTACAGCCTGGGCCTCGAGCGCGATCCGGACGTCATCGCCATCAACGAGACGGTGGCCGACATGGTGGGCCAGGAAGTGGGCGAGGCCACCTACAGGGAACTACGTCCCCAGGAAGCCACGGCCGCACTCCCTCCGCAGAGGCCGGAAGCCTCACAACCCAACGCCTTCGACTTCAACGCTGAGATGCGCAAGGTGCGCCTGACGGTGGACAGGCTACTGGCCGAGGGGAAGGTGCAGGAGGCAGAGCAGTTCATGGAGCAAGCCCGAGAGCGGTTCGTGGCCCACGGATACCCCATAAGGAAGCTGAACCAGGCCTACTTTGCGTTCTACGGAAGCTACGCCGATGCGCCCTACTCCGTGAACCCCATCGGCCGAGAGCTTCGGGACCTCAGGTCGCGCTACAATAGTCTCGCCGACTTCCTGACGGCGGTGTCCAGCTTCAGGAGCCGCGACGACCTTAAGGCAGCGCTGGCTGCCAGGAGGTAACACCTTGAAGACCATACTTTGGCCAGCTCTTTTGCTTCTGGTGTTTGCTAGCGGATGTCAGGCAGCAGTTCAGACGCCCATAGCCGGGCAGGCTTCGCCAACGCCTGCATCCACGCCCGTACCAGCTTCGTCGCCGACAGCGCGGCCCAGCCCAGCCGCGACGCCAACGCCGCCTGCTGCATCTGACATCGCCTACGTCAAGGACGGCGAGATCTGGCTAGCCTCGGCATCGGGAGCCCAGGCCTACAGGCTGACCAGGAGCGGCCCCTTTTCTGCCCCATCCTGGTCGCCCGACGGGAAATTGCTGGCCGCGGTGGCCGGCAAGGGTTTCTCAACCCAACTTCGCGTGTTGGACGTGGCCTCGGGCTCGGAGAGGTCCTTCGACCTGCACCCCTACGAGGGAGAAAGGCCAGCATGGTCGCCAGATGGCTCCATGCTGGCCTTTCCATTGATAGAGGACCGCAACAAGGACGGGCATATCGACCCCACCGACTTCGGCAGGATCGCCGTACTGCGTCTCACCGATGGATCGGTTGCCACCTTCGAGGGCCGGTGGGCGTCATGGCACCCCACGACCGCCGAACTTCTGGTCGCTACCATGGGGACCTACTTCGGGGAGATCTACCGGGAAAACTCCGTGGTCGCCATCGACGTGGCATCGGGCACCCGAAGGACCTTGATGGAGGTCAAGGACGTGCCCCAGGACCTCCAGGCAGAGTACAACTTTCCCTTCGGTCCCAGCACCATACTGCTGGCCTTTCCTCAGATGTCACCTGACGGCACAAGGCTGGCCTTCACAGCCCTGGGGCACACCGGCTTGGTGGGCATACGCGACATAGCCTCAGGGAAAGTTCGGCTCTTCGGCTTCTTCTACGAGGGCGGGGCTGGCTATTCTACCTGGTCGCCGGACGGCCGCTATCTCGCCTACGAAGGGCATCCGGCCAGTGGGCAGGGGGCTGTGAGCCTGGTGGACGTTCAGGCTTCCAAGGAGGTGATCTTGGGCGGCAGGCCCGACGGCGGATCCGAGGATCGCGAGCTCCGACAGCCCTCGTGGTCGGCCGACGGCAAGACAGTGGCCGTGGCCATGGTGGACCGAGCCGGCCTGGGGAGCATAGCTGTCCTGGACCCCTTGGGGAAGCAGATAGCACGGCTAGACGCCGGCAGCGTGTCTTGGCCAACCTGGAATCCAGCCAGGAGGTGACATCATGCGAGTAGTGCTGATGGCTGGGGGAAGTGGAACGAGACTGTGGCCCAAGAGCAGGCAGGGCAGGCCGAAGCAGTTTCTGGACCTGCTCGGCGAGCGAACCATGCTCCAGGATACCCTCGACCGCGTGGCACCTCTGGTGTCCTGGCACGATATCTACATCGTTACAGGACGGGAATATGCTCCTCTGCTCAAGGAACAGGCTACCCAAGTGCCGCCGCAGAACATCATCTTTGAACCTTTCGGCCGGAACACGGCCCCATGCATCGCCCTCGCCGCCATATACCTGGCCCGTAAAGGCAGGGACGAGCCCATGGCAGTGCTTCCCGCCGACCATTACATCGGCAAGCCAGAGGAGTTCAGGAAGATACTGCAGGTCGGCGCTAAGGTGGCCAGGAGAGGCTCCCTCGTCACCCTCGGCATCGTGCCAACGCAACCCGAGACCGGCTACGGCTACATCAGGCGCGGATCCAAAGTAGACGAGCTGGACGGCATTCCGGTGTACAGGGTCGATCGCTTCACCGAGAAGCCGGACCTGGAGACAGCCCGAGAGTACCTGGCCGCCGGCGGCTACTACTGGAACAGCGGCATGTTCCTCTGGACGCCCAACACCATCCTCAGCGAGATAGCCACCCACATGCCCGAGCTGTACGACCAGATAATGCGGGTGGACACAGTGCTGGGCACCGAAAGGGAGTGGGAGACCCTTAAGTGCGTATGGGAGAGGGTCCAACCCCAGTCCATCGACTACGGGGTCATGGAGAAGTCGCGCAACGCGGTGGTTATCCCCGCTGACATCGACTGGAGCGACGTGGGCGACTGGGCCGCCCTTGCCACCATACTACCCGCCGATGAGATGGCAAACGTGGTGCACAGCGGCCACATAGGCATCGACACCAGGAACAGCCTGATATACGCCTCAGGAAGGCTTATAGCCACCATCGGCGTCGAGAACATGATCGTGGTGGATGCTGGGGATGCCGTCCTAATATGCCCCAAGAACAGGGCACAGCAGGTGAAGGACATCGTAGAAAAGCTTAGGGAGATGGGCAGAGACGATCTCATCTGAGGAGGGTGGGTTTTGAAGATATTGATAACCGGCGGCGCTGGCTTCGTGGGGTCCAACTTGGCCCGGCACCTGGCGGGGGGCGGCCACCAGGTGGTGGTCTTCGACAACCTCTCCCGAAGGGGAGCCGAGACCAACGCCCAGTGGCTTAGGTCGTGCGCCGAAAACATCAGCCTGGTACACGGCGACGTGCGCGATTCGGATGGCCTTCGCAGGGCCGCTGAGGACTGCAGGGCCATCTTCCATTTGGCGGCCCAGGTGGCCGTCACCACCTCCATGACGGACCCCGTCACCGACTTCGAGATAAACGCCCGCGGTACCCTGAACGCCCTCGAGACCGCCCGAGAGCTGGGATGCGCCGTCATATTCACTTCAACCAATAAGGTCTACGGCGCCCTGGAGGACGTACCGGTACGCCTGTCGGCCGACGGCCGGCGCTACTGCTATGCCAGCGAGGGCGTCGAGGGGATACCCGAGACACAGCCCCTGGACTTCCATTCCCCCTACGGATGTTCCAAGGGATGCGCGGACCAGTACGTGCTCGACTACAGCCGCATCTACGGCCTAAAGACCTGCGTCTTCCGAATGTCATGCATCTACGGGCCAAGGCAGTTCGGCAACGAGGACCAGGGATGGGTAGCGCACTTCGTGATATCGGCCCTCTGCGGCAAGCCCATCACCATCTACGGCGACGGCCGCCAGGTGCGCGACGTGCTTTTTGTGGACGACCTAATCCGGGCCTTCGATGCGGCCCTGAACCGAATAGACGATCTGCCCGAGAGAGTATTCAACATAGGCGGAGGGCCCCACAACACCCTCTCTCTCCTGGAGCTGGTGGACCAACTTCAGGAGCTGACTGGACGCCGACTGGATATCACCTACGGCGATTGGCGCCCCGGCGATCAGCGCGTCTACATAAGCGACATCGGCCGCGCCCACAGGGTGCTTGGCTGGAAGCCCACGGTATCCCCTCGGGAGGGCGTGAGGCGGCTGTACCAATGGGCAAGGGAGAATCAGGACCTGCTCTGCTCAGCCAGCTGAGCTAAGAGCTCCTCGTAGAAACGGTACGTGGCCTCAGGGTCGAAGATGCTCTCTATCTTTTCCCTGGGAGCCACGTAGTGCTCTCTGCGCGTCAACACCCTCAGAAGCTTCTCCGCTAGGTCGTCCGGCGAGGCTGGTTTAGCTATCTCGCCCATGCCTGTCACCAGCACCGGCTGTCTGACCCCCGGAAGGTCGGAGGCGACCACGGGCGTGCCGCACAGCATGGCCTCAACCTGCACCAGGCCGAAGGACTCCGTGGAGTTAAGGCTGGGCAGCGCCAGCACATCGATAAGGCTGAAGAAAGCAGCCAACGCCTCACCATCCAGGTTGCCCAGCAGCCTTACCTGCGGATGGAGGGCCTGTAGCCTGGACTTGAGCCTGTGGTACTCCCTCTCCCCCACCACGTTGAGGTATTCGCCGGCGATAAGCAGGTGGGCCGAGGGCAACCTTTCCCTTACCTTCCCAAACGCATCCAGGAGGTAACTAATGCCCTTCTCGGCAGCTATGCGCCCCGCAAAGCCAAGGAGGGGCCGCGACGGCGAGCCAATGGCTCGGTGAAAGGCCTCTACCGCATCCTCGGAGGGTCGACGCATCTCCACGGGAGGATAGAAGGTGCGGGTCTTATAGAGCCAGCGCGACACGAAGGGGGAGTGGACCGCGTAGTCGTAGGTGTAGGTCACTAAGGCGTCGGCAAAGCGAGCACCCACCCAGTGCATGGCCGAGAGGGCCTTGACGGCGAGGGCCGTCAGGAGGTTCCAGGGCGGGTTTAGGTCGCAATGGTAGGTTATCACCACGGGCTTGCCCACTAGCCTTGCCCAGGGGGCAAAGAGCGCGGCTTCCATGAGCGGGAGATGAAGGTTCACCACGTCGTGGGAGGTTATCTCCATCAGGCCGTCCACCAGGAAGGCAGGGGAAACGACCCCCTTGTACAACCGGAAGAGGGTCCTGGACCGGCGCACAGCCACGCCGTTCAACTGCTCCCGGAGGGGAAGGTCGGGCCTGTGGCGAGCGGCCAGCACCGTAACCCGATGGCCCCGACGCACCAACCCCTCGGCCAGACGTTGCGCGTATATGGTAAGCCCACTGGTGTGCGGCCGGTAGTAGGTCAGCACCATGAGTATCCGCATGCTGCCATTCTACAGCACGTCGAGCCGCGTACCCGGTGCCACAGCCACAGGGCAAAGCAGGCCGGCCCGACCTTGACGACGGGATCGTTGTTCGCACCAAGCCGTGCGCGGCCGCACCCCGAGTGGCAAAGGACTCTTTGCCAGACACCGACCAGGCTTGACCGAGCCCAGCAGACCGACCCCCGGCATGCTCAAGGAAAGATCTGCAGGGCTTCAGGACGTCGACACGCAGTGAGGTGCCGCCTGGGTGTCCTTCCCAAAATGATCCAGGCTGGGAAGGCCGATGGCAGCCAAACTAAATCAAAGGGGGCGCTCAAGCCCACCTGACCAGGAGATCCCAGGGGCCTGTTAGGCACGGCCGCCTCGTCCACGCTCGGGAAAGGGGGTCGGAAAGGGCCAAAGCACCTAGCCCGTTGCCGATCCCACAGGACCGAGGGAGCACCGGTACATCAAACTGAGGCGTCGGGAGCGGTTGCGTTGGATGGCGCGCACGCCGTGTCTAGCCGCTTACGGAGGGATCGCAGGACCGAAAGGGCACGCAGCGACAGCGCCCATTCCCAACGCATGTTCGGGCAGGGCCACGGCGCCCCGGCTCCGAGGACCGAAACTTGACAGATTAGTGGTTTTTGCTATAGACTTGCAAGAGCGAACCGGGGGCGATGCCGCCGTGCCGCATTCATCCCTAGCTAATAAGTTAAAGGAAAGGGGGTACAGGCCCACACCCCAGAGGCTCTGGGTTCTGGAGGCCTTGGCCAGCTCCCAGGGACATCTCTCCGCCGAGGAAGTACACTCCCGGGTCACGGAGCGATACCCGTACATGGACCTCTCGACGGTATACCGTACCCTCGAGCTGCTGGTGGAACTGGACCTGGCCAAGGAGGCGGACCTGGGTGAGGGCAAGAAGTACTACGAGCTGGCCAGCGGCGAGGACCACCACCACATGGTGTGCCGAAAGTGTGGCCGGGTGCTTCACCTGGATGACAGCCTCCTGGAGCCGGCCCGAAGGACCGCCAGGGAGCTGTACGGCTTCCAGGTCCAGTTTGCAGACCTAGTGATATTCGGCACCTGCCGCGAGTGCGGTTCGCAGGGGGGAGAGGATGCACATACCTGATGGCTATCTGAGCCCTCAGACCTGCGCTGTCATGGGCGCAGCGATGCTCCCCCTGTGGTACACGGCTTCGAGGAAGGTGAAGGCCCTGGCGAAGCAGGGCCACATAGTGCTCATGGCCATTGGAGCGGCCTTCGCCTTTGTGGTGATGATGTTCAACGTACCCGTGCCGGACGGAACCACAGCCCATGCCACTGGGGGCACACTGCTGGCGGTGGCCCTTGGCCCGTGGGCTGCCGTGATATCCATGAGCATAGCACTGGCTATACAGGCCCTGTTCTTCGGCGATGGTGGGATCCTGGCCTTTCCAGCCAACGCCTTCAACATGGCCTTCGCTGGGCCCCTAGCGGGGTACGCGGTATACAGGCTAGTAGCTGGGGCCTCAGCCGCCGGAACAGCCAGGCGGTGGATCGGTGCTGGGGTGGGAGCCTACGTAGGGATCACCGCATCTGCGGTGCTCACCGCCGTAGAGTTCGGAATACAGCCGTTGCTCTTCACCTCTGCTGACGGCACTCCCCTTTACAGCCCGTACAGGTTGGATATGGCGCTGCCGGCCATGCTCCTGTCCCATCTGCTGGTGGCGGGTCCCGTAGAGGCTCTGGTCACAGGGATGGCCGTGGCCTATCTCCAAAGGGCCTTCCCCCATCTAGTGCAGGTTCCTGCCGGGCCTGCAGGTTCCACCCAGGGGCGCAAGTCCTACAGGCCCCTGTGGGTCACCCTTGGGATACTGGCCGTAGCGGCCCCCGTCGGCCTGCTGGCCCAGGGGACGGCCTGGGGCGAATGGGGTCCCGAAGAACTGCCCAAGGTGGTGGGCTTTGTCCCTCAGGGGTTGAAAGAACTTAGCGGCCTCTGGTCGGGTATCCTCCCAGACTACTCCCTGCCCGGCTGGGACAGTGGGTTCCTGGCAGCTGCTGGCTATGTGGCCAGCGCGGTGCTTGGGATGCTCGTCGTGGCAGGCGTCACCCTTCTGGTATCGAGGCTGCTCGCCCGCCGAGGGGAGGAAAGGGCATGAGGAAAAGCGGGGCGCCGGAGTGGCTGCTCAGGAACCAAGAGGTGGGGCTGTGCGGCTGTTACACCGTGGGCCGAAGGCGCCGGCAGGGCTTCCTTGAAAAGACCCTCCACGAGGTCAACGAGGTCGCCGGCCGCAGCCTCTTCTCGGAGGAGATGGCCAACCAGCCAGGGCTGCTCCAGAAGCGCGACCCCAGGGCCAAGCTGGTGGGCACCCTGGCACTGCTGTTAGCGGCATCCCTCTCCCACCGCATCGAGGTGATCCTCGGCCTCTACGGTCTCCTGCTCTGGCTAGCAGTGCTCTCCAGGGTTCCGCTGAAACTGTTCGTCAAAAGGGTGTGGATGACCGTGCCCCTGTTCACGGGCATAGTGGTCCTCCCCGCGGTGCTCAACATCGTGACCCCTGGCGAACCACTGCTCGTCATCGCCAACCTAGAGCGCCCGAACCTTGGCCCTATCTCCCTGCCCGCCTCCCTGGCTGTAACGCGTCAGGGCGTGCTGGGGGCCGCGATGGTGGTAGCGAGGGTGGGCGTATCGGTCTCGGCCATGCTGCTCCTGACCCTCACCACCCGCTGGGCCGACCTCCTCAAAGCCCTGAGGACACTGTTGGTTCCGAAGATCTTCATTGTCGTGCTGGCCATGACTTACCGATACATCTTCCTCCTGCTCTCTGTCGTGGAGGACATGTTCACCGCCCGGCGGAGTCGCCAGGTGGGCCGCAAACCCACCACTAAAGAGGGCCAGCACTTCGTGGCCTCGGCGGCGGCCACGCTCCTGGGAAAGTCCTACGCCCTGAGCCAAGAAGTGTATTCGGCCATGGTGTCCCGGGGCTTCCGCGGCAAGATCGAGACGCTGAACACCTTTAGGTTCTCTGCCGCCGACCTCGCCGTTGGCTCTGCCATGGTGGCGGCAGGCATGGCAGCCCTGATGGCGGAGCGTTACCTTGTCTGAGATAGTCTACAGGGCGGAGGAGATCAGCTACAGCTATATGGGCATCTTCAAGGCCCTGGACGGGGTGAGCTTCCAGATAGCCCGCGGCGAGAGGGTTGCTCTTCTCGGAGCCAACGGCTCTGGGAAGAGCACCCTCCTGCGCATTCTCGACGGGCTGATCTTCCCCGACACGGGCCGCTTGACGGCCTTCGGTACTCAGATAACGGAGGAAACGCTGGCCGACGAAAACTTCTCCCTGGCCTTCCGCCAGAGGGTGGGCTTTGTGTTTCAGAACGCCGATGCCCAGCTCTTCAACCCGACCGTGTGGGACGAGATAGCCTTTGGTCCCCTCCACCTGGACCTATCGGCGGACGAGGTCAAGAGACGGGTCGCGGATGTGGTCGACATGCTGAACCTGGAGCCACTGGTGGGGCGAGCACCCTACCAGCTCAGTGGAGGCGAAAAGCGCAAGGTGGCCATAGCGTCGGTATTGGCCGTAAATCCTGAAGTGCTCCTGCTGGACGAACCCACCTCTGGCCTCGATCCCAGGACGGAGATGTGGGTCGTGGAGCTCCTGGACCAGCTGCACCGAGCCGGCAAGACCATCGTCATCGCCACCCATCACCTGAACATGTTGGAGGCCCTGGCCGACAGGGCCCTGGTCTTCTCAGAGGACCACAGGCTTGTGGCTGACAGAGCCGTGGCCGATGTGCTGACAGACAGAGACCTGCTCATCTCCGCCAACCTCGTCCATGAACACCCTCACCGTCACGGCGGCGTGGTCCATTCCCACCTGCATCCCAGCTCGGCCCATCACGATTGACGGGGCCCCTATCGCCTTATAATCGTTCCAAAAGCAAGGGGATAAGGCCTTATGACCGTCCAAAGGGTTTTGTGGTCACAGACGGTGCCGCCTCGCTCGGGGCTGGCCTTCGTGGTCCAGAAGGGCCAGCGGTTCAGGATAAAGGAAGTGGAAGGACAGCAGGTCAGCGACCTGGTGGTGTTCCTCAGGAGCGATCCGACGGAGCGGCTGTCCCAGGGCAACACCCGCAAGCTCAACGGCACGGTGCTCCTAACCAGGGGCCACCGCCTCTACTCCACCAAGTGCCGCGCGCTCCTCACCATAGCTGAGGACACCGTGGGCCGACACGATCTCCTATCGTCGGCCTGCAGTCCCTACGACTACCCCATCCGGTTCGGGGTCACCGATCATCCGAGCTGTCTGGCCATACTGAGGGATGTGCTGGCCCCCCACGGCATTCCCGAGCACCTCATACCGGACCCGTTCAACGTGTTCATGCATACCGAGGTGGCCCCCGACGGGACCTACACCGTGCATGAACCGCTGTCCAGGGCCGGCGATTACATCGAGTTTCTGGCCGAGGAGGACTGCTTGGTAGCTATGACCACCTGTCCCCAGGACCAGAACGCCTGCAATGCCTATCGGATAAAGCCGCTGGAGGTCCAGCTGCTCGAAGCCCCATGAGGGCCTAGGAACGGCACGGAGCGATGGCGCTGACCACGACCCCGGCGACCTGCTCGCACCAGGCGGCCACCGCCAGGAGCCTGGCCTCGCTGCCGAGGGGTCCCACCAGTTGAATGCCCACCGGAAGCCCTTCCTGCGTGGTGCCCACGGGCAGGTTGATGGCAGGATGGCCGGAATAGGTCCACGGCAGGTTGAAGATGGGATCGCCCGTAGACGCCAGGCCCTCCGGGGCCGGTGAGGGCGTAGAGGGCGTGACAAGCACATCGATGTCGCGCAGCCAGTCGGACACCAGAAGCCGCCATCGGAACCTTAGCTCCTTGGCATCGATGTACTCCAGGGCCGAGGCCTTTGACCCTTCCTCGATCATGGACCTCATGCGCTCTGAATAGCGGTCCGCGTGCTTGGCGAAGAGCTCGCGGTGCACCCACGCCGCCTCGATGCGCATGAGGGCCCTCTGAGCCTCGACCACCCGGGGAAACCACTCCGGAAGCTGGACCTCCACCAGGGTTCCGCCGGCCTTGGCTATGCGGTCCATGGCCTGCTCGTACAGCGAAAGGACCGATCGGTCGGCATGCTCGAGGAAGAAACCTAGCCCAACCCCGAAGGCCGGCCTGCGGCCCAGCCGCTCCAGCTGGACGGCGGTGAGCAGTTCGGGCGTGGGGTCGGGAAGGCTGTGCTCGTAGTTGGGATCGGGGCCCGCCATGGTCTGGATAAGCCTTGCTGCGTCCTCCACCGAACGGGTGAAGCCGCCGATGGTATCCAGAGAGGGCGCCAAGGGGAAGACCCCTCGGGGGCTTACGCGCCCGAAGGTGGGCTTAATGCCCACCACGCCGCAGTAGGCCGCTGGCCTCAGGATGGACCCTGCCGTCTGGGTGCCCAACGCGAGAGGGACCATGGCAGCGGACACTGCCGCCGCCGAACCGCTGCTGGACCCTCCTGGGGTATGGTTAAGTTTCCAGGGGTTCCGGGTAGGGCCGGGGTGGAAGGCGGCGAACTCGGTGGTCACGGTCTTGCCGAGGATGATGGCGCCGGCAGCCTTGAGGCGCGCAACGCAGACGGCATCCACCTTGGGCACATGGCCTTCGAATATGGGGGTGCCGTAGGCCGTGGGCATGCCGCCCGTATCTATGATGTCCTTCACACCCACGGGCACGCCGTGCAGGATGCCTGCGGCGTGGCCTGCCCTGGCAAGGCTGTCCAGCCATTCGGCCTGCTCCCGGGCACCATGGGCGTCCACCACTGTCCAGGCGCTCACAGAGGGATCCAAGCGGCTGATGCGGTCTATAAAGGCTTCCACCACCTCCACTGCAGTGAACTTGCCCGTCAGCGTGCCCCTCACGATCTCGGAAGCTGTCAACTTGGTAAGCTCTTCACTGGCCACCTGAGTCCTCCACGCGGAACTTCTCCCCAGCACCCGGAATATATCACAGCGGCTTCCCCAAGAGGACGGCGGAAGCGGGGCACGGCCGCAGCCTTTCTTCCGAGCTTGTGGATATTTCGGCTCCAGATGTGGACAAAGCCCTTGAATGTAGAACATATGTTCTATATACTTCGGGACGTGGAGACTGAAGGGAGGGTAAAGAGGGCGATTCACGAAGCCTGGAGGCGCCACGGCCAGGGCTCGGTTTTCACCTGGCCCATGGTGGCCAGAAGGGCCGGAGGCAGGCTGCCCATGGGCCTGCCAGAGCTGGATGCCGCCGCAGGCGGCCTGCCCCAAGGCAGGCTGGTCCATCTCCTGGGGGAGACCAGCTCGGGGACCCACGTCCTGGCCCGCAGGGCCGCCCTTGCCGCCCGAAGCCGCGGATGGAGGGTCCTCTGCCTCCAGGACCCTCACTGCGCCGCATCCCACCCACTTCCGGCCCTGCATGCACCTGCACGGCGGGCCCTGGAAGCGGCCATGGAAAGGGCATCCCAACCCTTCAACCTACTGATAATCGAAGGGCACCTTGACCTCCTACCCCTGAGGGTCTTGGTCCCCCTGCTGGCAAGAAGCGGATCCGTGGCCGTGGTCCTCACGGGACAGGGAATGCCCCTGCCCTTCGCCAGGGCGACCATCGACCTCCGCCGCACGGAATGGATACGCAGCAGGGGAGACATCGTAGGGTGCAGAGCTATAGCCTTCTGGAAAGAGGGCCCGAGGCCCATGCTCAGGATACCTACCGAACTCCTCTTCGACGAAGATGATCCTCTGCCTCTTCACGCCGCAACTGCCTGAAGGATCCACCGGCAAGCTGTTAGATCTGCTCAGATCCCTATCCGACAGGGTCTGGCAAGGCGATTCCTTCTTCTACCTGCAGGTACCAACCTGCGACAGGGAGGTCCTTGCCGAGCTTGGGAGGAGGGCCTCCGAGATCCTTCGCCGGCCGGTGGGGGTGGGAGCGGCCGAGGGGCCAACCTTGGCTCAGGTGGCCGCCAGGATCTCCTTGGGAAAGGAACCCACGGTTATCCCCAGGGGCAAGGAGATAGAGTCTTTAGCCCAGGTACCCCTACACACGGTCGTCGAGGACCGCAGGGCAGTCAGGAGGCTGGACCTGCTTGGCATAGCAACCCTTGGAGACCTGGCATCGGCCGATCCGGCCCTGACGGCGGCATACCTGGGCCAGAAGGCCAGACCCCTGCTTCGTCTCGCCAAGGGAGAGGAGCTCTCCTGCCCGCCTCCCGCCCCTAGGCAGGTCGAGGTGCGCAGGAAGGTGGCCTTCCGGGAACCGCCGGAGGACCTACAGGCACTACTGCAAGTCCTGGCAAGGCCCCTCCACGCGGCACTCTCGGAGATAGCCAGCAGAGGGATGCACCCCTCAAGCTTCGAGCTGGGGCTTCGGACGAAGGTAGGTCCTTCCAGGCACCTTCGACTGCAGCTGGCGCCCCACGAGGACAGCCAGACCCTGCTGGAGAGGGTGGCAGGCCTGCTCCTGAGCATAGACCTATCGGGCCAGGTCTCTTCCCTAAACATCGTCATCGTGGGACAGGCGGTCAGTGAGGAGCAGTTATCGCTCCTCCCGTTGGAGGCACGGAAACTATCCGACGACTCCCCTCCCCATCAGGTCCGACTGCGCCAGGAAGGCGAGACAATCGTAAAGGTCAAGGCCGACAGCCACGGCCATCCTACCGCCTTTGTCCTCCGCGGCCGTACCTACAGGATCCTGGAGGTAGTAAACAACTGGAGGATAGATCTAGGATGGTGGGACGAACGCACAGCCAAGGACTTCTTCAAGGTCCTCACCTCCGATGGATCCCTCTGGACCCTCTCCCACGACCTCCTGGGGAAGGTATGGCGACTCGAGAGACTACACGACTGACCATGGGCTACGTAGAGCTTCACTGCCACAGCTGCTTCTCCTTCCTGGACGGGGCTTCAACCCCCGAAGACCTGGTCCGAAGGGCAAGAGAGTTGGGGATGCCAGCCATGGCCATCACCGATCACAACGGCCTCTACGGGGCCGTCAGGCTGTGGAAGGCGGCGCTTAAGGCCAACATAAAGCCCATCTTCGGCGCCGAGCTCACCCTCAGCACAGGCCACCACATCACAGTACTGGCCCGCAATAGACAGGGGTGGTCTAGCTTGTGCCGCATCATCAGCACGGGCGGCCTAAGGGGCTCCAAGGGCGGGCCCGTCATAGGGCTGGAGGACCTGCTGGAGAACCGGCGCGGCCTGGTCATCCTCTCGGGGTGCTCCAGGGGTCCTGTGGCCTCGGCCCTCCTAGAGGAGGATGCCCAAAGGGCCCGCCTGTGGGCGGAACGGCTTGCCAAGTCCATGGGCGATCAGGCCTTCTTCATAGAGCTCCAGAACCACTTCCTTCCCCACCAGAGCTGGCTTTCCCGCGAGATGGCCCAGATCGCCCACAGGCTCGGCATCGGCACCGTAGCCACGGGCAACGTCCACTATGCCTGCAGGGAAGATAGGGACCTGGCCGACGTGCTGAGGGCAGCCGGCGAGAACAAACCCCTGTCCCAGTGCTCAAACCTCCTGCCCAACGGCGAGTTCTACCTTAAGGCGGCAGCGGAGATGGAGGCGCTCTTTCAGGAACTCCCCGAGGCTGTGCACAACTCCCTGGCCGTGGCCAACCTCTGCCAGCTCGAGCTGGACATGTCCGGCTTCAGGCTGCCCACCTTTCCGGTACCTTCAGGCCATACCCCCATCTCCTACCTTCGGCATCTCTGCTTGGAGGGAGCCAAAGCCCGCTACGGTTCGCCGACCCCGAAGGTGCTGGAGCAGCTGGACCGTGAGCTCCGAGTCATAGCCGAAAAGGACCTTGCCCCCTACTTCCTGATGGTTTGGGACATAGCCAGGTTCGCCAAGGAGCGGAACATACCTCTCCAGGGCAGGGGCTCAGCGGCAGGCAGCCTGGTGGCCTACCTGCTGGGCATAACCCGAACGGATCCCCTGGCCCACGACCTTCTCTTCGAACGATTCCTCTCCCCGGAACGCCGAGACCCTCCGGATATAGACATAGACGTGTCCTCGTCCCAGAGGGAAGAGGTCATACAGTACGTCTACAGAAGGTATGGGCAAGAGCACACGGCCATGGCCTGTACCTTCGTGACATTCGGCGCCAGAAGCGCCGTACGGGCCGCAGGCAAGGCCCTAGGTCTGCCCGCCCACAGGGTGGACCGCCTGGCCAAGGCGCTGCAGGTGCACTCGGCCAGGGACCTGCCGAGGGAGATCCCCAGCCTCAGCAAGGCCTTCCCCTGGCTCAAGGCCAAGCTATGGCGCAGGCTCCTGGACATCGCCCATCGCCTGGCCGATCTCCCCAGACATACCGGAATCCACGTCGGTGGCATGGTGGTAACGGGACCTCCCCTGGTGCAGATACTCCCCCTGGAGAGGGCCACCATGCCGGACAGGGTAGTGGTGCAGTTCGACAAGGACGACCTGGAGGACCTGGGCCTCATCAAGCTCGATATCCTTGGCCTCCGAGCCCTCTCGGTGATCCGCGATGCCCAGAACCTCCTGAAGGCCAGGGGAACAGATCTCGACCTGGAGGATATACCTCTCGACGACCCCCATGTCTACGCCCTCCTGCGGAGGGCGGACACGGTCGGGACCTTCCAAGTGGAGAGCAGGGCCCAGATCCAGATGCTGCCGGAGATGCGCCCCTCGAACTTCCATGACCTCATAGTGCAGATCTCCCTCATACGGCCAGGCCCCATTCAGGGCAACATGGTCCATCCCTACCTCCGACGCCGAAGGGGCGAAGAGGCAGTAACCTATGCCCATCCATTGCTGGAGCCCATCCTAAGGGAGACCCTGGGGGTAGTGGTCTTCCAGGAACAGGTGATGAGGGTGGCTGCAGAGATAGCCGGATTCAGCCCAGGGCAGGCCGACGCATTGCGCAGGGCCCTGGGCCGAAACCCATCGACCGAGGAGATGGAGGAGCTCAGGAGCATGTTCGTAAGCGGCGCCCTGGCCAGGGGTCTGGACGAGCCGACAGCCAACGCCATCTTCGATACCCTATCGGCTTTCGCCGGATACGGTTTCCCCAAGAGCCATGCGGCCGCCTTCGCCCGCACTGCCTACGAGACTCTCTACCTCAAGGCCCACTACCCAGCCTTCTTCTACGCCGCCCTCCTGAACAACCAGCCAGCGGGCTTCTATCCGCCCGAGGTAATAGTGCGGGAAGCTCTCAGACACGGTGTGCAGGTCCTGCCCCCCGACGTCAACCTGAGCATGGCCCAATGCACCGTGGAGGGATGGGCCATAAGGCTGGGACTGGGATATATATCGGGCCTGGGTCCGGCTGCCCTGGAAGTTCTGGAGAAGGAGCGGGAGAAAGGGCCTTTCTCCAACCTAGAAGACCTCTGTAGAAGGACCCGTCTCCCCAGGGACGCCCTCGAAGCCCTCATCCTGGCGGGGGCCCTCGATGCCTTCGGTCCCAGAAGGCATCTGCTGGCCAGACTGCCCCTCATCCTGAGGAGGCTCGTGGGCCAGATGCCCCTCGACGACCGCCCTGCCGAACCCACGCCTCCCCAGTTCAACGCCCACGACGACCTACTGCTGGACTACGCCCTCATGGGCCTGTCCCCCAGGGGCCACATCGCCTCCCTGTGGCGGTCCCTCTTCCCCGAAGCGATCACTAGCTCCGAGCTTCCCTTTCTGGAAGAGGGACAGGAGGCCACCCTCATAGGCCTGGCGGTAAGCAGGCAGAGGCCTCCCACGGCCAAGGGGCTGCTCTTCATGGCCCTCGAGGACGAACACGGCCTGGCCAATGTAACGGTTCCTCCCGGGGTGCAGAGGAGGCACCGGACAGACCTGATGCAACCACTATTGCTGATAAGGGGCAGGGCGCAGTGGAGAGGCTCGGCTGTGGGCCTTCTGGCAGAGACCCTCAAGGCCCTCGGGCCGCCAGCCCGATGACCAGGGACCCCGAAACCTCTCGGAGCCTCATTTCAGGGACCGACTCAGCCTCACCTGGACAGCACGTCCCGCGCCGAGCGCCACCCTCGGCCAACCGAGGCCACACATGCCCCGAACCGATCGAGGCCCACAATGGATCTCACCCTACCTACCAGCCAAAGGCTACCCCATGCCATCGGCCGGCGAAAGAAGTGCTTCCACCTGGCCCCGGATGCCAAGGGGTGCCCCATGCCCGCCCAAGAACCCGGCTGCCCAGGAGGCGGACCACACACCCCACCGCTGGGGGAAGGGAGAGCCCCCAGGCAACAGGCCGGACACACAGGGTCCCACAGATCCCCAAGTTTTGTCATCCAGGACCAAGCTCGCCATGGGGCTAGCCTTTCCAAAAGCTTCCATGAACCACAAGGGGCCACGCTTGACATATGCACCGACGCGACCCAATAATAGTAGCCGTGCTACCACCGTGTCCCAACTGGTCAGTGGGCCCTTTAGTTATTTTCCCTGTCCACGCGTCGCGAGACTCGGGTAGGAAAGTGCCATCCCGCTGATCACGGGGCGCAGTATAACGGCTAGCGGTAGATCCATAAAGACCACTGGAGGAGAGCGCCATGTCACTACTGTACCCCTTCCGGATGCGGTGGGTGGGCATAGGGCTAATAGCCCTTCAGCTCTTGACCGCCTGCAACCAGCAGGTCACTCCCACCCCGAGTGTGACGGCCGGCCCTGAGGTGAAGGACACACCGTCGACACAGGGCAGTCCTACTGCCGAGGCTCGTCCTACTTCTTCGGAACGAACCGTGGAGATCTCCGCCCTCTATTTCATCGAAGACCCTCGTGAGGGACCCATAGGGGGCGTCAGCGTCGTGAAGGTCACGGCCGGGTCCAACCCCAGCGGCGAGTTCAGGGTAGGGTTCTTTGAGAGCGAGGTGGGCGGCAGCGGACCTATGTGGAGGGCCTCGGGATGGATGGCGGCAACCATGTCCATCCTCCTCACAGGCGTAGACCCGTCTGCGGTCAGGTTCTCCTACGACGTCGCTGGCCGCATCGACGGGCCCAGCGCCGGTGCGCTGATGACCGTGGGCACACTGGCGGCCCTCAGGGGCGATACGGTGCGCAAGGACGCCGCTATGACAGGCACCATAAACCCCGACGGCACCGTGGGTCCTGTGGGCGGCATACCCCAGAAGATCGAGGGAGCCGCGAAAGCCGGCAAGAAGGTGGTGCTCATACCCTCAGGGCAACGGTACTCCCTCGACTACAAGACCAACCAGCAGGTGGACACGGTGGACTTCGGCCGAAGGTTGGGGGTCGAGGTCAAAGAGGTGGGCGACATCTACACCACCTACGAGCAGCTCACGGGCAAGAGACTGGCCAGGCCCTCGGCCGCTGGCAAGAGGCCAGAGGTGGCTGGCACCGCTTTCGACAGGATGAAGGGCAAGGCCCAGGAGTGGCTTGCCCGCTACCAGGAGGCCAAGGGCGACTACGATGCCCTGCCCGACCAAGTGAAGATAGAGGCCACGGAAGGCCTGATGGCCGAAGCCGACAGCTTGGCCGCGCGGGCCAGCAGGCTCATGTCTCAGGGCCTTATGGGCGGTGCCTACGGGGCTGCCTTCAATGCCGCCCTCAGGGCGTCTATGGCCGCCCAGGTTGGCAGGTACCTCGACCTGTACGTCAACCAGGGTCTACCGGCTGCTGTAAGCAAACTGCAGTCCAGCTTTGCCGTTGAGACCAAGGTCAAGGCCCTGGCAGATCGGCTTAAGGCCGAACAGCCGCGCACTTTGGCCGACGCAGCAGCCCTGACCCAAGCCTACAGCGGCCTCGTGAACGCCCTAGGCCTGTCCCTCATGGCAGGCAACATACTCCAGGAGCAACCTGAAGGCGAGGGAGAGGCCCTAGAGATGATCGTGGCGGCATCCATCTACTACACGGCCGCCAACATGATCGTGGAATCCTCTAAGGACGCTTGGGATGTGGGCAGCAACCTGGGGAATCCCGCAAAGGTCGACGCCACCATGCTGCCCAAACTGGCCGCGTTCCTGCGCAGAGCTGCCGAGGCCAATCTGAACCTCTTCGAGAACGTGGTTGTCGACCAGATGGTAGCCAAACCTCAGGGCCTCAACCTCGAGGTGGCCAAGGTGCTCCTCATGAACAGAGACCTCAGCTATGCCATGGCCAGGGGTGACGTGGATGTCTTGCCCGGGCTGGACCGCTACTTTGGCGGCGGGCCTGCCTCCGACTATGCGGCCCTGGGCGGCGCCCTCTCGGCGTATGGTCTGTCGACAGCACTGCTGGCCAAATACTACTCGTTGGGCGCCCAGCTGGACGAGAACATGGTTCCCGTCGGCTTCGACAACGAGAGATCCTTGCTGAACATGCTCGACCTGGCGGACCAACAGGCCCAGGGCACCGTCGGACTCCTAGAGCAGAAGGGAGTGGACACATCGCTGATGGCCATTACCTACGAGATGGCAAGGCTGAGCCGCGAAGGCAACGCCTCCGACAAGCTCGATGCCCTCTCAAGCCTGTGGGAGATCTTTGTGGAGGGCCGCATCCTAGCTCTCCTGGGAGGCTTCGGGAAGGAGTAGCCGGCCCAGGGGCCAGGATTGCCGTTGCACAGGACCCTTTCTGCAAGGATCCCTTGCAGGCTGTACTAAGCTATTAAAGGGAACTAAGTTATCGTGCTTCCCTGAGGCGAGTGCAAGGGTATTTTTTACTATCGGAAAATCGGGGTTAAAATTCCTTTAAGGGAAGGTTAGCCGCCTGCAGGCGGCTGGCCGTGCCGACGCCAACTAAGGAAGGGCCGAAGATGACAGTAAAGAGAGCTGGGGATCTGCAGACCACCAGGCGCCAGATACTCGAAGTGATCAAGCGCCGCGGCGAGGCCACCCTCAGGCAGCTGGTGCAGGAGATTGGCCTATCTCCGGTGACCCTTCGGGCCCACATCATGGTCCTCGAGAGGGACGGCTACATAAGGGCAAGGGAGCGAAGGGGCCCCATCGGCAGACCCTTCTACGTCTACTATCTCACGAGCAAGGCTCAGGACCTCTTCCCGCAGGCCTACGACTTCCTCTGTTCGTTGACCTTCGATGCCCTCAAGGCCACAGCTGACTCGCAGGTTGTGGACCTCTTTCTGAAGAACATGGCAAAGGTCTGGGCTGACCTGTACAGGGACAGGCTCGAGGGCAAGAGCCTTGAAGAGAGGGTCGCAGAGGCGGCCCGCATTCGCGACGAGGAGGGGGCAATGGCCTCCTGGGAGCGGGTGGACGGCGGCTACCTGATACATCTGAAGCACTGCCCCCTCTACTGCGTGGCCAGGGAGCACCGCGAGACCTGCTCCGTGGAGCTGATGTCGCTTCAGCAGATGGTCGCCGCTCCCATCGAGCGGGTCGAGTGGCTCCAGGAAGGGGGAAACTGCTGCACCTACTTCGTGCCCTCCCAACCGGCCGCAGTGGCCAGCTAGAGCTCTATCACCCTTAGCTTCAGAGCTCACAGCCACCGACCCTCTTTCCTTTTACTGCTGAACTCGCTCCTTCACCCTTCCGGAAAAGGGGCCGAGCGGCAATGCCGCCCGAGGGAAAGCATTCATCGGGCAGATGCGTCACTCTGGACGAAACAGGTCGCCCACCGGTTCGGGGTCAGCCCAAACATCCGCATGGATCGCCGCCAGCTTGCTTGGCCCGCTCCGCCCGATGGGGCCCGCCGTACCCACCCCAGGGCCTCAGGCTCCGCACCAAGGACCGAGCTCGGTGTGCCCCTCACAGCACGCCCTCGGGGTTCGGCGTGCCTTCCCAGCCTATGCTCACCATCAGGATCGGAATCCTGGGGCTCGCGTCAAGAAGCGCGGCTCAGCTCGTACGCCACGATGGACTCGTCGAGCTTCTTGAAGAGTGCCTCTGGCCGGCCCAGGAGATGGCCCGGCGGCACGTGCAGGGGCGCCCACGGACGAGCGTGCACATCGTCATCGAAGCCCAACATGCGGTGCAGCTTTGCCGACGAGAAGGGCAGATATGGTGCCGTGAGCACGTTGATAGATGCCACCGCCTGGATGGCGGTGTACAGGGCCCTGGCAGCCTCGCCGCGCTCAGCCTTCAGGGTCTTCCAAGGTGAGGTCTCCTCCAAGTAGCGATTCGTATCCTGAGCGGCCGCCATTACCTCCCTGATGGCGTCCCTGAAGCGGCAGTGAGAGATCAGTTCGCCCACAGCCAGGAAGGCCTGCTCGACGCGGGCCAGGAGCTTACGGTCTACTTCCGAAAGCTCGCCCGGCTCAGGCACGCGGCCGTGGAAGCTCCTGTGGGTGAAGGTCAGCACCCTGTGGGCCAGATTGCCCCAGGTGGCCACCAGTTCATCGTTGTTTCGGCGTACGAAGTCGGCCCAGGAGAAGTTGGTGTCCTTGGTCTCGGGCATATTGACAGACAGGTAATATCTCAAGGGATCCGGGTCGTACCGCTCGAGGAAGTCCGGAAGCCACACGGCGTAGCCCCGGCTTGTGGACAACTTCTCGCCCTCCATGGTTAGGTACTCGTTGGCGGGCACGTCGTAGGGTAGGTTTAATCCACCGTATCCCATCAGGATGGCCGGCCAGATGATGGTGTGGAAGGGAATGTTGTCCTTGCCGATGAAGTAGTAGGCCTTGCTGGGAGGCTCCTCCCCGGGACCGAGGACCCACCACTCCTTCCAGGCATCCGGATCGCCCTTGCGCTGGGCCCATTCCACGCTGGCGCTGAAGTAGCCTATCACGGCATCGAACCACACGTAGATACGCTTGTCTTCGAACCCGTCCACGGGCACGGGGACGCCCCATTCTATGTCCCTGGTGATGGCCCTCGGCTTGAGCCCCTCCTTCAGCCAGTTCATGGTGAAGTTGAGGACGTTGGGCCGCCAGTAGGTCTTATCGGCCAGCCAATGCTTGAGCGGCTCTTCGAACTTGGGCAGGTCGAAGAAGAAGTGCTCGGTAGGGCGGAACTCCGGAGGGTTGCCGCAGAGGCGGCACCTAGCCTCGACGAGGTTGGTAGGATCCAGCGGGGTGCCGCAGTTGTCACACTGATCCCCCCGGGCATTGCCATAGCCGCAGACAGGGCAGGTGCCCTCGACGTAGCGGTCAGGCAAAAAGCGCCTGTCTACAGGGCAGTAAGGCGAGATCATAGTGTCCCTGAAGAGATAGCCCTTCTCGAGGAGCCTAAGGAAGATATCCTGAACGATACGGTAGTGGTTCTCTGTGGTAGTCTCCGTGTACAGGTCGAAGCTGATGCCCAGCTTTTCGAAAGATTCGGCAATGAGCCTGTGGTTGCGGGCCACCAGCTCCCTGGGGGACACACCCTCCTTTTCGGCCGCGATGGTTATGGGAGTGCCGTGCTCGTCGCTGCCCGAGACCATGAGCACCCTGTTGCCGGCCATGCGGTGGTATCTGGCAAAGATGTCTGCAGGCAGGTAGGCTCCCGCCACATGCCCCAGATGCCTAGGCCCGCTGGCGTAGGGCCAGGCAACGCCGATGAATATCTTCTCCGCCATAGCCTCAAGGCCTTCCTCAACCGAGTCTCAGAGAGCATTATATCGCCTCCAAACATCGGCATTGCCTCGCTCGCCCTCCAGCTTAGCAGAGGCCATGGCAAGGGCATCGCGAACCTCGCAGACGCTAACCTGCAGGCACTGTGAGGCCCTGATCAGCCGCCGGTAAAGCTCCTCTACCTCGTCAGGCCCCCACCTCGATGCAAGCCAGCAGTCCAGGCTCAGCTCGAAGAGGATTCCGGCCAGCAGGAGCATCTGGCCCCTCAGGTCCGAAAGGCTGTCCATGTCCGGACGGCTGGGACAGGCCTGCATCATCCGAAGCGCCCCGTTATGTAGTCCTCCGTGCGTCGGTCCGAGGGCTGAGTGAAGAGCCGCCCGGTGGGCCCAAACTCCACCAGCTCCCCAACCCCGTCTTCTCCGGCAAGTATGAAGGCTGCGAAGTCCGATATCCTAGCCGCCTGCTGCATGTTGTGGGTGACTATGACCACAGTGTATCGCTTCTTCAGCTGGAGAATTACCTCCTCAAGCTTCATGGTGGCGATAGGATCCAGGGCCGAGGCCGGCTCGTCCATCAGGATGACCTCGGGCTCCACCGCCAGGGCCCGGGCAATGCACAGGCGCTGCTGTTGTCCCCCCGAAAGGGCCGCTCCAGAAACATGGAGCTTGTCCTTTACCTCGTCCCAGAGCACAGCCTGCCTGAGCGCCCTTTCCACGATCTCGTCCAGCTCAGCCCTGGTCCTTCGGCCCGCCAACCTGACCCCGGCAGCCACGTTGTCGTAGACAGACATGTGGGGAAAGGGGTTCGGCTTCTGGAACACCATCCCTATCCTGCGGCGCACCCTCACGGGATCGGCCGCGGGCCCGTAGATGTCCTGCCCATCCAGCAGCACCCTCCCGCTCACCCTGGCCCCGGGCTGAAGTTCATGGAGGCGGCTCAGGCACCTGACAAGCGTGGACTTGCCGCAGCCCGAGGGCCCAACAATGGCTGTGATGGAGCAGGCCGCCACAGGGAGGTTCACGTTCCGCAGTGCCTGAGAAATACCGTACCAAGCGCTGAGGTCCACAGTCTCCATGCGCATCTCCACATCCCCGCAGCTGGCCTGCGCCGGTTTGACTTCTGTCGGCAGCATCCTAGCGGTTCCCAACATGGCCTATACGAACCTCCTTCGAGTAGCGTAGCGGGTGGCGAGGCTGAGGACGGCTATCAGGGCAACCAGGACCAACGATGCGCCCCACGCTTTTATGTGCCAGTCTTCGTAGGGACCCACGGCGTAGGTGTAGATTTGAACGGGCAGGGCAGCCACTGGCTCCAACAAGTTGAAGTTGAAGAACTGGTTGCCCAGGGTGGTGAGGAGGAGGGGAGCTGTCTCTCCTCCAGCCCTGGCGACGGAAAGCAACACCCCTGTGGCTATGCCGTTGGCAGCTGTAGGCAGAACAACCCTCAAGATGGTCTTCCACTTCGGAATTCCTAGCGCCAGGGCCGCCTCTCTGATGGAATCGGGTACCAGCCGCAAGACCTCTTCTACGGTCCGGGTGATGATGGGTATCATGATGATGGCCAACGCCACAGCCCCAGCTAGGCCAGAGTACTTCCCCACCACATGTCGCACCAAGAAGGCCCACACGAACACCCCCACCACTATGGACGGCAGGCCGGCTATCATGTCCACTGAGAACCGAACCATGCGAGCCAGCCTCCCGCGGCCGAACTCGGCCAGGTAGATAGCCGTACCCACACCCACCGGTACTCCGATGAGGCTTGCCAGGGCCAGCAGGTACAGGCTCCCGACTATCGCCTGGGCAACCCCACCGCCCTCCTCGCCGTAGGGCCTGGGCAGCTGAGTAAAGAAATCTAGGTTTATGGCCCGATAGCCGTTGATCACGATGTCGATGAATATGAGCAACAGCAGGACGATACCCACAGCGGCAAACAAGGCCGCAAGAACCCTCATGAGGACATCGGTCAGCCTGCGCCTCGACAACATCATCGCGCCCCCCCAGCCATGGCAATGGACCTGCCAAGCCTGGCCACCAGCAGCCTCGCCGCAATGTTTATAAGGGCAGCCACGAGCAGTAACACGAGGGCCAACCCCACTAGGGCGCTGAAGTAGATCTCCTTGTCGGCCTCGGTGAACTGGTTGGCGATAGCGCTCGCCAGGGTATAGCCAGGCGTGAAGAGCGATGGGCTGATCTCCGTAGTGCTGTTGCCCACTACCATGGTGACGGCCATGGTCTCTCCGAAAGCGCGGGCCAGGCCCAGCATGGCCGCCCCTAAAAGCCCCGACCTGGCGTACGGCAGGACCACGTGCCATATGGTCTCCCACTTGGTGGCACCCAGGGCCATCATGGCCTCCCGCTGGTCCTGGGGAACCACCCGGATCACCTCGCGGGATATGGACATGACGATGGGAAGGATCATGATGGCCAGGATTACCCCGCCGGTCAGAAGGTCCCTGCCCAGGGGCGTGCCGCTCACCAGCAGTCCCAGGACGGGCAAGGGGCCCAGCACCGCCTGGAGGGCGGGCTCTATGACGTCGCGCATGGCCGGTCCAAGCACGAAAAAGCCCCAAAGCCCGTAAATTATGCTGGGGATGGCCGCCAGCATCTCCACTGTGAAGGATACGGGCTCCTTCAGCCACTGAGGTGCATACTCGACCACGAAGACGGCAGCGCCCACAGCTACAGGAACCGCCAGGATCAGGGCTATAGCCGAGGTGACGAGGGTGCCATAGATGAACGGCAAAGCGCCAAAGCTTTCGAAAACGGGGTCCCACGCGGTCCCGAAGACGAAGCCGAGGCCGAAGCGCGAGAGGACCTGTCGGGAGTCCCACGCCAACAAGCCGAAGATGGCCACCAGGGTAGCTAGGCCCCCAAGGCCCAACAGCGTGGTAAGCCATCGGAAGGCCCGGTCGCCCAGGTTGCGGTCCAGCGAGTAACGTATGGTTGGCGGAGCCTCCTCCAGAACCTCAAAGGGCACTTCGGTCGCCATAGCCTACCTCCTCTAGGGCCCTCCCAGGTCACTTGCCTGGGAAGGCCTTCTGGCCGTCGACGGTGATGGACTCGACCTTGGCCTCAGCCAGCTTGATGATCTCCGCAGGAAGGGGCGCGTAGCCAAGGCCGGCGTTGTACTGCTGTGCATCGTGGATGGCCCACCACATCATCCGGGTAAGGGCCACGGCCTTGGCTTTGTCCGTCTGCTCCTTGTATACCAGCAAATAGGTGAAGCCGCTGACGGGATAGGAGTTCTCGCCCTCGGCATCCACTATCGAGACCCTGAGATCCGGCGGTATCCGAGCGGCAACTCCAGCGGCCGCGGCCGTAACCGATTCCAGGGTGGGCTCAATGAACTTGCCTGCCTTGTTCTTCACCCAACCCACAGGCAGTTTGTTCTGCAGGGCATAGATAAGCTCCACATAGCCTATAGAGTTAGGGTTCTGCCTCACCTCGCCGGACACCCCCTCGTTGCCCTTGGCACCTATGCCAACGGGCCAGTTCACCGAGGTGCCCTTGCCGACCTTCTCCTTCCACTCCGGGCAGACGGTGCTGAGGTAGTCGGTCCATATGTAGGTGGTGCCGCTCCCGTCGGACCGGTGCACCACGATGATGTCCTTGTCCGGCAGGTTTAGCTCGGGGTTATCGGCCTTCAGAGCAGGGTCGGACCACTTCTTGATCTTGCCCATGAATATGCCGCAGAGCGTCTCAGGCGTGAACTTGATCGGTTTAGGGAGCCCCTGAAGGTTGTAGGTGGGCACCACGGCACCCAAAGCCGTGGGCACATGGAGTATCTCACCCTTGGCCGCCTTTAGCTGTTCATCCGTCATGGGAGCGTCCGAGGCCCCGAAGTCCACCGTCCTGTCCGTGATGGACTTTATACCGCCCCCGGAACCTATGGACTGGTAGTTGACCTTTACCCCTGTGAGCTTCTCGTACTCGCTGAACCACTTGGTGTACAGAGGTGCAGGAAAGGTGGCCCCCGCGCCCGTAAGCTGCTTGGCCTCGCCCTCGTAGGGCCCCTTTATGAGGCCCGACCCGGGTATGGCGGCCACCGTTGAGGTCGGGAGCGGTGTAGGGCTGCCCGACACCTTCGTGGGCGTGGGCGAACCCTGTGTCGGAGCGGCCCCGCTGGCACAGCCGACCGCCGCCACGGCTAGCACAAGACCAACAGCCACGTATACCAGGATCCGGCGCGCTGAGAACATTCGGTACATCCTCCATGCCTAGATTTGCCTGCTCAACCCATGCTACCAGGGCGAGGTTAAAGGCAAGTTAACGACAGATCAACACCTGTTAGCAATGCGTAAAAATCTGGCCCCACATGTCCGCCGCACTCCTGCTACCAGGCCCCTGTGTGGGCCGCATCACGACCCATACCAGTCCCAGCCCAGGTGCCGTGGCAAAGGCCCGCCTTGGTATGTAGGCGGCCACCGGAGGGGAGCAGCAATGCTAAACGACACTGCGCCGCCCATGGGCGATTTGCTTCAGGGGAGGATTTCGACAGCCTTCAGCCGGCGAGTCCCGTTCGCCAAGAGGGGGCCCGTGGCGGCCAGGCTGACGGTCGACGGAGTACAGGAGGCTCGACTCCTGCCTCGGGATTGGCTACAGGCCCGGCCGACCGCTGAGGGACGCCGAAAAGGCTTGACCCCCCGCATTTTTCGGGGTTACACTCTCTGAGCACCTTAGCCGCGGAGTCACGACGTGGATCCCGAGTTCAAAGGCGAACTTGACCAACTGTGCATCAACACCATACGCTTTCTGGCGGTCGACGCTGTGGAGAGGGCCAGATCAGGCCATCCAGGTATGCCCATGGGCGCGGCGCCCATGGCCTACGTGCTGTGGACGCGGTTCCTGCGTCACAACCCTGAAGACCCCCTCTGGCCGAACCGAGATCGCTTCGTGCTCTCGGCAGGGCATGGTTCCATGCTGTTGTACGCCCTCCTATACCTGACGGGCTACAAAATGCCTCTGGAAGAGCTAGTCAACTTCAGACAGTGGGGCAGCCACACGCCGGGTCATCCGGAAAGGGCGCCCGAACTCGGCATAGAGACCACCACCGGTCCCCTTGGCCAGGGATTCGGCACAGCCGTGGGCATGGCCATGGCCGAGCGCTACCTCGCCGCCACCTTCAACAGGCCAGGCTATCCCATTGTGGACCACCGGACCTACGTCATCGCCAGCGATGGCGACATGATGGAAGGGGTGTCCTCCGAAGCGGCGTCGTTGGCCGGCCACCTCCGCCTGGGCCGCCTCATAGTGCTCTACGACAACAACAAGATCTCCATCGACGGCCCCACGGATCTCACCTTCACCGAGGACGTCTCCCGACGCTTCGAGGCTTACGGATGGCACGTGGAAGAGGTGGAGGACGGCAACGACCTGCTCGCTATCCACAGAGCTTTGGAGCGGGCCGTGGCCGATGAGAGGCCATCGCTCATCAACGTGCGCACCCACATTGGCTACGGAAGCCCCAAGCAGGACACCGCCGAGGCCCACGGTGCCCCCTTGGGTCCCGAAGCCGTTCGCCAGGCCAAACTCAACCTGGGCTGGCCCTTGGAGCCACCCTTCTTCGTGCCCAACGAGGCGCTGGCCGAATTTCGCAAGGCCCAAGATAGGGGAAGGGAACTGCAGTCCCAATGGGAGCAGCTCTTTATGGCCTACAGGGAAGAATACCCGGATCTGGCTGAGCAGTTCCTGGTGGCCCTCGAGGGCCGTCTGCCGGAGGGCCTCGAGGAAGCCCTCCCGACCTTCCAGCCCGGACAGGACATGGCCACGAGGGCGGCCTCCGGCAAGGTGCTCTCGGCCCTCGTGCCAAGGATCCCTGCCCTCCTCGGCGGCTCGGCCGATCTATCGGAATCGACGCAAACCTACGTGGCGGGTGGCGGCGAATTTGGACCCGAAAACTACTCCGGCAGGAACATCCATTTCGGCGTGAGGGAGCATGCCATGGGCACGGCCCTCAACGGCATGGCTGTGCACGGGGGGATCATTCCCTACGGCGGCACCTTTCTGGTCTTCTCCGACTACATGCGGCCCAGCATCCGCATCGCAGCCCTCATGGGCGCCCATGTGATATACGTCTTCACCCACGACAGCATAGGCGTCGGCGAGGATGGGCCCACCCATCAGCCGGTGGAACAGCTCTCGTCCCTCAGGTCCATCCCGAATTTAGTGGTGATACGGCCGGCCGACGCCAACGAGGTGAGGGAGGCATGGCTGGTGGCACTGGAGAGGTCAGGGCCGGTTGCCCTGATACTTTCGAGGCAGAAACTGCCCGTCATAGACAGGGGGCGCTTCCACCCTGCCAGCGGCCTAAGGCGTGGAGCCTACGTACTGGCCGAAAGCCCCCAATCTCCTCCTGAGCTTATAGTCATTGCCACTGGCTCCGAGGTGCCCTTGGCCCTGAAGGCATGGGAGGTCCTCACGGCAGAGGGCGCGGCCGTGAGGGTGGTCAACATGCCATCCTGGGAGCTGTTCGAGGAGCAGGAGGAAAGCTATAAAGAGAGGGTCCTTCCTTCGTCGGTGCGCCGGCGCCTGGTAATCGAGGCAGGGACAGCCCATGGATGGCATAGGTATGCACCCGAGGGCGACATCGTGGCTGTCGACCGCTTTGGGGCTTCGGCGCCAGGCGAGGTTGTCATGCAGAACTACGGCTTCGATCTCGAGAACGTTCTGAACCGAGCCAGAGGGATGCTCGAGAGCGGTAGGAGGTGACAGCATGGAGATGGGCATTGTAGGCCTAGGCAGGATGGGGGCCAACATCGCCAGGAGGCTTATACGACATGGCCACAGGGTAGTGGCCTTCAACCGAACATTGGCCAAGACCCTGGAGCTGGCCGGGGAGGGCGCCGAGCCGGCCCTGTCGTTAGCCGAACTGGCGGAAAAGCTCAGCCGACCCCGGCACGTGTGGCTCATGGTGCCGTCCGGGAACCCCGTGGACGAAATGATCGAGGACCTCCTTCCCCACCTGGAGCAGGGGGACGTGGTGATCGACGGGGGCAACTCCAACTTCCGCGACTCCGTGCGGCGGGCCGCGTACCTGGCGGCGAAAGGCATCGACTTCATGGACATTGGCACCAGCGGCGGCATCTGGGGCCTACAGAAGGGCTACTGCCTCATGGTAGGTGGCCCCCGCCACGTCTTCGACAGGCTCGAGCCCCTGCTTCGCGATCTGGCAACGGAGGATGGGTATGCCTACGTGGGAACCCACGGCGCAGGCCACTTCGTGAAGATGGTGCACAACGGAATAGAGTACGGCATGCTCCAGGCCTACGGCGAGGGCTTCGAGATCCTCAAGGCCTCGCCCTTCGACCTAGACCTGCGCGCCATAGCCCACCTGTGGAACCACGGAAGCGTGGTCAGATCCTGGCTGCTGGAGCTGGCCGAGGCCGCCTTCAGTAAGGACCCCGACCTCTCGTCCATACGCGGATGGGTGGAGGACTCCGGAGAGGGTCGGTGGACGGTTCACGAAGCAGTGGACATGGCCGTGCCCGCGCCGGTTATTGCCCTGTCCCTCTTCATGAGGTTCCGGTCGCGCCAGGAAGATTCCTTCGCCAGCAAGGTGATAGCCGCCCTGCGGAGGGAGTTCGGAGGACACCCTGTGGTGGCATCGGAGGGGTAGTGTGGAGGCCAAGGAGAGGGGCCAGCCCACCTCTGTAATTGCCAGGGACGAGGGGCGTCTGCGCCAGCTGCCAGACCCCCACATCTTCGTCATCTTCGGCGCCACCGGCGACCTCTCACAGCACAAGCTGATCCCGGCCCTCTTCAGGCTGGCCCAGGCTGGGATCCTACACCCTGCCAGCCTGATACTGGGCGTGGCCAGAAGGCCCTGGAGCTCGGAGCAGTTCCGCAACTGGTTGGCTGAGGCCGTGTCTCCTTCCTCCGAGGGAGCTGCCGATACAGGGCCCTGGACCTCCTTCGCCAGCCGCATCGAGTATTACCAGCTGGACTTCGAGAGCGGCAATGGCTTCGCCGGGCTGAAGGACTGGATGAAGCGGGCCTTCCAGGCCCAGGGTATAGCCGAGAACTGCCTGTTCTATTTGGCCACCCTTCCCAGCCACTACGTGAAGATCGTGCGCGCCATGGAGGCCAGCGGGCTGAACCGCTGGAAGGGATGGTGCCGCATCGTGGTCGAAAAGCCCTTCGGGAGAGACCTGGTAACCGCCTCGGCCCTCAACCAGGAACTCCATCGAGTGTTCCGCGAGGAGCAGATCTATCGCATAGACCACTACCTGGGCAAGGAGACAGTACAGAACATCCTGGTGTTCCGCTTCGCCAATGCCATCTTCGAGCCCCTCTGGAACCGTAGGTACATAGACCACATACAGATAACGGTGGCCGAAAGCGAGGGAGTGGGTCGCAGGGCCGGATATTACGAGGAAGCAGGTGCCCTCAGGGACATCGTCCAGAACCATATGCTCCAGCTCCTCACCCTGACGGCCATGGAGCCGCCCGTCAACATGGACGCCGACCCCGTCCGCGACGAGAAGGTCAAGGTGCTCCGAGCCGTGAGGCCCATCCAGCCCAAAGACGTGAACCAGATAGCGGTGCGTGGCCAGTTCGACGACGGCTATATCGCCGGAGCGCCCGTGGTAGGATACCGAAAGGAGCCAGGGGTAGCACCGGACTCGCCCACGGAGACCTTCGTGGCCCTGAAACTGTTGATCGACAACTGGCGCTGGGAGGGGGTGCCCTTCTACCTTCGCACCGGCAAGAGGCTTCCCAAACGGGTTACCGAGATAGCCATCCAGTACAACAAGGTCCCCCATCTGATGTTCCGGCTCACCCCAGCTGACCTCATGAACCCGAACCTGCTGGTGCTCCGCATACAGCCCGACGAAGGCATATCCCTCAGGTTCCAGGTAAAACAGCCTGGGTTCGCCCTGCGCATAAGGCCCGTCAACATGGAGTTCCGATACGCCTCCTCAGGGATGGTGCCCCTGGAGGCCTACGACCGCCTAGTGCTGGACTGCATCCTCGGTGACCAGACCCTCTTCACCAGGTGGGACGAGGTGGAGGCGGCCTGGTCCATCCTGATGCCCATACTGGAGGCCTGGTCGGCAAACTCCCCGGCCGATTTCCCTAACTACGAGGCAGGCACCTGGGGACCGCCGGCGGCCGACGAGCTAATAGCCCGGGACGGAAGGAGCTGGAGACGCCTGTGAGGCCACTCTATCATGCAGGATAGCTTCTCCTGGGGCCCTATCCCCATCTCGCCGGAGGAGATTGAGGCAACCCTTTCGGAACTATGGACCAGGGACCCCTTGGCCGGTGCCTCGAGGCTGTGTACTACCAACCTCCTGGTCTTCCTCAAGGACAAGGGGCAGGAGACGGATACCCACGTGGTGCTGGCCAAGCTGGCCGCCACAAACCCGGGCCGGGCCGTGCTCATCGCTCCAGTGCCAGGCCAGCGGGAACTACAGGCCTACGTGGCCGCCCGCTGCGAACTGCCGCCCGACCGTTCTAGCATGGTGTGCTGCGACCAGATCCTCATCGAAGGGGACAGCACTCTCCTTCCCAGGGCTATGTCCCTGCTGCCCGACATCCTCGTGCCGGAGCTTCCTGTCTTCGGCTGGTGGCGGGGCGATATACCGCCCGTTGACCAATTCCCCTCGGAGCTCCTCAGAGGCCTCCTGGCGCGCCTGATCTTCGACTCACGCGAATTCACAACCTGGGCCTCCCTAAGCCGAGCCAGGCGCTTGGGGCAGGCCTTGGCCTGTCCCGTGGGCGACCTGAACTGGTGCCGTCTGAGGCCCTGGCGAACCGCCGCCCTGTCGGCCCTCACGGCAGAGGAGGCCTCGACGGTGCGCCGCGAGTTCCATACCCTGCACTTTACCCTGGCCCAGGGCGGCAATCTCGTCCAGCCTCTGCTCTTCGCGGGATGGGTGGCCGCCCTGCTGGGCATGGAACCTGCATCAGCGGTGCAGGATCGCCTCCGGATCGACATCCGCTTGCAGGACGGCAGCTCCCTGCATGCCGCCTGGGATCTGCAGGAGGCCCAGGGCCTGCCGGAAGGCACCCTCCTGGGGATACAGCTAGTGGGCATAGGGCACACGCTGGACATACGGCGCACCGACACTGGCTGTCTCGAATGCACCGCCGAACTCCACGGACACCGCTGGCAGTCGGTGCTCAGTCCGGTGGACAGTGAGCTCCATCAGCTCCTTTCAGTGGAACTGTCCCGGTTCGGAATGGACGAGGAGCTGGAGCGCTCGCTCGACCTGGCGCTTCGCACCCTCGAACTTTTGGGGACGGACCTGGGGTAACATAGGCTGTTCGACATTTGGGCCCTGGAGGAACCGTTGGAAGAGGACATCGTAGGCCCCTTGAAGGAGCTCGGAAAGAGAGAGCTGACCACCTGCCCCAGGTGCGGCAGACCGACCGCCAAGCATATGATGGTCAGGCTTCCCGTAGACTACGCTGAGCCGGGCGTTGTCATCGACTACAACGAGGTATGTCCAGCCTGCTGGGCCGCCATGGAGAGGGGCGAGGAGCCGGCCATAGAGGAGGGGGAGGATTGAGACAAGCTCAGCCCAAACGCCTCCTCAGCTCCTGGCCCAGATCCAAAAGGTGAGCTCGGCCGTAGGCATCGTCAGGTCCGGGCCTGCCCACATAGATGACGCCAAGCTTGCTGCCGAAGTACAGCAGAGAGTGTATCAGCAGGGCCGATGTCAAGGGGACCGGGGCCGAAGTGAGCGCCAGCGTGGCCGAGGCGACCCGGCCACCGAAGGACCCCAGGGCCTCCCCATAGAAGCGGAAGGCGGCCTCGTAGTCGTTGGGATTGCCGCGGAACAGGTGAAGCTCCACGGAGTCTTCCGGCGGGCCGAAGTGAAAGCTTATCAGCCTCCCTATGGCCCTGCCGAAGTAGACGGTGTCGGCCTCGGAGGGCCCCCGGTCCCCCTGGTCGGTGGCGAAGAGGGCTATACGATCGGGGAACTGGCCCGCCTGTTGGAGGTGCCTCAGGGCAGGATAGATGTAAGGCATGCGCAGGTCCTCGGCCAGGGCCTCCAACGTCTGCAGGACCTTGAACCCACCCTCCCTAGGAGGCCTTATGGGCTGATCCAGCAAAGTTAGCTCCGTCGGACCCACATTGGCAAGGAAAAGGCGCATCATCCCACCCTCTGCCTAACACGGCCATTGTAACACGAAGGGCCGAGGCGCCAGCGCCTCGGCCCGTTGTGGCTCCGTGCAGGTGATCACTTGGCGGGCGCAGGAGCGTACACTGCCTTCAGCTCCTCCTCAGGCAGGGTCAGTATCCTCAGGTGGTACCCCAACATCACCAACTGCGTGAAGAACATCACAAAGTTCACGCTATCGGTGGAGGGGCTCATGTGGGCGGCGGCGAACCAGAAGGCAGCGTTCATGACCATGCCGCCGAGCAGTGCCACAGCTACAAGCACTTCCTGGACGCGCATCAGAAGGGGATTGGCCCTGCGGGTAAGGCCAACGTACAGCGTGTAAGCGGCACCCAGGAAAAGGGCGATGCCGGCCAGCAGCTCACCCCACTGCACCAACTGCCCGAAGAGGGTGGCGTTGGCCGTGGCCGTCCCGGTGAGGAAGGACTTCATCCAGGGATACGGGTTCTTGTCAGCAAAGGCCGCAAAGGTCTTGGGCAGGTTGGGAACGAACACGCCGCCATGGATCTTCTCCCAGCCCGCGCGGAGCCACTCGAAGCCGAATATGACCTGTATCAGTATCACCGCCAACCAACCAGGAGCCCTCATGGCTCACCTCCAACTATTGTGAAAGTTATCACTTTCACTAATCAGTATAGTGTCCACGGGAAGGGTCCGCAAGGGTGCAGAAGCCCAGTTTTCCACAAAACGGATAGGGTTGGTTTCAGGGCCCCGGCCGGGGCGCCGCAAGTGGCCCTGATGGACAGGGCAATCTCTGCCGATCATTTGCCCAATAGGTATAATGTGCCTGGAATGTGATATAAAGTTTCGTTGTGCTTCCTCGGCAGACCTTGGGCATTCTCAGCGCCGAGCCCCGCTGAGGGGGCAGATTACAGCTGGAGGTTCAGCATGATCAAGGCAAAGGTGCCTTACCCCGGCATACCGACCACTTCCGACGGTGCCGGCACGGTGGTCTGGGTGGAAACCCACATCAGCCAGGCGGCCGCCGCCTACCCCATAACGCCATCTACTCCCATGGGCCAGGGCTTCCAGGCACAGGTCGCGGCAGGCATGAAGAACCTGTGGGGAGATACCCTCGTCTTCATGGAGCTGGAGTCGGAGCACAGCTCCGCCTCGGCCTGTGAGGGCTTCGCCCTTGCTGGCGGAAGGGTCACGAACTTCACCTCCGGACAGGGCCTCATCCTGATGAAGGAGGTCCTCTACACCATCGCCGGCAAGCGGCTGCCGGTGGTGTTCCACATCGGCGCCCGGGCCCTCACCAGCCACTCCCTCAACGTGCACGCCGGCCACGACGACGTGATGGGGGTGGCGGACACCGGTTGGGGCATGCTCTTCGCCAGGAACGCCCAGGAGGCCGGCGACCTGGCCCTCATCGCCCGCAGGGCCGCAGAGGACTCCCTGACCCCCTTCTTCAACGTGCAGGACGGCTTCCTCACCACCCACACGGTGGAGAACGTGCTGCTGCCCGAGCCGGAACTGATGAGGGAGTACATCGGCCGTCCCGAGGACAGGCTCATCAACTGGATGGACCCCAGCAGGCCCGTCATGAGCGGCGTGGTCCAGAACCAGGACTCCTACATGAAGGGCAAGATAGCCCAACGCTACTTCTACGACCAGCTGCCGGCCAAGCTCAAGGCCGCCATGGAGGAGTTCTACCGTCTCACCGGCAGGCGCTACAGCCCTGTGGACCTTTACCGCATGGAGGATGCCGAATACGCCATCGTGGGCATGGGTTCCTTCATGGAAACAGCCATGGCAACGGTGGACTATCTCAGGAGAGAGAAGGGCATTAGGGTGGGCGTGGTACACGTCACTGCCTTCCGCCCCTTCCCTGGCCCCGAGATCGTGGAAGCACTGCGCCACGTGAGAGCCTTCTCGGTGCTGGAGCGTATGGACTGCCCCCCCGCCCAGTCCAACCCCCTCACGGCCGAGATTAAGGCCGCCTTCGCCGACGCGCTCCAGGGGGCACCAGGCTACCCCAGGGTCGATGCCATACCTACCATTTACTCCGGTTCCGGTGGCCTCGGCAGCAGAGATGTGCGCCCCGGCCACTTCGTAGCTATAGTGGACAACATGCTCAAGCCAAAGGACCGGGCCAAGTGGTACTTCAGCGTCGGCATAAAGCACCCCACCGCCCTGGAGCTCACGGAGGATCCGGACGTGCGGCCGCCAGAATCCTTCTCCATGAGGGGTTACTCGGTGGGAGGCTTCGGCTCCGTCACCACCAACAAGGTCATCGCGACCTTGGTGGCCGAGCTCTTCGGCCTCCAGGTGCAGGCATACCCGAAGTACGGGTCCGAGAAGAAGGGCCTGCCCACGAACTACTACCTGACAGTGGCCAGGGAGCACATACGCACCCACTGCGAACTGGAGCACGTGGAGTTCGTTGCCCTCAACGACTTCAACGCCCTTTACTATGCCAACCCCTTCTCCGGCCTTGCCGAAGGAGGGGCCATATTCGTGGACACCCGCCGCGAGACCCCGGAACAGCTCTGGGCCGACATGCCCGAGTATGCCAGGCGGATTATCAGGGAGCATCGCCTTAGGGTGTACGGCCTCGATACGGTGCGCATCGCCAGGTCGGTGGCCACAGCCCCAGACCTGGTACAGCGCATGCAGGGCATAGCCCTCCTCGGCGTCTTCCTCCGCATCACTCCCTTCAGGGAGCAGGCGGGCATTACGGACGAACAGCTCTTCGCAGGGGTCGAGAAATACCTGCGCAAGTACTTCGGCAGGCGGGGTGAGGCCGTGATCCGCGACAACATGGAGGTTGTGCGCAGGGGCTACTACGAGGTCTTTGAGGTGCCCCGCGCGCTCATCGAGGCTGGCCACATGCTGGCCGCCAGCCTGTAGGAGGCTCGAACCATGATCAAGGCAACAGCTGCAGTAAAACCCGAGGACCTCATAGACGTAGCCGACTTCATGGAGCGGGTGGTGGGGGCCTACAACCAGGGCATCGGCGAGCAGGAACTCCCCGCTGACCTGCCCACCTCCGTCAGCTTCATAGCTCCAGGCACCGGCGCCCTTAGGGACTTCAGCTACATCGCTCCAGAGATACCGCACTTCATAGCCGACAAGTGCGTCGGCTGTATGGAGTGCGTCGTGGAGTGCCCCGACACTGCCATCCTGGGGAAAGTGGTGCCCAAGTCCCAGCTGGACCAGGAGCTGGCCAAGATCGAGGACCCAGACCAGCGGGAGATGGTGGCCAGCCACTTCGTGGCCACCCAGAAGTACTACACCCTCTACGAGCGCCGGGGACAGGAACCGGGCATGTTCGGCATCTTCGTGGATCCTACCAAGTGCAAGGGCTGTGCCGAGTGCGTGGAGGCCTGCGGAGACCACGGGGCGCTGACCATGGTGGCCAAGGACCGCCAGCTTATCGAGAACTACCGGACGGCCTTCACCTTCTTCAAGCGGCTCCCGCCCACACCCAAACAGTACATACAGGAGAAGGTTCTGGCCGACATGATGCTGGCCGACCAGGCCCTCCTCTACGTGGGAGGGGCAGGCTCATGCGCCGGCTGCGGCGAGGCCACGGCCCTCCGCATGATGCTGGCGGCCACCGGCTTCGTGTACGGCAAGGAGAACATTGGCATCGTGGCGGCAACGGGATGCAACACCGTTTACACCTCCACCTACCCATACAACCCGTATCTAGTACCATGGACCAACTCCCTCTTCGAGAACGCACCCACCGACGCCATGGGCATACGGGCACGGTGGGACCAGATCGGCTGGAAGCACAAGCGCCTATGGGTCATAGGCGGTGATGGTGCCATGTGGGACATCGGCTTCCAGTCCCTCTCCCGAATGCTCGTATCCGGCATGGACATCAAGGTGCTTGTCCTGGATACCCAGGTCTACTCCAACACCGGGGGCCAGGCCTCCACCAGCACCTTCCTGGGCCAGGAGACCAAGATGTCCTACATCGGTTCCGCCGTCAAGGGGCGCACCGAGCCCCGCAAAGAGCTCGGCGAGATCCTGATGATGCACCCAGAGGTCTTTGTGGCCCAGACCACGCCGGCCCATATCAACCACTTCTACAGGGCCATTATGGCCGCCAACGAATACCCCGGGCCGGCCGTGGTCATAACCTACACCACCTGCCAGCCCGAGCACGGGGTGGGCGACAATATGGCAGTGCACCAGGCCAGGCTGGCCGTTGACTCGCGCGCCTTCCCCATCTTCATTTACGATCCCCGCAAGGGCGAGCGCATCAGAGA